>VTLG01012653.1_pt1 | contig 53030 bp, 57 predicted proteins | sample 4694571 | NCBI WGS metagenome assembly VTLG01 (sample SAMN12604809, study PRJNA352737) | marine metagenome | biome: ENVO:00000447; feature: ENVO:00000209|ENVO:00000569|ENVO:01000036; material: ENVO:00002151; isolation source: viral sequences binned using virsorter ... | reverse complement strand
TCGCAGTTCGTCACGCTGCCCACGTTGCGGTTTTCTCAACAGACGCAGTTTTTTGCGATTCGATGCTATTTGCTAATTGTTGCCGCCGATCTGCATCGTTGCCCCACGCCTGTAACTGAGAGTTGATCTTATCGGGCAAGCTCGACATATCGGCAAATGCCACGAAATCAGACCGCTCAACAGTCGCGGCATCAGAGAGACTAACCCAAGGATCTGTTGATGCTGTGTAGGTTACAGCACTGTCACCCTCGCCCACGGTTTCGCTTGCAGTGAGGACGCAAACAACCGCTTCGATAAAGTCTGGTGCCTCTTCGCCATCGGCTAACACGCGGTTGGCGGTCTGGACTCTATCAGTGATTGTTAGATTGTATGAAATTGCCATTTTATACGGCCTCCAATGCCGCGATTTTAGCTTCTGCTGCTTCAAGTCGAGTCTGTAATTCTTGCACTACTCGCAACCCAATCTGCGACAATACTGAGTATTTAATCGACTTGGTTACTGTGTCCGTTGGGGTTCCATCCAAGTCTAAGTCTGTGTTGTCTTTGACCAGACTCGGAAATATCGACTCCACATCTTGAGCGATAAGCCCGAATCTATATCCGGCATTTTCATCTTCCGCTACATCTTTCTTGAAGCGAAACTTTTTGAATTGCAGTGCCTTGAAATTATCCCAGTACGATCTGGCCTCAGTGATGTCTTGCTTCAGTTTTAGATCAGATGTCGATCCGTATGAATTGTTGGCATTTTCTACATCACCATCACCCATCACACGAAAAACTTGGGTGTTGGAACTGCTTTGCGTATAAACATACGCTCTGTAATCAGCGTGTGCAGATTGTTCTTGGTGGATTCTAATCTCGCCATTTGTCGCGTGAGAACTGGAAGTATTGGACCCAAATGCCATTTTAGGAGAGGCGTACGCATTGGTGCTTGTATTGATATTTATATACTCTATATCACCCAACCCGCCGTAACTGGCTGTAAGCTGTCCAGTGTTGGTGATACGCCATCGTTCGGAGGGACTTGTTGCATTGTTGTCCGCAGTACCAAACACCAGATACGCCCCACCGTTATTTACACTCCAATTCTGTGACGCGAACCCTCGTATTGATGCACCGTTTAATCTCTGCCCACTTGACGACCATCCAGAGAACCAGAGGGTGCCAAGAACGTCATCACTGGATATTGCTCCTATTGAACCCGATGACCCACGACCTTTGTCGAGTCGTAGCTGTGGCCCGTTGGCATTGGCAGTGTATTGTTCGATGTTCAACGTAGCCGCCGAGTCATTAACGATTGATAAAGGCACTGATGGCGATTCCGTTCCAATGCCGACCCGTTGCGAGGAGTCTATGGTCATCGCTAATGTCTCTTGATCACCGGCATTGGTACGAAATTCTAATTGCCCTGCTAAAGATCCTCCACTGTTCATAACTTTGGCTCGGATCTGACCTATTGTATTGTTCGATCCAATGCCTTGAAGCTTTGTGGCATTAAACGCTATGCCCGGAGCATCATTCTGAGTTTCAGCCTCGCCAGCGATAACTAAATACGGATTCGCGTTTGATGAGTATATCTCGGCAACTTTTTGATCCGTACTCGACACCTCAAATTTTGATTGCGGAGAGTCTGCTCCAATGCCGACCTGCTGCGATGAGTCTATGGTTATAACGGCAGTATTGTTAGTGCCAAGCACCAGATTTTTCGCGTTAGATGTACCAACAGCGAAAGATCCATTCGGTGCGCCAGAAATCATCATCAACCCATTGCGAGACTGACCGTAGAGATTGCCACCCGCATTGGTGCGCTGGAACGTGGTGATGTCGAGCGCGTCAGAATCTGAATTTTTCATCGCAATCGTTGGAGCATTCGCTCCGTTCGCTTGCATATACAGTGTCGCGGTTGCGTTGTCCCAGATCCGCACGTAATTATTTGAGTCTTTATGGAACTGGACTGACCCTGCTCCCGGTGATCCACCGACAGCAGTCGTACCCAAACTAAGCGACCCAGCGGAAGAAATCCGCATCTGCTCCGTTAAAGAGCCACTGAAACTTGCATCACGGGCAACGGTGTAAAACCCCAACGCGCCATCGTAGTCTGCGTTGCCAACCCAATCGGCTTCTTTGATTGCTCCAACTTTAGCGGCATCATACGAAGATCCAGAGTCGTCCGTAAACTGAAAAACTAAGTCAGCGGTCTGTCCAGTTTCGCCAGAGCTTGTTGAATCATCATTGATCAATTTCAACTGCGTGAACGCCGCATTGCCATTGCTGCCTTTTATCGCAGCGGTACCAACCACATTCAGCAGATCCGCTGACTCATCCCACTCCATGTATTTTCCACTGGTTGCACCAAAGAATTTTACATCCTTTCCAGTATCATTTACTCCTACCGTAACCGTACCCGTAAAAGTTTTATCGCCAGTAAAAGTCTGAGTCGTTGAAAGATGTGCGGTATCTGAATCAAGGTAGGCACTTGCCACTGGAGTTCCTTGCCAAACTCCAGTGCTTATAGTGCCTACGGTAACAATCGAACTACTGCCAGCAATAGGCGAGTAGAGCGATCCAAGGGCAGTGCCTCCGAGCGTTATCGCGTCAGCTTCAAGCGTTCCGTCTATATCAGCATCACCGCTTACGTCAAGACTACCAGCGTCCAACTCACCAGATAGGGTAATATTTGCAGCCCCAGTAATGTTATTACTATCGTCAATTAACACGCTACTGTTCTGTCCCGTATTACCACCAGTGCCATTGAATCTTACTATGGCATTGTCGGTTGACGATCCCGGCCCACTAAATGTTCCACTTCCTGCTGGAGTCTCCCAAGCAGGAACTGCTCCAGCACCTGTTCCCGTTAAAACCGTACCGTCTGCTCCAGCGGCAAGCCTAGAAAGGAACCCAGAGCTATTGCGATAGTATATATCTCCAGTAGCGTCACTCCCTACGGCTATTCCAGCATTGGTAAAGACCAAATCATCTGCTGACTCATCCCAAACAACTTTTGATCCACTTGTGTCTCCAAAAAACGTAACGTCTTTTCCTGTTCCATCCACCCCTACGGTAATTGTTCCAGTGAATGTCTTATTACCAGTAAAGGTTTGAGTGCCAGAAAGATGTGCCGTATCGGAATCTAGATATGCCGAAGCTATTACATCTCCTTGCCATGTGCCTGTTCCTACAGTTCCTACTGTGACTATGGAACTACTGCCAGCTATGGGGGAATAGAGAGATCCTAGGGCAGTACCGCCAAGAGTTATCGCATCTGCCTCTAATGTTCCATCTATGTCTGCGTCACCGCTTACATCTAAGCTACCAGCATCTAATTCCCCCGTAAGGGTAATGTTGCGAAAAGATCCTATATCCTTGTTTGAATCTACAACTACTGCAAGGGATGCCGTAACGGTTCCTGCACTGACAGCATCTAATACATTTAACTCAGCCGCAGTGGTAGTTACTGCTGTACCACCAATAAGCAATTTATCTTTGACTATATCTATTGTTGCACCACCAGCAGTTAAGAGCTTGTCTGCTGAAGTGTCCCACAATAGGTAGGCAGATGCTGTATCGCCAAAAAACTTTACATCATATCCTTGGTCATCTACTCCGACTGTCACGGTGGAATCTATCTGGACAGCACCGTCTATATCTACTGCATCTAGGTTTGTCGTTCCGTCAATGTCTGCATTGCCAGATATATCCAATGTGGCAGCATCTAATTCCCCTGTTAGGGTGACATTTCTAAACGATGATGCATCCTTGTTTGAATCTACGACAACAGCTTTTGAGGCCAGTATTGTGCCGGGGGTTATCCCGTCTAGCATCTCCAGTTCGGCTTCACTTATTGCTGCACTTCCTACGGTGAGAGATCCAAAAGTTCCACCACCAGTTACCGTTAGGCTACCTCCAACTGTAGCGTTTGTCCCTATAGCTACAGTTGAAGTTGTCATTGTTATTGCCGTAGAATTTACAACTAGTGGAGTTACAGATGATGCATTGGCTATAGTGGAAAATCTCCATTCCGAGTCCTCAGAAGAAGCAGATGCATCTGTCATCTTTAGATCGACATACCCTATCGCTGTTGCGCTTCCTCCAGCATCGTCTGCCGTAAAGGTCATCCTCAGACCGTCATTATTGGCTGGAGTACCGGAAGATGGGTTTATTTCAAACTTTGCAACCTCCCTTAATCCACCAGCCGCAGCAGATGTATTGCTAAAGGTCTTTAGTCCCGTAATTGTTTGGGCTATCGACTTGCCAACGATGCCATCAGTACCCGATGTGTCAACATTTGCCTCGTCTATATTTGTTGCCTCAAGGAATGTCCGTATGTTTGTTATCCAATCCTTGAGAGGTGCAGCCTTAATTTCTGCTCCAGCAACAGGCAGTGTTGGATCAGATGGAACTGTGATTGTTGCCATTATAATACCCCTTGACCGCTAATTGCGTATTCTACTTGATATCCCATTAATTCTGCTGAATTAGATCCGGTAATCTCTAATTGTAAATTTTCTACTGTTCTGTTTATAGGAAACAATGCTTTGTTTGCAGCTTCGTCTGGAAACTTTATACCAGAATTATAAGTATATCCACCATTGTAAACATAGTCGGTTCCTACGCTAAACGTCTTTGATTTATCCCCACGAACCCCTTGATCCCTCTTTACTTTAACATTTATAGTAGACAGGTAGTCTGTTTTTTTATAATAGACAATTATAGTTTTTATGATCTTGGAAACGCCGGGAGATCCAAGATCATTAGGTGCTGTCTCGTAGGTGTAACTATAATCATCTCCATCATCTTTTAAACCAGTATTGCCCTTGTATACATACCCCGTATTGTATGACCCTAAAAAATCAAACTCTTCATCGCTAACAAAAAAGTTTCCAACCACATTCATCTTATCAGTATAGGACTCTATTTGTATGTCTCCAGTTTCCCAATCCCAAACCAAAACCTTATCATGGCCAAGAGTATTTGAGGTACTAGACATTAAAACTCTTACTTGATGATCTTTTTCCCTTACCGTTGCCACTGAATACTTTAATCGTGATAAATTGAACTTAGACTGGAAGTCTATCTCCCTCGTTACAACCTTATACTGCATATCTGGAGTTATGACAAATGCGCCTTCAGTGGCTATCCCAAATATAAATTCCGGTCTAACTATTATGCTGGACTTTGATACGGGGGAAAAGCCTTTCATGGTTTGACCCGGTTGATACTCCAATGCTCCAACGTGATATACTATTTGTCCCGTATACACCCCATCCTGCTTAAATATAAATACTTGGTCCCAAGCAGAAGCTCCTCCTATTATATCCGTTCCACCAGCATCAACTTCAAATCTATTATTATCCAATACCCTGTCTATGTCTACGCCAAACGTATCAGTATTTACATCGCACCAATACAACCTAGTGGGGTATTTTGTGCTGCTTACAGTTGGGGCTATATACAGCAATACGTTTTTATGGACTATTATGTCTTCGCAGGTAGATATAGCTATTGGGGCAGTGGTCATGGCAGAGGCAGTGCTGGACGTATTGCCATTCCATGTCCAAATGTTGTTTGTTCCGTTTACGGCTATTAGGGTGCTGTCTAAGTAGGCAAACCTATGTCTTGCTTCTACTCCTGCATTTATCGTAATTGAACCAGTTAGGTCAGTCCTTGTACTTCCATCGTCTGCGTAGATTTTAGTGGCTGTAGTATATACATTCCTAATCCCCTGTGTTCCTATGTCCTGCTGAATAAAGCCAGTGAGGGCAGGACTTCCACTTATCTGACTTGAATTGTATTTCTCATAGCCGCTACGCCTTCTTGCCCTTCTCTGTTCGGACAGATCTATGTTATCCATGACAATTGCATTTTCTGGATTTAAGTCATTGGACGGATAACTGTATACATCCCTCAAGCCTCTAAACATAAAGATTGGGGATCTTTGTAGGTCTGGAAAAACCCTAGGTTCTGGAAGCGTAACGGTCATTTTTATGAGCTAGCGTTTGGTATTTTTCGTTGAACAGATGAAGAAGGAAGAACATAAGGATTGGTTACGTTCTTAAACTTTCTAGAAGTTACTTGCTTGTGTTCTCTGTGTCCTAAAAAGTCCTCTTTTCGTTGCTCGTATTTCCTTGCCGCTAATTGACCAGCTTGACCTTTTCCTATTAACGGAAGAAGAGTAGCTTCTGCTCCGTAAATTAATAGATCGTGAAATCTATTATCTATCTCTGGCCAATCATCGTCATTTATTAGAGGTGGTTTTTTGGCAAGAGTTCTAACTACATACGTTACTGCTGCATCTGGAGTAGGGTATAATTCCCACCATTGATAAGAAGGAGAGTCTCCCCAATATGGAGGGATGACTGCTAATACGTTATCATCAACATCTTTTACGGTTATCTTGCCAACAAAAGTTACTGAATTGGATTGCTGTAGTACTACCCTGCGGATACCTATTCCATTCGCTACTGCATCAAAACTGTTTGATGAATTAGCTGGAGTAGTTCCAGTAAAGGTAATCTCTTCTCTCATGTCTACACCGCTGGACATACCATGAACTACTGCTTTGTAGTTACTGCCAGCATCTAAAGCAGAAGAGCTTTCTATAGATATTGCACCAGAAGAAGCTGGCTGTTTTTGAACTCCGAAGTATCCAAAAACATATGCTTCTGTGGGGGTTCCAGAATTACTAGAACCTGCCCTTTCTCTGTCAAAGTCTTGCGATGTTTTAAGTTCTAACTGTCTGTCATTCGTATTGTCTTCTATGTTCAAAACCTGCTGGACATACAAGGGCATCCCATACTTACTGGTGCCAGATACTGTAGTGAACGTGTATTCTCTGCGCTCAAAGTCTGTATCTGTTTCAGACAGAAGTTCTTCGTAAATGAGATTAACGGCGCGTTTGGCCATTGTCTCAAATTCATCACCAGACTCTTCCGATGCGGCTCTATTGAGATGAGATATGATATCTATAAATTTCACTTAATATTGCCTTTAGGAATATTCAGACTTACGCCTAAATTTTTGCTCTGCTCCGCTATTCTTGGGAAGTTTTTTCCTCTTCTTTTTCCTTTTTTCCTCTTCTTTCTTCCTGCGAATCTCTTCTCTTTTTATTCTATTCTCTTCCAATTTCTCTTTTCTTATTCTCTCTTTTTCTAACTCGGTAAATTTCTGAATGGCCGACCATCCACGTTGGCCGCCACCATAAATCTCCCTTAGAGTTCCTTCCGTACTTTTCTTAGTTTTTGTCTTATCTTGCTTTGCGGATTGGAAAAGTCCAAAGTATCCCTTTTTTTTAGGCATTCTTTTTACCCCTTGGTCTACCTTTTTTCTTGGGAGCAGGGGATGCTTCTTCTAACACTCCCTCGCTAACAAGTTTTTGAATTTCTGAGTCATCTTCAGTGGGTTCTGGTTCTGAAGAAGATGCAACAATTTGATCCGTATGCTCTTGATCGATTTCCTTCATGTCTATCATGGCTCTTATCTGGTCGCCACTGTATTGGCTCATCAAAAGTTCTATGGCACCATCTTCAGAGATGACAGGAATCTCTCCCGTCTTGTCAGACTGATCGCCAAACCTTTCAAACATTGCCTTAAATACTTTGTCCATACTGGAGAGCATACTGCTTTGCTCGTCATTCTTGCGCTCTTCGTATGTTTGATGGAGTTTCATTCGCCTCTCTGGTCCATCGGTTAACTTAGCCGATACCAGCCTAAACTCCCACCTCCGAAAAGTGGGATACTGAATACCCATAGCCTCTTCTTCAAGTTCTTGCTGTTCTTCAGTAAGCATCCTTCCAGACTTTGTATCTATGGCTATTTCACCATTTGGGGTTCCTTGGAATCGCAAAATGATACCATCATCCTCTTGGATATTGCGCTTTTCGTTTCCATTATTCAATGAGTCTCCGTAAACATTAACCCTATCGCTCACTATTGTCTCTTCTACCCATTCGCCATGATGGATAACATCCGTAACACTTGGATCAGTTCCCTCAAATTTTCTATACACCACTACACTCTTGTCCGCATCAGACAAGGGAAGCTCCACTCCATTGGCTAGTTTTTCTTCACCCTGCTCAATTTTATCTTGGATGGCAGCAGTGATATTGGCATCGAGTACGATAGACGGTTTGCGGTTCATGGTATTCTCCCTATATAGTAAATCCACTAATGTTTACTTGGCAATCTGAGCTTGACGATGCTATGTTGCCAGTGACCGCTTCCCCCGGTGTGCTTGCTACATTGTTTACGCTAAATGAAAAAGAAAATCCTTCTACTGATACATCTATTTTACTTTCCCAAATTACCGTTGATGCACTTTTTATAGTGATAATAGAGTCTGCATCTACGTGTCCAGAAATGGAAGACACGAAATGTTGACTTCCCGTAATGGCAGCTTTTGTTGCTACTGCACCAGACCCTCCTCCAGCACCAGTTGCAGACCAAGGACTTGCTTGCGAAAAATCCATAATATTCTCTCCTATGCGGCTAGCTTAATGCCAGCATTCTCTATTATTTTTTTCATGCGAAGTTCATAAGTGTGGAACTTGCGACACTTTTCATGTCCAGACTTGGCAATTATTTCTCTTTCGACTGGATGGTCTAAGGCCCATTGAACCTTGCTGATCATATCATCCTTTGATTCGTATCCAAGGAAGTCTACACCTTCTTCAAACCCTAGATCATCTATTCCGTCTACTGTTGTGTTTGTTAACAAGCAGGTTCCGGTAGAAAGAATCTCAAAAAATCTCATATTCAAATCATTTTTGATGCTTATATTGAATCCAATCCTAGACCTAATGTAACGTACTGCCATATCTTCAAAAAAGCAATCGAATGAAAACCAGTTGTTCTTATAATTACTGAATAGGGTATCTATCCAATCTATTCTATCATTTTGATCTTCGCTATAGTTCATATTGAAGAATCCAACAAAGGCTACGTCCCACTCTTTATCTAAACTCCACTGTCCTAGATGCCTATCTTTATTGGGATGTGACATCATCTCACTTAGATTGGGATGTGCCATATGATTGCAAGCCAAGGGAAGCCAAGTGGCACTTTCTATCCCATCTGCCCTCATTCGCTCTGCGCCTTCTTTCTGAGCGCAATATACATATTTGAATTGCTTTGCTTTTTCTTTCCTAAATTCGTATCCGAGATGTGTGTCTATGGCATAATATGCGCTATTCTCTGGGGCATCCCAAGACAAATCATCTCGCCCATCGTCTATGTGAATATATAGTTCAGCAGATGGAAATTTTTCCGATTTACTATCTGGAGGTCTATATCTAACGACTTTTTCATTTAATCCCAATTGGTATTTAACGGAATTAAAGCATAGCGTAGGAGTTCCATTATTTCTAATGTCGCTATTGTAAATAAACGCAATGCGTGAATCGTTATTTTCAAAGTTGACCAATTGGATCTACCTCCCTTTCCTCAATAGAACCAAGTGGAGTGTAGTCTTTCCACCCATGAGTCCAGCAGCTCATCCACTTTTTAATGCCGTGTTTTTTGATCATGGAATTCGTAACAAGCTCTTGATGGATGTTTGAATCCCAATAACCCTCATAGACTCTTTGTCCTGTCTGCTGTCCTATATGATGCAAATAGGACTTTCTCTGGACTATAAGCTTGTATCCATTTTCTCTATACCTAATGGAAAGGTCTATGTCGTCACCACCCGGCAAGCTTTCGTCTAACCCACCCATCTTCTTTAGAACTTTTGTTCGTGAAACGTGGCAAAAGCCGATCAAGCATGACGTTTCTAAAACGTCTGGAAGTTCAACGTTGTGAAGATTTTGATTTCCGCTAACAAAGTTACTGCATGGGCCAATTGCTCCAATGGATGGATCGGAGTCCATCAACTCAATCATATTATTCCAAAAGTTGTTTGAGCTTGGAGGGAAGATTACATCGTCATTCATCATGCAAAAGTATTCCGACATAGATGCGTGTATATGATGCAATCCTATATTTATAGATCCCATCCACTTCAGATTGGACCCCGGTTGAACTATGGTTATATGATCGGGGCTTATTCCTATGGACTCTATTACGCGAAGTATTCCATTGCTTGATTGAGGAGATGAGTCATTATTGACTAGTAGTATTCTATATGATCCCGGAGCATTGTTGACTAAAGAATGAAGACACCAATGCAATTGTTGAAAATTGTTGTACGTAGGAATGCAAATGCTAAGATGAGAACTATTCATGTTCAACGGTTTCTATGCCAACTGTCTCTGGCCAATTGTCTTTGTATACCTGTTGATTTTCCAGCTTATACTTCTCATAGTATTCTTCTGATATGAAATCTACATCCCATCTTTTATGTGTTGTTTTTACGGAAGTGTCCACGTAACGCTGGATTCCATATTCATGGCACCTTGTGCAGAAATGAAAGTCTTCTCCGCATCCAGTAGAGTAAAACCACGGTTGAGGTATTTGCTTGAATATCGTTGTGTTTAATAAGATAACGCCAGATCCAAATGCTATTGCCCCACCAACGTCTTTATTTGTTATCAATTTATTTTTTGGATAATCAAAAACAATTTCCGAAGTAAAGGAAGGAAGGTCGTTGCTGTGTGATTGTTCAACGATACGCATTATGACTGGATAAAACGGTGGGCGAGCAGTAAATGCCAATGCTCCAACTACTGGAACATCATGTCTCCAGAGATTTAAAAACGAAGAATATTCAAATCCCATATCTGCATCCCACATGAATACGTAATCTGCATCCCATTGCAAGGCACCTTCTATGATAAGATCTCTTGCCTTACCAACTAATGACGTTTGGGAATAGTCTATTAGTGCTATGTCTAGCTTCCCCATTCTGTCATAGTCCTCTATTGTGGGATCTGCTCCTATGTGAAGAGATGGAAGCGTGGGAAGTATCTTGTCAAATTCTTCTTTTCCAATAGCCTCTCTAAAGATGGTTCGTTCTCGCAACTGGCCAAGGTACATAAAAAAGTCTTGATACATGGCAAATGTTTTAACATCTGGTCCATCGTACCAAGGCATTCCTATTGCTAGCTTCATTTAATCAATCCCAATTTGAGTTTAATGAATTCTACAATAGTTCCATTTGTAGCTGGTCTACACTGATGCCCATCGTGAGAGGCAATTATTTCTTGGGGAGAGTCTTCCCAATACAGGGTTCCACAGCTACATCTTAAAAGAAGTCTATCTCCAGATACGTTTTTTTCTACAATTTTTGATATTACACTATTCATATTGTAGTGGCAGGGGGAATTTAATCCCCCTGCCATTCCATCTACAGTGCGCGAATAAAAACGTGATTCGTATAGCGACCAGCAGCACCACCCTGTAGGGTGGCGGCAGCAACGGTTTCCAAAAGAACCACTGGACCAAATGGACTCAATGCACCCAGTGAGGTAAGTCCAAGGGATGCAATGACGGCATTCGGTCCAACGCCAGTACCTGCTCCTTCAATGTCAGTTCCAGAGGCTTTTGCATGGGCCATTAAGCAAGAAGCTTTATACCCATAAACCTGCACTCGACCAACTGCATTGTTGGCAATGTCTTCATCGGCAAGTCCGATGAAAGATCCGTAGCTGTGAACAGTGCGCTTTACGGACGATGCACCGTTCACGCTAACGCTACTAGCATTGTGCTGAGTGGTGAAGGCAAAGACGGGCTGGCTATTAGTGGCTGTTTGTCCACCATAGTTGGTCACGTTTACAAACACCTTCTCAGCGTCAGAACGATTAACTGTCTGTAGCTGCATGATTAGTTCTCCTCAAATAACTTTTGATTTTAGTAAGGTCCAGCCGCAACAACTGCTGTAAAGTACAACTTGCAAGCATCAGAAGTTTCGATTAGCACGCTTCCAAAGGTTTCCTCAATTGCCGTATTTGCATTGGGGATAATCAATGGATCAGTGACAAGCTCTTCTCCTGCATGAACATTGAAAGTATGTACATATCCAGTAGTCGGTAGTAATGCTACGTGATTCTTATTGGCATCACTAACGGTTACTTCTCCTGTTATAACTGCATTTTCTCCAAGTGGATTATGCGAAGTTATTACATGACTCAAGGCTGCCATTTTATATCTCCTTAAGATCGGATTCTAGGTAATACCCGTTAGTTTACCGAGCTTACGGCGATTATTGACGGCAATGTTGCCTTGGAAAAGAATTTGGGCAACCAATGCATCTTGATCGATGGGTTTCTGGAAACCCTCATCGGTCATTGCCATGTTAGCTTTGGCATGGACAAACATCATAATATGCGCTCCGTTAAGCATATACATCTTACCGGAACCGCAAAAGTTGTCCATAATAACGGTAGCACCCTTAAAAAGCAACTTCTCAACGCCAGCATCTGCGCCGCCCGAAGGATTCGGCTCATAGCGTACGCGAGGAGCGATAAGTGCTTCAAACGATTCGTGAACCGTCTGAGTCGTTACGAGGAAATCGGGTGAAGTATTAGCACCCGATTTGCCTTCACTACAATCATTCCAAAGAGTACGCATCTTAGGGATAAGATTGGTGGCTGCGGCACCTACACTACTTGAATATTGACTACGCCACGAAGTGTTGTCGCTCTGGTTAATTTCAGCATAAGTAACATCGGTAGTAGGATCGTCTGGAATAGCTGCCTCCAAACCCGTCATCTGCTTATTGCTGGAACCAGAACCATCGGAAAAAATACCCGTAGCAATACCATCGACCAAGCTCAACTCGGCCTGTTGGGTTTTTTCCTTCATAATGTCAGCAATCTGAGTCGGACCCATGTTCTGGCGAACCGTAAGTCCATCAATAGCAATGCTGACTGCGGCTTGCTTCCACTGATACCACGCAGTGGTAAAACCAAGAGAAGGGGTAATGTTAAGGGTATCCAACTGCGAATACCACTTAAAGGTGCCATTCGTACCAGTCATTACAGGGATGCGAATGCGTTCGCCACCCTGTAACACTTTGATGCGATTACCCGTATTGAACCAATCCAAGGTCGGATTGGCTTGATAAACATTGTCCTGTATTGCTCCCGAAGAAAGGATTTCATCCAACGTCATCGTGAGCAACGGACCATATGTCCTAGTTAGGCTACTTTCTCCCGTTGCCATCAGAAAACTCCATCAAATAATTATTGACCCAAGGCACGAAACGCTTTTAATACAGCACGTTCAGTTACCGTATCCAAACTATCTCCGTCCCTATAGATCGATTGATTGTCTGGCGCACGATGGGAAGATTGATCTATCGTTCTCGCGCTAGCCGCCCTAGCAATACGATTAGACATACCTCCTTGCCCCTCTGATGCACCACGATTATAGGCATCCTCTATAAGCTGATCGAAGTTGTAGAGTTTGTATAACTGTGTGGGGGTGATTCCTTTTTCTTCGGAAAGCATCCCTTGATACAGTTCACGAACTCCTTCCCTAATCTCTGGATTCCATACAAATTGTTCTCCATCCATATGACCAAACTCATCTCCCCACGCATCGACACCCTCGTTGATGGTATCTACCGTGTATTGATAGGCTTGTCGATCTGCTTCTTGTTCATCAAGCTCTTGGCGAGAAACATACCCCATCTCATCCAGTAGGGCTTGAAATGCTTCTTGCTGCTGTCTGGGAATGCGACTCACCAATGCCTGTCGGCGTTGAGCGTCTTCGTCAACTTGTTCGGGTTGATTATCGGTCAATGCTTGCTCTAAACCACTAAGCCTACCTTCAAGATCACTATTTGCTTGACCCTGTTGGGATATAGTACGCTGCATATCACGAAACGCCTCTGCGCCTCCGGGTATATTGTGAGCATTATTCTCCAAATATTGAAGCACTTGGTCCCTGCCAGCAGGTTTCTCCCCTACGTTGTCAGAGTTGGAGTTTCCATTGGAAGCCGCATCTGACGAAGGGTTAGTGGCAGACGCGGTTGCTTCGCCGCGCCGAGCTACCATAGCCGAGTCGATCTCAGATAAACGTTGGGACGCTTCTAGTTGCTGCAAGGCATCTGAAGGGTTATCCATCGCTGGATCTACTGGTACAGTCGCTTCAGTCATTTTAGTTCTCCTTATTCCTCAGAGTAGGCAAAAGAATCTTTTTGGGTTTCCATCGCATCCTTTTTGCGATGTATGTCATCGATTTTTTTACCCCGTAACTTGGCAGAAGGACGAATTGCTGTGGGATTATCGGAATCCCAATTTCGACCTCCATGCTTCCTATCCCCTGCTTCATGCACGTTAAGTGCATTCATAACTTCTTTATGTTGCTTTCGTCCGGTAATGTCGCAATCTAATCCTTCATCGTAATACTCCTCAAAAGGCATAAAATTCTTGATTGCACTCATTGGAAAGAGTCGTTCCATTTCACTGTCACATTTTGTGCAAAGAAACGTGCGCTCTTCAAGGCGAGCAAACATCTCTACAATGGTATTGCATTCATTGCACTTAAAATCGTATAAAACGTGTCCTTCTTTTTTAGACATTACCTACGTGCCCTGTTCCTTGTAGCAGAAGGAGTGCTTAAGATTCTCTGATACCGATCACGTAGATCAGCTAGATTTCTATCCTGCATAGAACGAGGAACTCCCTGTCCTCCTGCTCTATCTGGACGCTCTTCTCTCCAGTTAATCCTATTTCCTGCTCCGCGTGGATTGCGCTCTATTCGATCTGCTTGTCCTTGCTGCGAGAAGATTTTTTCAAGCTCTGCCAAAGCTTCTTTGCTGCCCGTTGTTTCAGCTATTCGGAGCAACCCTTCGACTCTCCTTCTTTCTGAGTCTGCAATTTCTCCAGAACCTAAAGCGGTAGGACTAGTCAGTCCAGCTCTCATTGCAGCACCTTCCATTTTAGCTTGCGCTCCAGTTGCGGCTGGACCACCAGCAAACAGATTGGTCATTCCTCCAATCGGACCACCGGGTTTTTGCGCCGCACCCTTGGGAGATGGGCGTTTTTGCGCTGGGCCAACTGGTGTCATCATATTAGAACCACCACGGGTGTCTCTGGGAGGAGTTGGGGCTGGTGGACCTTGTTCTGTAAATGGGCGTTGCCTGTAAATATCCCTATACTGATTAATATTTGCCGAAGACGGTGGTCCTTGTTCCGTGAACCCCTTGGGCCTTAGCTTCGGACCCCTGCCAGTGCCGCCCCTTGGATTTACCCCAGAGGCACTACCTCCCTGTGGACCAGTTCTCGGACCACGAGGGCCACTTGCTGCTGGTGCTGGCGCGGGTGCTTCGGGTGCTGGTGCGGGGGGCTTGGGTGCTGCTGTTGCCCCCCTCCTATAAGCATCTTGTTGTGGAGCAGTGGCACCGCTTCTTTGGCCAGTGCCTCCTCCCCCAAGTTCTGCTGCCGTTTTGGGACGAGGGGGTGGTGCTTTAGTTAATGGAGACTTAGGAGGAATAAAGCTAGATCCCGGCCCCATTGCCCATCTTTGGTCTTTTGTTAATGTGGGATCAGTTAACCACTCGGGACTTTCTGTACCGGGACGCATACCACCCAATGGACCACCCGACCCTAAAAACTTACCAGCCCTACCAGCTAACCCCTTCAACTTATCCCAACGACTTTTGCCCTTCTCTGGCTCTATACCCGATCTTTCAGTGGCACCTCTTTGTAGATCCCTACGAATCTTCTGGTTTTCGGATTCTGCAATATTTGCAGCCACTACGGGATCTCTGTCGAGGGACCATCTACTCTTCTTAGGAAAGTTGGTTTCGGGGGCATCCGTATCCACTCCCATATCCCCTTCAACTCCACGAATGCTTTCACCACGACCCATACTGGCCAAGTATTGCTCTAAGTCATCGGCCAAGGAACTTTCCCCTAATCCCTTTAGGAATTCCTGTATCTTCTCCCTATCGCTCTTCTTGCGACCCTTCCTCTTACTGCGTTCTCTTTGCTGTCTTGTTGCCATGATATACCCCTATCGTTTCTTTGACTTAGGCTTAGATTTTTTGACTACCTTTTTCTTTTTCTTCTTGGCATAAGACGCAGCTTGTGCCATCCCCTTTGGGGTATATGCGAAGTGCTTAGATCCAACCTTGGGCATGATTACTGTCCTTGTGCTTTTGGACGAGGAGGTGCTGGCGCACCCTGTCCTTCTGTTCTTTGTGCATTGCCTAGGATATTACTTTGAGTTTGTGCTGGTTGTCTCAACATACTTGGATTTATGGCCTTAGCTGGAGTCCTTGCCCCACCTCTTTGGCCGCCGGGGGCTTGCCCCGGTCCACCCTGCGGCGGTGGGGGTTGACCTTCTGGACCTTGTGGATTAATTGCTTCCTGCATGGGCTTGTCCAAGAAAGGAAGAATGCGTTCTGGATCGTGTATCTCATACCCACGAACTAGAAGCAATCTTATTAATTCTCCAAGATTGGGAGGCTGACCATAGATCTGCTGTAGTTTGTCCGATATGCCACCCATCAAGTTGATAAGATCCAAGTATTGCTTGCGCTCTAATGCCACTGCCCTAGCACCAGAGGTAATGTCTATCTCAAAGTCATACTCTCCCTTTGCCATTTCCTCATTAATTTGTATATACTCATCGGCATTGGGGTCAATAAGAAAGACTCGCTCTGGCCTAAACTCAGTGGTCAACTGCCAGAATTTCATAGCCTTTCGTATCTGAAATCTCTTAAAAGCTTGCGCCCTTTCATCCTCTCTAGCGGAATTCCTCTTATCCATTATATTAGCCTCGGTAGCTGTATCGCTCTGAGGCAATGCAACGGGTTGAGGCGTTCCAGCACTACGATCAAACATTGTTTGGACCATGTTCAGCAATTGGCCCTTGTCGTTTTGCACATCGCCAAACTGAACTGGCTGAACAGCCCTGCCCTGCGACTCTACAAGACCCTCGACCTCAAAGGCTTGCATATCATCAGCTTGTAGTATGTCGTTAATTTCAGTGTCCGAAACATACCTCGGATCGTAGAGGAATAGATTTTTCTGCTTACGAATAACAGATAGATACGAATCTAGTATTTCATTCACCAATGATTGCAATGCATCTCCACCAGCCAAAAGAAGGGGTGGCTTATTAAACCATGTGGTCAAAGAATTATTGAAGTTTATAACCTCACAAGGAAAACCCTCTATATGCCTAAAAGGCCATTCCTGCTCGTATCTGAAGAACTTATCGTGAGTAGGGGAAAAGTTAATAAATAGATTGGATCTTTCATTGGTCCCTACTACCATATTCCTAGCATAGATCTCATAACCCTCTATCATTCCAAAATCATCTACCTCATACACGTTGTCTGATTCTGGGGCATTTGCAAATCGCAGTTCTTCAGAAGGTTCTAGGTCAGATGTATTAGAGAGACTGTCATCTGCCATCATCTCATCTATATGTCGAACATATCTAAATGCTACCCACCTTGCATCGTTTAACCCATCGGATGCAAAAGGATCTACTAGGAAATCACCGGGATTCCATCTTCGCCCATAGGGTGCTTCCCATTTAACGGATGAGTGATCTCCAGCATCCCCTCTCTCCATCAACTGCTTATGACCCTCTATGTGTTGCTCAAGTAAAAATTGGGACTCTTCTCCGATGTCGGGCTGTTGGAGATGGGCTATATGAACATCTATATGTGCTTCGTGATTTTGCTCTGGCGCAATAAGAGTCTGTTCTCCGGTCATTAAGAACATAGACTCTACGGCAGGGTCATCTATGACATTGCCACTGTTCAATATGGGACTAGTTACAACTTCGGTGTCTATATCTAATGTATAGCCAATCTTTGTCACTCCCCAAGGACACAAGAAAGCGTCCAAAAGACTTCTCTTATCTTGGTCTAATTGATTCGTTTCCCTATACCAGTAATCACTGATCTTAGAAACAAATCTTTCTTGACCAATTCCATCTTTATTGAAGGGGGTTACTTTAAACTTGGGATCATTAGCGGCTATATTGGAAACACTCTGATCTATCCATCCAAAAATTAAATTAGTCTTTATTCTGGTAGCTGGATCAGAAGATAAAGCCATATCTTCCAAGTCTTTCTCTCTATCAGTAGCGGCTTGCATATTATACTGATCAATCAAGACTTGGGATGCTTCAAAGAATGGTCGATAGAAATCAGTAGCGTGTTGAATCCTTCGCTTCCACCACTCTATTTGCTGCTCTCTTTTACTAGGATAAGATACAGGCATAAGTTAAATATGTTTCGGTGGGATATGATTTGTCAAGTGCTATTATTTCTTGGTAGTTACCTATTCCATGCTGCTATAATGCTCTTCGTAGGGTATAGGTTCGTGCGTTCCAATGATCGGTGCCTCTTTTATGACTCTCTTGCCCTGCCTACGAAGCTTGTTCCTATGCATCAATTCTTCAAAAGTATATGTCCTCGATCCCCAAGGATTTTCCTCATCTGGCAAGGGCTTGCCGGGAGTTAACTCCTCTAACATTATACCTAGTAATGAAAAACAGTCAACCTCATCATCATGCTTTCCAACGGGAAAGTTGGTAAGGGTTTGTAGTACTTCTTGAGTCCATTTTTTCTTTTCGGGAAACAAGACCATACCCTGTTGCGCCCTACCCTGTATAGCCCTAGCCCTAACGGTCTTATCTTTGCTCGGCGTATACTGCTTTCTGTAGCAATATGCTCCACGCTCTTTCATTCTCTGTGATAAGTATGGACCAACAGAGTTTAATATCTGACCTCGCTCTTCGCCCCACTGCGTTATCTTCCACTTCTTCATTAGATCTATGACTGCCTCAATCCACTCTTGAGGCTTTGCCCTCTTCTTCCACACATCTGCTACGAAAATACGATCATAGGGATCTACAGCAAAGACTATATGGACTGTATAGTCAGCACCAGAACGCTCAGAAGTTGCATAGTCACTGGTTCCATAGAAACGCAAAGTAGTGTGTGCAGGGAGATGTTCATAGGTGTCAAACCAATCTATATGGAAAAATGCACCTTCTGCGCGAGTGGGTTCCTGCTGATAAAGGGCATGATACTCCCTTTCGCCCAAAACACCACGTATCTCTTTTAATGCTTTTTCGTCATACCATGCTGGCCACAATGACTTACCCTTGTCTCTACCCAAGGGGTCATCGTCCATAGCCTCCGCAGCAAGCTTTAAGATCTCCCAATCCCTAACCTCTTCCGACTCCTCCATCTGTTGAATGAGTCTACCGCTTAGATCGTCATCATGCCATCGTGTTTGTATAACAATGATTTTTGCGTTAGGCTGTAAACGTGTGAAAGCGGTAGACCTATACCATCCCCATACCCTCTCCCTCTCAGATAGTGAATCTGCCTCCTCCCTATTCTTAATGGGGTCATCTATAATGAGTAAATCTGCTCCTCGTCCCGTTGCTGCCGTACCAACACCCACCGCAAAGTACTCACCGCGATGGTCAGCAATGCGCCACTTATTAGCAGCAGTGGCATCTTGTGAGAGTTTTTTCCCTTCAAAGATTTTTTGATATTCTTCGCTATTGACGATTTCTCTAACATCTCGACCAAAGTCCGTAGCTAATTCCTGTCCATAGGAGGCGTGTATAATAGAAGCATTGGGGTTTTTACCCATAAACCATGCAGGGAACCTCCTACTCGCCAACTCACTCTTGCCATGACGGGGAGGCATAAAGATCATAAGACGATTGCATTCGCCAAGCTCTACTGCCTGTAGCTTTTCACATATCAGCTTATGATGGTCTGCTACAATGAACTTAGGGAAGGTAAAGGTAGTAAAATCCAATAGATTGTCATATGCAGCTTCACGCTGAAGAAGTATCTCAGCCGCTTTTTGAGCGGGGTCATTTGACATCAGAAGGCACACCGTCTTCGGTTGCCTTCAACAAGGCAACGGCACCGTTGGATTCTTTTGTTTCTCTTACAATGGGCCAATCTGGAACAGTGTCCATAATGGCCTGTGGATACGGTCTAGTTTCTGCCTTGATTTTTTCTATGGGGTAGTCTATTCCAATTCCAGAAACGCTTACATCCAACATATTCAAAACATCGCCATCTACAGTATAAGAATTTATACTATTTATGGTTTTAAAATACCCAAGTTCTTGAATGCCGTTTTTGTCGGAAAACTCTTCAGTATCATGGATAGCAACTATGCCGCCCTCTGAAAGAACTCTTCTTAACTCCAAAAGCTCTTTTTTTAAAGTCCAATAGTTGTGGTCTGTATCCAAGATGCAAAAATCTATAGACTCGTTATCCATACTAGACAACTCTATGTAGGATACTCCATAAATCCAATTAAGATTTACATGCTCAAACTTATATCGACTAATCGTCAATTGATTATTGGTCGATATGTTGGCCAGATATGGATACTCTGGACTAACCACTGTCAATCGGTAGTCCAATTCTTCCGATAGTTTTAAAAGCTTTTTGGTATTATCTCCCTTATTGGCTCCCAATTCCAAAACAGTCTTGGGCTGATAAGATCTAATAAGAGACTCTATGTTTAGGTAAGTATCAAAATGACTGTGCATAACTTAAAGCAAGGTAGTAACCGTTTTACCGTTTTCATCGTCTTCGTAAACTACTTGCTGCTCTTTGTCAAAATGCGCCTCAACCTTTTCGCTCAAATTTGGAAATATTTTTTTAACCGCTTTAGTAAATGTTCCACATGAAACATTTGTATTGATAGCGAAGTCAAGTTCCGTAAGAGTTGGACCTTGAAGACAGTCTTTGATGATTTGCTCCCAGTTAACTCTTTTATTAGTACATTTTGGATTACTCATGGCACCTCTGTGCAAATTGACTGTTAGGTAAAAGTACAGACATAGCGTCAATCATGTCGTTCTTGCGCTCTTTCTCCATAATAGAATCGCAGTCAGACAGATAGCGATCTACTACCTTGAGAGCTTCGTCTAATAAAATACTATTGTAAGAATCAACAGCCGCCTCAATAACATCTGCATCATCACTCATCGATAGACACCGCATCTTCTATCACCTCCGACTCAACAGCTATAGCTGCATCCGTCTTTCTCTTTTGGGCGATCATCATAAGTTCATCCCTACTCAACTCTTCTAATGGACGGTCTATCTTGGAATGAGTCATAGCAACCTCCTTGGGAGCATGGAACCCTAGTATCTTACATCGTTGCTCCACACACCATGCTATCTTATCCAGCCACTTGGCATCGCCCGAACCAGACCCATCCTTCTGAGTAACCGTACGGGGATTAACCTTCTCATCGTAATGGGTAACCTTCTTATGCTCAAGCTTGGAAGACTCGTATGCCTCCCATGCAGCCCTTTCAATCTCGTCTATCTTAGCCAGTTGCTCCGCTTTAGCAGACTGAAAATCAAAAGATGATTGATCCATCCACTGATTTCTGAGAATACCCAAATCACGCTCAACAGTACTGATACTCACATTAAGCTCTTTAGCCATCTCCACTTGACGTATACCGCGCAAGTACATAGAAGACAATGTCTGCATATCAAACATACGCTGTACGCCATTACGCCTAGTGCCAGCCATGATAAACTCCCACACAATCAAACATGAAGAGTACCACCATCTAAAATAGTAGAGATCTCTCTTTGAGTGCAACTGCGACCCAAAACAGTAGGCAAGATATCAGCCAACTTGAAGAACTTATCGAAATCACCCAAAGAAGAGTCAATACCCAACGTATCCAAAGAAATACCGTCCTCGCCAATCTGATCACGCAAAACCTTGATAATCTGATCAGCAGACTCTATCATCTTGACAATCTCTCGACCTTCCATCTAACGCCACCTTTCCAGTGTGCCATCGTGATTGCGGATGTCAATTAATTCTTGAAGATCCTTATCCTTAGTTCCCCCATCATACTCCCACGCATAGCCTTGATCAATCATCTGAGCATTGATAGACTGATCCTTCCACCCACAATTCAAAGAAGGATCTGCCGCTTGATTCAATGCCTCAAACACCCTCTCCCTGCCAGCATACAGCCAACCCAACATCCTACCATACTTACCCGACTGCTTCTGCTTCAATGTGGTAATTATCAAATCAATGCCCTCCGGTAGCGTTAACGCATCGTCTAGCCACCTACTAGCATCAATACCCAATGCCTTCTCTTCCTTATCACGGGTGCGCTTCTCTGGTGTGTCTACACCCGCCAGCCTCACCCTCTCCTTCTTGTAGATGTCGAAACCTAAGTCCAACACTACGTCAATCGTATCCCCATCAACGATTCGTACCACCTCTTTTACATAATATATATACATACGTCTAATATAGAACAACACAACCAAGGAAACAACCCAAACCTTTGAGGCAGAAAATGATATGCTCGGTTGGAGAGCCATATATTATAACAAAACACAAACCGGGGGATTGACGTTTGCAACGCGCCTATAACTAACGCGCACCTTGGTGTCGATTATAAATACATTATAGGCGAAAACAACGCCCTATATACATTATAGGGGCAAATATCGGCCTATGTATACATTATAGGCGCAAAAATAGGCCATAGCATAAACATTGTAGGGGCAAATAAGCCATAGGTAAGGCCGTTACCCTATATCATTATACGGCTAAAACCTACCCTATTGCCTATACATCCCTTGATTTGACTATGGCTTGGTAGTCTCTCAGTCCTATTAATTATATAGATCCCCATTGGTTTACTCTCGCTATAGTTCCAACTTTTTTTAAAAAAATATCTCTTTGTGCTGCAATGGTTTAGGTATGTTTCGGCAATAATTGCCAAAAATACTTGGAACCAACCAGACGTTGCCGGCGTTTAAGGTGTAGTTCGACAGCACGACAGCACGACAGCACGGGAGATAGAGCAACAATCCGAAATTGCCTTATAGTGCAATAGCTCGACAAAATGGAATAGCTCTCGGTTGACAGCACTACCCTTAAATACACGAATAAAAGCGTATAGGGGTAGGATCTAAGTTAAGAGATAGTCCGGTATATGGTCTATGGTATATCTCTGGATTAGATAGGTGAAGGGTAGGGTTCGACTCCCTATATAGTAATCTATCGGCTCATTCAAGATATAACGCCTTGGGTTTCGGTCCCCAAGTAAAATATTCCAAGACTAAATGGCTTGAACGGACAGCTATCCAACTTAGAATATATAGGTGGAGAGTCTATAGAATCAGTTTAGATTCTACCTTTCGTTGAACACCTTGTAGACAATATTAAGGTGAGTCGGTATTGGTCCCGACTATAAATATTCCACAACAGATTAAATCCTATATTGTCAAATATTGTGTGGGGGCAATTGCTTGGCATAATATGAGACAGTATCAAAATCGGGTATAAAGTTCCCAACCTAAATATCTGGCTCGGTAGTTCCAATATACCTATAAATCAATATGGTAGCTTATACTTTGTGATAGTAAAAAGCTCTGTAATATATAGGCTATGGGGGAGTTTCTCTCTCTCATAGCCTATTTTGGGTCTATCTCACAGTATCTGTAAAGAGCTATAAAAGACCAGTGCAGAATCCGTCTGCACACAACAGATACTAATTACTATGGAGAACTATCATTATGGCTACATTGAAAGTAGAAGCTACCCGTACCAATCTTCAGAAGATCGAAGCGGCAAAAGCTGTTGAGGCGAAGCCTGTCGATCCTACGGACAATCGTCCCTTTTCTTCGGATCGTCCGTCTAAGATCACAGAAAAGGTGTGGTGGGGCAGTCCCAAACAAGGGCAGCGCAAACGGCTGGAAAGTCTCATCGCCAAGGTGTTTCCTAAGAGGGGACACAAACGCGAAGAGGTGGAAGAGACTCGAGAAATTTGGTTGGCCGAATGTTTGGCCAATAATTTCTACGGAAGTCTCTATATGGGACTGTCTTCTTTCTTCTCTATCGAAGAGAAGTTGAAAGAAGGTGGGTATGAGTCGGCCAAGGATGGTGAGTACTTGGTGGACTTAGACTTATGCCTTGAAAACATCGCCAACGCAAAGTATGGCGATGTGGAGTATGTGCCTATAGCTCCGACCTTCGCTGTCTCTCCGAATGGTCGCAATATGACCATCGGGGAAAGTACGCCAGCTTCAGAGGCTGAGGCACCTATTGTACGGGTAGCTCATAATGACTCTCTCAAGGGTATGTTGAGAGAGTTACTCAGAGAGGAACTGAAGGGGTTGCTCTCTTAACCCAACTGATGAGGTGGGGGTGGTTCCCCCACTGAAACACCGTGTAGGTGTCTTGGGAAACCAATAAAGAGCGGTGTGGCATTGTGCCACAACTATTAACCCCACAACTCAAAAGAGGGGAAAGTATGGCTATTAATCTAAGCGGGTGTCAAGCTCTGGCTCTTACTGCCATAGAGGGGTGTCTTAATCCCTCTATGGGAGTCTCTGAAACCGATAGACTGATCCAAGAAACTTTGGACCAATCCAAAAAGAGGGGTGTCAAAACCCCCTTGTCCTATAGGGCAACGGTAGATAAGAGGGGTATCTATAGGTTTAAATGCCAATAGATGCTTGGCACCAAGCATAGGTAAAGAGGGGTGTGCCTATAGGTACATCCCTCTTTGCTATGGGCTATCGTGCGCGGAGTAATCCATCACCAGTAAGAGGTGAGGCACCTTATAGAGTGTCGGCGTATCCCAATCACAAAGGAGATTTACTATGCTTATAGGACTAAACTCGGAAGAAACTTCCGAGGCTTTACGCCTTGTCGCAGAACAGTATCCCAATAAGAAAGACGGGGTACTCTTTGTCGGTGGCTATAGATACGAGGTCTTAGAAACATACGTAGAGTGTGAGACTCGGAGAATTCTATTCCCCTCCGAAGAGGATGAGGATGGCAACTATCCTATCCTAAGAGAAGGGAGAAAGCCGAGTATTGAGTGGGTCCAGAGAGGCACCGTGCCAACGACACAGTATTGGCACGATGCGGCAGTTATTCCCGAGTAAGGGCTAGCGTGCATGGTCTTTTCGACCGCCTCGCGGTAAGAGCGAGGGCATCCAATATGGATGTCGGCGTATCCCATCTATTACAGGAGCTACTATGAACACAGTAATCTGCACTCAAGCTATGGTTGACCTTAGGACTCCAAGACAGCTATGGGTCGAGATAGATTGCGACTATGGGGAAAGATTTTCCCAAGGCGAAGTCGTTAGAACCTCGACCATATTGGACACACATTGGGGTGAGAGTGGTATGATGTGTGTCCGAACCAAAAACAGCTTCTATATAGTAGAAGCTTACAATTATCATAGCAATCAGAAAAAGGGAGAGGAGAAAGGGTTTCCAATTCACAAAACAATTTACAACTACAGAGATTAATCCCATCCGATGAGGAGGGTTAGCTACCCTCCGAAACACTGCGATAGTGTCATGGGAAGCTACTCACTACTCACAAAGGAGGTGATGCCTATGGGCCTACCTCCTCAGTAGCCTATACAAAAAGCTGAGGACAACTCTCTATAGCAGGGGAAATTGGGAGATTTCAATAGAGAGTTGTAAAGCAACAGAGCATAGGGGTTTCCAAGTCCCGTATAGGAGATTTGATATGATGAGAAAGGCATTATTAGTAAGAATAAATGTGGCCTTTAGAGGGGGTAACTCATGGGTTTACATAGATATAAACACCCATAGGATTGCCCTACCTTACATATTCCCATCTCAAACTAAAGCTATAGAGAAGATGGGTTCACCTGTTATCCAGTACGATGACGAGTACTGGGAAAGAATCTTGAATGGATAAAATTAGAAAGACAGTTTGGATAGTATGGGTAGTCGGGAAACTATTCACAATATGGCACTTCTACTTAAGGGAGATCATATGAACTTGATTGAGAAGTACACACAACGCAAGATGTACGCAGTAAATAATTGTAGGAATGGGAATCATCCTTATGATGGTTCCAATATTGGATGGGAGCTATCCAAGATAGGAGAAGAAATAGTAGCAGACATTGAAAAGCTCAAGAAACTTTTGGATGAGGTTGATCGAATCACCGATCAACACACATAGGATAAAGGAGATTGTATGAGATTCACAAGAGATAAGGACACATGGACCTTAGAAGATGGAACTCCTTATGAAGAGTTTCACACAATAGCTGGACATCAACTGGTAAAAGTAGTCAACATATGTGATTGGCTGGACAAGACATATGGGGATGATTTCATGAGTCATCCAGACTATGAGACTACCCGAACCAGTCTCATGGAGTGGTGCAAGGATAACAACGCACATTATTATGCGCGTGATAGGGAATCCTATAGCACATACGAAGCTGTCCACGAAGCTATAGAGAAAGGAAATAAAGTTGTAGTGGTGGAGGATCTATCCTAATGACATACTTTGGACGGAATAAATTTAAAGGAGATTATTGGGAACAACTTCAGATGTGGTGCGTCAATATAGCATACGTCATTGACGGGATGGTTGGGATACTATCCCTTGGATATATCAGATGTGACATTAGATGCTGGCTTTTATTCGATCTCTTTGAGGAGGACTAAATGAAGTACTTATTAATATGGAAGGTTGCCAATGAGAGGGGAGGTTCGTTGTGGACCACCACCTCCATGCCTTTCAACAATATTTCCGAGGCTAATGAGTATAGCAGGGAGAACCTCGAAGGTTCTCCCATAGTAAAAGATATTGAATTAAAATATGCTTCGATATCATGGGAGACTGTATGGAATAAAAAATACAACACACCACATGATGATCATTGGTCAGATCATCCAACCCCAAAGGATATAGTCGAAACGGTAGTGGGCAGAGACTCTCTCACTGCGATATCAGCAACAAGTGCTATCACATTATTGAAATATGTATTTCCCGATAAAGATACCGATATCTACTTAGATGAAAACACAGAGGATGGCATAACATATAGATCCATACAGAACATAGTATACAATGCACTATGTCAAATGGAATCTAAGATCCTAACCGATGAATACAATAGACGCACATCTTCTTCCGTTAAATTTGATTGGAATAATATGTGTACATCTTGTGGAAGGAGAGAAGATGAGATAGAAATAACAAAGACAGGAAGGGTATTGTGTCCCAATGAAAGTAACATAACCCTACACGATGGTAGGTTGTTGTGTCCCGATTGTATCCTCGAAGACGAATGAGGTGAAGATGAATAGTCAAGAATTGTTTGAAGGTAAATCGTTGCCGCACAAGCTTTTAACGTGGGGCGAAGAAAATCCCAAGCTTAATAAGGCGAAGCATTGGTATCAAGTGGGATTGAATCTGATACCCGACAATCTCAACTGTCCCTATAAAACGATAGGATGCAGCGAACCCTGTCTAGTACATCAAGGCAGGGGTAGGATGTCCAATGTTTTTCAAGCGAGACAATATCGCAACTGGCTCATGCTCAATAAGCCAGATTGGTTTGCCAAACAAATTAAAAAAGAATTAATAAACGCAAAGAAAAGAGCAGATAAGAAATATAAATTACTGCTGGCTCGTATGAATCTTACCAGTGATAGGATGTGGTATAAGCTTAAACCATTCAGCGATTGGTATAGCATAGAGGGTATATGGTTTGAAGAATACACTAAGATTCCTATCAGATATTATAAGAATAAGCCAATCAATATGCATCTAACCTTCAGCCGAAGTGAATCCAATATGGCTGATTGTTTTGAGGCATTGAATCATGGAGTCAACGTAGCAGTGGTCATGGAAAAGGAGGATGGAGAATGGCCACAACATTGGATGGGATATCCAACCTTAGATGGTGATATCTCAGATGAAAGAATCGATGATCCCAAGGGACATTGGGTCTTACTCAACCCAAAGGGAACCATGAAACACGACACTACTGGAATGGTAGTGCGAAAGGAGACATGGAATGGCTAAGATAAAGCTTCGCAAAAAGTTTCGCAAAAGAGAAAATGGATCTATGGAGTTCACCGTTATTCTAAATGAGGATGAGATAGAAGCAGTTGAATCTATTGCCAACGATCAATGCCACTTCGTATACAACTCAGACACCTACGAAGATGCAGTATTGTGGGGCATATCCAAACAGATAGCTGACTTATTCACAGCCAGCAACATAGAAGAATCAAAAAAGATTCTTGAAAGGAGCGGAGATAAACTAATAGACTACTATCCCGATGGAGTTGGAGGCGTGAATGGATGATAGGAACAATTGTATACAATTTAGAAACAATTATATATTTCATTCTTGACAATTAACAAGAATTCTTTAAATTGTACCTCACTTCAGCAAGGCAGGGAATGGAGGTGTATATGCCTTGCTTGGCACCAAGAATTAACAACAACCACAACTCAACAGGAGAAATAGAATGAAGGCAGGAAAAGATATCCAAGCATTAGTAGCAGAACTTACTCGCAGAACCGAAACGATGAAGGATCTATTGGCAGATACCCGATCAATACAAGCAGTTCCCCATATGATCGAAGGAAATCAAATGGGGATTGATGGTATTGCATTGGGCATCAATGGATCGGGAGTCTTTCCAACAAACCACATAGCCGATGGACAACTCAGTAGTCGGCTAAAGATTCCTAAGAAGTATTACGATAGGATGCTTGACCAGTGTCCAGACTTGCTATGCACCAACATAAACCACTGGTTCAACTCTCATCCAGAGAAGCGATTAGTAAGGACACTGGACGGGGGAGCAAGGGCATTCCTTTCCGAGCAATATAGGCCACTGGACAACTATCAACTATGCGAAGCAGTTCTTCCTGCGTTGATAGATTCCAAGGCAGATATAGTATCATGCGAAATCACCGATACCCGATTGTATATTAAAGCAGTAGTTCACTCTGTTCAATCGGAGATCAAAAGAAACGATGTCGTATGTGCTGGAGTAGTCATTCAGAATAGCGAGGTAGGACATGGGGCATTGAGCATAACGCCCTATATCCTACGTCTGGTGTGCATGAATGGAATGAAAGCCCATTCATGGGGCAGGAAGAAGTATCACACTGGAAACAAGCAGGGTCACAACGTAACAGACCTCGACCATGCTTACGATCTATACACCGATCAAACTAAGAGGGCATCAGACGAGGCTTTCTGGATGCAAGTGAGAGACTTAACTAAGGGCGTTATGTCTCAAGCAACATTTGAATGGATCTGCAACGAGATGCGTCAAGCCACAGAAAACGAGATCGAAGGCGATCCGATTGAAGTGGTTGATAAGACACAACGCAGGTTCAAGTTGAATGATGACGAGAAGAATGGCGTAATGCAACACCTTCTACGAGGTGGCGAGATGAACCAGTGGGGATTAGCTAATGCCATCACCCGTACCGCAGAAGATGTTGCATCCTATGACCGAGCGACTGAGTTGGAGTCGTTGGGATGGGATGTAGTAGAGCTTCCTCGCAGTGACTTTAAGATCCTTGCGGCGTAGCTTCTAATACAAACGTCATATTCACCTTACCCCAAGGCAATCGAACGGTAACCTCTTCGTTGTCATGCCTTGGTTTATACACGGTCAGAGCTTCCATGAACCCTGCCACTGCCACCTTAAGATCATCCGACATATGATCTGGCATGGTAAGATCTGGAAGCTCTGGCATATCTCCTACATTATTATTACGAAGCTTCCTCAAGGCAGAAGAAGATAGGTCATTCTCTTCTGCTTCCCTCAACAACCATCTACGTTCTTCGGGAGACTTAATACTCGCCACTTCAAAGTGATGAGAGTAAGACAACGATGGGTTTCTATCTTCGGGGGGAAACACAGAACACACCCACGCAGAATTGCGTAGCGTTACGTCAGACTTACCTGTTAGATAGACAGCTTGGCTGAACTGTTCTGGCCAAGTCTTCTCTCCATGCAATAACCAATCACCTACCCACCAATTGATAGACTTCTGGATGGTAGTCATTAATGTCCCTGCTCTTTGCCACTCTTCAAACTCCATTTCTTTCGCAGGTAGGTACGCGTTCTCTTTTAGGGTGCCGGGAATCGGAACTTGCGATTCCCCACTCAGTGCCACTTCACTCATTTCATTCTCCATAAAAAGGAAGAGAGGGATGGAATGGCTAAAAACCATCCCCCTCTTCTGCGAGACAACGCGGCTCCATCGCGCTGTACAATAAAGATAACAAATCAAAAAACTCTTGACAAGCAGGTGTTTTATGTGTAGTTTTCTTGGTAACAAGAATAACAAGTGGGCTGTTTTTTTCCTCCTCGCCAGCGTGATAATTCTGGCGGTTCAGATAGTTCCACACTTAATCAACCCACCCGAAAGGAGAGCAAGTGGGATCTCACATATCGCAAACTCACCAACTAAGGTGCAAATGCACAAAGGAGAAAAGTAAATGTTAAGCTTTCCAAAGTCTGAGTTCACACCCCATCCAGCAGGTCAGCATCAAGGAATCATCTATGAAGTTGAGATTAGACTTCAAGAGGAAACGCCTTGGGGTCTTAAGGATAAGATCATTCTTAAGATAGAATCTGAAACTCCTATGCTGGATGACAAGGGTAATCCTCGCATGGACCAAGAAGGACAACCCATGTTCTTCAACTTGTGGGACTTCCTCACCGTAACACGCAAAGGAAAATTGGCGAGTAGGAGAGAGGCAATCTTAGGCAGACCTCTCACCCCACAAGATTTCCCCGAAGACTATGATCCCGAAGAAGAATTTCTAAACCGCAAGATCGGGTACGTAGTCAAGCACTCCGCAGGAAAGGAGCCGAACACGGTGAGTGCTAGTATTGAAACGCTCTGGCCTATAGGAAACGCTCCCGTCCAGAGCGAACCGAGCAAGGCATCTGCTCCCAAAGATGATGACTTGCCTTTCTAATTCACCCTTAACAATTCATTTAACCTAACCTTAATTGGAGAAAAATAAAAATGGCTAATAAAGAACGTAGCTCCGAGTCTATTCCTTACATCACCGACTACAGTCAGATTGAGATCATAGATGGGTTCAACCATCGTGAGACTTTTTCGGACATAGATAAGTTAGCAGATAGTATTCGTGAGTATGGAGTGCTGGACCCCATCAAGGTAGCTCGCAACCCGAAGGGATCGGACTTCACCTACAGGTTGATCGATGGGGAACGCAGACTCAAAGCGGTTCAGATGCTACATGAACAGGGAGAGGAAGTATCTTTCCCCGTTCGCATCCTTCAAGGGATGGACGATGAAACATCTGTAATCGTATCAGCTACCAGCAACATGGAACGGAGCGACATCACTCCGCTTGAGGAAGGCAACATCGTAGCCAAGATGGAGGCATACGGATACGATACCAAAGAGATTGCCTCTAAGCTTAATCGCTCCGATCAGTGGGTAAGAGATCGCAAGGCATTAGAGGGAGGATCTCGTAAGATCAAAAATGCTTTGGGCAATGATCGTATCCCTGCTGACGTAGCAGTTAAGCTGATCCGTAAGCACAAGGATCACAAGGAGCAGGACAAGGCATTGGCCGAAGTGGTCACTGCGGCTGGTGGAAAGAAGGGCAATACTCGTAAGGCGGCAGCAAAGAAGGGACACGGAGGATCTCTTAAGCCTACCGCAAAGGAACTGGAAACCATGTCGGATGAATTAAAAACTCTGGACATATCGGAATCGACAAGGGACATAGCCAATGCAGCCTTGGCCTATGCAGATGGATCACTTCCAGCAGCAAAGTTTAAGAAGTATCTGGAAGCGATACAGGTTGAAGCATACGCTGAAGCGGCTGGCTAAACCAGTTCACTCGTAGTGCAGGGGAGGGGGAACTAACCCCCTCCCCTTTCTTATTACTTACTTCCAATCGAAAGGAAAATAAATTGGAAAACCTAGCTGCCAAATTCAACAACAACAGCAATCTTTTTAGAACATACACAATGACTTTAAAGTTTAATGATCGTATCTGCGGTGGCATTCCCAAGTCAGAGAAAGCCATAGAGGGATGGATTCGCGCCAACGTAGAAGACAAGAGTAAGTTAGAGCAGATGATATCAGACACTAAGGAATCCATGAACGTAGACAATCTAAGCGAAGAGGATTTAAACAACCTCGCCAAGTCAGCATGGAATGGATTCAAATCAGATGAAAATGGAATATACATAGAGGGTAGGCAGATCAAATCCATGTTTAAAGAATCTGCAAACGTCATCAAAAATGTTTTGAATGTCTCTGCCTTTAAGGCAAGGGTAGCCGAGAGGGTATTCGTTGACGAGGATAAGGTGTATATTTTAAAACCACTGCTTCTTCCCTTCGAGGAAAACGATCCAGACAATAAATACAAGGAACCTACTGGATCGTATGAAGGAATGGTCCATGCGATGACTGCTATGGGTAAGATCTCTGCCCTTAAACGAGTTGACTATGTAGACAATTGCCACATAACCTTCACTCTCAAGGTATTAGACGAGAAGCTTGTTACCAAGGACAAGAAGAGACTTGACATACCTACATACATAATGCATCTAATCAATCACGCTCAAGAGAATGGACTTGGGGCAGAGAGAAGTCAAGGCAATGGTAAGTTTACTTGTGAATTCTTTGGAGAAATTGAAACCACGGAAGAAAATTAATGGACAAACCATGTAATATGAAAGCTTTTTCTACTGAGCAATTAGTTCACATTGCCAGTAAGAATAAAGATTCCAATGCTGGACCTACCGTTGCCTGTTTAAACAACTTAGATCCTAATGGGTGGCACATACTAGAACCTATTATGGTTCATAATGATATAGAGCTAAGATGCAGGGCTGCAATGTGTTTCAAGGAACACGATGATCCCATCTTTATTCTTATGGACATAGGGTTTGAGGACTACGAACAGGGTCACGATCCAGAACACATTCATAAAATGGCTGAAGCTATTAATCAAAGCGTGAAAGAAAACAAGCGTGAAGATTAGAGCTTGACAAGAATGTAGTTTGTTAGTATATTTGTTAATGTCAGTGCCGATTGTGAGGATGAAAGCTCTTGATAAAAGTGTAATATGCCTTATAATACCCCGTAAGGCTATTGCTTCCTATTCCCGGTACGCTTTTATCTAAGCTTGATTCCAGCATCGGCACTGGCATCCTCCAAGGGAAGAAGCAATAGCCTTCTTTTCTTAAAGCCTTAGCGGGTCTGAGTACGGGAGTACCAGCACACCACTGCATGGCAACATAAGGTGTATAAAGATAGTGCCATGAACGATGGAGAGAGATAGTCCTAACAAGGGTTATCGGTAGCCGCCATCTAAAGCAAAGGGTGAGGGAGTAAGGAGGGGTGTATGGGACAGGTACGTACAGTAAGTAAGTAATCATACAAAAGACAAGCCGCTTCCAGCCAGAATAAACCACGCCCTTCCCTTTCTTCTTCTCTTCTTTTTCTTTACGCCGTAGGCGTACTGTACCTCCTGCCTACGGCAGAAAAGAAAAGAAAGAAAAGAAGAAAGAAAAAGAAAGGAGTAAGGAAGTGAAAGAAGTACGTACTGCACATGAACTGATCGACCTTCTAGACAAGATGGATTCTCCTAATGACATTAAACGTTCTATCTACTTCGATATCGTTAGAGGGAATGGATTTTCTATTGTCAACAGGGAATCTTTATTGGCTAGAAAGAGGAAGTATCCAGTGTACTCAGTGGTATTGCCAGATGATACAGGCATAGTTATCAGTGGGGAATTAAGAAACAGTATGATCAAGGAAGCTAAATCAAAAGTTTCTTGACAAACAGGCCATATCTATTCGTGTCAAACCAGAGGACAAGTCGAATCATTCTGCTCCAAACCATATGACAAGCCGAGTCTATCTCTGCCAATCATTCCGTCCTATGGGACACACCTTTCCACATCCTATCTTCTAGACGGTTCCAGTCAATTCACCTCTGTTACTGACCTGCCACGACATTCCTAGTCCGATCTTCTGGACAGTCCTACTCGTCTCAGTCCTATTGGACAGGTCGCTTCGAGGCGTATCGTCTCAGTCCCATTGGACAACGCACACCATACCATCCCGTCCCACAAGACATACCTTGTCGCATCGCGTCTTTCCCATGCCACTGAGACAAGCCGAGACAAAACTGTTCGCGTCTGTTCACCTCGATAGACTGGTCAGTTTTTGCCATCTCCCACCTGTCCTAAAGACAAGCCTCGCCGGTTCCTTTCGGTTCTTATCGGACTATCCATGTCAATTCAAAGCATATCAATAGACACGCCATGCCGCACCGCATCCATTCTCATCCATAGACGAGTCGCCCCTCGCCTTGTCTTGCCCACATCGTAATGACATTGAAAGGAGGATTGCATTGGATAATTGTATTACTTGTGGTAAGGTTGAAAAGGAAGAAGAGGAGTTGGTTGAAGTTGACAAGGTTGGTAGACTATGTGAGAGTTGCTATGAAGATGGTCTTACCGATAGCACTATGCACATGGCATTGTACTACCCCTATCGTACCCCATTGACGAATCGCGTCAAGCCCATTCTGCCCGATTGAACTGACGAACTCAACCGATCCAGACCTAGACCTTCCAACTCAAATCAATTGGACAAATCGGTACATGCCTTTCCATGCCATAACTTATTTTTCATTTACTTAATGAAAGGAGGTATCATGGAAAGATCGTATAGGTCATACCGAAGAAGCTTTGGCGTTGAGTATAATGTTGATAACCTTGACCACATAGAGTGGAGACTCATTGATGACATCCCCACTCCAGTGGCCATACTTGAACTGGTGAGGGTGAACAGTCCATTTGAAAATGAATGGTTTGCCTCTCAGTATCAAGAAAAAATACTATCCGATTTCTATTCCGATGTTGGAATGGATTTAAGACAAAGGACGGGAAGATCTGACTTTGTAAATGAAATGGCTTATAGGCTTAAAGTCTCAGCTTATATTGTTTTATTCCAAAAAGATTTGAGCAACTTTTGGACGTATGATTTATCTGAAGAAGTTGGTCGCTTAGACACACCAAGTTCTACCTACGAATGGAATCATTATAATGAATCGGAGTATAAATCATGGGTAAAAAGTCTTTAGGATTTGGATGGAATGATGCAGCCGCCTTGTTAACCAAGACGTATAAGCGTTTCTATAGAAAGAATCCGAGAGAGTTAGATGATGAGATAGCAGATCTGTTTTATCATTTAAAAGAATATAAGTCGTTTAAGGCAGACATATCTGGAGATGATGTAACCACTGCCATTAAGAATTATATATACAATGATGAGTATGACGATCATAATGAATCGGGTAAGTATTTCCCAGACATATCTACCATAGCTAGAGAGTTGCGTTATGTAGTTAATGGGAAGAAGAGGATGCAGAGTGAGGAGTTGAAAGGCAAGATGCTATCCTTTGAAGATGATAGACCTATGGTCACTGTGTCTGTAGTGGGAACACCGTTGGAAGAATGGTTTAATGAAAAAGAGTTTGAGGCTATTGCTATGGAGGGTAGCAAGTGCATGGATTGTTATGACAAGGGTCTTGTCAGATTTTATTATATTAAAGATAGACCCTACCATGTTTTTACTGCCAAGGAATGGATCAAGCTTTATGATAGAGATCAAGCTAAGGCAGATATGTTTACTTGTGGTATGTGCTATTGTGATCATTGTGAATTAGGTAGATTGATGTATGTAAAGTATCATCATAATATTATGAAACCCCCACTATTAAGCACTATTATGCAGTTGGTTGATAACAGGAAAAAGAGAAAGAAGGAGATAGAAATACAGCAAAGTATTATAGAAGGAGGAGAGCAGGGGGATCTACTCCAGACTTCTGGGGAGTGGTCTGGGGAAGCTATAGATCCAGAGACTAGGCTAGTTACAGGAGGACAAATCGGTCCTAAGTAACTATTGCAACCTATGAACTGGCGAAGCACATAGGTTTCTTGGGGAGGCTAGTCCCTTGCTCTTCTCCTATAATTTTAAGGGGAGTTATCTTAGATGTTGTCATCTGAAACGGAAAAGGGAAAGAAGTATATCCTTAAGGAAAAAGCTTTAGCAGATTATATAGGTAAGATTTATAATGCTATTCCTGTAGATCTTGGGGATAAGACAACCCGTATGGATAAGCTTTTTATAAGAGATGGAAGGGTTGTTTGCATTGCTGAGATCAAGCATAGGGAAATGTCCTTAGCGGACTTGTATCAATTTGGAACATATCTCATATCGTACGATAAGATAGATAGAGGCGTTGCCCTATCAAGGATTCTTCACGTTCCATTTTTCTTATTTGTTTATCTGATACACTCAGATGACATTGCTCTCTTTAAGATATCAGATGAAACGGGGAAAGAGGTTTGTAATTATACTGTAGAAAAAACAGAGACTAAGCGTAATTGTAATGGAGGCATGGCGATAAGGGAGAATGCTTATATAGCTTTCGATGGAATGACTATAATAAAAGGGGATACGAATGGTGCAGCTACAGAACACAAAGAACGGACAGGGTCCGAGGAAGACAAAGTATAGAAGGAATATCAGTGCATTTGATTCCTATGCGAGACTTAGTAGTGCTGTTTATATCAATGCCTTTACTTTGTTGCGTAAAGCTGTTGTCACACTAGAGGACAATCCAGATCATAAAGAGGCTAAAGCGGACATGGAATCATCCTTGTCTTTCTTGCGAAGCGACAATCCATTTAAAAGATACTTGGAGCATAAGGGTCATTATTTTCCTATAGAGAGAACTATCATCTCTATCTTAGAAGGAGAGGATCTTAGCGATGAGTTATATAAAGCAGAGGGATGAGGTTTTTCATAGTCGAAGTAATTATTCCATTGTCAAGATGGATACTCCCAACAAAAAAGGGACAAGATCCTTAGATCAAATAACTCTTGGCATCATTCATTACACTGGATCATCAAGCTTAGAAGGAACATTGTCTTGGTTTCAGAGTCCAGAGGCAAAGGTTTCTGCACACTACGTGATTGATACTGATGGTGCTGTAGTTCAATTTGGTGAGAGAGAGGATGTGCTATGGCACGCTGGTAAGTCAGAGTGGCAAGATAGGAAATGGTGTAACAGGTATAGCCTTGGGTACGAAGTGGTCTGTGGTCCGAAGGGACAGTTTAGCCCCCCTCAAACATCTGCTTTAATAAACTTATTGCGTAGAGATATAAGAGATACAGGGATGACTGCCGTAGTGGGACATGAGCATGTAAGTCCCGGCAGAAAGGTTGACCCCGGCAACTGTCTCAACTGGAGTGTATTAGAACAATCTTTAAAAACTATTGATCCAGATGAGAAGCTAGAGTTTTTATCTAATCAACGAATAGAGCGTGAGAGTATTATAGATAGGATGATAGTAGAAGATCAGAAGCTAGCGGCTGATAAGAATATTCCTATACATGATGCTAAAGAATTTAATGAAATGCAACGCGCTAGAGATATGCAGGATGGCAGGGGTGGACCAGATCTTAGCTGGCTAGTCCGTCTTATCAATGCTTTTTTGAAACGAAGCGAATAGCTCAACAAAGTGACCCCACGGTAAAACAACTGTGGGGTCTTTATTATTTCTTTTTAAAATCAAACAATCGTTATCCCCCAACCATTCCTCTATCTTCTTAAATCCTTCCCCATCCTTCCTCGCTTTAACCTCTGCTACCCATCCACCAAAGCTTATATCCCCTGTGTAAGATCCCCCTGCTGCCCCCGAAAGGGGAACACGCTCTGCGTCTACCCCTGCATCTTTAAGCTTATGGACTATTTCTCTTTCCACTCTCAATCCTTTGTTTCTTTCTTTCCTACCCATCAATCTAATCCCATTAGATCTTTCTTATTCTTTATTCTCATTAATTCAACGTGATTTTTAAGTTTTGCCCTTACTTCTCTCTCGTATTGTTTACTCGTATATAACTCTTTGTATCTCCTTTGCCTAGTAACTTCATCTACATCAACGGTTCTTATGGGTACTCCAAGGTATCTAAGCATTCGTTCTATTTGTGGCTGTCCTTTTTTAACATTCTTACTATGAATATTAGACCTTGATATTGCTGGAAGAAGAGATGTTGCCATGTGGTGTAGGTAAGGACCATAACCTGCTTCTTCGGTGATGTTTATCTTTTTTATGTCATCGTATTCTGATCCCTCAAGACCTAACCAAGAGAATGGTATTATGTCATCTAAGTAGATAGGTTTATCCGGTATGCCTGTTGCTCTCTCTTTACTAACAGGCGCACCTGTTAGGAATTTTTCATTGGCTAGAGCTTCTACACCCCAACGCGCTACTGGATGTATGTTTAGAGCGGTATTTCTTATCCATTGATCATAGTCTATAGCAGAAGTAGGAGCAAGGAGGTCTACAAAAGGAAGGTCTGGAACTATATAAGTGGGCCTGTCTTCTAGAGTGAAAGGCAAGCGCATGGCATTTCTTTCTCTGAAGTAATCGGGAACGTCTGTCTCTGGTCCCAATTCCTCTTCAGACATATAGCCTGTCTCTTTATAAAGCTTCCCTATGTTGGCGTACTTGTCCGGTCTGCGTAATACCATCTCCATTTGCAATGGTATGTTTTTTCTTAGCCATGTGTAAAAGGGAATAACTTCCCTCATAACGGACTTCTCAAAATCCGTCAACTCACTATAATCAAACAAATGTTTTTTGGTAGACATAGCTGCTTGTTCGGCAGTGTCTCCCTCTATGATTCTCTGTATAAAGTGCGCCCCCCTAGCGTTGTGTTCTGTAGCCCTTGCCATCCCCCTCATAGCTCTTATGTATGCATTGTTTCCCAGTGCTTCCCTAATGGCCTTGATTCCTAGTGGGGTGGAGTATGTAGTGGGATCATCGTCAATGGAGTCCCATGTGAATGGAGTTTTGGTTCCAGTTGCCCATTGTCCAATCCTTCCAGCAAGACCCTTCTCTTGTTCCTCTGCTACTTCTAATGCTCCCTTTAGTAGCTGTGCTTGTTCGGGTGCATCTTCTATTTGACCAGCAAATAGCCTGTCAAGCTGGATCACTGCGTCCTTGTTTAATTCTGGATATTCAAAAGATAATTTGCTTTTGTCTTTTCCGTTTACCCATGTTTCCCATGTGTTTTTCATCGACTCGCCTAGTCGATTGATAGACTCTATGTGGTTTCCAGATAGTCCTTCTGGACTCTTTCCACCCTGCATAAAGAATTGTTCTACCCCCCTAGCAAATTTCTCCTCTGGATTATTCTTTTCGCCGGGAAGACTTTCCGGATTAGTCCACAAGTGTGCATTTATAAATCCTTCCTCTTCCTCCGTGTTCATAACAGGAAGACCCTCTTCCTTCCTCCTGCCATTTTCTTTTTTCAATTCCTTGCTCAAATAACTTTTGGGATCAGATCGTCTTCCAAAGATCCATTCGTTTATTACCAGACGATCACCTTCTGTTAGGATCTTATCGTTTCCATAACTACTTCGGCGTACAAGGTGTCCTAGTTCATGCAATAGTGTTGAAGTTGTGGCATCTTTGGTGGCAGAAATTAAAGCCTTGCCATTTTCAAGCCATGTAATCATACCCTTAAGTGTGGTCTGTGTCTTTGGGTTTTCATCTTTAAGCTTTTTACTGTGATCTTTTATTTTGCCTATGTTCTTTTTGAGAAATTTTTCCCTTGCTTCCCTAGCCTTCATCCTTCCCGAACCCTCTTCAAACAAGGGATCTGGTTCTCCCTTTCCCCTCTTGATAACACCGGGGCTTAAGGCAGACTCTATGATCTTGGGATCTACTATTTGGTAAATTCTCTCTTCTATTATTCCATCCTCGGTGTTAATAAATTGAGGTCCGTGATCTATTGCGTCTGCTCCATTTTTCTTAGCCTGTTCTATGGCCCATTTTTCAGCGGCAGCTTGACTTGCAAAGGGAGATCCTGTTGTTCCCGACCTATAGAAACCCTCCTCCATGTCCTCTGGGATTCTCCACAACTTCTTTATGTTCGCATATAAGGGAACAATTCGTCCTGCGGAGGGAGTATCCCATGTATATTTTCCTCCATGAAGAGGCTTGATTATGCCTTCTTTCTCTAACTCTTTTGCTGGTCTACCGAAAACCTTTTCAGCATCCCATGACTCCCCAATTACCCTGTCCCGAACTTCTCTATGGTCATCCGTATATAATCCAGCAATTTTCGGATCGGTAGTTACCCATGTTCCACGACTATGCTTGCGAAACTTCTTAAACCCTCCTTCGGTAGCCTTTGGCCCCTTGGCTGGTGGTTTTTTCATCTCGCCAAATTCTGTGAATCGGGCTTTTGCGGTCTGCATTGTACCATGATACAAAGGTATTAATGTGCCATCCTCATTCTTGAGTTCTGGAACTACTGCCTTGGTGTCAAAGGTTGGTTGAGACATGGTAGAGGGAGGCAAGTCCCATCTCATGGAAGATAATGGATCACCCTTTCCCCTCTCGGATGATAATTCATCTAACCAGCTAAGGTCTTCATCCAAGGAATCCCCTGCATCGCCTTCCTTTCCAGTTCGGAAAGGGGTTATCTTTTTAAATCCCCATGTCCTTACACCTGTCCCACCAGCACTTCTTATCATTCCCCCTTCTGCTCGCCCTATCTCTCTCCTTCTAATTGCCTCTTCCAAAGAAAGAGATCCCTCATCCAGTGCCTCCATCTCAACTGCGTCAAATCCTGCAAATTTCTTATTCCACCAATGATCTGGAGTAGATCCTCCATACCATGCTTCTTGTCGGGCAATGGAGTCGTATAACTCCGCTACATCCAGTGCCTCCCTCCTATCCATCTCCTCTCCCTTTAACTCTTTCCACAAACTCTGAATAATTCCAGCCTTTTCCTGCACCCTATCATCTGTATTTCCCCATCCCAAATTATCCCCTTCTCGCAATCCTGCTCGTATTGCCCCTACTGGTATCTTTCTTGCCCTCTGCAACACATCAAAAGTTGATTGCTCTAACCCTGCAAGCTCTGCCATCTCTGTAGTTGTAAAATCCCCACCCATAATCCCCGTGTCATCCATCATCTTAAGCATCTCTTTTCCAGAAACTTTTGTCCCATCTTTTTTGTTGAACATAAAAGTTTCTAGGGTTTGCTCCATAGTCTTCTTGGTGCCATCTGGATTCTTTCCTACTCCACCCATTCTCCATTGAACAAAGGATTCCATTCCCCTTGGCATAGCTCCTTTGTTGGCGTACTGTAAGAGTGCAGATTCAAAGTATCGTGCTGGATTTACTACTCCTGCTACGTAATTTGTAAATGTGGCAGACATTAAGTTGCGTCCAGAAAACCCAACCGTTGCCAATGCCCACTGTCTCCATAAGGAAGTGTTCGCTTTCCATACATCAAGGAACCCACGGACTCTTTTTTGTGCCTTGGGCCATTTTGTTGGATCTGATGCTTCTACTACCAGTTCATTAAATCCCTTGAGAGACTTGGCCATGTCCGATGGCATGGCATAGTAGATGTCTCCTTCGTTTTTCCAAGCACCAGTAGCCTTAAAGAAATCAAATCCGTTTTCTTTAAACTGCTTGTGTAGTCTATTTGTATTATCTGCTGCTATGTCACTTCCAACTGGCACCATGAGATCTGTTTTAGACAGAACTTCATCGTGCAATCTCTTCGACTGTACCATGCGAAGAGATTCCAATGCCCTTTTACCATATAGGATGGAGAAGTCAAGCTCTGTGGGTTGCAATGCTTGTAATCTACCAAACTCATCCTTGAATACTTTTTTGTGCATGAATTCTGCAACGGTGCTTTGCCCTGTGTCTACGGTAAAGGTATCTCTTTTTTGTCGTAGATATATATTTTCAAAAAGTTCTTCAGCCTCTTCGCTAGTTGCTCCACCCTTCTTTAATTGGCGAAGTATCATTTCTTTGCTGGCTTTTTTCCCAATAGAACTAAGGGGTTTTCTTTGTGGAACATATGCCCTACCACGTAAGAATCCTTGGTCTATAATGCCAAACTCCTCTTCCTTCTTAGCCAGTTCCTTCATTGAATCTTCAACGATTTTCATTCCTTCTATTAGGTGCTTTTTAACCTCATCGCTTGTATCGCTATTGTTGATGTATCGTTTTGCTACCTCTGGCTGAGAGGCAAATAGGGACATGGCATATCTGCCATCAAGTCCATACATAGTAGACAGTTGCATTACTGCGTTGCGAATGCGCTGAGTTTCTGCACCCTTATCCATTGACAGATTGTTAACTATCTGCAAGGCAGATAATCCATCCCTTGCTATAGTCTCTGGCGTTATTGATCGAAGGGTTTCCGCAGTTATTCTTTTTCCAGCCTTAGTGGAAGATTCGGCTATTTCATCTGCATTTTCTTGTATGAATTCTGCATAGTTTTTAGCTATCTGGGGATTGGCCAATCGCTTTACTATGTTATTAGTTACGAACATATTTCCTAAAGCTTGTATTGGCCTTGCGTTTATCTTCGGCAAGGTAGCCCTAAATGCTGCTGCCTTTAGTCGTTCTGCTGCATCTCCAATTGGCCTAGTAATATCGGGTGCTATTATTAATTCTTCATTTATAAATTGATCTGGAAGTTTTTCTGCTAATTTAGCAAGGCGAGATCCCTGCTCTATCATTGGTTTGCCAATAATTGCTCCAGCTACTTTGGGGATTGCTCCCCCGGCATAAGTCAATGGATCTGATATTATGTCTGTGGTGAGTCCTAATATGGCGAGAGTTGTATTCTCCTGCTTAGTTAGTTTTCCATCTTTAGTTCTTTTTATCTCTTCGTCTAAATGCTGCCTGTCGGCAAAGAGTCTTATGAGGTTTCCCATATCCGACATTTTTTCCATCGGAGTTTGCCACCTTGCATGTAGAGTGGGTTCTCCTTGGTCATATGTCGTATCGTCTAAGGCTTTAAGAACTGCTTTCCCAACCACTCCATTATTGGCCCTCATTATCTGACCCCACTCTGCCCTATATGGGGTATTTCGTAAACCGGATTCTCCAAACTTAAGAAACCTTGGCTCTAGTCCGAAGATGCTTTCATCGTCATCTAGTATGTATGACATCTCAGACAAAACTTGTTTGAATGTTTCTACTGGAGATCCTGTTTTCATCCACTCTATTAATCCACCAGTTATTGGATATAGTCCAGCACTGGTCATATCCATTCCCCAAGTCCAAAAATCCCCTGCCTCTTTTTCCCTCTTGTCTACATCTGCTTTAATCTCGTTTACGAATTTATCAATGTATGTTTGATTTGGAGCTAGATCACCCATTTCCTGCCCTGCACGATTGAGCAATGGATCTGACAAGCCCTTGTATGTATTGGCTATTCCGCTAATAGCGGCTCTTTCACTTTTATTTTTTCTTCCTTGTATTGCTTCGTCTATGGATACTATAGTATTGTATTCTGGGTTTTGAATAGAAGGTACGGATACCCTGCCATCTCCAATAAACCTTGTTCGATCTCTTCTTTCCGATGGAGTGTCTTTAGTAACATCTTGACGTTGATCATTGGTTTCGTAATTGTAATGATCGTATCCCATTCTACGAAGCGTTGACATTAAAGACATTGTATGGTATCCTCAGACTGTTCTATCTTAGTGATTGTTCTGTTGTGAGGTTTACAGGTCGAGTCACCCTGCCACTGTTTTGCTTATTCATTATTCTTGATTGACGTTGCGGTGCTTCAGTTGGTTGAGCTTGATTGAAAGTAGGGGTTGGAAGATTTATTTCTGGAGGCAGTGGAACCCACTGTAATTCTCCCCCTTGATATTGTATGTTTTGCAATTCATTTTGTATTGCCATTAGTCTTTCTTGTATTCTTCCCCATGTGGCCTCATCCATGAATCCTTGGTTGTATGCAGTGGCGTATATCTTTATTTGATTATCTATTGCGCCAGAGTTGGGATTCATAATTTCTTGTGCTATAGCCGTCCTAAGATTGATATCATCCGCTACGGTGAAAACACCTCCCGTTCCCACTATTTTTGATATGTCTGTAAACTCTGGCTTTAAGATGTCAGACTCTATGGGGGATCTACCTGTCTCAATACTACTAAGATTTCTTATTATATCTTCTCGTTCCGTGGGAACGAGAATGTCATCTTTGTTTACGGCATCGATTAATTGATCTAAGCTTACTGCTCCAAGCTGTAAAGCTTTGCCATAGTCCATTGTTACTTCTTCGACTATAGAATTAAAATTTCCATATTGAGCATTTTGCTCCCTTGCTTTTCTCTCTAAGCCCAACAGTGTATCACGGTCTTGTTGGGCATATGCCTTTTGCTTTGCTATGTTTTGCACAAGGGAAATTAAGACAGTTGGATTTGTTAGATCATAGAACACTTCCATAGGAAGACCTAATGTATCTTTAACCTCTGTAGGTATTCTATCAATGGAACCGTATTGGGCGATAAGATTTCTCACTTCTTTCTCTGTTTTTTCAAACAATCCTTGAGCTTTGACTCTGAGTTGTTGAACAACTTTTCCTTCTGCTGACTTCAGTCGTAATATAAGTTCTTTTTTTTCTACTGGAGTAACATTTGATTTTTGTATGGAATCATATGCTAAAGACAGAGAAGTCATATCACCTTCATCGCTCGATGCGTATGCTAAGGTGTTTGTGGCTAATCCTTTCTGCTCATCTTCAAGGAATCTTTCTACCGTTCCTCTTAGTCCAATGTTATCCCCTGCTACCGTAAAAGCTTCGTCATAATCTCCTATGCTGAGAAGGTGTTCAACTTGAGATTGGACTCCATTTCTCTTTAGTGTTATTGCCTCAGACTTTCCCATCATTCCATCTTCAACTGCATCGTCTAAAAGAGCATAGGCCGTATCGTAGTTAAACTCAGAGAGAAGACTTTTATATTCTGCTGGAATAGAATTCTTCCCTTTTAAGTAATAGGCAAAGTTTTTTCTCTTTTTTGAAATGTCTTCTAATGTTCGTTCAAGGTCTTGTATTACAAGAGAGATAGAGTCTGAGTACCCCTCCTCTCCTTCTTCTGATTCAAATAAATTAATAGCATTATTTGTCGATAGTTTTCTCACTCCCTCTAGTTGTTGTGTGACGCTATTTGCTAAACCATCTAAGTATGTAATTGCTTCATCTCCATACATAGACTGTAGACCTCTGCTATCTATTCCTATTTCTTGATTTACTTTTTCTAGTAATACATTTGCTCTTGGAATAGTTCTGTCAATTTCTCTTGACAAGGAGGCACTGGCACCCTTAAGGCTGGAATTTACAAATTCTGATAAATAGGGATCACTTGAATTGGAAGAGTAGTCTATGGCACCTGTGTAATCCCCACCATCCATAAAATTTTTGAGAATTTGTAAGTCTTCTTTTCTCCGTAGGTCATCGTCCCTTCTCTGTTGATCTTCTTCTCTAATCCTATCCTGCCTATCCCATCCCTGCTGTCGTATTTGCTGTTCGTACTGGCGATCCATGTTTTGCTGATATAGAGGGACAAATCCCTGTATAGCACCTTCAGCAAATCCTCCAGCAAAATCACCAAGCTTATCCAAGAAAGACATGATATACTCCAGACCTATAATAGTTTTTAACTATGCTGTTAGCGTTGATCCAACTTGACTGCCCATGCTTGCTCCAAGGGCGGGTTGCCCCACGGATGCTCCGACTGCCATGCCAACCAGAGAACCTGCTATATTCCCAAACTTAGACCACCCACTAACCCTAGCTTGCGCTCCTTCTCTCTCTGGAGTGACACTGCCTCCATTGAGAAGAGCGAAAATAGCTTCTTTATTAGCTGAATCATAAGAGTCTATCCAGTTTTCTGGTATCAACCTAGTGGAGAATGCTCTTCCTGCCGTGGAAGCACTTCGTTTATCGTATAAATCTATATAACCCTTTTCTATAAAATCCAGTATCTCTGCGGCATTGGGATCTCTTCCAAAAATTTCTTGATAGTTTCCTCTCATCCTGTCAACTGCTATTTTTCCCTCATGAGATAATACGGAAGCTCTTTTCAATGGATCATCTTCTTTTCTATCTTCATGGTCGCCGCCGGGTTCCCAAATCATATCTTTTATATACAAGGATTCTACGTCTTGGGGAGTATCTCTTCTTAGTGATGCATCATACTCATTATTGAAAAGTCCCATACGAGATGATGCCCACTCTGGGGCATCATCCCAATTGGGATGATAGCGCATGGGGTCTTCTATCCAAGCAGCTACACGAGCCGCCTTGCTTCCTCTTAAGATATCGTCTGTTTCAAACTCATAGATTTTATCTAATCCAAATTCAGCAACTCCTGTTCCATCATCGTAACTACTAATAATCCTTTCTTGCATTGTAGATGATACAAGGTCGGTTAGGATTTCTCTTTTGATAGCATCATTTGTTATTCCGTAGTAGTTGTCGATGGTGCTAAATAATCCCGGTGGAGGAGATTCCATTAAAATATCTACTGCATCAAAGATGCTTTTTTCTTCTGCTGTCGTTACTTCTCCCGATTCAATTCTTTTTATCAAGTCTCTGTGACTCAATATTTCCATATACCTGTCAATTGTTCCCGGTATTAAATTACCCTGCTCTATGTTTTCTACTACTTTATTTCCCTTTTCAATTGCTTCGGATAGATCTAGTGTATTTACAACTCCATCATTGTTTATATCTGCTGCTTCATTCCAGTTATCGTCATCTTTTGTTGAGTTTAGAGATGCTTGAATTAGGGATGGGATACCCTCTACGTTGGGATTTCCATTCTCATCCCAAGATATCAATTCCATGATCTTGGGAATTTCTGTCTTTGAATTTTTTTCTACGTACCTTGCGTACTCTGGAGTAATAGAAGTTCCCATTCCTGTGCTTTCATTGATATAGTCTATGGTATTATTATATAGCAGTCTGTGTGAATCATATAGATTTATGTTAGTTGGTTCTTCATCTCTAACGCCCATTAGTGAATCCCAAACAGTATTGTATTTAATTTCTGCTTCGTCTGCTTGCTTGCTTGCGCGTAAGAAGTTCCCCTCTTCAAATCTGTTTTGCCTAGCTATGTCTTTTAATTGGTTTCCATGTATATTATCGAATACTTCATTGGCTTGTCTCCAAGAAGCATCAAACGCTCTTGACGCTTCTGTGTATTCATCCGTACCCGGTTGAAGACCAATGGATCTCATGTAGGACTCTTTGGCTTTTGCTTCTGCCATGTATCTTAAGTCTGGATCTTCTTCTCCGTTCTTTGCTGGATCTGGAGACAATGGATCAAACATTTTATCGTATTGATACTTAGCATCTCTAAATCCATCGTTGCTTAATCCAAATGTTTCAGAAACATCACCAATGCTTAAATACCATGAGCGATCTGCTTGTTGTTTTGCTTCTGAAAACTTCTCTACTTCAAGATTGTTTTCCTTGGAAATGGCATCATACTTATTCATGCGGTCTAAGTTCTGCATGACTATAGCGGTAGCTATTTGTCGAGACTCTAGCGTGGGTATACCAGATACTGTGAGATCCCCTCCCTTGACTAATTCTTCTAATTGCTCTAGGGTTGGTGGCGATCCAGTAAGAGCTTCAAAAGACTGAGACACTGTCCTTCCTATGTCTGTGTCTGCCAAGTATAGTCCCGGCAATTCTTTGACTTCTTCGGTGATCTCTGAGAGAGGAACTCCTAAGTCTCCAAGATTGATAATACCTTCCATGTCTCCAGCAACGCCAGTTATGGAAGCCCATTTTTGGGAGATCTCTGAAGATAAAGATCTGGTTTGGTTTACTATATCACTATTAGTCTTCTTGATCATTGCTGCTGTTTCCATCTCACTTAATCCATACTGCGCTCCGAACTCATTAATCTTATTGGCCAGAGTTTTGTTGAACTGTCGTATTCCCTCGTAGATCTGAGATTGCTGTATGTTCAACTCTCTGGTCCTCAACCTTAAAGAGTCTTCGCTTTCCTTCTCTTGGGCTTGTATGCTAGCATCAAACTGCCTACCTCTTTCTTCAAGGTCTTCTGCTTCTAAGCCTAGTTTATCTTCGCTTATATCTATGTTAGCTAAATTAGAAAGAGAGTCGGTTAGTGTAGTTACCTGCAACGCTGAATATTCGGCCTTTTTTTGACTTATTGCTAAGTCAATATCTCTTAGGCTTGACTGATAATTACTAGCCAGTTCCTCATATTGACGCTGTTCTTGTCCACTGCCAGAAAGACCATTGACCAAAAAGAATCTATTAGCTTCTTCTATCTGGTCATCGTAGTCTTGTCTTGCTTGTTCTCTCAGTAACCTTTTTTCATCGTCTAAGTCGAATCCACCAAACTTAACTAATGCATCTCCAAGGGCATCTGCTACCGATTTCCTCAAATCACTTTTGGTGAAATCGTCTAAGTTTGAAAACCTAGTTAAGCCCTCTAGAAAATCAGCAGTTTCTGGACTATCTGTTAGATTTTTGCCTAGCGTATCTATCATCTTGTCCACTATGGCATCGGATTCATCGAGATTAACGGAAGAATAACTTTTGTTGACATCTGGATCTTTAAACTCAGTTAACCATTCCGCATCTTCCACTCTTGCCCAAAACTCATCCTCTGACTCACCGGGTCTTTTCTTCAACTCATAGATGTCATCCCTGTAAAAGCCATGACCATATCCACCTATAGGATCATCTATGGTGAAGATTTCTACCTCCTCGGTGCCATCTGCATTCGTAGTCTTAACTTCTGTTTCTGTTGCACTGGCTTTGGGGGGTGCGCCATATCCCCCTGCTGCCTTGTAAAGAGCGTAGGCATCAGTAGGAGTTGCACCAGCATTGAGGGCAGCATGGTAGGTTTCCTCTGGCTGGTTTCGCATAGCATACGCAATGTTGTATTTTTCAAACAGATTGAGAAGGTCTTTTGCGCTATTGAACTCTGAGGGATTTACTAAACTACCCTCTTTTTCTTTTTCTTCTGCTTCTTTTTTCTCTACAAAAGTAAGACCCCTCGTCCTCGTTCCTTCAAAATGCTTAAAGTAATCTCCACCAACTCTTGCTACTGTATTCAATAGAGTTGCAGAGTCTACATGCTGGTTGTTTCCATCCAGTCTTGCTTGAACTAAGTCTACTATATCTTCTTCTGATGGGGTTCCAGATACGTTATCAAATACATCGTTGATGATGTCTGTTAACTCTGGAACCTCCAAAATATCTTTGCCATTATAGAAAGCATCTCGGTCTTCTGTGTACTTTATTTCTTCTTCTTTCCTTATTTCATCTGCGGCTAATTGGCTCAACGAAGGAGGAGGCTTAAGCAGTGTCTTAAGCCTCTCCTTATCTGCCTCTGAAAGATCTGACCTTTCAATATCGGCTATAGAGGGAGCTGGAATTTCTGAATTGGCAAGGTGGTCGTTTATTCTTTTTTCAAAATCTGTGTATACGGTAGCTTGCTCTGTGTCTGCCGTAGGGGCTATTTCAGAATAAAACTCATCTCTTTCTCTATCTAATCTTTCTTCTTCTGTTTCTTCAGTCTTTACTTCAGAATAAAACTCATCTCTTTCTCTAGCTAATCTTTCTTCTTCTGTTTCTTCAGTCTTTACTTCAGAATAAAACTCATCTCTTTCTCTAGCTAATCTTTCTTCTTCCGTTTCTAATCCCGGTTGAGGGATTTCTTCTTCAGAATCTGTTTCAGAATAAAACTCTTCTCTCTCCCTAGCTAGTCTTTCTTCTTCTGTTTCTTCAGTGCCTTTAAAAAGATCTATTTCGTCATCGTACAAGACTTCTTCTTCTGGTGGTGGAGATGTTATATTGCTCAAAGCTTCTTGGAAGGCTGCGTCTCCACCCGTTGCGTGGGCTTGTCTTAATTGTTCTTTTTGGTCACTTGTTAATCCCAGTGGATAAAGTTCGTTTATTTTTGCTTCAAGAGCATTGGATGATTTTGCCTTAAGAGCTTCGTCTATTCTCTGCTGTAGATCGGACCTCTGTTGATCACTTAATTCAATCTCATCCAGATTAACATCGCTTATGTCTTCTTCCCTCGACACGCGCATTACTAGGTCATTGTAATTTGTTGTTTGAGTCTGAATTCTTAACTCGTTATTCTTCCTTCTTTCTTCCTCTCTTTTGTAGTCATTAAACCTAGCCATTAAGTCTGCGCGATTGTCATTGGTCAACTGCATATTGTCTATTTCATACTCGCTCACAACTTCCCCTGCCATAAACTTCCCAATTAGAGTATTGTAGTTATCTGTTTGCAGTTTTTCCAATGCTGCTTGATCAGCAGCTTCGTTTTCTAAGCGTATCCTTTCGGCATCTTGTATTTCCCATTCGTCAATTCTTCTTTGAATGTCTGCTCTTTGATCTTCGCTCAGTATTGCACTGGAAAGAGCTTCTTCGGTAATAGTTCCAGCGTATCCCTCTGCTGAAATTTCAGCAATGTAATTTTCGTAATTCTCTTTTCTCCTCGCAGTTCGTCTTTCATTGTCTCTTGTTGTAATCAAGGAAAGCAATGCGTCTTTGCGCTCTTGGGATAAGTCAGAAGAATTTATTTCATTCCTAGAGGGTGCATTGCCCTCGTTAATTCTTCCTTCATATCCAGTAAATAGCTCTAGATGGGATTGCTCTAATTGTTCTTCTTTTATCCTATTGTTTCTTGCAGTCAATAATTTAGAAAGCTCTGACTTTTGATCTGCGCTTAAGTTTATGTTTAAATTTATGCTTTCTTCGGTGGCTGTTCCTCCTTCAATGGCTTCCTTGACTTCGTCAAATGCATAAGGGTTTGCTACGAAAGCTGGTGTTCCCGTATCCTCTCCAGTTGCTGCATCAGCAGTTCGGTAAAGGTCATCCATTCCCTCAACTTCAGCCAATGCTTCAGTAGTTAGTCTTTCTTTTTCATCATTAGAAACCCCACCAAAAACCTCTGGATTGTCCCTGTTGATGCTGGCAACCATTCTCTTGCCATAGTCAGACCACGATTCTCCATAGTCTTCTCGCCTAGGATTATTTGCCAACCATGCAGTTCGTGCTTCTTCAAAATTAGCAAATTCTGGTTCTGGTTCTGGAATTAATCCAGTCAACCTATCTCGCATTTCTTGAGAAAGGCCAGATGTTTCTATGATATATTCGGCTTGATTCGCATCGATAAGACCTTGATTTATCTGGGATGCTATGGAATTATACTTATCTTCATTTCTTTTCTCTTGTTCTGCTATGCGCTTTTCTTCCCAAGAATAAGTTGAAGCACTTAACTCTTCGATCTTGTCCTGTGGCAATCCAGAGGTAGCGAGCGCATAGTCTATCTCGCTATTACTCATACTGCCATTGCTTATCCTAGTGGATAGATCAGCATAAGCGTCCCTTTGACGTTTACCCTCTTCAAAGTTTCCTAGAAGTTGATTTGTTTGATATTCATTTAAGTTTAATTCTCGTATACCATCTGGAGTTAAAGACCCAGACAGGGCTTGGCTCATTGTTCCACTGAATACGGAGTCGGGCTGTCTGTTCTTAACGATCTCTGTTTGCGCTGTATCTTCTTCCGGTACATCACCCTCAAACAATGGTTGATCTAGTGTGTCATCGAATCCTATGGCTTGATTCATTCGTAGTGTATATGCAGCATTAGACTCGCCAGAGGCTTGCGGATTCGATGTTCTCCATTCACTTACCTTCTGATCCCTCGTAAGTGGAACTGATTCCACTTCTGGAGAAGGAGTAGAGAGATTGGGATTGCTTCCGATTGCAGAAGATATACGAGCTTCGTAGGTTGCTTGGTCCTCCATGCGGCCTTGTGGATTACTACTTATCCACTTTGTACGCTTTTCTTCGTAGGTGGGTTCTGGGACGGTGGGATTATTGTTGGGGGAAGGGGCGGCAGAATAATAATCTATGGGACGATTGGGGTCAGCAGTGGGAGTGGTGACAGGGTTGTTATTTGGAGAAGGCTCAGATGAATAATAGCCCGTATTGCCAGTGGTGCCACCCACTCCCGTACTGCTACTCTGAGAAAGATCTTCTTTCTCTTTTTTAAGCTCTGCTGCTAGCCTTTTCTTTCTTTCTTCATCTGTTTCAAGGGAAGCACTCGTTACCTTATTGGCCCCAGAGCCTCCACTGGCAACACGACTCCTAACAAAATTTCTCGCTCTGTTGGTTGTTAATGCCATTTCTATGTCTCCCCTTCAAACAACTTTTGATCTACTGGTTATTTTCTTCTTCTACTACTTCTTCTTCATTTGTGCTTTTTAACTCTGTCAATCCAGCCAAGGCACCGTCCTGTCGGTCTAGCATCTTTCTTAGTGTTACTACGGCAGACTCAGCTTCTTGAAGTCTTGCAACAACTTCTTCTCTACTGGATTGAATTTCTTCTATTTTTTCATCTATAACATCAAAGCCTACGGTTACATCAGACATAATCTCTCCTATGTATGCTTGGCAATAAAATGCCTTATAGCATTAATAATGGATGACAATCCTGCCACCACATAGGGTACCACATCGGGCGCAGTCATTGCGCTAGGCATGTATCCTAAGTCGTTTATTACCGAATAGGCTACGGCCCCTACCCCTCCGATTGCTACACCCTTAGTTGTTTTTGAAGCTTCCTTTTTCCCGAAACCTATGCTCACATTGTCTTTGATTTTATTTAACATTGTATTTAATTCCTTTATTTACTGTTGGGGTGCATCGCTTTATAAGCCCAAGCAAACATCGAAGTCATCATAAAAGTTAGAGTGCTAACCATTGCTTCGTGCTGCCAGAACTCTTGAAACTTTGCTCCACCGATCCAAGTGTTACCTGCTTTACATAATTCATAAAACAGTGCTACTGTTACCGCTGCCCCACCCGACCAGTAACCAGCCTTACTGGCTTCCTCTTTTGCTTTTTGCTTCTTGGTTATTGTAACCAAGTCTTTGCGTACTTTCTTTACTTCTCGCACAGCTTCCTTTTCGCTTTGCCCTGTGCGCCTTAATGCTGTTTCAGTCGCCCCCTTCATCCGCTTACATTCTTGATAAGCATCCATAAGCCTATCGTAACACATCTTCAGTTCCCCAAAACTCGCACACTCATCGGGGTTTTGAGGAAAGTTTCTATAGGGTCTTTTCATCTGTAAATTCTCGTTTTATCAGCAAGCCAATCATTAGTTTTATCTACTGATTTCTTGAGAGAATCAAATCTTCTATTTATCCTTTCCACATCGCTACGTAACATCAGTATTAGTAACAGGTTGAGTGCTAATAATGATATGCCCACAACGGCAAATCCTGCTTGAATCTCTTCAGCGTCCACGAGTTTTCTTTTTCTTCTTATCTCCGACTATTCCAGCGAACACCAACGCAATCGAAAATGCGACAATCGAACTCGACAGCATCGTGAATGCCAAC
>VTLG01003997.1_pt1 | contig 53059 bp, 61 predicted proteins | sample 4694571 | NCBI WGS metagenome assembly VTLG01 (sample SAMN12604809, study PRJNA352737) | marine metagenome | biome: ENVO:00000447; feature: ENVO:00000209|ENVO:00000569|ENVO:01000036; material: ENVO:00002151; isolation source: viral sequences binned using virsorter ... | reverse complement strand
ATGGTATATATTCTACGGAATTTTATGATAAACTTATTTTTGGTGTAGGTAAATCAGGAATTGATTTTGCAAAATCATTATCTGAAAGTTATGAATTACCTACAGAACCAAAACCAGTACAAATTGGAGTACGTTTTGAAGCACCACAAAAACATTTTCAAAAATTAATTGATATTGCTTATGATTTTAAGTTATATAGAAAATATGACGATAAAGGTGTATCATTAAGATCATTTTGTACAAATAATAATGCAGCTTATGTAGCAGCTGAACACACTTATGGAGATATAAGTTATAATGGTCATGCTAAAAAAGATAAAAAATATCAAAATGATATGACTAATTTTGGTATTTTAATGGAAGTTAGAGGAATAGATAAACCATTTGATTGGTCAAGAGAAGCAGTAAAGAAAATGCAAATAGATGGTAAAGGATTATTTTATTCACCTTCACATAGAGTACCTTCAAAAACAACGGAAGGAGATTATGTTGAAACTAAAGTAGTAAATAATATGGATTTACTATGGGAAGCTATTGGTGATTATGCTTCATACATTCATGAATTTATTGAAGATATGGAAAAAGTATTCCCAACACTAGGTAAAGATTGGGGTATTTATATGCCTGAAGTAAAATATTTAGCACCAGAACCATTAGTTAATTACGAAGATTTAAGTCTTACTAGGTTTCCTAATGTACATTTTGTAGGTGATGCATTATCAGCAAGAGGTATAACAGTATCAGGTGCACAAGGAACATTAGTAGCTGAACAACTATTAAAAAAATAAAAATGAACGAAATAGAGAAAAAAGAAATAGAAAGAATTAGACGTTCTGTTAATCCTAAAACTAAAGTTAGGAGAGTTTACAAAATTGAAGAAGACGGAACAAAAACACAAGCAAGAGTAGTTGATCTTGGTTATAAAGCAGTATTTCATAATGAAGATGGTCCTGCTTTAATTAATAAAGAACAAAAAAGAAAAGAATATTATTTAAATGGTATTGAATATGATTTTGACACATGGAATGAAATAATGAAAGGTAAAGAGGGTTTACCTTGGTATAAAAACCCTTCAATGAAAGGAACATCAAGACATTAATATATGAAAATAGGTTTTTGTGGAACAATGAGTGTAGGAAAAACTACATTAGTAAAAGAATTAAAAAAACTATCTGAATTTAAAGATTATACTTTTAGAACAGAACGCTCAAAATACCTTATGGAAATGGGTATACCTTTAAATACAGATAGTACTTTAAAAGGACAATTAGTATTTGCAGCTGAAAGAGCAAGTGAATTAATGCAAGAAAAAATTATAACTGATAGAACAATTATTGATGTTATGGCTTTTGCTAGTTTATCTGAATCAATGTCTGAAGGTGAAAAATTTTATTTAAATGCTACTATTCAACCTTTAATGTATGAATATGATATTTTATTTTATATTAGTCCTAAAGGAGTAGAAATAGAAGATAATGGTGTTAGAGAAACAAATGCTGAATATAGAATGGCAATTGATAAACAAATAAGATCAACTATATCAATGCATGGAGGTAATAAAGTAATTACTATTAGTGGTACAACTAAAGAACGTATAGCTCAAGTTTTATACTATACAGTAAAATCATTCATGGATTAATAAAAGGTATATGTATAATATATGACTCAACCAAACATAAAAAAAATAATAAAACAAGAGTATTTAAAATGTGCAAAAGATCCAGTATATTTTATGAAAAAATACTGTATGATTCAACATCCTACAAGAGGTCGTATTAAATTTAATTTATATCCATTTCAAGAAGGAGTTTTAAGTTTATTAAGTAAAAATGAAAGAAGTATAATTCTCAAATCAAGACAGTTAGGTATATCAACATTATCTGCTGGAATGGCTTTATATCAAATGTTGTTTGTAAAAGATACTAATGTATTAGTAATAGCTACAAAACAAGATACAGCTAAAAATTTAGTAACAAAAGTAAAATTTATGTATGAAGGTTTACCTTCTTGGCTTAAATTAGGATTTGAAGAAAATAATAAATTAGCACTTCGACTTAAAAATGGGTCTCAAGTAAAAGCAGTATCAGCAGCAAGTGATGCAGGTAGATCAGAAGCAATCTCTTTATTAATTATTGATGAAGCAGCATTTATTGAACAAAATAGAATAGAAGAAATTTGGGCATCTTCACAACAAACATTATCAACAGGGGGTAAAGCAATAGTATTATCTACACCTAATGGAACTGGAAATTTTTTTCATAAAATGTGGGTTAAAGGAGAAGAAGGAACTAATGGATTTACTCCTATTAGATTACCTTGGACAGTACATCCAGAAAGAGATGAAGCATGGAGAAACCAACAAGAAGATGAATTAGGACATAGAATGGCAGCACAAGAATGTGATTGTGATTTTACAACTTCTGGTAATACTGTATTTACTCCTGAATTATTAAGTTATTACGAACAAACATGTACTATAGACCCTTCAGAAAGAAGAGGAATAGATGGTAGTTTTTATGTATGGGAATATCCTGATTATAATAGAAATTATTTAGTAGTAGCAGATGTAGCTAGAGGTGATTCTCAAGATTATTCTGCTTTTCATGTTATTGATATTGAAGAATGTAAACAAATAGGAGAATTTAAATCTCAAATTGGTACAAAAGAATTTGGACATATGTTAGTAGCAATAGCTACAGAATATAATAACGCATTACTTGTAATTGAAAATGCTAACATAGGATGGAATACAATTCAAGTAGTAATAGATAAAGGTTATAAAAATTTATATTATTCACCTAAAGGAGATGCAGCAACAAATGCAGATGCTTTCTTAGCTAAAGGATATGACATAACAGATACAACTAAAATGGTTCCAGGTTTTACAATGAGTATGAAATCTAGACCATTAGTAATAGGAAAATTAGATGCTTATTTAAGAGAAAAATCAATAATAATTCAAGGAAAAAGAACATTAGAAGAAATGCGAACTTTTATTTGGAAAAATGGAAGAGCAGAAGCTCAAACAGGATATAATGATGATTTAGTAATGTCTTTAGCAACAGCTTGTTATGTTAGAGATACAGCACTTAAATTCGCACAACAAGGAATAGATTTAACAAACGCAACCCTAAATAATTGGAAACGAAGTACACCTGCTATTTATACTAACAATGGAATAGGTAAAAAACAAGCAGGATGGTCCCAAGATTTAGGAGAACATGGAGAACAAGATTTAACTTGGCTCCTTTAATATGTATTAAAAAACAACAAAATGGCAGACACTAGCTTATTTACAAGATTATCACGATTATTTTCAAGTGATGTAATAATTCGAAATGTAGGAGGAAAAAGATTAAAAGTAATGGATACAGGTAGAATCCAAAAATATGGAAATCTAGCTACAAATTCATTATATGATAGGTTTACACGTTTACATAAACCTGTAGGATCATCATTACAATATAACCCAACATTAAATTATCAGTCAATGCGACTTCAGCTTTATAGTGATTATGAAGCTATGGATCATGATCCTATTATAGCAGCAGCTCTTGATATTGTATCTGATGAAACTACTACAAGAAATGAATATGGAGATGTTTTAAATATAAATTCATCTGATCAAAATGTTAGAAAAGTATTACATAACTTATTTTATGATGTTTTAAATGTAGAATTTAATTTAGCTACTTGGATTCGTAATATGTGTAAGTATGGGGATTTTTACTTAAAACTAGAAGTATCTGAAAAATATGGAGTATATAATGTTATACCTTTATCTGTTTATGAAGTAGTAAGAGAAGAAGGAACAGACCCTGAAAATCCATCTTATACTCGTTTTACACTTGACCCAAATGGTTTAGCAAGTGGCGCAACTAATACAATTAGAAGAGACCAATTTAGTTTAGAAAACTATGAAGTAGCCCATTTTAGATTACTTACAGATTCTAATTATCTTCCTTATGGTAGATCTTATTTAGAACCATCTAGAAAAGTATTTAAACAATTAATGTTAATGGAGGATGCTATGTTAATTCATAGAATTATGAGAGCACCCGAAAAAAGAGTATTTTATATTAATATTGGTAATACAGATTCTGACAAGGTAGAACAATTTATGGCAGATACAGCTAATAAAATGAAAAAAACACCTTATATAGATCAAAATACAGGAGATTATAATCTTAAATTTAATATGCAAAATATGACTGAAGATTTCTTTATTCCTATTAGGGGTAATGATGCTACAACTCGTATTGATACTACTAAAGGTTTAGATTATGATGGTACAGGAGATATTGAATATTTAAAGAATAAAATGATGGCTGCTCTTAAAATACCTAAACCATTTTTAGGTTATGAAGAAGGAGTAGAAGGAAAATCTACATTAGCAGGTATGGATATTCGTTTTGCAAGAACAGTTGAACGTATTCAAAGAATTGTAGAATCAGAATTAACTAAAATAGCATTAGTACATTTATATGCACAGGGGTTTGAAGATGAACAATTAGTTGATTTTTCATTAGATTTAACAGTTCCATCTATTATATATGAACAAGAAAAAATTGAATTATATACTGCTAAAACTACTGTATCACAAAATATGATAGACCAAAAATTATTTAGTAAAGATTGGGTTTATGAAAATATATTTGGTTTATCTCCTGATGAATATCAAGATCAAAAAGAAGCAATGGCTGAGGATGCAATGCATAAATTTAGATTAAATCAACTTGAAAACGAAGGAAACGACCCTGCAGAATCCGGTGTTTCTTATGGTACTCCTCATGATTTAGCTTCATTATATGGTAATAAAAGAGATAAAGCAGTAGGACCAGCTCAGGTACCAACGGGATATGATGAAAAATCTCCAGGACGTCCAATTGATAAACCACAAAAGTATGGTTCTGATAAAGGTAATTTTAGTAGAGATCCAATAGGAAAAGGAGGATTAGAAGCTCCAACACCAGAAAACCCATCAGATGGTAATAAAATCTCAACACTTGAAATTGCAAATTTAAAAAAATCTCTTAAAAAAATTAAATCAAAAAAGCAAGTATTAAAAGAGGAGGATGAAAATGGACTTTTAAGTGAAAAAAACATTAAGCCTCAGAAATAATTCTATATTTATATATAGATAAATTCGAATTTATAAACATGAAAGTAAAGCATTCTAAGTACAAGAATACTGGAATTTTGTTTGAACTCCTAACTAGGCAGTTAACTTCTGATACAATATCGGGGAGTCAACCAAAATCTTTATCATTCCTTAAAAAACATTTTAATTCAAAAACAGAATTATTAAAAGAATATAAAATATATCATACTCTTTCTACTAAAAAGTTTAATAAGGAAAGTCAAGCTACAATATTAATTGAAGAATTAATAAAAGCTCATAATAAACTAAACAAATCCCAGTTAAGAAGAGAAAAATATAATTTAATTAAAGCAATAAAAGAAACTTATGATATAAATAATTTTTTTAAAGCTAAAATATCTAATTATAAGGTAATGGCATCTGTTTATAATTTATTAGAGAATAAAGATGCCTCTCCAACATCTATAGTTAATTCTAAAGTAACACTTCTAGAACATATAACAACTAAGAAAAACAATATAAAAAAATCTACTGTATTAGAAAATTTTAATAAACAAGATAAAGATACTAGATTACTTACATATAAAGTTTTACTTGAAAAATTTAACAACAAATATAGTGGTTTAGAAGAAAATCAAAAAACATTATTAAAAGAATATGTTAATAGTGTTAGTAATAGTCCTTCTCTTAAGTCTTATATTAATCAAGAAATAAAAACAGTTAAACAATCTCTTACAAGATATTCTAAAAAAGTTAAAGATAAAGCAGTAGCTATTAAATTAAATGAAACAAAAGGATTAATTAAACCTTTATGTAAAAAATCATCAGTACATGATGATAATGTTATTAATTTACTTAATTATTATGAATTAGTAAACGAATTAAAAACTATTCATGGTTAGTCTTACTGAAATATATAATATAAAAGAATCAGAATGGACTGAAGATTTAAGATCTTTTAGAGATCCTGCTAGAGGGAATAAAGGTAAAAGTGATGAAAAAGATTATTACTTTATAGATGAACCTGCAGACCCAGAAACAGGAGCAATAAGATCTAAAGTAGTATATAAAAAATCTTTACACAAAATGTTTGAAGATTTATATGCAGAAGCACAAGATTTTGAAAAATTATTAGAAGAAGAAAAATACAGTAGTGATACACAATTATATAATTTATCTGAAGAATTAAAAGAAATAATAAAAGTTTTTAGAACACATTTAAGAAAAAATTACCCTGAAGAACATAATAAACTAAAATCAAATGAGTAAAAAATTTAATATACATGAATGGCAAGATAAACAAAAACGTCTTGAAGCTAAAGAACCTGAATGGTTAGATAGATGGAGAAAAGACAACATAGAACCTCGTGATCAAGACTCAATAAGTAATAATGATATTATGGCATTACAAAAAGTAGTAGGGGATTATAGTTTAAATAAAATACTAAATACTATAGCTGTTATAGCTGATAGAATGGGAAAAACTGAAGAGGGTGACATAATAAAAAAATTAGCCAATCAAATTCAAGATTTTTCTCAAGAAGATCCTAGAATGGATCCAGCAATTAGATCTGATTTTGATGATCCTGTTATGGATGAAAACACAACAGGTACAGGAGCTTCATTTAATGCAGGAGAAGGTATGGGTTATTTTGGAAAAAAGAAAAAAGTAAAATATACTGAAGCATCAGATGAATTGGGAATGATGGACTTAGATCAAGCTGAGGATGAAATTGATGGAGAAAGAGGAAAAGCAAGAAGTGATGTAAAAAGAATGTATAATTTAATTACAAAATTTATTAATAATAAAGAAGAATATTCAGAATTATTATTAACAGTAGCTGAATTTGATGTAAGAGGAAAAAGACAAGCAATTAATATGGCTTTTGGAGATAAACCAGATTTAAGAGCTTCTTTTACTAAATATTTTTCAGACGAAGCTGACTCTCACACCTCATTTGAATTTGACCAATAAAAATAATAATATGCTTTTAACAGAATATAGACCATTTCAAGTAGATAGAAAATTAGCAGAACAATCTGTTAGAGAAAATAAACCTTTAATAGTTCAAGGTGTACTTCAAAGAGCAGAAGCCAAAAACCAAAATGGTAGAGTATATCCAAAAGAAATATTGGAACGTGAAGTCGAAGCTTACATGAATGGACCTGTAGCAGACAATAGAGCTATGGGAGAATTAGACCATCCAGAAAGTTCTATAATTAATTTACAAAATGTTTCTCATACAGTTAAAAAATGTTGGTGGGATGGAGACGATGTTATGGGAAAAGTTGAAATACTATCTACACCCGCAGGAAATATATTAAAAGCATTATTTGCTGCTGGAATAACAGTTGGTATTAGTTCTCGTGGTATGGGTTCAGTTTCAGAAAACTTAGCTGAAGGTACAATGACAGTTGAAGATGATTTTGAATTATTATGTTGGGATTTTGTTTCAACCCCTTCAACACACGGTGCCTTTATGAAACCAGCATCAGTTATGAGTGAAGGTAAAATAAAACTACCAGAATATAAATATACAAACGTAAATAACATAATCCGCGACATTATCTGTGATAATACAGGTACATGTGCTTGTTAAAATTCCTATAAAAAAATTTGGTTTCTCCAAAATCCTGTTGTATGTATATCAAGCAATAAAGGTTACAAAAAAAATTAAACTCAATGAGAGATTAAAAAACATATAGTACACAACGTACATAAAAGCACAAGAGTAGTATGTCAGCTACTCTCGTTTTCAACAATTAAAATAAATATTAACTAAAACAAAAATTATGAAAAATTTAATTATGACAATGGCTGTAGCAATCATGACGACGTTTGCAGCATCAGCACAATTTATGGTAGTAACTACTGTAAACACTCCTGACAGCGACTTAAACGAGGAATGGGGTACAACAAACTTTACTGACAACTTAGGTATCGGATACGTTTACAACGATAAGTGTGTTGTTGGTTTAGTAAGAGCAGGAGAAGATTCAACAGGTGAAGCTTCTTATGATCTTTGGGGACGTTACAACTGGAATACAAACATGTATGTTTCAGTTCAAGCACCAACTGAAGAAATGATGGACAACTTAACTGTTGGCGTCGGTTATTCTTATGATGTATGGAAAGGTCTTCATGTTGAGCCTAACTACAGTGTAGGTTTAAAAGAAGATGAAAATGGTGAGAGAGAAGGTTCTTTCAAATTAGGTTTATCTTACAAATTTTAAACTGAGTATTAATTAAAAAAAAGAAAAAATGGAAAATGTAATGAAAATGATAACAGGTTTTTTTGGTGGATTAGGATCTATCTTAATGGCTGTTATTCCAGTATCAATCCTTTGGTTTGTATTAACAGGAGGAACAGTTTTCGGAGTAGACGTAATTGCTAACCTTACTACTTTAGTAACTAACTTTGGTAATGGTGGCTTTGTAGGGCTAATAGTATTAGTTCTAGTAATGTCTTTCTTTATTAAAAAGTAATAGTTTTTAATTAACATATGGATCAATAGAGGCGCTTCGGCGCCTCTTTTGTTTTCTGTTTTTTTGATATATGTATGTCCATAACATACGGACTTCTCAATAAGCCGTCCCTGATATTTATAAACCCTTATTAAGGTTCCTAATAACCTTATTTCCCGTATAATTAATTAACGTGACTCGAAAGAGAAAAAACAAAGAAAAATGGCAAAAGACATTTTAAAAGAAGCAATCGCTGACGCTAAAGCTGTTCGTGAAGTTGCTCTTGCAAATGCTAAAGCTGCACTTGAAGAGGCTTTTACTCCTAAACTTCAATCTATGTTATCTGCAAAATTATCTGAAGATTTAGATGAAGAATTATCTGATGATGAAGAATTAATGCATGAAGATGTAGATGAAATGATAGACTTAGAAGAAGAGGAAGAAAAAGACTTAGACAAAACTGAACCAACAGATCCATCTGACAAAGATAAAGAAAAAATGGATAGACCTGAAGAAAGTTTAAGTGGAGAAGTAGATTTGGAAGAATTACTTAACGAATTAGAAAACATGAGTGAAGAGGAAATTGATCATAGAGATATATCTCCAGGTCCAACAAATCCCCCACCTAAAGATGTGGATGCTATGATGGCTCGAGGTAGTGATTCATTAGAAGAATGCCCTCCAGGTAGTGGTAATTATGTACCTACAGGCACTTGTGATGAAGAAAGTAAGAGACCAATGGCTAGAATGGCTCACCCAGAAATTCCTCTTAAAGGAAGAGAAGTGGTAGATGAAGAGTTTGACCTAGATACTCTTATAAATGAAATTTCATCAATGGATTTACATGAACCTTCTTTAATGGAAGACGACATGGCAGATGCACATTTCGATATGGATGAAGACATGATGTACGATGAAAACGTAATGTACGATGAGGACATGATGTATGATGAAGACATATATGAAGGTCATTGTGCAGAAGGTATGTACATGACTGCAGAAGGACATTGTATGGAAATGGACATGATGTATGAAAAGAAAGCGCCTTGTAACAAACCAGGAAAAGGATGTGAAAGAGGAAAACAATGGGATCCAAACACATGTAAATGCGTACCTTCAACTTCTTTAAAAGAATCAAAAGGATGCGGTTGTAAAAAACAAAACGGTTTACAAAACCAACTTAGAGAAACTAAAATAGCTTTAAATACAGTTCGTACAGAACTTAACGAAGTTAATTTATTAAACTCTAAATTACTGTATGTTAACAGAATCTTTAAATCAAATAACTTATCAGAATCTAACAAAATTAAAGTGGTAGAAACTATAGATAAAGCTACAAGTACTAAAGAAGCTAAGTTAATATATGAAACACTTAAGGATACGTTTAAAATTTCTAAAAAGAAAAAAACGTCTTCTAAAAGATCAATTAGAGAAAACTTTGGAATGGCATCGAAATCATCTGGTACAACACAATCAAATGCTAGAAAAAATTCGATAATTTCAGAATCTAATGATATGGTAGCTAGATTTAAAAAACTAGCAAATATTAAAATTAACGAATAATTAATCAGGGATAAAACCCACAAAAAGAAAACAAAAAATGGACACAGTAAATTCATTATTAGAAGGAGCTGCACCTTATAAAGTTCTTCAGAACCAAGCTGCTAAATTAGCGGGTAAATGGAACAGATCAGGACTTTTAGAAGGTATATCTTCTTCTACAGAAAAAAACAACATGTCAATTCTTTTGGAAAACCAAGCTAAACAACTAGTAAATGAAGCTAACGCAACAGGAACTGGTACTACTGTTAACACTGGTAATTCAGAAGCATGGGCAGGTGTTGCTCTTCCTTTAGTACGAAGAGTATTCGGTGAAATCGTTGCTAAAGATTTAGTATCGGTTCAACCAATGAACTTACCAGCAGGTTTAATTTTCTATCTTGACTTCCAATATGGAACAAGTGATGGATATCAAACGTCTGGTAACTCACTTTATGCAGCATCGTCTGACTTAAAGAAAACAAGTTTACCAACAGCAGGAACAAATTCTGCTCTTTATGGTGCAGGTACATTTGGTTACTCTATCAATTCTGCTTCTTCAGCTACATTAGCAGCATCAGGGGGAGCTGAGGGTGCTTATGAAGCAACTGCTCCTTTAGCAGTACTTAGTTCAACTACAGCATCTTTCGGATCAATTGCAGCATCTAATTCAGCATCTGTAAACTTTGATAAAGATTTCATGGATGTAAAAACTTTAACTGATGTAGATATATTTTATGTATCAACAGCTTCTTTATCTGGAGTAGATTTAGATGCAGTTAGAGCATTTACTATTTCTGGTACTGGTGTAGGAACTAACTACAACCAATTTAACAGCTTTACTACTGGAGACTCATTCATTAAAATGTATGCAGCAGGTGGTGCAGCTGATAAAGTAGCAGATATTAAAGTAAATTATTACCTAGGACCAGATAACTTAGATGACAGAGGAGACTTCGAAGAAGGAACTTCAGGTGTATCAGGTGGATTTGGATCAGGTGGTAGTACTTCTACAATGAACATTCCAGAAATCAATGTTCAATTAAGATCTGACACAGTTTCTGCTAAAACACGTAAATTGAAAGCACAATGGACTCCTGAGTTCGCTCAAGACTTGAATGCTTATCACTCAATTGACGCTGAAGCAGAATTAACTTCAATCTTAAGTGAATACATTTCAATGGAAATTGATTTAGAAATCTTAGACATGTTGATCGCAAATGCAGATACAAAAGACTACTGGAGTGCTAAAATCGGAGACGGTGCTAGTTCAACAGCTGGTGCTTGGGCAGATGAGGCAACAGGTGCTTATTACACTAAAATGTCTTGGTTCCAAACTTTAGGTATTAAATTACAAAAAGTTAGTAATACAATTCACCAGAAAACTTTAAGAGGTGGTGCTAACTTTATGGTAGTTTCTCCTAAAGCTTCTACAATCTTAGAATCAATCCCAGGATTCGCAGCTGACTCATCAGGAGACTCTGACAAATATGCAATGGGTGTTCAAAAGATGGGAGCTATCAACAACAGATACGATGTTTACAAAAACCCTTACATGACTGAAAACGTTATCTTAATGGGTTATAAAGGATCTCAATTCCTTGAAACTGGTGCTGTTTTTGCTCCTTATATTCCATTAATCATGACTCCACTAGTGTATGATCCAACTTCATTCACTCCAAGAAAAGGTATCATGACTAGATATGCTAAGAAGATGGTAAGACCTGACTTCTATGGTAAGATTTATTTACAAAGAATGGATCTAATCTAATAGATAGTTTAGTTTATTTAAAGAAGAGCCGCAAAAGCGGCTCTTTTTTTTATATGTATTACCAAACGTTACATTACATGGCTAAACAAAATACGGCAAAAAAACCACCAAAAGGCTCGATTAGATTTTCACTTTCCCTTTCACCAGAACAAAAATCAGCAAAACAAGCAATATTACACCATCCCTATAATTTTATTGTAGGAAAAGCAGGTAGTGGTAAAACATTATTAGCTTGTCAAGTTGCATTAGATATGTTCTTTAAAAGACAAATAGACAAAATTATAATAACAAGACCTACAGTATCAACTGAAGATAATGGATTTTTACCAGGTTCAGAAAAAGAAAAAATGGAACCATGGATTGTTCCTATTAAATCTAATATGCGTAAAATTTATAATAAACCTCTTATTTTAGAAAAAATGGAAAAAGAGGAAAAAATTGAATTAGTATCATTAGCACATTTTAGAGGTAGAACATTTGAAAATTCTATTATAATAGTTGATGAATTTCAAAATCTAACCCGTTCACAATTTAGAATGGCATTAGGAAGATTAGGAAAAAATTCAACAATGATATTTTGTGGAGATAACCAACAGATAGACTTAAAAGATAAAAATTATTCTGCAATAGTTGATTTACCTAAAATTGATAATTCTCAATATGTTTATAAAAGAGTACTACAAGACAACCACCGCCATATAGCAATAGATGAAGTATTCGAACTATTAAACGGAATGTAACCTCTTCTATAACCCTTCCATATTTATAATGGAACAACCTAATTTAAAACAAAAATGGCAGACATACCAATATGGCCCGGATCTTCTTCATTTGGATTAATTAGTAATCCAACCCCATTTGCATTTTATGATGATGATGCAGAATTTAGAGCAGACGCAGACAAAGTATCTGTATGGTGTGCTCAAAGATTAGGATATCCTCTTATAGATGTTGAATTACAAGAAGTAAATTTTTTCTCTTGTTTTGAAGAAGCAGTAACTGAATATGGAGCTCAAGTATATAATTTTCAAATAAAAGATAATATAGGAAAATTAAGAGGATCTCCTACAGGTTCTACTTTAAATCAAATTAATATAAAAGATGATTTTAGTACAAATTTTGACGTACAAGGTAGTTACGATGCGGGTGGATATTCATCAGAAAAAAGAATATACTCAGCATCATTAGATGTTAAAAAGAATCAACAAAAATATGATTTATTAACAAATGGGGGAGTAAATTTTGAATCAGGATCTTCAGGTATAGCTGCAGGAGATGTAGAAATAAGAATTAAAAAAATATACCATTATGCCCCTTCAGCTATAAATAGATATTTTGATCCATATGCTGGTACAGGTACAGGCATTCAATCATTAATGCAAACTTTTGGAATGGGTAATTATTCTCCTGGAGTTAATTTTATGTTAATGCCTATTTATTTTGATACTTTAAAATTACAAGCAATTGAATTAAATGATCAAATTAGAAAGTCAGGATACCATTATGAAATAAACTCAGAACGTTATTTAAGATTATTTCCAATACCAACAGCAGATTATAAATTATGGTTTGAATATACTATTAATAATACTTCAACAGGGGGATCTGTAAACCCAACAACGGGAGAAGCAGCAAAAACAAATACAATCACAGATATATCAAATGTACCTTATGATATACCTACTTATTCTTACATAAATGAACCTGGTAGACAATGGATTAGAAGATATACATTAGCATTAGCTAAAGAAATGTTAGGAAGTGTAAGAGGTAAATATCAATCAGTGCCTATTCCTGGTTCTGAAACAACTTTAGACTATAGTAGATTATTAAGTGAAGCACAAGCAGAAAAAGATGCATTAATTCAAACTTTAAGAGAAGATTTAGAAGGTGTAACTACACAAGCTCAAATCCAAAGAACAACGGATGAAAATAATGCTAGACAAGAAGGTTTATCAGCTGAAGGTAGATATCAAATTTATATACATTAAAATGCATAAATTAACTAACATATTAAAAGAAATGCTAAATACATATCAAGTAAATGCTTATATGTTAACTGATAGAGAGTATAATATTACAGATGTATTAGATCAAATTAGAGCTGTACAAAAAATCACAATTGTAAGAAATATGACTCCTCCTGATTATGTGCAAGAAAAAGATGTTGAATATACAGAAGTATCAATAAAATTTATAACAAGAGGAGAAGCTAAAGATGATTTAATAAAAATAAAACAAGATATATTAACATCTGATAGAAGTAAAAATGATTTAAGAGTACCAGGTGTAAAATCTTTTAAATATAGAGAAGGAACTTTAAAAAGATTATAATGGCCTTATTTGGAAAAAGTAGAGACGTATCGTTATTTAATAGTGTAAATGGAGAACTCATTAATGATATTATCCAAACAGAAATAGCTTATTATAAATTTGCATTAGAACAAACAAATGTAAATGTTTATGGAGAAGCTCCAGGCAAAAATTACTATGAGCCTTTAAAGATATCAGGATTAATTAACAGAGATGATCATACATGGAATTCAGATGATTTTGGATCTGATATGAGCCAAACATTACAAGTTTTATTTTTAAAAAAAGAACTCCAAACAATAAATCTTTTACCTGAAGTAGGAGACATATTTTTATTTAGAAATAATTTTTTTGAAATAGATTCAAGAAATGAAAATCAATTAATATTAGGAAGAGATAAAGATTATGCAATTTCAACAGAAACTGCAGACCATGGAGCAAGTTTTTCTATCTCAGTTACTGCTAATATGTCTAGAGTAGAAAAATTAAATTTAATACCTTTAAGAGGTGGTAAATATCCTACAACTACTAAATCAGATGGAGGAATAGCAAATAAAATAGCATAAAATGGCAGATAGAAAAGATAGAAAAGACATACATCCAAGAAGACCTATACCTTCTACCCAATATGATAAATTAAGAGAAAATTTATCATCAGGTTTTAATGATGGTTTTCCTGTTGAACAATTTCCTCTACCTGACAATAGAGCTAGTGTAAATAAAGGAGAACACACATCTAGAAGAAATGATAAAATACAAGATATATCTATAGGTTTACAAGACCATGATGAGGCAATAATGTATTATTTTAATAAAGTAATAAAACCAACAGTTATTGTAAATGGTGATAGAACTCCTGTACCTATAATGTATGGAGCCCCAGAAAGATGGAAATCAGTTCAAAAAGATGGATTTTTTAGAGATAAAGAAGGTAAACTTCAAGTTCCTCTTATTATGTTTAAAAGAGATAGTGTTGAAAAACGTAGAGATCTTGGTAACAAAATGGACGCTAATAACCCTCAATTATATTATACATTTCAAGAAAAATACACTCAACATAATTCCTATGATAATTTTGCAGTATTACAAGGAAGAAGACCAACAAGAGAAAGATTCGCAGTAGTAATACCTGATTATGTAACTTTACAATATACTTGTGCTATATGGACTGATTTTGTAGCTCAAAATAATAAATTAATAGAAATGATTAATTATTCTTCAGATTCTTATTGGGGGGATCCTGAAAGATTTAAGTTTAATGCAAGAATAGATACTTATAACAATACAACTGAGGTACAACAAGGAGATAATAGAGTTGTAAAAACTAATTTTGGTTTAACTATTCAAGGATATTTAGTTCCAGATAGTTTAAATAAAAAATTAGCTAGTGAAAATATGAAAAAATCATATTCAAGATCAGTAGTAAAATTTGGAACAGAAGTATCAACTATAGCAGGAGGAGCTCCAAAAACAAGAGAAGAAGTTAGAAATGTACAAAGAGCTCATAGTATACAACAAATGGGAGGAGGAATAGGATACCAAATAATAGGAGAAAATAATACAATAGGATAAAAATATGGCAAACCAAAACAAAACAACATTAAAAACATATTTCCAACAAGGAGACATCCCAACAGAAGGACAATATGTAGATTTAATAGATTCACAATTAAATGTCGTAGAAACAACAGCCCAAACAGTTGCAGGAGCAGTAACATTTACTTCAGCAATAACATGTTCAGGAAATATAAGTTCAAGTGGAACTATTATTGCAGATAATTTTCAATCAACAGGAGGAGATGATCAAATTTCTTTTACAGACAATTTAAATATAACTGGTCATATTACAGCATCAGGTAATATAAGTGCAAGTGGTGAAATATTTTCACAAACATCTGCAAGTATTGCTACTTTAATAGCTACTAATAAAACAGCTCAAGAAGCTTCAGCATCAAAATGGCAAACATTAACAACCGCAGAAGTAGATCAATTAGAAAATATAGATTCAAATACTATTTCAAATACTCAATGGGGATATCTTGGTAGTATGAATCAAAGTGTTGCATCAAATGCAGCTGTTTCATTTGGGACTTTAACTCTATCTACAGTAATGGAAGCTGGTGAGTGTAATTGGGAAGGACTTGCTTGTTTAGTAGAAGGTAGAAATATGGAAATCCCATTAAAAAATATCCCAGAATTAGCTGGATCTACTGATGGGGGTAAATATTCAATAACTTCATTACCATTAGACATTTCAAATGATAGTGTTACTAGAGCAGATGTTATTGTATGTAATTCTTTATATGATAAATTAGATGTTATGGTAACTAGGGTAGGAACAGGAAAATTTAGTATAGCACTAGGTAATCCAGAAACATCTAATTTTCAAATTGCTTCAGCATCTATTAAATGTAAAGCACTTTAATAATGTCTAAAATTAAATGGGGAGAGGCTAATTTTACATGGAATAATAATATATACACTTGGGAAGATGTTCAATTAGTTGAAGAAGTAGCAAAAATAGCAAGAGCAGGAGGAGAAGATTGGAATACTTGGGAACAAAAGAAAAAAAATAAATTAGTAAAATTAATTTTAAAAGTACACGGTAACACAATAACAGAATCTAAAAAAAGAGAAATTAAACAATATAAAATTAAGGCTAAAGATATAAGATTAGTAGTCAAAGAAGTATTAGGAACAGAAATGATAGCTGAAAACATATCTTTTTAATATTTATGAGTATGTATAAATTATTTACAGATAAAACAGAACTTTTTGAATGTAGTATATCACTACAAGGAGCAAGTTTAAATAAATCAAAAGCAAGATTAGTAGTAGAAACCCAAGATTATTCATTATTATTTAATGGTACAATTTCTAAAGGGGGTAAATGTGAAATTCCTATTAGAAAATTAAAAGGACTTATAGATGAAAACACAACAGGTAATATTCGTTTAGAAGTTATAGCAGAAGATACATTTTTTACTCCATGGGAAAGTGACTTTGAAGTAGAAACAGCTAAAAAAGTAACAGTTGAAATAAAATCACAAACAACTAAAAAACCTATAGTAGAAGCTAAAGTAAAAGTTGATGTAAAAAATAACATCCCAACATCTAATGAAAAACAACACGTTATTAATTTATTAAAACTATTAATAAAAGAAGAAATTAATATAAAAAATATTTCATATAAACGTAATAAATTAAATAATATAGTAGCAACATATCTTAAAGAAAATACTATAAAAAATACTGATATAGTAATAGGTGGGGTATTAAAATATCTTGAAAAAGAAAATTAAAAATGGTTATAGATGGCATTACCCGATTTAACAAATCAAAACATACAAGATACTTATCAAAGAATCTTACAAGTATCTAGCAGTGGAGAAATAGTAAACGGAACAGGTTCTTTATTTACTCCTCCTACAGCTTCATATGCAATCACCGCCTCATATGCTGTGTCCGCTTCTGTTGAAATAACACAAGAAATAACATCTTCATACGCGCAAACGGCATCTTATGCTGCTAACATTTATGGTACTCCTGACATAAATGTAGGTGCAATAACTGCAACTTCATTAATTACAGATTTTAATGTAGAAACAAGTAAACAACTTATAGCACCTGAGGGGATTATTAATAGTATAACATCATCTTTAAATATAAGTTCAAGTGGAGTTATAATTTCAAAGAAATACCAATTTAATGATGGAGGATCTAATCATTATATGGAACGCAATGAAGCTAACGATATTTTAAACGTAAAATTTCCTGGGGTTTATTTAAATAGTGAGATAACAGCCTCAGGTAATATAAGTGCAAGTGGAGAAATAATAGGAACAATAAATGGGGGGACTTTTTAAATATTTATAATAGAATAAAACAAATATGGCAAGTACAATAATATTAAAAAATGGAACAGGATCAGCAGAAGCTTCTTCTTTAACTCAAGGAGAATTAGCTATTAATGTATCTAATGGTAAATTATTTTATGGAACTTCAGGTAGTTCTAATTCTGTTTCTTCAAGTTTTGCTTTTACAGATATAAGTGCTAGTGGAACAATAACAGCAGATGCAATTACAGCTACATTAGCAGCAGGAACAGACAACTCAGTTGTAGTATTAAATTCATCTAATCAATTAGTAACAGATGAAGCCCAAGCAGCAATATTTGGAAGTGATCCTATAATTGTCCGAGCTACATTAGGAGAAGAGTTTCAAACAGTAACAGAAGAAAATCCTGTAGGTACTGCACTATCAACAGTAAATGTAAATGCAGTAGCAACAGGAGACGATCAAGCGTTTTTTATAGCTGTATTAGATGGAGCAAGTGGTGCTCAAGTAGTTGAAACTACTACAAAAGTTAAAGTAAACCCTTCAACAGGAGCAATGACAACAGGAGATACTACTTTAGGAGCAGGTGTTTCAACAACTGACATAACATCTTCTAGACACATAAGTGGAAGTTCTATATCAAATATAATAATAGGGGGTGATATAACAGGAAGTTCAGCCAAATTTACAAATACTAAAGGAATATACACAGATAAAATAAGAAGAAGTTCAGATAGTGATAATACTACTAAAATACTTCTTAATGATGAAGTATTAAAATTTCATGTAAGTGATTCATCTAATGAAACATTAAAGATACAAGAAAGTAGTTCTGTATTTACAGGAAATATAACAGCCTCAGGAAATATAAGTGCAAATACATTTAAAGGTGTACCTATTGTATTAGGTAGAAATTCACAAATGATAGCACAGCCAGCTTTAGGTGATTTTTATTATGGTAATAGTTCTCAAGGATTTTTTCACCACCAACATAATGCTAAATTAACATCAGCAACTCCTGTAGGTGAAACCCTTGGTCAAGGATCACAACATAATGGATTTATATTACCATGTGATGTAAAAAATGTAGAATTAAGAGCATCATGTAGAACAAACATAGACAACACAGGGTTTTCTTTTTGGATACTTAAAAATACTAGAGCATCTAAAGGATCTTCTAATTCTGCATTAGTATTTATGGCATCTGCTTCAATATCTGGTAGTAGTATTGGAACTCAAGACAATAGATTCCATACTTGTGATATTTCAGGAAGTTCACACTCCTACATAACAAATATGACAGCAAGTGAAGGAGAAGCACTATTTGTTATTTTACAAATTCATGATGAAACAGGAGGAGATGGGGGAGCAGCTCAAAGTAATACAAACGCAAAATTTTATTATACTCTTTCAGCAAAAACTAACGAAAACTTGTAAAAATTATGGCAGATATAAAAACAATAACACAAGAATTATGGTCAGGAAGTAATGATTCAGATTATATAACAATCTCAGGATCTTTATCTCATGCAGAATCATATATAAACAATCCTGAAATACAACAAACAAATGGGGATGATATGTTAATTTATGTTTTAAAGAAAAAAATAGATGAATTAGTTACAGAAGTAAATATTCTTAAAAATCAATAATGTCTATTAAAATAAAAAATAGAGATCCTAAATCAACTGATTTTGCAAAAAATGATATTATTATTAATATTAAAGAAGGAACTTTATTTTATAAATCAAATAAAGGTGTTTTTAAAGTACAAGGTGATAATATAGGTACATTAGAAAGTGAATTAGAAACTCAACCATCTGCATCTTATGCTGTTTCTTCTTCATACGCAGCTTCCTCTTCATACGCAGTTTCTTCTTCATACGCAGTTTCCTCTTCATACGCAGTTTCAGCTTCATATGCAATATCATCTTCTGTTGAAATAACACAAGAAATAACATCTTCATATGCAGAAACAGCTTCATATGCAGATAATTTAACATCAACTGTATCTTATTCTGAAATCCAAGACGTTAGCGCTACAGACAGGATATTAGGTAGAGACAGTGCAGGTGCAGGAAATATAGAAGAAATAACACCAGCTAATCTTCGTACAATGATTAATGTTGCTGATGGTGCAACAGCAAACGCAGGTGATGCAACACTTGCAGGTACTCAAACTTTTAGTGGACAAAAATCATTCAGTACTTCCTTAACAGCATCTATTATAAGTGCAAGTAGTTTTATATCAGCGTCTCATTTTTCAGGAGATGGGTCAGGATTATCAAATTTACCTTCAACTACCCATGATGGTAATTTTGGAACAACCCCAATAACAGCAAGTAATTTTACAGCAAGTAATGCTATAAATTCTACAGTTGAAGCAGCATCTGGTTCTTTTAAATATATAAGATCATCGGATCATGGTAGTACTAATTTAGTTTTAGATGCTACTAATATATTACCCCCTGCTCATAATACTGTAACTTTTGGTAGTCCCATGAAGATGTTTGCAAACGGTTATTTCATGGCAGGTTATTTTGCGGGAAACACAATACATTTAGTTAGTCATTCAGTAGATGATTCTGGAGATCCTGTTACAGCAGTATCATCATCTTTTTCTAAAGATAATTTAGATACCCTTAAACAAGGTAAACTAATAATAGATAATGATAATAAAAAATCAGTAGCAGCAATAGGAGAAGCTGAAGAAGAATCTAATAGCACAAATTACATAAGACCTACATTAATAATGCACCCTACAGATGATGAATCAGCTCTTATACATAAAACAGCTCATAGATTACAATTTAGATCAGCTGGAGGAGACCCTTTTGAAATATATACTGATGGGAGTAGTAATGATTATTTAAGATTAGGAAGTACAACAACAAATGCAACTCAAATTAGAATCCCAGGTACTATAAGTGCAAGTAAAACAGACGCAACTCATATTATAGGAGGAACATTAAATTGTAAAATAAATGGTGGGTCTTTCTAATTTTAATATATGTATATATATAAATAATAAGTTATGGCAATAAACGAAAAACACAAAATACCTTCTCCAACAGAAGTTAAACAAGCCCCTCAATCATTTTCTAAAGAAGAAATCGAACAAATAAAAACTTTAAGACAGAATTTAAATAAAAATACTGTTCAGTTCGGACAACTTTTTATAAACAAACTTAAATTAGAAGAAGCAGAAAATAATTTAAAACAACAGTTAGTTGATTTAGAAAAAAATGAAATAGATTTAGCTGAAACTCTTTCTAAAAAATATGGAAAAGGCAGTATAAATCTAGAAACAGGTACCTTTACACCATCAGAATAGTTCTACGATAACATCTTATATTTATCGGTGATTAATTAATCACATATTTAGTTAGGTTTGTGTTCTTTTTTCATATTTATATAAGAACAACCACAATGGAAATAACATTATTAAAAAAAATATAAGATGGCAGAACAAATAATTTCACCAGGTGTATTTACTAGAGAGAATGATCTTTCATTTTTACCTCAAGGAATAGGAGCAATTGGAGCAGCAATTATTGGACCAACAGAAAAAGGCCCAGCATTTGTACCTACAGTAATAACTAGCTTTGCAGATTTTGAAAGAAGATTTGGAGGATTAAGTTCCGATACATTTGTACCACAAACAGTAAGAGAATACTTAAAAAATGCAGGATCAGTAACCGTATGTAGAGTGTTAGCAGGAGGTGGTTACTCATTTAAAAATGGAACCACAGAACCAGCAGTATTAATAACATCACAATCAGGAACTACTCCAGGTATTATATTAGGGGTAATTTATCCATCTAAATTTGATGGAACACCTGACGTAGGAGAAACAGTAATAGCTCCAGCACAAGGACACATAATTAGTTCAAGTTTTGATATTAAAATTTCAGGAAGTAATATTACTACAAAACAATTCTCTGCTTCATTAAATCCTTCAAATAAAGATTATTTATTTCAAATAATAGGAGATAATCCAAATAATAGTAAAGATGGATCATCAACTTACACTGCTACAACGGGATATCCAGGATACACATATACTAACTTTAAAAAATTACAAGAATCAATATTTGCAACAGATAGCTTGACAGGTTATGGAACTCAAGCTCCAGGTTCAGGATCTGCTGTAGTAGTAGCTACCATGAGTGCTACAGATATGGAGTTTAATGGAATTACAACAACAACAGAAAAATACTCATATGCTTCTACACCTTGGATTCATTCACAAATAGCAAAAGGAAGAAAACAATTATTTAAATTACATACACTTTCTCATGGTAGTGATGAAAATATGAATTATAAAATTACTATATCTAACTTACAAGAACCAGGAGATATAGATGGTGTAGAACAATACTCAAGATTTAGTTTAACTATAAGAAAATTTGATGATGATGATAAGGATAAAAAACCATTAGAACAATATAATAATCTTAGTTTAGATCCAGATAGTCCAAATTATATTGCAAGAAAAATAGGAGATAGATACCCACAATATAATGACACTTTAGATAAAGTTGAATTATTAGGTAATTATCCTAACATTTCAAAATATGTAAGAGTAGAAGTTGACCAAGCAGTAGCAGGAAAAGCAACTTCTCCAAAATTATCACCTAAAGGATTCGCAGCAATATATAACCCTATAGCAACTGCTTCATTAAGTCTAAATGCTGTTTATCCATCAGCATCTTATGAAGGAGTACAACAAACAGGAACATCAGGAACATATAATATAAATGGAACATTAGGATGGAAATTTGTAGAAAAGGCACAAGATAATGATAACTTCTTAAGACCACTTCCAACATCTCCAACAGCTGACGCTAATGTATCAGGACACTTTAGTGTTGAAAATTATTCAGGACACGCAAGTTCAAGTTTATGGTCAGGTTCATTAAGTGCTTCAATTGATGTAACAGGAGCAACAGGACCAGCAGCATCACAGCTTAAATTTTCAGTTCCTTTTCAAGGAGGTACAGATGGTATAGCACCATGGACAGTTAAGTTTACAGGAGCTGAAGATGGAACACTATCAAGTACTTATACAGATGGAGATAATTTATATGGGTTTGATATGAATGCTACAAATGCTGCAGGATTTTTAGGATATAAAAAAGCAATCGATATTCTTTCAAACCAAGATGAATATGACATTAATATGGTAGCTTTACCAGGAGTTATTAAAGAATATCATTCTTTAGTAACAGCAAAAGCTATAGATATGTGTGAAGCTAGAGGTGATGCATTTTATGTAATGGATTTAGCAGGTAAAGAATCATCAGTAAATAACGCAGTATCTGTAGTAGCAGGTTTAGATACCAATTACGCTGCAGTTTATTATCCATGGGTTAAAGTATTAGATACTGCCGCAAATAAACCAATATTAGTACCACCATCAGTAATAGTACCAGGAGCCATAGCTAAATCAGATGCTATTGGTTTTGAATGGTTTGCTCCAGCAGGATTAAATAGAGGTATTTTAGGAAATGTATTAGAAGCTAAAATAAGATTAAACCAAGCTGAAAGAGATATTTTATATGATAATAAAATTAATCCAATAGCAACATTCCCTCAAACAGGGGTTTGTATTTGGGGTCAGAAAACACTACAAGAAAGATCAACAGCACTTGATAGAATTAATGTTAGAAGATTATTAATTGCTGTTAAGAAATTTATTGCAAGTTCTTCTAAATATTTAGTATTTGAACAAAATACACTAGACACAAGAAATAGATTCTTAAATATAGTTAATCCATATTTAGAATCAATTCAACAAAAACAAGGATTATTTGCTTTTAGAGTAGTAATGGACGAAAGTAATAATACACCAGATGTAATTGATAGAAATGAATTATTAGGTGCTATTTACTTACAACCAACTAAAACAGCTGAATTTATAGTTCTTGACTTTAATGTATTACCAACAGGAGCTACATTCCCTGCATAAAAAAAGAAAAGGATTATATTTATAACGGAATAAAATAAGATAAAAATGGCAATATTAGAAACAAACCAAATGATGTTTACCGCATTCGAACCTAAATTACAAAATAGGTTTTTAATGAAAGTTGACGGTATACCAGCATATTTAATTAAAAAAATAGCTAGACCAAGTATTACATTCGGAGAAGTAACTCTTGATCATATCAATGTGAAAAGAAAAATCAAAGGAAAAGCAGTATGGGACAACATCACATGTGATTTATATGATCCAGTAACACCATCAGGTGCACAAGCAGTAATGGAATGGATCAGATTATCTCATGAATCAGTTACAGGTAGAGATGGTTATTCTGATTTTTATAAAAAAGATATAAGAATTCAAACATTAGGTCCTGTAGGGGATATAGTTGAAGAATGGATATTAAAAGGTGCTTATTGTCAAAATGCAACCTTTGGAGATATGGATTGGTCTTCAGATACACCAGCAAATATTTCAATGACTTTAGTAATGGATTACGCAATATTAAACTTCTAAAAAATGAACTTAACAAATTTAAAAAATATTATTAAAGAAGAAGTAGAAAACCTACAATTCTTAAAATCTTTAAAAAAAGAACAATACTCTCAAACAGGAAAATTTGCAGCTGATAAAGCAAAAGGAGCTGAATATTGGGCTCAACATCCAGAAGAATTAGCTAAAAGATTAGGAATAGATGAAGATGATGTGCCTGAACACTTAGCTTTTTGGCAAGCTAATTTAGAAGCAGAAGGATGTAGAGTAGATTTAACAAAAGTAACTGATGATCCAGCACCAAGTCCTCGAAGAAGATAAATTCTAAAAAAATATAAAAAAAAAAGCGCTCATTTGGCGCTTTTTTATTTCTACATATATGTATATCTGAACTAGTTTTAATAAATAAATAACGTTATGAAAGAAACAAAAACCCAATTTCCTGCAGAGGAAGTTACCTTACCTTCAAAAGGTTTACTTTACCCAAAAGATTCACCATTAAGAAAAGGATTAATAGAAGTTAAATATATGACAGCTAAAGAAGAAGATATATTAACTAATGCTAATCTTATAGAAAATGGAACAGTAATAGATAAATTATTACAATCATTAATAATATCTCCTATAGATTATAATGAGTTATTAACAGGTGATAAAAATGCTATATTAATTGCTGCTCGTATTTTAGGATATGGTAAAGATTATTCTTTTAAGTATAGAGGAGAAGAAATAACAGTAGATTTAACAACTATTAAGGATAAAGAATTAGATGAAACTTTAGTTAAAAATGGTAAAAATGAATTTGATTATATCTTACCTACCTCTAAAGATAAAATAACTTTTAAATTTTTAACCCATAAAGATGAGTTAGCTATTGATAAAGAAATTAAAGGACTTAAAAAAATTAATAAAAATATAGAAAACACATTAACTACTAGATTAAAACATACTATTCTTGCTATAAATGATAATAGAGATGCATCTGATATTAGAAATTTTATAGATGAAAGATTTTTAGCTAGAGACGCAAGAGCTCTTAGAAACTATGTAGATGAAATACAACCAAGTGTTGACTTATCGTTTGATCACGAAGATCATAGGGGTAGTGTAACTACTATCAATATCCCTATTGGCCTTAACTTTTTTTGGCCTGACGTCTCAATATAGGGCTCTCATATTTGACCAAATACATGATCTAGTGTTCCATGGAGGCGGTGGATTTTTACACTCAGAAGTATACAACATGCCTATTTGGTTAAGAAGATTCCACATCCAAAAGATAAGTGAACATAATAAGGAAGAAAACGAAAGGATGAAAAAAGCAAAACAAGGACAATCCCCTGACTCTAATTCTAAAAAAATACAGGGTCCTAATATTAGTCCTTCATCAACATATAATTTTTAAAGTAAAGGTATCACAGATACCTTTCTTTTTTTCATATTTATAACCAAACAAGGCCCAAAATATGTCAGAAACAAACGAAAATCTAAACGAAGGTAAAAAAATAGTACAATCTACTAGAGCCGAAGTATCTTTTTTAGAAGAACAATTTATTTCTTTAGGATATCAAATCCAAAATTCTATACAAAATGCTATAGAAGGTATGGGAGATTTAGATGATGTTACTGCATCAGTAGCAGAAACCTTTAAAAAAGATCTAGTAAATTCAGCTAAACAATCAGCTAGAGGTATGGAAAAACACCTAGCATTAGCTATAAAAATAAAAAATGGTCAAAATGTAAGTAAACAAATTAATGAAGGTTTAGCAAAAGTAGAACAAAAAAGAGAAATGTTGCAAGCAAGAATAGCAACAGCAAAAAGATTAGGAATTGAATTAACTGATGATGAAATAGAAGGAATAAAAAAAGGATATGATTTAGAAGAAGCAAGTTTAGAAAACTTAAAGAAAAAAAACGATTCATTACAAAGTACAAAATCATTCACAAAAATAGCCGGTGAAAATATGGCTAAATTTGCAGATAAAGTAGATAAAACAGGTACTTTATCAAAAATTCTTAAAGGAGATCTTAAAGAAGTATTTACAGCAAGAAGAATATCCGAATTAGGAACAGCTATATTTATGAAATTCCTAATAGAAGGTATAGGAATTATAAGTAAACTTCAGTCTGAATTCAATAAGGATTTAGGTTTATCCACAGATGAAGCTGCAAATTTAAGAGACAGAATGTCTGACATATCAGGTGCTATGGAGGTAGTGGGAATAACATCTAGAGATACCCAACAAACCTTTATGGAATTAAATAAACAATTTGGTACAGCATCTACTGTTTTAAGATCAGATATAGTAGGTGAAATGGCCCGATTAGGTAAATTTACTGATATGTCTGTTGAATCCCAAGGTAGATTTGCTTCAACTATGATGAGATCTGGTTTAAGTGCTAGAGAAGTAACATTCGAAACAAGAAACGCAGTAAAAGCTTCAGAAGCAGAATATGGAGTTAGATTAAATATAAACCAAACATTAGACGAAGCAGGTAAAATAACAGGAGTAATAGCAGCTAATTTAGGTTTTAATGTAGTACATATAACTAAAGCTTTATCTGCAGCTAAACAAATGGGAATGACTCTTCAAGGTTTAGCAGGTATTAGTTCTAATTTATTAAATTTTCAACAATCTATTGAAAATGAAATGATGGCCGAATTATTTATAGGTAGAGAACTTAATTTAGAAAAAGCTAGATTATATGCTTTAACTGCTGATTATGAAAATTTAGCTAAAGAAATAAAAGAACAAGCAGGTTCTGAACTTGAATTTGCTCAAATGAATGTTTTAGAGAAAGAAAGATTAGCTCAAGCCTTAGGAACAAGTTCAGAACATTTGTCAGAAATAATGTATAAAAACATGAATTTAGCTGAATTAGCTGAAAAGGCAAGAAACATGGGGGATGAAGAAACAGCAGAAATGTTAGAAAAACGAAATCTACAACAAAAATTCAACGATTTAGTTTCAGAATTACAAATGACTTTTGTTGATTTAGCAGAAGGTCCTTTAGGAACTATTGCTAGGGTAATAGAAGGAATTGTAAGTAATTCATGGCTTTTATATAGTATAATAGCTATGGTAGCAGGATTAAAAATAGCAGGATTAATAGGATCATTAGCTTCAGCTGCAGTACAAATGGGTATATTATCAGCAGGTGCTATTACTTTTAAAGGAGTTATGACAGGGGGAGTAGGATTACTTGTAGCAGCAGCTGCAATTGGGGGTATGTTTGCATTAATAGGTAGTATGCAGAAAAAACATACAAGTGATATAAAAAGTATAAAAGATGGAGCTATAGATGGAATGGGAAATATTGTAGCTAGTGGACCTAAAAATTCTATTAAACTAACAAGAATAGATCCAGGTGATCAAGGTATTTTTGGAACTAACTTATTTGGAGGTGGAGATTCATTTGGGAATGATTCAGTAAAATTATTAAAAAATATAGACGAAAAATTATCAACAAAAACACATGTTACAATGACTTATAGTGGTTTTGATGCAGTTAACGAAACAACACACCATACAACATCATTTAGATAAAATAAAATAAAATGACTACACAACAAAATACAGGCACAGAAAATACAACAACAACAACTACAACAGCAGGAGGACTTTCTTCAATGATATCAACCACTTTAGGACCACAATCAACTACATCAGATTGGTTTGATCCTACTCCTAATGTTTTAACGTTAGCAGGAGGTAGTACTTTAGTACCTATATCTAATCAAATCCATTTATTATCTCAAACAGAAATAGACAATACAGATAATGTTCCCCATTTTGATTTAGGAGTATCATCAAATTTACAATTAAAATCATTAGAAAATGATCTACAATACCAATATGGTAATTCTATAGAAAATGTTAAAGCTTCTGAATTAGATTTAAATGGTAATAATGGTCCTTCTTTTGATTTAGGAAATACATCTACTTTACAACAAGATTCATTAATTAATGATGTACCAGGAGGAAATAGTAACTCTCCATATCAAGATTTAGATGGTAAAGATAAAGGTAATGGATATTTTCATGGAATGAATAGCCCAGGAAAAGGTCGAGGCAAACAAATAGAGAAAGAAGATTTACATGTACATTTATTGACTAAAAATTATTCTTATACTTATGGAAATTCTACTGAAAATGTAGGTCCTTCTCCAGGAGCAACAGGACATTCTGAATATCAAGATTTAAACGGAAAACAAGAAGGTCAAGGATATTTTCACGGAATAAAAAATCCTCAAATATATCAAGGTAAACAAATAGATAAAGAAGATCTACATGTAAATTTATTACAAAATGCATACAAATATCAACATGGTGATTCTGTAGAAGTTATATTAGCTACAAGAGGAAATGATGCATCTAAACAAGGGGGTCAATTAGATTTAAATGCTAAAGAAGGAGGTGAAGGATATTTCCATGGAATAAAAGATCCACAAAAATATCAAGGTAAACAAATAAAAGGAACTGATTTGCATAAACATTTATTAGAAAACTCATACACTTATAGCCATGGTCTTGGAACTACTACAACAATATTAGCAGAAAATGAACATGGTCATACAGGGGGGACATTTGATTTAGATGGATTAGATGAAGGTCAAGGATATTTTCATGGAATGAAAGATCCAGATAGATATCAAGGAAAACAAATAGGAGAAAGAGATTTACATGTACATTTATTGGATTCAAGTTTAACTTATACAAGTCCTCGTGGAGTACAAAATTTTGTAGGACCTTCACCAGGACCTACAGGATATTCTGATTTTCAAGATTTTATGACAACAACAAACACAGAATACCCACCAGCAAATAAAACGTTAGGACAATTTGGAGGTCCTTATATAGACAATTTACCAACATAAAATGGGATTAAAAAATAAAATATCAAATTTAGCAATATGGTTTGGTACAGGAGCAGAAGATGCTAATGGTAATCCAACATTTAAAAATACAACAATAGAACGTGGAGGACCTTCTAAAGCAATAAAATATCCTAAAGAAGAATCTCCTTTAGTTGATAGAATAGAATGGAATCTTGAAGATGCAGACGCTGATCCTGTTTTTCTTATAGAAGGTGATCATTGGAAACAAGGAGCAGGAGACGTCCCAGATGCTACATTAAGAGGAGGCATAACAGCAAATTTATCTAGAAGGGGTATAGACTTTAAAAGATTTGAAAAATTTGCATTAACCCCAACAGGGATGGCTTTTTTAGAAAGACAAACAGGTCTTCAAGCAATGAATCCAAAAATAAACGCTCCTATGGAGGGTATTTTTGGTAATTCTCCAGCAAACCAAAGAACTTATAATTTAGGAATTAATACACTAGCACAAATAGAAGTTGCAGGAGTAGAAAATATTAAAAGAGAAGGATTATTATTAGGTATTGGTCCTGATGGTTATGAAGATGATAAAGAATTTTTAGAAAGAACAGATAAAAATAGATTAATATATCTTTATAACAATAAAATTACTACAAGAGAAGCAAGTAAAACCGAAGGTGGAGGATTAGGGGGATTAATTAGTAAAGGACTTAATTTTATAGGAGGTAAAGGAGAAATGTTATATGACTATATAGCAGGTCCAGGATCTATATTTGGAGTAGGTAGAACATTTATAGGAAGATACACTAATACTAATGAACAAGGATTAAATAACGATTTTAATAAACATATAGCTAGAGATTTATTAAATTTTCAAAAAACACAAGGAGGATTACCTTCTTGGGTAATGCCTGAACCCCCAAAACTAGCTGATCCAGATGTAGATTCTAAAATAACTGGTGAAGATGAAGAAATAACTCCTGCTGAATCAAATAAAAACCCAACAAGAGAATTAAAATATAATTTAGGAGATCCTGGAAAAGATTCCCTTAATAGAACACGATATCAAACTGAACAAGGTAAACATAAATCTAAAGGATTATTAAATTATAATACAGGAATGGATATTGCTTTTGGAGCAATAGATAAACTTAATGCATTAACAATTATAAAAAAAACAAATAATGTAGTTCCAGAGGAAATAGCAAAATATTTAGACGATTATGTTAAAATGCAATTTGAAGTAATTGATCAAACAAACACATCATCTACAAATTTAATAGCATTTAGAGCATTTATTGATTCTATAGGAGATGATTATAATGCTTCTCATAATGAATTTAAATATAATGGTAGAGGAGAATCTTTTTATGTTTATAGTAAATTTAAAAGACAAATTGGATTAAAATTTAAAATAGCAGCTCAGACTAGACATGAAATGAAACCTTTATACCAAAAATTAAATTATTTAGCTGCTCAAACAGCCCCTCAATATTCAAGTGGGGGAAGAATAATGACTCCCTTTATGAGAGTAACTGTAGGAGATTGGTTTAATAGAATACCAGGAATAGTTAATAGTGTAAGTTTAGGGTGGCAAAAAGATTATACATGGGAAATAAAAGCAGATGATGTTTTAGATGCTGATATGTTAGTATTACCTCATGTATTAGATGTTAATTTTACCTTTACCCCAATTCACGATTTCTTACCAAGTAATGCTATGAATACACCATTTTTAGGAATAAACAGTTGGGGAATTACACAACCAACAACCACTCTTAAATCTGCATTATATCAAGGAGAAATTGGTGAAGACTTAAGACCTTCTGCAACTGCTAATACTAATGCTAAGGTAACACCTGAAAAAAAGAAAAAAGAAAAATAAAAATAAACAATGTCACGACAAACACTTAAAAAAAGAGCAAAAAATTTAAGAATAGTAGTAAATAATGGAAAAAGACACTATAAACCTATAAAATACCCAACAAACATCCCATTACAAAATACAGACATATATTTTTTAACTACTTTTGGGGATAGACTTGATTTATTAGCAAAAAGTATATACAAAGATGAACGTCTATGGTGGATAATTGCTATAGCTAACCCAGATACAGTTAGAAGAGATAGTTTATCTTTAAAAGCAGGTATAGAATTAAGAGTACCTACACAAGTAGGATTATTAAAAAAAATATTTGAGAAATTAAATAGTTAAGATATGTCAGGAATAGGTGGTATTTTTGAACCTTTCTACAATTATGTTGTAAAACAACTACAAAGAAGAAAAGAAGCATTAGGTGCAGTAGGTGCAAAGGGATATAGACACCCTAATTTTCATGCTTTAACTACTAAAACATGTACAATTAGAATGTCTTCAGGAGTAGATATTATAAATTCTGTAGATAATCAAGGTAATTTTAAATATGATGGTTTAGATGGAATTTCTCTAGCAAGAAGATTTGTTTTAGAAGGAACCCCTACTGCTGTAAGAGCAAAAAGAGGAGAAGATGGATCAATTGCAGGTGTAAAAACAGGGACTGGTGTTTTAAGTAATGAAGAAAAAGTAAAAACACATTTAGGAAATAGAATCTATACAGAAGAAGGCACCGGAAAGTTAATTATGGAATTAGTAGAAGTTATTAAGGATGGTGAAAAAGGATGGGAAGTTAAAGAAATATTTGATTCAAAGTTATTTAAAGGATATGTAGAAGGTACTATAGATTATGAATTTTCATCAACGCTAGGAAATGTACAAGTTGGGTTTAAAGTAGATAAAGAAGAAGCACCATTACAAGGAATTGGAGAAGATGGAGTATATGGAAATAAAGCTTTTTATGGAGATGCTGCAGATGGTTATGGTATAGTACCAGTACCAGGAATAATAAATGCTGAAATTAGAACTAAATCAGACGATGGTTCTCTTAGAGAAGCTAAAGTCAATTTTGTTTGTCATAATAAAAGGCAATTAGATATATTAGATGCTCTTTATATGAGACCTGGTTATCCAGTTTTATTAGAATGGGGATGGAGTCCTTACATTACTAATGATGGTGATCTTGAAAATGATTTTGAAGATTATTTAGATGAATGGTGGGAACCAGAAAATAGTTTTGAAAAAATAAATGGGGCAATAAGAAAAAGAAAAAGTAGCGCTGGAGGAAATTATGATGGTTTCGTAGGATATGTTAAAAATTATCAATTTAAAGTAAGAGATGATGGGGGGTACGATTGCACTACAGAACTTATAGCTCAAGGAGAAATGTTAGAATCACTTACAACTCCTACTGTAGCTGTTCCTAAGTTAGTAGATAAATCAGATTCTTTTTCCTATAATGATAATATGCCAGATTGGTATGGAGATAAAACAGAATATGATATTGTAGATAGATGGGTATGGGTTTTAAGATCAATAGATCAATTTTTAAGAAAAAGAGGAGACGCAGAAGTTATAAGATTATCAGGTACAGGAGGGGAAACAACTGAAAATAAATGGTTTTGGGGAACAGTACATGCTCCTGATTGGGCAGGTGGAGATGTAAATAATTTAGAAGCAGATAAAATTAAAGAAATGAATTATATTCATCCATCTTATCAAGGGGGATGGAACTCTTTAATAAATATGATAGCAGAAGTTATAAAAGTAGACAGAAAAACACTAACAGAAGAACTTAGTGATGCATTAGAAAATTATTCTGGAGATATAACCATGATGTATCAGGGACAAATTCAGAAACTTTTTAAAGGAATGGCCCTTTTAAAAACTATAAATCAAAACGCAACATATGATGAAGATGATACTGAGGAATCAACAAGAAAAGCAGATTCAGGACAAAGAACACGAATTTATTTAAGATGGGATTTAATTTGTCAAATTTTAAATAGAATATGTTGGCCACGTTATAAGTCTGACGAACCTATGACTGAATTAACTTTTTTAAACCCAAATGAAAGAACTTATATAAAAGGAACAAAAAGATATAAAAAAAGTAATGAAGCAAAAGAATCTTTTGATGAAGAATTACATGAGGATGGAGAAGACAAATATTATGGACATAAAGAATATATAAAATATAGACCTCCTATAAATGATATAACATATGTAGACATGAATGATGGTCTTCCTGGAGGTATTGATGGTGATACTACAATTGAACAATTATTAGAAGGTGTAACAGCATCTTTTATATCACCAGCTTATCCAGGTTCAGCGTATCTATTAGAAGATGGTTCATATGATGCAGCTAATTTTCCTGATGGGATAGTTGTAAGAGGTTTTCATAATCCAGGGGATGCATATATGGGAGTTATTCCTGGTGGATGGACAGCAGATACTTATGTTTTTCCAGAAAATCCTGATCCTGATGGAACTAAATACCCAGATATAACTTTTACAGAAACTGAGGGGGGATGGGTATATATGAAAGAAAGATATGTACCTGCATCCAATATGCAAATTCAAAATCTAACAAATGAGCAAGGGGGAGATATTGTTGAAGAAGAATGGGAATATGATAATAATCCAGCGACATCATATAATAATGCCCCTGATATACCATTACCAAATACAGTATCTAATCCTGGTTTAATAGGACAAAGTTTTAATGATAAAGTATGTATGATGCCTCATTCTCCTCAATTGTATGAGCTTATGTATGAGGATATTGTAACTAATTATGATGAGAATACGGGAGCCACAGAAACAAAACAAAAAGAAGTAGGGGATGCTGCATTTACTACATGTACTTCTTTTGAAGATATTGCTATAGAAAATATTAGTATAGGATTAGTATATTTTGATTTAGATCATCTTTTATCAGTATACATGGATATGAGGTTTGAAAGACAAGGAGAATTTTCAACTAAATTTAGTTGGCATAAATATATAACTAGAATATGGGATGATGTTAATAAAGCTTGTGGTGATGTTTATGATTTTGGAATACATTTAGAACATGAACGACCTCATGTAGGTAGAATAATAGATTATAATTTTGCGGGAATAACTAAAAAAAATATATATGAATTTAGTCCTCAAGGATTAAATAGTATAACAAGAGAATTTAATTATACTTCAAAAATATCAAATGATTTTGCATCCGTAATATCTATAGCCGCTCAAGCCCCTAATCAAATTCATTCTTTAGAAGCTTTATCTTTTAAAGCATTTCATAAAGGGATAAAAAGTAGATTTACTACTGGAGACGCTATGGAACAATTTGAGAAAGATAAAAATATAGCAAGAGATCAACTCCAAAAAGATATAAATGTATATAACATTAAACAAAAAGATTTAAGAATATGGCTACAGAGGATTATAGATGGGGATTTTAGAACAAGAACAGTTGGTATAAGTGCAAATTTTCAAATATTAGGACTATCTTATGATACTGATGGGATTGGACCTGATACCGCAGCTGATTATGTACAAAGTTTATTAGAAGACAATATTAAAATTAAAAAAAGATATCCTCTTAAATGTAATGAAAAATCTACATATGAGGGTTGTGTAAAGGGAGAACCACATCCACGAGCGGGACAATGGAAAGACACAACAGTAGAAAGATCAGCTGTAATTCCTTTAGAGTTTAATATTCAAATGGATGGAATAGGAGGAATAGTACCACTTCAGCTTTTTAAAATAGCTAAAGAAAAATTACCATTAGGTTATCAAGAAGATGAAATAGCATTTATAATAAAATCAGAAACCCAAAAAATAACAGCAGGACAAGATTGGATAACAGAAATTTCAGGTCAGTTAACTCTTTTAAATACAAAATATAATGTAGAAGGAGATAATAGTGTAGACAGTGATAGTCTTAAAGATGATAAGAAAGACAAAGCAGATAAAATAGATAACGAAAACTGTAAAACAAAATATACATTTGGTTTTTCAGCTAAACCATCAGCAGATAGTGTTCCATCTGCAGAAATTATTGATATTTTAATAGAAGATATAGGAGCTACAAAACAAACAGCAAAAGCTATATATGCATTACTATATGCAGAAGCTTCAAAATATAAAAGACAAATACATGGTGGTAAAAGAGTAACTGGGTTTAAATCCCCAGGAGGGCATAATTATGGAGGAGTACAAACAGACAACGCAGTATGGAGTGGTACTTCTAAAGATGGTTCAACAGGACCAATTATTGGTCAATGGTGTCAAAAAGACAGTGGAAATGTTTATAGAGCATTTGCTATGTTTGAAGATGATGAAGGTTTTATAGACCATTTATATAACATAGTTGTTGGTCAAACATGGAGAGGATTAAACACAGATGATGCTGATCAATGGACAAGAGCTTATATTGATAATTGGTGGAGTCCTGCAGCAAAAGGAGAGGCAACTCATTTAAAAGGAGGAACTGTATATAATCAGAAAAAAGCTATATTTACATCTGCAATGAATTCTTATTCTAACTGGGAAAGAAATTTAGATTGTGATTTAGACGTAAAATGGAGCTATAGAGCTTGTCATACTGATGAAGGTCCAAGAGGAAGTTATAGCAATTACGATAATTGGGGAATGTTCTAAAATAATAAATTATGCCTTATATACCTAAATCAAAATATAAAATAAAATATACTTCAGGGGATGAATTAATTATAAAAGAAACTGGTGAAGATTATATAGGAGAATATATACATACAAGTAAAGGCCAAAAATACACAGGAACTAATAATATAGTCACAGGACAAATTCTTATTAAAAAAACTCAAGATACAAGAAATCCTCAAGGTAATTATTTTAAAGATAAATATGTAAAAATACATAATGTTTTTAAAACTGAAATTAAAAATTTTTTAGCTAAAACACAAGAAATCCCAACTGTAAAATCAGTACCCACACAAAAAGACTATGAAAGGGGACATTATATGAGATATTTTGTTCAAAGAATTAATGGATCTAATTATAAAGAAATAGACGAAAAAACACATAAATTAATAATAAATAAATCCCCTAAATATGATTATAATTTATATAAATGTGGTTTAATAAGATGGCATTTAACAGGAAATGTATTTCAAAAAAATACAGAAATGATAAAACAACTACAAAAAGGTTGGAAAGGAATATTTAATTTATTTCCTATATTAAATGAATTTCAATTACCTGATCCCTTACCTACTATGAATTTACATACAGATGGAGGTGAATTATATAGAGCAGATGGATCTGAATATGTTGGTTCTTATCATATTCATCCAGAAATAGGACCTATGGTAGGAGCTGAACACACAGAAATAGAACATGATAAATTATATTATACTCATCAATTACCTAATCCTTCAGGAATTAATTATCAATCTTTTGTAGAATCTCAACTAGAAATAATTTGCTATAAATGTGATAATGGATATCCTGTAGCTAATAAATTTCAAGCAAGAACATGTCCTGATGGATGGACAACAGATAAAGACCCATGTAAAATTACAGGAGATCCCTCATCTCCTACCAACCCAAATATAGAGGCTAGAATGACTAATTCAAATACACCTACAACTCCATCAACATCAACAGGACCTGCAGCATCAACAGGACCTACAGCTCCTTCACCAGGAGGAGGTGGTTATTAAAAATATTTTTTATACATTACTAAGGTATGTTCTACCTTATCGAAACAAAAAATCAATTAGACAAACTAACAGACAAATTAAATGCTAGTTTAACACGTTACCTTGAATTTATTCAGGGTAATGACAACACACATCCTACGTTAGCAGAAATAATAGCTATATATCTTGAAGTTGATGGTGAAGATTTTATTATACCAATCAATCATTTAGAATGTATAAATTGGGACAAAGATGCTATATTAAATGTGTTAGCAAATTATGAGTTTTGTGTTTTAGATAAAAAAGCCGCTCTACATGCGGCCCCACATATTTCTTATACGGATATACAACATACAATACCTTTATTAGAACAACATACAACACAAGCCCACGTATGGTATTACCGAAAATTCCCATATACTAAGGTAAATAAAATGATACCTATTGGGAAACACTTAGAGCGTTGCAAATTAAAAACACACAGTATATTCCAAGAATATCGTGGAGAAACTAACGAATACTTTGACAAAATATTATTGCCTGTTTTACATGAATTAGAGAAGAATGCATTAAAATTCAATGACAAGTTTGATGATTATTTTACACTAAAAAACAAAAAATTCTCTATAAAAGAAAATCATATATACGGATGGTATAACCCATACACTACTACCGGAAGACCTGTAAATAATTTTAATGGATTAAATTTTGTTGGACTAAAACACGAAAACGGAGAACGAGATTGCTTTGAACCAAACAACGACTTTTTTGTAGAAATGGATTATGATGGTTATCATCCACGTTTAATAGGCGATATAGTCGATTATCAATTTAAAGACAATGTACATAACACACTTGCAGAAATTTATTTTAAAACCAAAAAAATTACACCACAACAATATAAAGAAAGTAAAACACTTACATTTAAACAAATATATGGAGGTATAAACAAGGCGAACTTACATCATCCTTTTTTCCGTAAGACACAAGATTTTATAAATATTATTTGGGAAGAATTTAATAGTAAAGGAGAAATCAAATGTGGTAGTTATATTATAAAAAAGAAAGACCATCCTAAAATACATTCCCAAAAATTATTTAATTATTACATACAAGCTACAGAAACAGAAACTAACATTCGTAAAATAAAAATTATACAAGATTATTTAAAAGACAAAAAAACAAAATTAGTTCTTTACATATATGATGCATTTATATTTGATGTGTCTAAATTAGATGGTAAACAAACATTAATTGATTTACAAAATATACTTAATGACAAATTTCCAATAAAATTAAAAGTTGGAAAACATTATGGTGCTTTAAGTTAATTTTATATTTATATAATGGAAAGCCCTTAAATATGAATAATAAATTATATTGTACTTTTACTACTTTAAATGAAGTAGATAACACTATAAGTAACGTTAAAACATCTTATGTAATTTTATTTAATAAGATATTTGTTTTAGAAAGTTTAGATGGTGAAAAAATTATGCTTACTTATAATGTTGATATGGGAAATTCTTCAAAAGATACTATGGTAGACAATACTATTTTAGTTCATAGAAAAAAACAAACTAATACTTTATATACAATTAATGCTTTAAATGAATTAATAAAAAGCTTAAATAATGGGATTTTAGACAAAAAATATCCAATAAATTGGGATAATTATAAAAATTGTATATTATTGATACAAGCAGAAGGTTTTAATAAGATAGACACAAAAGTAAAAGAAATTATAAGTTTATAGTGAAAAAATCTGAATTAAGACATATAATTAGAGAAATTATAAAAGAAGAAGAGAAAAAAACTAAAAAAGGAGGGAAAAAGACTTGTATTAAATGGTGTGTTTATGGTTATCCTTTATTAGGACAATCTTATTGTTGTCAGTGGGCAACAAATCATTATGCTGAAAATTTAAACCAATGGTTTAAAGATGATTGGGTACGTATAGATACACAAGGAAACATTGCAGGTAAATGTGGCACAATGAAAAAAGGTAAAAAAACACAACGTTGTTTACCTAGAAAAAAAGCTCAATCACTTTCAAAAAAACAAAGAGCATCAACATCAAGAAAAAAAACAAAAAGTAAAAAACAATATGTATCAAACACCAAAGCAGCTGGTGGACGTAAAGGGTAAAAAAAATGACAAATATAGAATTAAGACAACATATAAGAGAAAGTATATTTGAAATACTAACTGAAAAACTTTGTAAAAAGGGTAAAGCTTATGTAGCTAGACGTAAAGCAGCAGGCGAAAAACACAGTGCTTATTTAATGGGTAGAGCTGTTAAAGTGTGTAAAGGAATGATTGGTAAAAAGAAAAACGAAAATACAGCTCCAAATCATGATGGTAAAGCAGCACCTTATGGTTCAGGATATGATTCAATAGAAGAACAAGTGTATTATATAGATAGTATAGATGAAATTCAAATGATTGAAGATGCACTTAATGAAGAAGCAGAATTAGGGGAAGGTAGAAAAAAGAAAAAATGTAAACCATCTAAAGGTAAGCGTTTTGCTAAAAGAGTAAATGGTAAATGTAGATCATTTGGTCAAAAAGGTAAAGCTTCAGATGGAGGTGACAGAATAAGACCTGGAACTAAAAAAGCACACGCTTATTGTGCTAGATCAGCTAAGATTAAAAAATGTAAAAATCCACCTTGTGCAAATACATTATCTAGAAGAAAATGGAAATGTCAAGGTAGTAGATCAGTACCAGAATAAAATTTCTAAAAAACTTTACAGAAAAATTTGGTTTAGTAAAATAAACTTTGTACATATACACAAAGTTAAATAAAACTATATTAATTAATTAAAAATAAGTTATGAATTTAGATGAAATCAAGAAACGTTTAGACAAACTAAACAACAAAGGGGGAGGTGGCTCTAACGACTTCAAAAGCAATTTTTGGAGACCACCAGTAGGCGAAAAATCAGTAATCCGTATTGTACCTTACAAACACAATAAAGACTTTCCATTCTCAGAATTATACTTTTACTTTGGTATTGGTAAACCAAGAATGATAGCTTTATCTAATTTTGATGAGTCAGATCCAATTATGGAATTTGCAACAGAATTAAAAAAATCAGGTGATAAGGATAATATGGAAATGGCTAAAAAATTATGGCCTAAATTTCGTGTTTTTGCTCCAGTATTAGTAAGAGGAGAAGAAGACAAAGGAGTTAGATTTTATGAATTTGGTAAAATGGTTTATCAAGAATTATTAGGGGTAATGGCTGATGAAGATTATGGTGATATTACAGATATCCAAAAAGGACGTGATGTTACTGTAGAAGTAATCCCAGCAGCTGAAACTGGTAAAATGTTTAATACAACAACTGTTCGTGTTAAACCAAATCAGACACCTTTAGTTAAGGATGCAAAAGAAGCAGAAAATCTTTTAGAAAATCAAAAAGATGTACTTTCTTTATTTAAGAAATATACTTTTGAAGAAATGAAAGATGAATTACAAGGTTGGTTAAAACCATCTGAAGAAGATGGGGGTAAAGAAACCGAAGTAAAAGCAGCACCTTCTAAAGGAAAAGAAAACCTAGATAGTAAACTTGATGAATTATTTGACTAATGGCAAAGAAAAAAGAAGACTCAAATAGAGATGAGCTAACAGGGATACTTGCTGATTCCCTAAACAAAAAATTCAGTAAGACACACCACAGGGTTGCGTATTTTTTAGACGGCAGTGAGGATTCTCCTACTGACGTTAACGATTGGGTTTCCACAGGTTCAACAGTATTAGACCTGGCCATTTCAAATCGCCCAAATGGTGGTTTTCCCGTGTCCAAAATCGTTGAAATTACCGGGTTAGAACAAAGTGGTAAATCCCTGTTAGCATCTCATATTATAGCAAACACACAGAAAAAAGATGGTGTTGCAGTATACATTGACACTGAATCTTCCTTAAACGCTCAATTTTTACAAGCAATAGGAGTAGATGTTGAAAAAATGGTTTATTTACCATTAGAAACAGTTGAAGACATTATGGATGCAATTGAAAATGTTATCCTTAAAGTTAGAGAAAAAAATCCAAACAAACTTGTAACAATTGTAGTAGATTCGGTAGCTGCAGCAACTACTAAAATTGAATCAGCCGCTGACTTTGAAAAAGATGGTTATGCAACACAAAAAGCAATCATTTTATCTAAAGCTATGCGTAAAATTACCAACTTAATTGGTAAAGAAAGAATACTATTAGTATTTACTAATCAATTAAGACAAAAGATGGGTGCAATGCCATTTGCTGATCAATATACTACTTCTGGTGGTAAGGCTCTACAATTTCATGCTTCAGTTAGATTAAGATTAAAACAAGTTGGGAAACTTAAAGAAAAAATCAATGGAGTAGATGAAGTTGTAGGCTCAGAGGTTGAAGCAATTGTTGTAAAAAATAGAATGGGACCACCAAACCGTAAAATTCGATATAATGTCTTTTATAGACAAGGTATAGATGATTTTGGAGGTTGGTTAAAATTAATGAAAAACTATAAAGTTTGTAAACAAACGGGTCCTATTTGTAAATACACAGATACTGAAACAGGTGAAATAATAACTTTTCCAGGTAAAGACTTAGAAAAATTATGCACAGAAAGACCTGAAATTAAAGAAGCTATGTATAGAGATACTTGTGATGCTTATGTTATGAAATATCAACATGAAGATGCACAAGACATGGACCCAGACATTGAAATTGATGAAACTGGGTTATAATGAACAACATATTTAATCTATTAGATAACGTACAAAAGGGGGATTCCTTATCTGTCAATAACAGAGTATTAATTGTAGATGGTCTTAATTTATATTTAAGAGCATTTGCAGTAAATGGTGCTTTAAATGATAATGGTGTACCTGTAGGAGGATTAACTGGATTTTTAAGATCTTTAGCTTATGCTATTAGAGAAGTAAATCCTACTAGAGTAATTGTGGTTTATGATGGTCAAGGAGGTAGTCAACGTAGAAGAAAAATACATTCTGATTATAAATCAAATAGAAAACCAGGTAAACGAATTACAAGATGGGATGCTTTTAAAAATGTTTCTGAAGAAAAAGAAGCAATGAAAATACAATTTTCAAGATTACTTGATTATTTAGATTTTCTTCCTATTAATGTTATTTCAATAGATAAAATAGAAGCTGATGATACAATAGCTTATATAGCTCATACTTTATTAAATGAAGATGTTACTATAATGTCTTCAGACCAAGATTTTTTACAATTAGTAAATGAAAGAATTACAGTTTGGAGTCCAACAAAGAAAAAATTCTATACACCTAGAATGGTTATGGATGATTATGGAGTACCGGCTCACAATTTTTTAATGTATAAAGTTTTAATGGGTGATAAATCTGATAACATCGAAGGTGTTAAAGGATTAGGACCTAAAAAATTACCAAAAATAGTTCCAGATCTACTTACTCAAAATACCCTTGATCTTGATTTCATTCTGGAACACGCAGGTAAAGGAGAAGAACCTATGCATAAGAAAATTGTTGAGTCGGCAACTCAACTTCAAATAAATGAAGAATTAATGGATTTAAAAAACCCACCAATTTCAGGCGAATTAAAATTACAAATAACGAGATTAATAGAAGCGCCAATAAATTTGCTTTCCCGAAATGAGTTTATTATGATGTATAATGATGATCAATTAGGAAATGCTATAGCGTCACCTGATTTATGGTTAAGGGAACATTTTGTAAAATTAAATACATTAGCAAAACAAACACATGAGTAAATTAACCCAATATGGACATGCGTTTCAGATTAAGGCACTTGCTATTTTAATCACAGATAGAGATTTTTTACAACAAATTTCTGATATAATTTCTCCTGATTATTTTGACAATGATGCAGGTAAATGGATTATTAGAAAAACTCTTAAATACTATAATGAGTATAAAACAGTTCCTACAATGGAAGTGTTTAAAGTTGAAGTAGAAAGTATACATCAAGAATTACAAAGTGTAGCTGTAAAAGATTTACTTAAACAAGCATACAAAGCATCAAAAGCAACAGATTTAAATTATGTAAAAGATACCTTTTTAGATTTTTGTAAAAATCAAACATTAAAAGGTGCTTTAATGAAATCAGTTGATTTACTAGAATTAGGAGATTATGATGATATTAGAAATTTAATTGATAAAGCATTAAAAGCAGGAACAGAAAGAGATATAGGACATGAATATATAGCTGAAGTAGAAGATCGATTTAGAGAAGAAGCAAGAAATACTATAGAAACACCATGGCCTTTAATTAATAAATTACTTTGTGGTGGTTTAGGAGATGGAGATTTAGGTTTAATAGCAGGAGGACCTGGAGGGGGAAAATCATGGGCTTTAGTAGCATTAGGAGCTCATGCAGCTAAGTTAGGATATACTGTAGTACATTATACTTTAGAATTAAATGAAAAATATGTTGGTAGAAGGTATGATGCTAATTTTACAAATATATCTGTTAGTGAAATAACAGAACATAAGGATGAAGTAAAAGAAAAAATAGAAAGTTTACGTGGAGGTCTTTATATTAGAGAATACCCAGCAGGACAAGCTACAGTAAACACTTTACATGCACATTTAGAAAAATGTAAACAACAAAACATAGATCCTGATTTAGTTATTATTGATTATGCTGATTTAATGACATCCAAATCAAGTAAAGAAAAAAGAGACAAATTAGATGATATATTTACTGGTTTAAGAGGTTTAGCTACCGAAATGAAATTACCTATATGGACAGCATCTCAAGTAAATAGATCAGGAGCAAGAGAAGAAATTATACAAGGAGATAGAATAGCAGAAAGTTATAGTAAAATGATGATTACTGATTTTGCAATGTCTTTATCTAGAAATGCTGAAGATAAAGAAAATGGAACAGGTAGATGGCATATTATGAAAAATAGATATGGAGCAGATGGTATGACTTATGATAGTATTATGGATACTTCAATAGGTAAGATTGAAATAAATATAAGAGGAAACACAAGAACAGAACAAACTCCACCAGGAGATCTTTCGCCTGCACAGCGAAGAAGACTTCGTAATTCTTCTAACGATTTTTTTAATCTTTAATGGGGTTTGTTTGTATATATTGTATTTATCTCCACACAGGGGTATCAACCCTTTTTTTTAACACTAATAACTAATTTATAAATAAGAACAATAAATGAACATCACACAAGAAATTTTATCAGACATAGTAGTGTACAACAAGTACGCGAAATACCTTCCAACAAAACAAAGAAGAGAAACATGGGAAGAATTAGTAACTAGAAATAAAAAAATGCATCAAAGTAAATTTCCTAATTTAAAAGATGAAATTGAAGAAGTTTATGAATTAGTTTATAATAAAAAAGTACTCCCTTCAATGCGTAGCTTACAATTTGCAGGAAAACCAATTGATATAAATAATTCAAGAATATTTAATTGTTCTTATTTACCAATTGATGATTGGAGATCTTTTAGTGAAGTAATGTTTTTATTATTGTCAGGATGTGGTGTAGGTTATAGTGTTCAAAAACACCATATAGAAAAATTACCTGAAATTAGAATTCCTAAAAAAACAAGAAGATTTTTAGTAGGAGATTCAATTGAAGGATGGGCTGATTCAGTAAAAGTATTATTAAAATCATATTTTGGAATCACAACAGCAAGACCTGTTTTTGATTTTAGAGATATTAGACCAAAAGGAGCAGAATTAATTACAGTAGGGGGTAAAGCACCAGGTCCAGAACCATTAAAAGAATGTTTATTTCAAATTCAAAAAGTATTAGACAGAAAAGAAGATGGAGAACAATTAACTCCTATTGAAGCACATGATATTATATGTCATATTGCTGACGCTGTATTATCTGGTGGTATTCGTAGAGCTGCTTTAATTTCTTTATTTGATTTACATGATAATGAAATGTTAACAGCAAAACATGGTCATTGGTGGGAATTAAACCCACAAAGAGGTAGAGCTAATAATTCAGCTGTTGTAATTCGTTCGAAAGTTAGAAAAAAAGATTTTTTTGAATTATGGGATAAAATTGTTGCAAGTAATTCAGGTGAACCAGGAATATATTTTTCAAATGATAAAGACTGGGGGACTAACCCATGTTGTGAAATTGCTTTAAGACCATTTCAATTCTGTAATTTAACTGAAATTAATGTATCTAACATAGAATCACAAGAAGATTTAAATAAAAGAGTAGCAGCTGGTGCTTTTTTAGGAACTTTACAAGCAAGTTACACAGATTTTCATTATCTTCGTAGTGTTTGGCAAAAAACAACAGAAAAAGATGCACTTATTGGTGTAGGAATGACGGGAATTGGTAGTGGTAAAGTTTTAGAATTTGATTTAGAATTAGCAGCTAAATATGCTAAAGCAGCTAATGAAGATCTTGCAAAAACTATTGGAATTAATAAAGCAGCTCGTGTAACAACAGTAAAACCTTCAGGAACTAGTTCATTAGTATTAGGAACTTCATCAGGAATCCATGCTTGGCATAATGATTTTTATATAAGACGTATGAGATTAGGTAAAAATGAAGCACTTTATCAATATCTTGCTATAAATCATCCAGAATTAGTAGAAGATGATTTCTTTAAACCAGACTTACAAGCAGTTGTTTCAGTCCCACAAAAAGCACCTGATGGAGCAATTTATAGAACAGAAAGTGCTATGGATCTTTTAGAAAGAACTAAAAAATTTAACGTAGAATGGGTAAAATCAGGACATAGAAAAGGAGCTAATACAAATAATGTTTCAGCTACAATTTCAGTTAAACAAGATGAATGGGACTCAGTTGGAGAATGGATGTGGAAAAATAAAAACACATTTAATGGTTTATCTGTTTTACCTTATGATAATGGTTCTTACACACAAGCACCTTTTGAGGATATATCAGAAGATAAATTTAAAGAAATGGAAAGTCATTTAAATAATATAAATTTAAAAAATATAGTTGAAATGACAGATGAAACAGATTTAAAAGACCAAGCAGCTTGTGCAGGAGGATTATGTGAAATAGTATAATGAGAAAAGACGATTGGATTACAAGATTATATTATAAACAATTAAGTGAATATACACGATATAATAACAATACAAGGAAGGATGTTTCAAGTAAAAAGAAAATTTCCTCTAAACCAATTAAACTTAAACAAACAAAATAATTGGGTAAATATGTTTAAACAATTTTATAATGTAGATTCACTTTTTAAAGCAGAAGGATTTTTATGGTTATGTAATGAAATACACACAACAGAATATGAAGAAATCAAATAAAATAAAAGTTCATCATGATGAATTATTAGAAGATTTAGATAAAATCTTAAATTCAATAAATGTATTGGATAATTTAGATGTAGAAAAAGATAATCTAGATAAAGTAAAAGAAAAAATAATAAAGGATTCAAATAAAATTACTAAAAAATATAAAGAATATCTTCCTAAAGAAAATTTGGATTCCAAAAAATAATTTAATATAATAAAGTTATGTTTGTAAGTACAAAAATTTTTGATGGTTTTAGTTGTTGTTTTAGACAATGGAAAGCCACTACCACACATTGCCAATATCTACACGGATATGGTATTTCATTTAAAGTATGGTTTGAAGGTGATTTAGACGAAAGAAATTGGGTTTGGGATTTTGGTGGAATGAAAAGAGCCAAAACATTAATAGACGATATGCAACCAAAAGCATGGATGGATTATATGTTTGATCACACAGTTATTGTAGCAAATGATGACCCAATGTTAAATTATTTTAATAATTTAGATGATTATGGAGTTATACAGTTAAGAATAGTACCAGCTACAGGAGCAGAAAAATTCGCAGAATTTATTTACCATAAATTAAATAAATTTGTAAAAGAAGAAACCAATGGTAGGGTTAAAGTAGGACAAGTAGAATTTATGGAACACGGTAAAAATTCAGCAATTTATACAGAATAATATGTTTAAAGTATCTCACGAGCTACCAATTAACATGCTCGATAAAAGTTTTGAAATTAATGATTATGAGTATTGTTTACCTCATTTATTAGATCAAAACAAAACCTACAAAAAGCATTTTGAAAATGCTAAAGAATCAGGTAGTTATATTATAATGGACAATTCACTTCATGAGTTAGGTGAAGCATATGACACAAAAAGATTACTACATTGGATTAAACATTTAGAACCAAATGAATTTATAGTACCTGATGTTTGGCAAGACAGAACAGCCACATTAGTTAATGCTAAATATTGGATGAATGGTTATGAATTACCTGAAAATACAACTAAAGTAGCAGTAGTACAAGCAAATGATTATTCTGAAGCAGTAGATTGTTATACTATATTAAAAATGCAAGGTTATAAAAAAATAGCATTTAGTTATGGTGCAGATTGGTATGCTGATGAATTTCCTCATCCAAATCCTTTGGTTGGTAAAATGATGGGTCGTATAATGGCTATATCAAAAATGTACAAAAGTAATTTAATAGAAAAAGGAGATAGAGTACATTTATTAGGATGTGCTTTACCACAAGAATTTGGTTATTATGCCGATTTTCCATTTATAGAATCAATTGACACATCAAATCCAATAATCCATGGTCTACAAGGCGTAAAATACAACAGCTTAGGATTATTAACTAAATCATCAACAAAAATAGACCAAATAGAAGAAGAAATCACTACAGAAAGACTGTATGATATTAATCACAATCTTATCCGATTTAAACAATTTATAAAGGATAGCAATACACAATTATACTAATGATACTAATTACAATCACAATATGTGCTTTAGCGTTTGCTGCATACGTTTATTTTTCACATAATAAAATCGCAGAAAGAAAAGCAGAAGCTATGTTAGCAAAGTGGAAAGTTAAAGAAGAAAAATCTATCCGAGAAGATGCCTATTCAAGGTCGCGAGCAGTAAGTTTTGGAAAAACAATTGAACATTATGTTCCTTTTATGGAAAATTTTCCAGTAAATCCAAAAGATGTACAATTTTTTGGAAAACCTATAGATTATGTGGCTTTTTCGAATAGGGGTAGTAGAAAAAAATGTGGAGTCCATTTTATAGAAGTAAAAAGTGGAAATTCACATTTAAATAGTCATCAAAAAAATATTAAAGATGCTATTTTAAAAGGAAGAGTACATTGGCATGAATTTACAGCAGATGGAATTTGGGAGCACGAAACTAGAAAACAACATTTAAAAAATAAAAAATAATATGAAGAAACAAGCAGTATTATCATTATCAGGGGGAATGGATAGTAGTACAGTATTATTACACCTATTAGCTCATGATTACGAAGTAACAGCAGTTAGTTTTAATTATGGTCAAAAACATAATATTGAATTAGCAAGAGCACAACAATTAATAGATTATTTAAAAGAAAATGGCCATCCAGTAAAATACCAAGAAATTACTTTATTTGGTTTAGTTGATCTTTTAAATTCTAATTTAGTACAAGGAGGAGAAGAAGTGCCTGAAGGACATTATGAAGAAGAAAATATGAAAGATACTGTTGTACCAAACAGAAATAAAATGTTTTCATCAATTATTCAAGCAGTAGCATTATCAATTGCAAATGAAAAAGATTGTAATGTAGATATTGCAATGGGTATTCATGCAGGTGACCATGCAATTTATCCTGACTGTAGACAAGAATTTAGAGACGCAGATTATGAAGCATTTAAACAAGGTAATTGGGACGCAGATAAAGTAACATACTATACACCTTATTTAGATGGAGACAAATATGACATTTTAAAAGATGGTGAATCTGCATGTAAAATATTAGACTTAGATTTTGATGAAGTTTATAAAAGAACAAACACATCATATAAACCAGATGCACAAGGCAGATCAGATTATAAATCAGCTTCATCAGTAGAAAGAATTGAAGCATTTTTAAAATTAGAAAGAAAAGACCCAGTCGAATATATCGATGGATGGGAAACAGCTAAAAAACACGTAGAACAATTATTATTAAATCATTAAAAATGGAATTAAAAGAACAAGTTAAAAAAGAACTATTAGAAAAAAAAGAATTAGAAAGATTAGAAAGAGTAAAAGCTAATGCTAAATTACCTGAAATATTAATATATACTCAATCTACTTGTAATTATTGTAAACAAGTAAAAGAAACACTTGATAATGAGGGTATTAAATATGTTGAAAAGGATCACTTAAAATACAGTGAAGAATGGAAAACATTATCTCAAACAACAGGTATGGGAGTATTTCCAACACTTGTAATTAATGATAATTATATAGTTCCTAGGAGGGATTTTCAAAACCCACAACAAGCTATACAAGTAATACAAATTTTAGGAGATCCAGATTTTAAACCTGATACATCAATAGATGGCAAAATTACTAAAATATTAGAAAGACAAAATACAAATGGGTATAATTTATTTATGAAAATACAACATTTAGAAAATAAATTAACTCCCGTAATTAATTTTATTAATAATTTACAAAAAGAACTAGCTGAAGAAGAAAAAGGTGAATAAAAGAATAGAAGATTATAATAAAATATTACCTGTTTTAGAGGTATATCGTTGTGTACAATCTGAAGGAAGTAGGATTGGAAGACCAACAATAGCAGTTAGAACAACTGGTTGTACACATAGATGCTACTTTGGAGAAGGTGGTTGGTGTGATAGTTGGTATACATCAATTCATCCTGAAAAAGGACAGTTTTGTTTTAATGATATTATAAAAATCTATGATAAAAATCCTCATGTAAAAGAAATGATGTTAACGGGAGGTTCACCAACAATGCATCCTGCTTTAATTAACGAATTAACACACTTTGCTCATGAAAGAGACATTATTATTACTATCGAAACTGAAGGATCTGCTTTTGTTGAAACCGATTATCCTATTGGTGTTATTTCTCTTAGCCCTAAGTTTTCTAACAGTGTTCCTGTTATTGGGGCTATTACACCTGCTGGGAAGGTGGTTGACCAGAGATTTATAGACACCCATAATAGAAAAAGACAAAATACAGACGCTATAAAAAAGATGATAGAATTCCATTCCGACTATCATTTTAAACCAGTATGGGATGGAACAAAAGAAAATTTAGAAGAAATTGAAGCATATAGAATTGAATTAGATATACCTAAAAACAAAACTTTTATTATGCCAGCGGGGGATAACAGAGAACAATTAATAAAAATGTATCCTATAGTATTTAATATGTGTGCTGAACATGGATATAACATGACAGGTAGAGATCATATTATTGCTTTTGATACACAAAGAATGGTATAATGGTAACAATAAAAGAAATATACGCTATAATTAAAGAAATAGAAGACCATGTTGAAGATACTTGTTGTGCAGTAACAATGGATCCTCTAGATATAAAAGAATTAATAACTTTATTAAGAAAAGCAATACATGAATACTCAAAAAACCATACTAAGTAGAGAAAAATTAGAATCTTTAGTAGATAATTTAGGATATGAATTAACAGATAAATGCCACGAATATGGAGGTGGTATTGTATTTGTTTGTGTTATGAAAGGTGGATTTATGTTTTTTAGTGATTTAATAAAAAATATAGGATATCCAATTGAAGTTGATTTTATCAAATGTAGTTCTTATAATGGTTTTGAACAAAAAGAATTATCAATACATTATGATATAGAAGCAGATGTAACAGATAAAACAGTATTCATTATAGATGATATTTTAGATACAGGAGGTACAATGAAAGTTTTAATAAAACATTTTAAACAATTAGGAGCTAAACAAGTAGAAACAGTTTCAGCAGTTTACAAAGAAAATGTGGATTTTCCAAAACATTTTTATATATACAAACAACCAGAAGGAGAAAACCCTTGGTATATAGGATATGGAATGGATGGTCCAAAAGGATACAGTAGAAATTTAGATACAATACATACATTATAAAATGGCAGAAAATAAAAAGAAATATAATTTAGAATGTGTACAAGAAGGATTTGCTAATGGTGTTGCACCAGGCTTTCCTTTAAGTGATAAAGAAAAAGAAAAAATGATTAATAAAGCAGAAAAAGCTTATGGTAAGTTTTTAGATGCTTTAGGGTGTGATTGGAGAAATGATCCTAATTCAAACGATACACCTAGACGTGTAGCTAAAGCCTATGTAAATGATTTATGGGCGGGTAGATATACTGCAATGACACCAATTACTTCCTTCCCTTCCGATGGTTATGATGGAATTGTAATCGAAAGAAACATTCCTCTAACTTCAATGTGTTCACACCACCACCAAACAATAGGTGGGGTGGTTCATATTGGTTATATTGTAGGAGAAAATGGTAAAGTAATTGGTTTAAGTAAATTAAATAGAGTTGTTGAGCATTTTGGTAGAAGAGGTGCTATACAAGAACAATTAACTTCAGCTATACATAATGCAGTAGATACTATTTGTGAAAATAATTTAGGTGTTATTATTACAGTAGTTGCAACACATAATTGTGTAAGTTGTAGAGGTGTTAAACATAAAGGAGCTGCAATGGTTACAACAAAAGCTTCAGGTGTATTTAGACACAATGGAAATGACGCTAGACAAGAGTTTTTTAACTCATTAAAAATTAATAACGGAGGACATCAAATTTAAAAAAATAAATAATTATGACAGAATTTTTATACCATGCTCTTGGAATTTGTGGAGAGCATTCACACCCACACTTACTTAATGTTGGATATATAGCCTTATTTTTATATATAGGTTATAAAATAATTAATAAACAATTAAAAACAAAATAATATGGCATATTATATAGCAACAGTAAAAGTTCAAGATGAGAACGAAAGAGGTAGAATTACCAATACAAATGAAATTTATTGTGTAGAAGCAGAATCAGTAACATTAGCAGAAGCTAAAGTAATAAAAGAATTCGAAGGTTATCAATTAGATTATCAAGTAAAATCAGTAAAAGAATCAAAAATTATTAAAATATTAGAATAATGGGAAAACAATTAGAAATAGAATTTGAAAAACCAACAAATGTAAGCCCAAAATATTGGAATGTACCTTTTGTAGATGAAGTACAAGAATTTAATGATACATTTGGTAAACCAAATAATTATGAACCAATGATTGGTGATAAAAAAGAATGGAAATTTGTATATGATTTTATTCTTGAAGAATTAGAAGAATATAAAGAAGCTTGTGAAAAAGGAGATATAGTAGGAATATTAGATGCATTATGTGATATTACTTATGTTTCATTAGGTAATGGTACTTTATTACATGGTTTAAAAGGTAAAATTTGGAAAGCATATCAAGAAGTTCAAGCTTCAAATATGTCTAAAACTTGTGAAACAGAAAGTGAAGCAAAAGCAACTGTTGCTCGAAGATCAGAAGAAAAAGGTCACCCATGTCATTATGAAAAAATAGGAGATCGTTATGTAGTATATCGTTCAAGCGATAGAAAAGTAATGAAATCAATAAAATATTTTGCACCAAATTTAAAACAATTTTTTACAGATAAAGAATTAAAAAATATATAACATGACAAGAACAGGAGGAATACAAAGTGATTATAAAAAACAAGATCATCCAGATGCTAAAAAACATCAAATAGTAAGTTTTGTAAAATCAGGCATAAGAATATTAGGTTATATTTTTATACCTTTTAATATTGATGTTGCAGTAACATTATTAATAGTATCAGAAGCAGTAGGGATTCTTGAAGAAATGGTATAAATAATTTGGAGAAGCAAAATAATTTTCGTATCTTACGTATATGTATAAAAACTGTTATGTAGTAAAAAAACCCGATGTTTGGAATGTCTATGATGTTCATCTTTGGACAGATGAAGGATATACTGTAGAAGAATTTCAAAATTATGGTTACCAAGAATGTTCTGAATATGCTGCTACACATAAAGGCTTAAAAGGAGAACCATTAAAAAAAGTATATAATTGGAGTAGAGACACTCAAGGTATGCATTACGCAGACCATACTAGAGGAAATGTACACACAAAATTTCTAATTGACAAATACGGTACTAATGATGAACCCTCTGTAACCCACAGAGAAGTATTTTTTGATATTGAGATTGAAATAGGTGGAGCATTAACACCAGAATACATTCAACAAGCACCTATGCCTATTACATCAATTGCTTGGTGGGATAAAC
>VTLG01002214.1_pt1 | contig 53070 bp, 63 predicted proteins | sample 4694571 | NCBI WGS metagenome assembly VTLG01 (sample SAMN12604809, study PRJNA352737) | marine metagenome | biome: ENVO:00000447; feature: ENVO:00000209|ENVO:00000569|ENVO:01000036; material: ENVO:00002151; isolation source: viral sequences binned using virsorter ... | reverse complement strand
ATCTTTTAATTCTTCCTCTATTTCTTTAATTTTATCAGAACGTTCTTTCCCTGTCAGTGAAGCCGTAGATATATCAATCAACGCATCTACGGGGCCATATTCTTTATCCGAGTCCTCTACATCTCCTGTAGCTGCCTGTGCTTCTGGTATCAAACTAAAGGATATTCCTCTCTTTTTTTCAGTTTCTATTTCTGTTTCTAAATCTCTATCCGATAAAATAACCTCACGAAGAGCATCTGCTGCTACATTAGCTGTGTCTTGTTCTGTAAATTCTTCGGATACTACTTCCTCAGATATAGCCTCTTCACGCTCAGGAAGTTGTAACTCAGCACCTGCTAAAATTTTATCGGGGTTTTCGATTTGATTTAGTTCTTGAAGCTCTGCTTGTGATACTCCTTGTGCCTCTGCGATTTCTGAAAGTGTATCGCCGCTTTGTATTTTATATGTTGAACCACCTTCCATAAATCGAGAACGCTGTAGGCTTCCTAAAATTTTACCACCTTTAAAAAATCCTAAACGTACAAGAGGGTCTACTTGTCCACCGCCTGTATAGCCTAACCGTTTTAAAGGGTCTTCGTCATCCATAAATGCTGAACCCGCTTGCATGTTGTAAGGCATTCCTGTCATCTTATCTATACGTTCATCAGGTTCTGTTCCAACATTAGCTACGTTATGTACTTCACCACCCTTTTTAAATTTCAACCTTTCAAAATCCTTCAAGGACATCTCATCACGAACTATACGAGAACTTCTTATATCCTCTTTTTCTACGGGCTGCAAACTAAGACGCGACATAAAATCAGTATAACGCCTAATTTTGTGCATCTCTGTATTCATAGCTTCTTTATCTTTTGCTCTTTTAAGAATTTCTCTACGAACTTCGGTGCTTATTTTATCAGGAACAAAGTGACCCTTCATAAAACCACTTTTATTTCCTGTACCTCGCATTCCAGCTTTTTCCATTAATTTCCAAATTTCTGATGCTCTAAAACCTAAGTTACGCATAGCTTCAACTTGTCTGTATAATTCTTGAGAAGCTGCATATTTTTTAGATTGTGCTTGAGTATATATTTCAAAGTAATCTTCGGAATCTTTTCCGAAACGTGGACGTACCTTAGAAATCTCATAGTTTGCAATACGATTATATTTTTTTACATGATATTGAAAGTTATCTTCTGGCTTGTACTTACGAAAATTAATACCAGAAAGCATTTCAACTGTTCTTCCACTTAAACTTCTTTTAAGCCCCGTAGTTTCATTTGGAGTTTCAAATACTGCTTCAGCAAACTTTTTACTGTCGAGTACAAAACCCGGAGCAAAGTTTAGTGCAACATAACCCATAGCATCAAAAACAGATTCACCTAAACTATCTTTATCTTCAAATACTTTTCTACCCGCAGATGTTCTTCCTTGCTCATTTTGCCAAGCATAATTTAAATCAGTCATTAAAGAAGTAAACATTGCTTCATCTGTAAACGGTTGTATCATAGAACCTACGGCACTCATCATAGCAGAAGAAAGTCTTTCGGTAGCACGTTCACCGTTTAATTCACCCAAAGACAATTCTCTATGAAAACCTAAAGCCATATCTTGCCAAATATTATATGAGTTTAAATAAGTTGGGTCGTGTACATACATCTCTCCGTCTTCACCACGCAAAAACTGTTTGTTGTGGTTAACAGTGAAACCTTCTGCATTTACTTGTGCGCCTTGATTTTGCAGGTCTGTAAAACCTAATAGTTTATTACTCATTAGATTATGTCCTGCGTGTCCTATTGCAAACCAACCAGCATTGAGTGTACCAAAGCCAGCTAATCTTTGCGCTCCTCGTTTAGCTAACGTAGCATTACCTGTTCTAATTCCTTCAACGCCCTCGTCAATTCCTCGCTTAATAATATTAACACTTGTTCTCATAATTTCAGCAGGAAACGAAACGAAGTTACCTACAGGCATTTCTCGTAAAGCTTTTACTCCTTTAAAAACTCTATCGTAGTTAGGCATTGTATCCTTAACAATTTCTGCGGCAGCTTTTTCTAATCTTTCAGGAGTCCAAGAAGCATCTCCCTTGTGTGCTTTACGAAGCGTAGCAAGCTCATTAGCAAAAGCATTCATTTTAAAAAAGTCATCCGTAGCCATATATATTTGCTCTGGACGTTCTTTTATAAGCCTTGCTAGTTCAACACCCCTATCAGGAAGATTATACTTTTCTGCGTATTTATCAAGTTTTGCAATGAACCTAGCAGGAGATGTTTCTTTTGCTATATCAAGTAATGCTCTTGCTTCACTTGCTCGAACCGATGTATTAATAACACCGAGTCCTTGTAGTCTTGTGTACAAAGAATCAAAAACTTTATTTCCGCCACCACCTATTTGATTTTGAAGAACTTGAAAACTTAGCCTACCATTAGAAAGAGGGTTTAAACCATTTGCCAAACCAAACTGAAAGCCACCTAAAGCGTTTCGTAAGTGCGTCGTATGGTCGTAAACAGTACGCATCTGCTGATTCACACCTTTAGCTCCAGCAAACCATCTTACAGGCTCGAAATTTTTAAACCCTTTACTGGCTACACCCCAAAACAAATGAGTATCTTCTAAATTATTTATAGCTCGTGCTAATTCAGGGGTTGTGTATTGTCCGTCTAACGCAGAACCCGTTCCTGAAATCTTAGAAGAAAACACCCCATCTTTATTTTCTTTAATGTATTGTGCTTTTGTGTAAGCGTTACCACCTGTCTTTTCATCATATATTTTTTTAGTCAGTTTACTTAATGTTTGGTCTTTTGGTATTACATTAAACTTAGTATCATCTACGGTTTGTGTTGTACGCTTTTGAGTTTTAAAATCTTTTACTTCTATTACGTAATTATCGCCTTGCTCTTTAATTATTTTTCCAACAGCACCGTCATCAACCATCGTAACAAAGCGACCACCTATGTCTTTTATATCAGCAACATCTACATCTTTTAATTCTATGTTAGCCTCTTTAAATGCGTCATCAAAGGCTGCTTTATTAGAAGCAACAGAACCACCAAGCTCTTGTAGTCTAGTGTAGAATCTATTATTCTCGGTAATGCTTGCTAACTTCTGTACGGTAAGTATAATGTTTTCTGTAGGACTTTCTATTTCTCCCATAAGCTTACGTATTTCAGGAAGAATATCTTCTCTTTCAGCAAGATACTTTTTATTGATGCGCCTTACCTTACTGATGTAATCATTATAATTAGCGATGTCTCCTCGGTCTAAAATTTCAGAGACTTGAGTTTTAGCTTGGGCATATAAATCTGAAACAAGACTTGGATTAGCTTCTCTAATTGCTTCAACGCTATCCAGTTCTTCTGTTATAAACTTTTTAAGTTTTGCATCTACAATAGCATTTTGAGCATTTTCAATTAAATCATCTGTAGGTACATAGTCAGCATCTTCAAATAACCTGTAAGACCGCCGCATGTACTCACCCATATTTGCTTCAATAGATTCTCTAACGGTAGCAGAACCAATATTAGAATCTAGAACTGTTTTGGATAGCCTATCTATTTCACCTCTAGCATCTCTTACTTCTTGCGCTATTTCTTTAGAAAAACCATACTGTCCTTTTGAGTCTGTCAAATACTTTAGCTTTTCGCTAGGAGTCATGTCTAACATTGTGTTATCTAATAAAGCATTTGACACACGGCTTGTAATACCCTTATCACCTTTTTCAGCTACGTCATCCATAAATCTTTGTAAACGTCTTGCAATTTGCGTAGCTCCAGTAACAAGTTGTCGTTGTGTATGAATGGCTTCTTCAGAAGCATCAAAAGCTTTCTTTGAAAAAAAGCCTCTTGATTTAAGCCATCGTTGTTCAAGCCATTTAAGGCCTCCTTTAAATCCTCCAGAAGATTGCTTAATTATTTGAGCAACTCCTTCTGCATCATCCTGAGCAACCTCTTTTATTTTTTCAACGACAGGGGCAGTTGGTCCTTGTCTTGCTTCGCCTATTAATTCTTCGGCTACACGAGCAGTTTCCTCTGGTGTATCTGGAGTGCTTTTTCCTAAAACTTTTTGTGAAGCCTTACGAATATCAATTCTTTTAAATCCTAATTCTATAAGACCTGTAATAGCACCTGTTAACATTCCCGAAGTAACTGCCATCTTTGCTCGATTTAAAAGTACATCATCATCTTTATCTGCTGCTAAGTATTCGAGAATAGCAGGAGGCTCATCCATTATATCTTCAGCTACAAAATTAGCTAAGTTAGTATTGGGGTCGCCTAATAGTTGTTCGGTTGCTTGCTCTGCAATAATTGCTTTTGCGACAAGTCCGGGTTCTTTTTTCATGCCTAGCTTTTTACCTAAAGTTCTTGCCTTTTGAGATTTAGATAGTTTATTTAAAGTTTTAAAGACTACACCACCGCCCACCAGAAAGGTTCCAATGTCGAGAACCGTACCTCCTGCTGTTCCGGGCTTTAATACCTCTTGTGTTTCGGGGTCAATAATATCTTCTTGGTCTAAGAAAGGAACATACTCTGCTGCTTTTGCCCGTCCTTCTGCGTAAGCGTCATCATATTCTTCTTTATCTTCAGCAAAGGGACGTACTACAAAATCGCTTATAAGACTGACAGGAGCTTCTAAAGTAGAAAAGGCTACTCTACCTACATCAGTTAAAAAGGTTTCCTCTTCCTCGTTATCTTCCGTTGGTAATATAGTATGAGAAGGTTTACCAACATTTAGTTCTTGCTCAGAAACATCTCTAGTAATAACAGTACCTGTTTCTTCGTCCCAAGTTACATCTTTAAAAGAACCGTCTGGTTGTCGTTGAAGCATTTATAAGTCCTCTTTATTTTGCGCTTGCTATCAGGTCAGGAGTAGGATTAAATTTTTGATAAAGACCTGCTGCACCTTGCTTTGTAAATACATCAAACAAATCCTGATTAGTTCCAATAGCAGCAATGATTGCTTCTTGATTAGCTGCATACCACTCTGATATTTTCTGAGCATCTGCTAAAGTATAGCCAGCTTTTTCTAAAGCTTTTTCATAATTTTGAGTTAATTTTCTAGCAGCTATACCAGTGCGACCACCCTTATCTTTATCTCTATTCATTGCAACTAGGCTTCGTCTTGTTTTTTCTGGATTAGATAACAAGTCTCTTTCAACAAGTCGCTCCATTTCTCTATAAGTAAGTTTATTCTTACCAGAGAAAACACGGTTAGCATCGGCTTTAAATTTAATTTTTTTACTCTCTGTTTTTTCGCTACCTTCTCTAGTTAAGACCTCTTCAGTTACATCTTCTGCAAGCTCTTCTAAAGTTGATGGGGCCTGTTTCGGTTCTAGTATACTCTCGGCTTGTTGTTTAGTTGTATCTTTAAAGCCTTCCTGTTTAGGATTTATGTAATTTCTTTTTAATAGGTTAGCTTTTTCTTCAGCCGTACCAGCAAGCGCAACTTTATCTTTATAATCCAGTTTTTCTAAATACCTTTTTTCTTGAACAGGATTTAAAGGATTTGGAATAGTAGGTTGATTTGACCTTTTATAATTTGCCAAAGCAATTACTCGTTTATCAAGGTCTACTGAACCAATAGGTTCATATATAAATGCCTTTCTATTTGAAGGGTCTTGTTGAGGCAACCCATCATCATCAAAATCAATTTTCCATCCTTCTGTTGGCATAAGATGAGTGTCTATTTGTAGTTCTCTTGTTACTTTTTTACCGTCACGATTTTCTGTCGTAACCTCATAAACAGGGTGTTTAGCTAATCCTCCAGTAGTAATAGTAGTGTTTCTAGCAGAGTTTATGTTTAAATTATACAACTCAAAAGCTTCTTGTTCATCAACTTGACCTGTAAATCGTTGTTGGTTTATATTCTGTGCAACCCTATTAAATTGTTTAGCCTGTTCTTTATAAAGTGGGTCTGTAAATACATCAGTTCTTCCTTCTACGCTATTATACGCCTTTATAACAAATTCATTTGCTTTATAGATTACGTTAAAAAGTTCTTCGTTATTTGCATCTTTTCCTTCTTCAAGATACCGTAGTACATTTTGAAAATTAATGGGTTTACCCTTAAAAAAATAATCTGGATTCGTATACAATTCTTTGGTAAGACTTTGTTTAAACGGCTGATTAAATCCATAACCTTCCATCATTTTTAACGGACCCGTTAAACTACTTATTTTTTCTCTATCACCCAACATAGGTGCCCTGTCTACTACTATACGGTCTATTTCTGGTGGGTCATTAGGTCTTAGTTTGTTTACTTTAGTTAGTACATTATAAGTAATAATTTCACCTGTTGCTGGATTTCTTACTGTCTGAACGTCAGTGCTAGTTACTTCAAAATTTATCTTATCTAAATGTCTAATCATTTGTATCGTTTCTTTTTCTTTAAAAATATTATCAAATGCTTCTCGACTTTTCGTTTTTTTATAGTCCTGTATCTTTTCGTCTAAAAGTGCAAATTGTCCTCCCAACTCTTTATCTATCCTTTCTATAGCTTGGTCTTCCTTGTTTCTTCCAAGCCTCCAAGAGTTTGCAACTGCGTCAGTAACACTTGCTGCCCTTGGGTTTATTTGTTGTAGCAAATTAGCTATTACATTTGGGTTGTCAATAACTCCTTTTCTTGCTTTAATTACAGCGTTATAAGCGGGTAAATTTTCTTTAGCATGTGATGTTATAATATCGTCTAACATCCAAGTAAGTTGTTCATCAGTATAAACACCCTGCGGAACTGGCTTATCATCAACTTTAAATGTTCCAGCAGCTATTGAATCTCTAGCTGCTCTTATCATACCGGGAGTAATTTCAGTTTTAAAAGCTTCAAGAGGACTTTCTCCTCTTGCTATTGAGTCTTCATGTGCCTGATATACACTTGAAGAACCCGCTAGTGCTTCTTCATAAGAACTTATAAAATCTTTTACTTCAGGTGTTCGATACCAAGCTGATTTATGTAGTTGAAAATTTTTATCTGCGGAATTCCACAAATCGGCTGCAACACCACCCGTAAACTGGCTAATAACTTGTCCTCCTATATTTTCAGGTATATCAGAAAGTCGGTCAAGTATGTTTGGCTTTAATTCACGTTCTCGCTGTTTTATCGTTCTTTTAGAACCATATTGATGCGCTTCAGTCATAGCTCCAAACGGGTCATCTGGTCTTTCCATTAGTTACACTCCTCTTTCTAACAGTGAAGGACTATTTTCTTCAATAATAGAATCTAAATCTAATTCTTCATCTGCTTTAGGTTCTTTTATTTTTTTAATATTATTTCTAAATGGACTGCCTTGTTCTATCACGTCTTCTTCAGACAATACAGGGTCATCCGAATCATCCACAATCGTTGGTTCAAACCCTTGTCGCTCTGCAAGACCAATTAAAAGATATGCTAAAGGTTCCGCAAGTATCAACATCATATCAGGGTTTATTTCTCCCTGTCTAAAACTTTGAGTAAGAAGTAGTTCTACAATAGTCATTACTTCCGTTCCACTTCTAAGCGCACCCATAATTCCAGCAAAATTATCTTCATCTAAAATTAATTCCATAAAATGCTCGATTGCTTTTTCTCTTGATGTAAATTCAGGAGGTGTTGCATATGGCGCAGGATTATCAGGGTCTTCCGTAAGCGACTGCCCCGGAATAGGCCTGTCTAAATCCCTATTGATTTTACTTATTTGTTCAAACATTTCATCACTTACTTCAGGTTCAGCCATATTATTATATCCTATTTAAATTAAAATTATGCAAAGCCAACTCTATTATTAGCTTTTAAATATTCTGGAGTTTCAAAACCTGTCGCAAACATATTATCAAAAAAATCAAATGTAGATGAAGGAGCCATGTCATCTTGCAAAGGACTACTAAATTCAGGTATTGGCGCATCAGTTCCTGCAATTTGACCAGACTCTCTACCTCTTTGATACGTTTGGCTTCTCGCTACTAAATTACCACCTTGATAACCATATTGTGTTTCTGGTACACCTATAAACCCCGTCGCTAATTTTTTCTGTGCTATATCCTCCATCAGTTTTCGTCTATTAGGACCAGTATATGTTTCTTGAAAACCCCTTTTCATTCTGTCTAGAATACCTTCCTGTTCTGGAACAGGAGTAGGTTGACCTTTAAGAAATTCTTCATAAGTTGGAGGTGATGGAGCTTTCATCTTTATTTCTGGGTCTGCCAATAAACTTTGAGAGTCCGTAGGTGTAATATCAGAAGATAACTTATCCTGCCATGCTTTATATTGAGGAGACTCTTCAAATAACTTCATATTATCCTCAACACTTACATCTAATTTTACTCCCTTTCCAGTATCGGGATTGGTAAACTCTTTATAGTTAGGTGAATGTTGTCCGGTAACTGTATCTCCAAGAGTTTTAAGAGGTGTACCTAAACCACGTACAGCTTCTCCTACATTTGCTAATCGTTGAGAGGCATTCGCAGCTATTTGAGAAAGTTGATTACTAGTAGTAGCCGCCCCCGGAATTGCAGTTACGCTATTTACAAAATTTGGGGCAATTTTATTTCCAATCATTCTTACAGTATCTGTAACAGCACCTACTACATTATTTGTAATACTTCCTAGAACATTCATTCCTTTACTAGCAAGTTGTCCTGTCCCTTGTATTACACCATGAGCAAATCGAGCAACTCCCGCACCAAAACCTTGTCCTGCTGCCATAGAACCTAGTCCCGACATAAAACTACCGCCGAGTGCGCTTAAACCAGACATTGCTGCGTTTGCGATTCCCGGCATAATAAACATCATACCTATCTGTCCTACAATACCAAGCTTATTCATAAATTTACCAAGTTTACCAAAACCTTTTTTAATAAACTTACCAACTTTCTTGAATGCTTTTCCAATACCTTTAAATATTTTTCCAAATAAGCCCATTTACTATTCTCCCTATAAGTTTATTAATCCTTCTAACCATCTAATTGTGTTTGCAATTCTATCAAATTTAGAATCTTTACCGCCCATTAATCCTTCATTACCATAAATAGCTGATAAAAGCTGCATTGCTTGTTCACCTTTTGCTAAATCTTTTTGATTTGCAAAGTTTGCATCATCTCTTAATGACTGCCACACAAAGTTTTGTTCAGCCGAAGCCATCCCATAAGCAAATCCCGCTTGCTGTTGATTTGCAGCATTTTCAGCAGCCGTATTAATTGTATTTGCTTTTCGTCGCCAATTAATATTTGATTGCTCTACAGCCTGTGCATTCTGTGCGTTCCACTGTTCACGCTGAAATTCTACTTGAGAATTATACTGGCTTATTTGTGTATTTAATTGATTATTGAATTTTTGTGCATCAATATCATTTGCTTCGTTTAATGCAGATATTCGATTTGTTTCAGAAGTATTAAATTGCGACATTGCATTTGCTTGGGTTGCATTAAAAAGCTCCGCTTGCTGTCCCAAATTTGCCATAAACTGATTTGTTTGGTTTGCAGAAGTAGCATTAAACTGCGAAGCAGCATTATTAGCTGCTTGGTCTGACAGTAATCTTTGTTGACTAAGTTGCTGGTCTAATACAGCCGCTTGCTGTTCATTATTAAGATTAGCCATATCCATTGCTAAAAAGTTTTGGGCGTTCTGTATAGACACTTTAGTTCTAGCGTCGGCAGTTTGCATGTCCATTGCAGCAAGTGTTGTAGCATCTTGCATAACTGCTTGTTGTTGAGCATTAAAATCTGTTACAGTCATTGTCTGCATAAATCTACTATTGGCTAATTCGACTTGTTGTTCAGCATTAAATTTTGCCATATCAATATTTGCAACTGTTGCTGCATTCTGTACGGCTGTTTGCTGGTCAACATTTAATTGTGCTAAGTTCATTTGTTGCGCTATTTGCGATTGAAGCTTATTTGTCTCTAAAGTTTTATTTAGATTTGTAAGTTCTGTTTGTTGCGCGGCAGAAAGGTTTTCTGAACCTGCTTGATTAAGTGCAGATAAATTAGCCAACCGCATTTGTTGGTCGTTAGTTAAGTTTGCTCTTTTCATTTCCTGCGTAAAAGCAGCGTTTTGAGACATAAAGTTTGCTGCTGTTTGCATCTCTGCAAGCCTTTCTTGATTCTCAGCAGATTGGTTAGCTCCTAATCGTTGTGATTCAATTTGTAAGTTTGCTAATTCTGTTTGTTGTTCATTACCTAAATTCTGAGCAGCCATTGCTTGTCGGCTTTGTAAATTAAGTGCAGCCGATGATTGAAGATTTTGTAAATTTTGAAGTCTTGTCTGTTGCTGCTGAGTTGCAGAAAGTCCTGTTACATCCTGTCGAAACTGACTTTGAAGCGTTGCCATCTGTTGAGCATTTGTAGCCGACTGAGATTCAGCAGTTTGTCGATTTGCAAGATTTGCCATTCGGCGTTGCATATCCTGAGTAGATTGCGCGAGATTAGCTTGCTGCTCATTTGATAAGTTTTGTGCTGCTCGTTGCTGTAGAGCTTGTGCGTTACTTTGAGCCATTGGTAAAGCTGTAGTAACGATTGCATTAAAAAGCGCATCTCGTCCTACCGAAGAAACAGATAAGCCTCTTTCTGCCATTTGTTGATTTACTGCGGCAACTGCTGACCTAGCCCACGCTGGAGTTTGTCCTTCATCCATTCCAGCAAGCAATGATTCCATCTGAGAAGATACCAAAGCTTCTGTAGGTAATGCTGCAACGGCTGCTTGTACTTCTACAGGTTGGTTATCTACTTGTGCTGCAACAGCAGTAGGGTCTTCTACAATCGCTGCTGCAATATCAGGAGGTAGTTCCCCTGTTTCTGCAAGCATAGTTTCTGCGGCGGATGTAGCAGCAGTCCCAGTAACCTCTCTTTGTAGAGATGCTTCATATCCAACAGTCCCTATAATTTCAGCAGCTTGCCCCTCAGTAGCAGGAGTTCCTGTTATAGCTTCTCGTTGTTGTGCTTCAGCATCAGGAGTTGAAGCTACCTGTTCTTGCTGACCCGTAACAGGATTTATTTGTGAACGCATATTCTCACTAAAAGCTACAGCTTGTGCTTGTGCAGCCTCTTCTGCTTGAGCATCCCTAGTAGCTGCTTGAGTAGTTGTAAGTTCTGCTTCTGCGGCCTCTCCTACTCTTGTTACCTCTCCTTGTGCAGCTTGTGTATCAGCTAATTCTCCAGCTTGAGCAGCATCATACTTTGCAGCAGTAATATCGTCTTGTGAAGCAGCCGTAGTAACCTCTCCTTGGGCTGCTGTAATATCTCCTGCTTGTACTCCTGTAGGTAAAGCTACTTTTTCTTGTTCCGCTATTTGTTGAACATCTTCTTTTCCACTAAATGTACCCTCATCATGTATAACCGCAACGTCAACGCCGGGAACATTAGCACCTCCAGCTATTGTAACCTTTTTGGGTTTTTCTCCGGGCATTGTAACCGAAGTAGTAGTTTTTCCTGTACCGCTTTCTATTGGAGGTTTATTGGGGTCGTTTTGAGGCGAAGTTCCCGGTATATCTGAAATCTCTTTGTCTACAATTTCCTCTTCTTCCTCATCATCAGGAGTATCATCAGGAGTATCAGCATTAGCCATAGCAGCAGCAGCATCGGCCATAGCAGCACTATCAGCAGCAGCATCGGCCATAGCAGAACCATCATTTCCAGTAGTATATCTAGTATCTCCGACAGGATTTGTATTTTCTGTTTCTTGATTTTGAGAACCACCAGAGCTACTAAAACCTCCCGTAGCTTGATAATTTTCTCCCCCTATAACATTGTAATTAGGGTCTTGTTGGACGTTATAAGCTGCATCTAAAATATGCTGCGGAATATTATACGTTCCGGGGTCGCCAGCTTGTGGTGCGCCTCCTTTAACATTGCTCAGTTTAGGTCCTCCTGTAGCCTTTCTACTACGTGCCACATAACCACCACCGCGATAATCTTCTCGTTTCTTTAAAGCTCTTTGTCTTGCCATTTTATAATGTCCCTGTTATTATATAAGAATAGTAACTACTGTCGTTGCACAGCCTATAATGGTTGCGATAACAAACCAAGCTAGTTTTTCCCATCTTGCCGCATGGCTTTCGGTAGCACTTTTTAACTCACGTAGTTCAACAGCAGCTTCAGCCCAACGCTCACCGCATTCTTTTTCATGTCTTGCAATTCTTTCAAGGGCCTCTAATGCTATTTCTTCTACATTCATTATACTGGCTCGTTATCTCTCAAGTAAATATCATTCGCTCCTCCAGATATTTTAGGAACTTCTGGATGTGCTATGTCATTTGCACCACCACCTACAGGCGGAGGATTCGTAAGGTAAATTGAAGTGCTTGCGACTTTAGGTACTTCTGGTGAGTAAATATCATTTGCTCCTCCAGAGATTACTGAAGCAGGTGCATGAGGTTTATCCGTTGCAGAAGGTTGCATACCACTCTTAGGATATGGAAATTTTTCTCCGTTCATTTTAGGCATTTAATGTCTCCTATAATCAATTAATTAAAAAATAAAACTTTTACGTTACCTGCAATAATAAAACAACAAGTCACAATATGAAGCAAAACCCAAGCTGACCTTACTAAAGCAACTCGGTCAGACTTTTGCTTACTTGAGAATGCTTTATTACCTAATGCTTTGCACCAAATATCCCACATAATTACCAAGGCGTACCTACAATCTTTTTAGGTTGCTTGGCAATCGCAATATCTTTTTTTACAGCATTCTCTAAAAGCGTAACTTGGTGAGAACCTAATTTACTTTTTACCCATGCTAAAACATTTTCTTCTGTGACATTATTATAAGCTATAAAGTTATCATCATCTTTATTATCTAGTGTAGTAAATACAGTTCGTCTAGCTGAGTAGTCTCCGTCAACTCCATAGATAGTGTATTTAACTTCGTTGATACATCCATCAGAAGCTGTGCTTTCACAATTTCTAACTTTCCAAGTTATTGTAGCTGCCATTTACTTATCTCCTATTTAAGCTTCAAGTGCTTCGACCCGTTTTGTCAGCGAGTCGATTGCGGCTTTCTGGCGTTTAATGATGTCTACCAAGGCGACCGTGATGCGGTCATACTGAACTCCTTCCGCTTGTCCATGAGGATTATCCGAATCTATCAGGCTCGTTGATTTTCTCCCCTCATCACTCCACTCCACTTTTTCACGGTTCCAGAAAACATACCGTGGGTCTATCGTTCCAACCTGCTCTGCTGCAAAACCGTAGTACGTCCACTCGTCAGGTTCGTGCGAATCGCCCTCAACTTTTGGGCAATCACTTTTGAAAAAAATAGGTTTGAAATCTAAAACTTTGTCTGCCCACAAGGGGTCGAGGTCTTGCACATCTTTCTTGTATCGTAAACTCGAAGTGCTTTTTCGGATGTAACCTGAAGTGCTCACAAAAACATTCGCGGCTGACCCTGTTGTATGGTTGACGGGGCTACTAGCCTTAGTGCCCGTAATCAAACTGCCACTATTCAAAACTCGCGTACAGTACGTACCAGCCGAATCCGTGGTCAGAAATGCGGTTCCGGTAGTCGTACCTGTTCCTTCAGCTTTTAACATGCCACCATCGGCAAAAACAGTGCCAGTGGCTGTCAAATCTCCTGTAACCTCTACCGTGTCAGCTATTGTTACAGCAGATGTTTGACTACCAGCGCGATAGACTTGAAGTCGAAGTTTGCCGTCTTCTGTGCCATCAGAAACATCTACTGCTTCCGCGAAAATCCTAGCGTAGCTTATTTCTTCATCGGCATCGTTTTCACCCTTGAAATAGATTATTCCTAAATCATCATCGTCTGCGGGGTTTGCCGAGTCCCGCTTAAGACTTAATCTAGGCCCTGCATTGGCTCCATCTTCTGTTGAGGTAATTTCAAAAGTAGTGTGGTTTGCACCTGCCGAAAGCGTTAAGCCCGTATCAGCAACATGCGTTAACGTAACATCTTGGTCTGCTCCAAAATGAATTACTGAGGCATCTGAATCAAGTTTTAAATCATTAGTCAACCACAAGTCTTGTGAACCATCAAAGTACCCTGCTTGCGTAACTGCATAGGTTTCACCGTCTGCTTTATTTAATTCCGTCTGAAAGAAAATTTTACCTGTTGTACCATCAATTTCAATTCCTGCTGCTTCGTCTGCGCTATTTAAGGCAAGGCTTTCCCATTCACTACTTGCTTTACGATAGCCATTGTGCATAAGAGACATACGATAAGAACCATGAGTATACATGAGTCCTGCTTCTCCATCTGACTGAGGAAGCAACATTCCACCTGTAGTCCAAGGAGCCGTAGATAGTTCATTATAGCCTAACCTTATATTAGGAGCATCTACATCTATGATAGTATCAGCTACTAAATCTAAATGTCCATCAGCACCAGACCTAACATAAATTGCTGAGTCTCTAAACTGAAGCTGCATTGCAGCATTTAAAAGTAATCCAGTGTCTGCAACGTGGGTTAACGAAACGTCGTTATCGGCTCCAAAATTAAGGACGGCTGCATCACTCGCTAATTTAACGTCGTTACTTACTGATAAATCACCACCAGAGGACAAAGACATTTTTTCAGAAGCTGCCTCAGAAGCTCCTGTTTTAAAAGATAACTTGGTAGCGTTACTACTTGAGCTAAAATCACCTTCTGAAACGGCTGCTACTTCTGCTGCTACAAGAATAGCATCTGTTCCTGTTCCCTCATTTATAGCTTGAAATTGTATTCTTCCAAGTATATCGTTGGCTTGAATGTCTGTTTCAGCAGTTCGCATTAAAAGCCGAACATCACTATCATCCCCTGTATTATTATTCTTTAAAATTAGCCCATCATCTGCTGTATGTTGAAGGGTAATATCTCCGTCTGCTCCAAAATCAATCTTAGCTGAATCACTTGCTAATTTAATGTCGTGATTAAAAGACGCTGTTCCTGCATCACTACCGTCAATCGTCAAAAAGGTTGTATCTGCACCGCCGTCTGTTCCTTTGAAAATAATATCGGTATTATCACCTTGGGCATCTATTGTTATATCGCCAGCGCTTGTCGCAATCGTAACTGCTGCATCACCTGTTAGTAAGTCATCAGCATTTCCAGCCCCTATATATGTTTTTAATCTTGATAACGTAGCTTTTCTATTTGTACCACCCGCACCATCATCTACAATAATTAAGTCTGCGTCTACGAGGTCCGCACCAACATCAGTTCCGCCATCTATATCTAAATCTGCTATAGCTATCGAGCCATCTGGAAACACCGGAGTTTGTGAAAATGTAACTGCACCACCAGAAGATATTGCAATAGCGTCTGTATCAGAGGCTGACCCAATGTTACCTGCATCTGGAATAACAATATTACCACCAGTGGTCATTAAACCGCCACCAGTGTAAGTTCCAGAAACGTCTAAGTTAGCATTAACATCAGCCAATGTTGCATTAATCTCTACTTCGTCAGTAGCGTTTATATCTAAAACGGTAGCACTTGGAGCATTTATATATTGGCTTGCGTCATTAAATTGAATAGCCATTGTACTATTCAGAAGAACGCCTGTATCTGCAACGTGCGTTAAAGTTACATCTGAATCTGCACCAAACGAAAGAACAGCCGCATCTGATATAAGTCTTAGGTCATCTCCTATAGACGCATCTGCTGCTACACCTAAACCACCAGCAACCGTTAATGCACCATCCGTTGCGCTTGTATTTGCTGTAGTTGCAGTAACCGATACCACACCACCACTTGAAATACCAAGTGCATTTGTATCGCTTGCCGAACCTATATTACCAGCATCAGGTATGACAATATTACCACCAGTAGTCATTGTGCCACCACCAGTATACGTTCCTGCGGCAGTTACGTTTGCACCACTAAAAGTAAGCGCGGTTGTTGTACCAGATTTTATAATAAGGTTGCCAGAGGAGTTTGTTGCGCTACCAAAGGTAGTACCGTCATCTTTAAAGAATATATCTGCTCCATCAGCATCAAGTACAATATCACCACTTGAATCAAGTGTTATACTTCCATCATCATCAGTAATCGTGTCTAGCGCAATACTACCAATATTTGTAATATTTGCATCGCTCATGTCAAAGCTACCAGTAACATCTAAGTCACCACCAATCGAAGCATTACCTGTAACAGTTAGATTGTCAGCTACGGTAGTTTCAGAAGTAGTATGTCCTATCGTAATAGCAATACCGCTTGTCTCAGTAGCAACTTTTAAAGCACCAACCGCATTCGTTAAGTATGAATTAGTACCGTCGTGATACAAAGTCATGTCTTGGGCATCGCCAATCTTAATTGGTGTAGAGTCAGTGAGTAATAAGGAGTCTGCTGATTCATCCCACAGTAAATAACTTCCTGAAGTTGCTCCAAAGAACTTAACGTCTTTACCTGTATCATCCACACCAACTGTTACCGTTCCATCAATTTGAACAGCACCATCTATATCAACAGCATCTAAATTAGCAGTACCGTCAACATCTAAATCACCATTAAAGTCTGCATTACCTGCCAAAGTTAACGTAGATGCCATGTCTACAGCACCGTCTATATCTACTACATCTAAGTTAGTAGTGCCATCAACATCTAAATCACCATTAAAATCTGCATTACCTGCGAGTGTTAAAGTAGATGCCATATCTACTGCACCATCTATGTCTACAACATCTAAATTTGCAGTACCGTCTACATCTAAATCTCCTGCAAGGTCAATTCCTGCTGCACCTGCTAAAACTAAATCGTCGGCAGACGCATCCCAAAGCATATAGGCGCTTGCCGTATCACCAAAAAACTTAACGTCATACCCAGTATCGTCTACGCCTACTGTAACCGTTGCGTCAATCTGTACGGCTCCGTCTATGTCCACAGCGTCTAGGTTGGTCGTTCCATCAATGTCAGCGTTTCCGCTAATGTCCAGAGTAGCTGCATCCAACTCTCCAGAGATAGTAATATTTGTTCCGCCCGTTATAGCACCATCCATTGCGACAGCACCGTTAATATCTATTGTAGTAGCCGTTAATTCAATTTCAGTATCACTTACGAGGTCTAGTACACCATCAGCACTTTGATGAATATAAGTTCCAGAGTCACCAAACTGTAGCTGGTCTGTACTCGAAAGAAGTAAGCCTGTATCTGCTACGTGCGTTAAAGAAACATCTTGGTCATCACCAAAATTAATTACAGCACCGTCTGCAAGAAAAAGGTCACTAAATTCTAAAGCAGATGTACCAAGGGCTGCTCCGTCAGAAGCGTCAGGTACAAAAGCGGTTGTTGCAGTTATTGTAGAGCCTTGTATTGTTGTAAATACACCTGTAGTCGCTGAACTTGCACCAATCGTAGCACCATCTACTGTACCACCGTTTATATCGGCTGTGTCTGCTACAAGAGCATCCGTAGTTACCGTACCATCAAAGTACGCATCTTTAAACTCTGCGGAGCTTGTACCTAAATCTATATCGTTATCTGTTACAGGTACGATTGCACCATCCTGAAATCTAACCTGCTCTACTGCGGAACTCGAAACCTGTACAAAAACTCCCCAACGATTATTTGTACTGTCTGCTACAATTTTATTTAAAAAATCTTGGTCGCCTATAGTATGAATGTTACCGCCTTCAGCAGCAGAACCATCATGGCGGTGTCCTGTTGTTCCAGAAGAAGCATAAGCAAACGCATTTACAAGTTGGTTATACTCGTTGTTAAATAACGCTGCGGTTATGGTATCTCCATCTGAAAATGAACTTTGTCTTGTATAACTAGTAGCCATTCAAATTATCTCCTGTTCGTAGGGGTGTAGTCTATATAAAGACCATTAATAGCGTATGGTGGGCTTGTATCGTTTGTTCTAATTCGATAACTCGAAGTAAAGCCGCTTCCCTGTATTGCTTGCCGTGTCATTGGGTCATTCGTTCCCCCAAATGTTCCTGTATTAAATACAGCAGTACCAAAAAGAGAAGGTAAAGGAATATTATCCAATGTATAATCTGATGGTTGCGGTTTATTTACATCTTCGTAATCGTATCTTACTCTTAAAGAAGGAGTTACCGAACCCTCTGGACTTATAGAAACTTTAACATAATTAAATCTTTTTAAAGTACCAAAGTCTCCGAAATCAAAATTAGGCGTTGTATAGGTTGCTAAAATATTAGCTGCCGAACCTGAATGATAAAAAGAATTTCCTGAATCATGTACATAAACATAGCCATCATTATCGCCGTGATATATTTTTTCAAGTCCTGCATAGTTAAAACCTGATGTGGCTGCTCGACATTGAATGCCTTTTGTTTCTGACCACTCAAAGCCATTGCTTGTAAGCGAACCTATAATTCCTTTTGCTGCTGATGATGCTTCTGATGTTGTCGTATAAAAAAGTCTGTACTGAGATTTTGGTCGTATAATTACACTTGTTATAATGTATGACTTAATAGCTTCAGTAGTAATATTATTTATTATAGGTTGAATTTGGCGGCTTACTGAACTAAGTTCTACGTCACCAATACGAACTGTACCTGCAACTGTTCTTACACCATCAGGACTCAAAAATACTAAGTCACCACCAACTTCCTGTATACTATGGTTATCAAGACAACCTACGTTTTTCGTAATAGGCGTAACAATAATTGTCGAGCTATTATTTATATTTGATAGTTTATAAAGACTATTTTGACAGAAAATAATTAAATCTTCTCTAAACGAACGAATACCTATCACTTTATCATCTAACTTAACTGTGCCTGAACCTGTACTTGAAAAGTCATCTATGTCATCTGTTCCACTATAATAAACTGTATTTGGATTATTACTGTCTCCCGCAACAACTAAATGTCTGTCGTGAATAATACAGGTTTTAGGATAGACTGTTCCCGATACGGTTATTTCTTTTGCAAAATAAGTTCTGTCGCTTAATGCTCCTGTACCCGTCATTTTAAAATAAAAAGGTTTTGTAGCCGAAGACTCATCAGTAATGACAAGTTCTCCATAAATTGAATCACCTTCGTAGGTTGTAAAATTACATTGCGCTTGGTTTGTTCGAGCAAGTGCAGAACGTCCTGTAAACGTCGAGTAATTATCTCCACCTCCAGCTACTGAATCTCTATTTATCTGTAGCCATGATTCTCCGTCTAACGTAAAATAAATGTTTGTACCAGAGCAAGCAACAAGTCCATCTGCATAAACAGAAAGACCAAGAATAGGATTAGAACCGTTTGGTCTTGCTGCGTCATCCCCACCAAAAGGTGCAAAGCCATTTATACGGCGATAGCCACCATCATTATCTACTTCAAAGTTATCAAGAATAGTAGCAACTCCGGGCTGTGCTAACATTTCAAACTGGTTTAGATTAGTATTTAAACCTCCTTTGCACGATACGCCATATGGTTGTGATTGTGGCATTATGCGAACCTTATACGGTCATCTTTAAAATAATTTGGCGTGGGGTCTAGTAAATGTAACTTCATTGTTTTAAGACCTCGTTTGTAATCCTCTAGTGCAAATGCAGCGTTTTGTGCATTATCTTTAAACTGATGAACGTAGTACCTTGCTCGATTAACTAACACAGGTACATACAAATCAGGAAAAACTATTTCATCTCCGTGTGCAGATAACTCTGTAGGAAGATTATAAGCATAAAACCAAATACGATATACTTGGTCAGGTATAGGAGATAATCCAAACTTTCGATTATCAGGGCTTTTAATGACTCTTGAGGGCGTACCTCCGTTTGCTTGGTCTGCATCGTCTTTGTTTTGCCCAAGCCGATAGTAGTCTTTCCATTCTTCTGTACTTGTATAACGTAAATTACGAATGGTATAGGGCGCACTTTCACCGCTTACACCTACCGTAGTAAGCATAAAGTTATCCCAATCGACAGAGCCATAATCATCTTTAATGCTACTTGCCGCAGGTTTTAATTCATACCAACGAGTATTTGCAGTTGTTTCAACGTAGGTATTTCCGTACATTGGGTCTGTTGCACCAGATTCTCCAACGGCTAAAAAGGGCCACTGAGGTTCTTCATTTACCATATCAAGATAAGACCTATTTATAATATCTTTTATATGTGTCTGAATACCTACTGAATCGCTAAAGGTTGCTGAAGTTAATTCAACTTCATTTAATTCCCTTAGAAGTTCATTACTAAGTTGAAGATAAGTAGTAGCCATTAATTAGTATCCTACAGTTTTCATCCGTTGTTCTGCGTTGTACTTCATTCCTTGATTGTGTCCTGAGTTATCAAACTTACCTTCAAGTTCAAAAATACTTTGATGGTCCTGTTTGCCGTCAGGTACTTTCTTTTCGTCAGGATAAATATCAGTTTCACCTAACGGTAGTAACATCTGAATCATATTGTTTCCCCTTAATGTCCTTTTCTTTGTGGAATAAATTTTTCTGGTATATTATTTTCTTCGTTCTTTCTAAAAATACGGTCATAGTTTTCATCGTATTTAGCTTTGTTAAAGCCTTTACGAAAACGACTTTCTTTACTTACAGTGGTTCCCGTGTTTACTACAAAGGGCTTTTCGTTACTTCCTATTTGCGGCATTCAATACTCCTGTAAAGGCTTGGGGGCCATAAAGACCCCCGTACCTCGTTATAGTTAGTCGATTCCGTAGAACGCTGATACGAGAGCTTCGCCTCGCAATACTTTACCGCCATAAACGTGTAGTCCACGTACAATGTCGCCAAAGCTATCAGGGTCACGGAGAACTTCCGTACTGGTTATAGTCTGAGCCGTAGCTGTAGAACTAATATGTCCAGCAATACACTTACCAGCCGCATTGGTGGTAGAAGCGATGTTGTTGGTTTTGTACATATTAAATCCACGTAGCTTACCAGAGCTAACTAGACCATTACGAATCGAACCTTGACCAGCATTGTAGTCTACTGACAGAAGTTTTGAGGAGCTTTGAACAAGCACTTCATAAAACTCTGGATTCGCTAGGAACCATCGTCCTTCTTCTGGCACATTCTGCTCATCAAGAAGACGGGCCATGTGCGAAAGAACGTCAATAGGGTCATGCTCAGAAGACCCGAAACCGATGTCCAAGTTACCAGTACCGTCAAAAGTACCAGCAGCAAGGTCAGTTGCGTTATCTGAACCTAATACATGGTTAGGACTCGAAGCCGATACGCCAGCAAACATGACAGCGATTACACCTTCATCGAAAGCATCACGCAATGCGTAAGCCGCCGAAGACGTTGCAGTATCGCGCCAGTTGACATGAGACATGTTGCTTTCAATATCATCTACGATGAACTTAAAGGCGTTTGCCGTGTCAACGACCAGCGTAACTTCTTGGTCGGTTAGTTTAGTTGCGGTGACATCTGCACCACGCTCGTACTGATAAACAGTAATTTCTGGTTCTTTGATAATTCTTACACTGTCACCAAAGTTGTTTATTTCACCAGCATAGTCCGTATTCGTAATCGCTTCCGCTACAGAAGATTTACGAAAAAAGTTTAGAACCTGCTTAGAATAAACTTTGGGCAGGAAGAAAGAATTATTTTGACCACTTACAGAGTTACCAAAGTTGGCATTTGTATCTGTACTTGGCTCAAAGAATTGGTCTGATTGGTTATAGGCCATTTCTATGTCCTCCTAAGTTGAGTATTATTTTACTACTCTGCCTTCGGATATAGCTTGTTGTATTTCAGCTTCATACTTATCAAACTGGTCTAAAGACATCGCAGCGATTTCCCGTTCAGTCCAAATTTTAGGTTCTTTTGCATCAATGGCTTGTGTTTTAGTTGAAACCATATCGGCTGCTGAACCTTCCTTTTGTGGTTTGGACCGTGATTTAGTTTGAGTTTGTATCCCACTTTCTATTTTATAAAGGTCAATAGCCTTTGAAGCAAGTTGAGCATTGTCAGGATTGTTATAAATCCAAGCCTGAATTTGCTCTGGTTGTGTTTCTGCCCACTCGTGAAAGCTATCAGAACCTCTAATCTCATCAAAGTCTGGATGTTTAGCTACTAAGTCTGCTTCTGCTTCGCGTCGAATAATGCGAGATTCACGTTCTTGAATAGCTGCTAACTGTCCTTGAAGTTGACTTACTTGTTCTGAACTTTGTAAGTGTGCGACTGTTTCTACCGTATCATATAAATCAGGGTATTCTTGTTTAAACTTTTCTAAATCCTCATGGGTTTTAGGAGCCGTGTAAGATGGCGATGTTTGCGCCAGTAACTCTTGTTCACGTTGTTTAAACTCGTTTACCTTATTATCATAATGTTGCTTTAAGTCATCATACCTTTTTTTATAGTTAGTACGTTTCTTAGGAGCCGCAGATTTTTCTTCTTCAGGGGCCTCGGTATCTTCGGGGGTAGCCTGTTTCTGTGGTCTTTCAAAAAACATTTGCTCTGCCGTATCTACAGGTGGGCCATCAGGCTTATGCCAAGGCTTGTTCATGTTATACGGATTTGCTGTTTCCTCCTCTACTGGGTTTACTTCACTCATAATATATCTCCTACGGGGCTTGTACTCTGCAAGGTAGCCATACTAATTCTTTCTTTAGGCCTTAAAGAAAAACTTATGGGGCTTGTCCTGTCAAGGTAGCCGTACATTAAAATTATCTAAGACTTGGAGTTTTATTTGCTTTAACGCTCATTAACTTTCGTATATCGTCGTCTGTGCTATTTCCTTGTCCTAGTTCTTCCTCGTCACCCTGCATTATACCGCCAAGGTAACGATTCTTTCTCATCATACCACCGTCGTAAGCACGTTCAGCATCATCCATCAATGTTTGGAGATTATCTGCGCCTATTTGTTCAGTGGCTTTTTGAGTCATAACAAACTCTCCGTCCGATAAACGTGCGGGTATTGAGTCTGATATACCATCTCCGGGGCCTGTAACTTCACCTGCCCCTGAGAACTCAGAAGCCGTTTCCACTACCTTGTCAAAGATTTGACTAAGCTGTGGGTCGCCTTCTAAAGTATTCATTAAATATTCTTGTTCTTCTGGAACTAAGGCTTCATTTAAAACAAACTCTATATAGCCTTCTTCCATTTCTTCATCTGGTTCCTGTGCCTCTTCTACTTCCTCTGGAGTTGCGTTTGGATAAGTATCTACAGGAACATCTTCTGTAGGTTCTTCCATAGGCTCTTCAGGTATTTCTATAGGAGCTTCAGGCATTCCGCCTTCTTGTTTTAGTTCACGTTCTTTTGGAACCATAATTGAGCCACCGCCCCTATACTGTTTACGATTCTTTTTTCGTTTATTCCTTTTAGGCATACGGGACTCCTTTATGGTATTCTTCATCTTTTGATTCGAGTGTCACTTTCACGTTATCCTTCAACTGCTCTAGGCGTTCCAGCGAACTCATTCTCCCCTGACTGCGGTACAACTCCAGTTCCGATGTTGCCCCCACCAGTACCCGTAGCTCCAAGCTCTGCTGGTCCTTGAGGTGCTGCTTGAGGGCCTCCCATGCCGCCGAGTTGTTGATTAGCGGCAGCAGCTTCTTCGCCTGTTGTTTGTCCATTTTGCATTCCTATTATTTGTGCCATAATCGCCGCTTCTTCGGGGTCATTTAGCAGTTCATCGGGGTCTAAGTCTAGGCTGTATGCCAACTCAGAGATTAGTTTATTCATCTTAACAAAAGGAGCAACCGCAGGATTCTGAACCGTTTGTAAGAACATCGTCAATCGTTGTGACCGTACTTCCTTTTGCATTAGGCTATTCGTTCCTGTAGCTTTAATTTCTAAGTCTCCTTTGACACCTAGCACTTTTTCAAGAAACTGCATGTTCCATTGAAAGTAAGACTCACCTAAAGGCTTTAATAAAAAATCATCCAAGTTTTTTATTACAGTCTTTATGTTGAGCGAGGCTGCACCTAGCAGCATTGACATACCAGAGGCAGTTCTTGTCATACTTTGTACGCCTGTTTGACCGTGAGAGTAGCTTGGTATACCTGTTTGTTCGTCTGCAAGCTGTCGAAACTTATCAAACATCATCATGTTTTCTGTGGATGTATTCGGAAACTTTAAGCCGTTAATTGCTGTTCCGGGTACTCCAGCTTGTCGTTTAAAGACTTTTCCGGGGTATATCTCCATACTTTGACCGCCCATAAGGGCTGTTTCGTCTACGTCGAATACTAATGAGCCAGAAAGAGCTAGGTTGTCGATAGCCATTCTAGCATGTCCATTCATTATTTGTTGCGAGTCATCCATGTTTTCCGCGACACCAATTCCAAAAAAGCTATATGGATTCCTTTCGTATGGAAAGGATTGGTAAGGAACTCGGAAAGGAGTAAAAGGATTAACAACAGCACGTAAAAGTTGTCCGTTACATATCCAAGCATTGATTTGTACCTCGTCTAAGTCATCTACGTCTTCAGGAAGGTCCATTCCAACCTCACGAGCATACTCTGCATCCATTACGCCCCAATACTCAAGCACTTCAAATTGTCCTGAAGTATGTTCAGCCGAAGCATCGTCATCTCTTAGCTCGTGTTCGTAGTCCTGCTCTATGTAGTTTGGACCCATTGTAAGACACGAGCGAATTGCATCTCGATTAAAGTAGGGCATCTTGCCAAGACTGCGAAGTTGTGTACGATTAAATTTGTGTCTATGAAAAATATACTCTGCTTCACTCATGTTGGTAGCATTAGGGTCAGGGAAAAAATCCCAAATAGATACAAACTCGATACGAGGAACCCGAACATCAACAGGCGTATAGACCCTATTCCCATCCTCATCTTCATCCCATCTATTAAGTGTTTTATTAAAATTAAATGGTCCTTTAATAATTCCTGTGCCGAATAAAGCACATTCAAAAAGGGCCGAGCGTAGTTCTGACGAGCCATTAGATTCTTCAATTTGGTCATGTATAAGTTTTTCCATTCTCCTTGCTGCTTCTTGAGCAGGATTTACTTCTAAGGCTTCTGGAATAGGACTCAGACCCTCCTGCATATTTAATTCTTTTTCGGGTTGAACTACTTCAAATTTACCTGCGCCGTAAGTTGCTCCGGGTTTTAATACTTTGCCGTCGCCTTCAAAGCCTACGTCAAAGGGGTTTTCTGTTTCCTCTGTTTCCTCTGTTTCTTGGTCTTCTGGTCTAGGTGGTGAGGTTTCCAGAGAAGGATTAAAGTTGGCGTGTTCTTCAATCCCCTCTGGCATCCTCGTTTCTGATACACCTATAGGAAACTTATTTCCACCAAATATAACGTCTACAAGCTGACCAAAGGCCGCTAAGACTTTTGTTTTGGTGACTTTAACAAATACTCTTGATTTTTCAGATTCTCGAAAACGTACTTGCTTACCGTAAAGTCCACGGTAATTGTGATAAGAACTAAGCCAGCGTCCTTCGTCTTGGTCCCTTGAAGACTGTGCCGCCGTGAAACGGTCAGTCAACAGGGCAACCAAATTATTTCGAAGGCTTTCGTCAAGCGTTAGCTCTTTACCGTGTTCGTCCTCTACATCCGAAAAATAAAGTTCGTTAGATGTTAAAGTATTTTCTTCGTTTTCAGCCATATATTAAAATCTCTTAGTCTGGTAATACCCCAAGATGTAGAAACTCAACTAAGTAAGTTACTGTAGTTGCAGCCGTTGCTAGGTCATTAGCCAAAGGTTTCAGACGAGCATACAAGGTTCGAGCAGAAGCCGTATACAACGTCGCAGCAATTACGATTGCTTCTGAAGTTGCTGGTCCGCCTACGACACCTGCTGTCGTTGAAGTGCTTACAAACTGATTTGCAGCGTGGCCGTGAGAGTTCTGAATAATGTACAATGGTGCATTTGCAGCCCATGTAACGGCTGAACCGCCATCATCCAAAATAGCCTCTTCGTCGATTATCTGACCGCCACCTGCTGCGGTGCCTAAATCAAAATCTACATCGTCGCCACTCGCTCCCGCAGTAACAATGTTACCTGCTGGAATCGCGATTAGATTACGAATAATCGTATCGGCTGGTTGCGTAAACGAAACATCGTATGTTGCATCTGCGGTAACTGCAATAGTTCCCGTTGTTGCGGAAGTCCATGAGGTACAGATGTGGTCTGCTAGTTCTTGGACATCACCTACTCTTGCCGAGTTTCGTCCTGTATTTCTAATTTCAAAAACTGGGTTCGCCATGTTTATTTCTCCTATTTAGTATCCAAAGGTTGTATCAGAAGGCGTATAAGCCTGTTGTAAGTGTAAGTTCCTGATTTGACTATATGGGTCGTTTACGCGAGGTCTTGACATTATCAAGTAACGTAACGCATCATAAGCGTGGTCAGGCGCATGTGTATCGACATCTTCGGGATTATTCTTATCCAGAGGAATGCCTTGGAGTTCGCGTATCAGGTTAGGGCAGCTATTAAAAATCTGTAATCGTGGCCTTCCGCTTTGCTGAACTCGAAGATATTCGTGAATTTGAATCTTTCCTTGGATACGATTTTTATCTGCCCTACGGAGTTTATGACCTGCACGTTGTAGAGTTTCCCCTACAGTTGGCCCCGTAGTACCAGTTCTAGCCCAAGCCGAAGTATCCAATACGCCTTGAACACTATACGGGTCTTGTACTTCCATACGTGTTATAACGCTTGCTAAGTCCTCACCCGTCAAGTTCTTTTGGTATAACTCCCGATAAATAATTAAAGTGCCATCGGTAGGGTCAACAGAACCCCAAACACAAGCACTTTCAGAAGCATAACCATAGTCAATTCCTTTTATTCGTTCCCATCCTAGAGGGATGTCAAAGGGCATTACAACGTGAGCAGCTATATCAAATTCTGTAAATGCTGCGCCTTCTGTAATATCCCAGTTGCCCTCCAGAAGTTGTCTTCGTTGTACATCTGGTAGGGCCTGTAACATTTGTTCGTATCGTCCATCCTGTGAAAGATACGGATTATCTTCAAGTCTAGCAGGAATAAACTTTCTTGATAGACCATCATCTCCTTCAAAAGATTCGTTTGGAGGCATAGGACTGACATAGCGTTTTTTAACCCAATGTGCGCCTACACCTCCGGGGTTTGCCGTACAACGGAGATAAGGTGTAATCTCTGAGTCTGTTGTACGCAACCTTGATGCTAAGTAGTTCCAAGCAAACTCTGTTGGTAGGTGAGTGATTTCGTCAAACCCTATCCATGAGTACGCTTGTCCTTGGTAACGATAAACGTCGGCATCGCGTTCTAAAAAGCCGAACTCTACTTTTGCACCGCTAGGAAAATTCCAGAGCTTTTCTACTTCCCGAAACTTACATCCGGGGAAAGCCTGTGGATAAAGTTCTCGTGATTTATCTATAAGCTCTCGTAGCTCTGGCATCGAGCGTCGTAGTATTAACGCTCTATGTGCTGCTCTGTGTGCATACCGCAAAGGGTCTACTAACATCGCATAAGACTTTCCGCCTCCGGCTGCGCCGCCATAAAGTACATCTATTTCAGGTGCGGCTAGAAAATCTGTTTGAGGACCATCATTCGGATGAAAGACTACGTTCTCTGCAATCTCTCTTTGTATTGCTACTGGAGCCTTTTCGAGTGTGTCCTCTGTAACAATCTGTCCGTTTTTTGTTTTTTTATTATCAAGTTTGTTTAAAAGTTCTTTTGAATTGTTTAGGGCCTTTCGTTGCCCTTTGAGTTTTGCCTCGACAGAAGCAACCCTTCTTTGCTTATCTCTAACAGAACGCTCGGCTTGCATTCGTTTTTTGGTTTGGATGCTGTATGTGTAGCCCCTACCCTTTGAGCCTTTAGCTCTTCCTGCCTTCTTTCGAGGTGTTCCGTCTTTCTTGAGGATAAAGCTTCCAGATTCATCTGTAAGGTATTTATCGGGGTTAATTTCCCAGTCATGCTGGGTATCGCTCTCTGATGACATTCTTGAGTCCTTGATGGCTTATGTAACGCCCTGTTTTGTGAGCAATCCAAGAAGCACCATCGCGTAAAGAAATAGAACCATCATTTACTAAATCTTTTATTTTGTCGAGTGCTTCTAATTCTTGTGGAACTTCTTCCAAGTAGCCATCGCTAGTTGCTATATAGCCAAACGGTAGTGGTCCTTTCTTACGCCTCAATGATTATCTCCTCTTTTGCGGGTAATATAAAGACTCCACCTGTTACTTCATGTTTAACATCTAGTGTATCTTTCTTTCCGAGTCCTATACGGTCCAGAATAGTCTGTGCAGCCTGTATTCGCATGTTTGCTTGTGGTATAGGCTCGTTTGATTCCATCACTGTTACGAGTTTTTGTGCGGCTTGAGGAGCAGACTGGGCTAAGATGGTCGATGCCAGTTCTATAATTTCATTTTTTAAGGATTTAACAACATGCCAATGCGTAGTGTATCCAGCAAGCTCCGCAGCCTTTTTAGAATCACCTCCTGTTTCAAGTAGATGTTCAAGAAAGCTTTCTTGTTTTGTTGTAAGTTGTTTATTATTCTTCATAGTCTATACATTATAGGGTCGTATTTTCATTTTGTCAAGTAGTTTTGTAAAAAAAGCTTGACAAAGTGCTAAATCAACCCTATAATGGTTATTGCAACCCCCGAGGTTTGCATACCTATAGAGAGTAACTCTAAAACCCGCCCAAAATACTTTAGAAACCCGCCCAAATCCTTAACGTTACCAGTAAGCAGAGAGCCTATGTAGGGCTTTTTGATAGAACTGGAATCCTAGTGGACCTAGTTTACACTCTAAACTGTTGAAAATGTTTGAGAATTAGTATATATATAGGGGCTGGGGTGGGGGCCTCCTGCATAGGTCTATATAATATATATAAACTTTAGAATACTAGTTAACCTATTGATTTTAAAAGTAATTTATAGAGTTATTATGTAATTGTGGTGGTAGTGGTGGTGCAAGTTTACGAAAATTTAAGAGTTTTAAAGAGTCATAGAGATAATTTTTTAGCATCCTAAGTTATTGAAAATCAAAAGAGAATTAAAATAGTTGCAAAAAGCGCTTGCAACGTTTCCGAGAATTTGCAACAGTGTCGTTTCTTCAGTGTTTTTTTTCATTGGAGTTTTAATTAACTAAATAGGAAATTTGAAAATGACAAACCAATATAACCAAGATATAAATTCGCAGTGTACTTTCAAGCAAGTAAATCGTTTGAAGTGGATACTTGCAGACTATTTCATGGCTGAAAATAAAATCGAACGAACAACACAGAATAAGAAATTATTTGAAATTCGTTTGTACGCTTCGGTCAAGAATCTACATAACGTCGCTGAAAAACAACGGCCTACTGTTGGGATAGTCCAAAAGTATTTTGATTCTTACGGAATGGTTAAGAATTCTAACGGTATTTGGGAGCGAACCAGTAAGACTAAATTGCCTAAAGAGTTAGTCTCTTTGGTGCAAATTGACGAACCGGAAGCGCCCAAAAAAGCGCCTAAGAAAGCGCCCAAGAAAAGCGCAACTATAAGCGCTCGCAAGAAAGCGCCAGAGGATAAGAAGTTAGTTAAAATTGTCGGTAAAAACATGACCGACGAACAACGTGCCGACGCTATCGCGCTACTTCAAGAACGACTTGATGCGCTTCTCGAATCGTAACCACTAACCAAAAACTACATAGTTTTATAAGCGCTCTTCGGAGCGCTTTTTTTTGCCTTGCGTTTATCTCTCAGCGCTTCTAAGCGGTTCCCTAACCCTACCCACTACCCAACTACTACTTATCACTTTAAAGCGCTTAGAAGCGCTTATAGGCCTATTGTGAGCGATGTATTGCTACGGCTTCTAGCGGCTTCTAATGGCTTCTAGTGGCTTCTGGTGGCTTCTAATGGCTTCTGGTGGCTTCTGGTGGCTTCTGGTGGCTTCTGGTGGCTTCTGGTGTCTCTCAAATAGAGGTTGATAATGGCTTGTTTCTTGGTTCCCTTGTCGCTACTGTGGCGCTTGTCGTTGCAGCAATTCCACAAAAACTTTGTGGAAATAGAATATACATATAATTTTATATATATGCGCTGAAAAACGACCGAAAAAAAATAAAATTTTTCGATAAATAAATAACTAACTAACTACTGGAGTAGCGGTGGAGGATAAATAAATAACTAACTAACTACTGGAGTAGCGGTGAAGAATAAATAAAGTTATAAATGGCTTGACAGTTTTTAAACAATCGCCTAGAGTGCTACGACATTCGGGCAAAAGGATAAATAAAATGACAATGAAACGTAGTGAATTTTTTGAATGGTTAGTAACATGTCCTGCTACTGATTGGTTTCAAGAGAATGATAATGTTAATGGAATTACAATTTACTTTCCAGTTGACGAAGATGAGGAAAAAGAAAATGTATAATTTTTTATATGGTATTGTAGTAACATTGTGTTGTGTTTTTATATTTGAAATGTTTAGGCAGGGTTATGTATCATTGATAGTATTAGCTATACTTGTAGCATCTACAGCACTTGCTACTGTTTCGATACAATCTTTAAAGATAACTAAAAGGAATCTATGATGAGTGATTTTGAAGTAACCGTAAAACTGAGTATTCCTGCTTGTGCCTCTAAACAAGCAGTCTTGGTAGTTGTTGGCGAGGCTATAGATTATGTCGAAGATAACATTGGTTTATCTGAATTTCATCTGGAAATTGAACATCTACTTGAAACAGGAAGAATAAAGGATAAATAAAATGTATATTTTTAATAGCGATGGTGAACTGAACTTAAATGAAGATAACCTTAACATATTTGACATGCTTTATGCACTTGAATTAAAAGAACAAGATATGTTAAGCGAAGCTGAGTTCGATGAAATAATTTATGGAGAAAATTAAAATTAAAATGGCTTGACACACTTTGGGTTTTGGCCTAGAGTGTGTCACCACTTTCAGAGGGATTTATAAAATGTTTAATATAACTGAACAAGAAATACAGAATAGCAATCAGCTACAGCAAACCGCTAAGGCTTGGGCCTATAATAACCTAGAGTATTTAAATAAACCTATGAAGTTATTTGGCACTAGCATTAAGGTTCGCAAAGGTTCTGATAAATTTGATACTTACATTATATATTTTCAGCCATCCGATAAGGTATCAGTTAAAACTTTATGCGATGGTGCTGACGCTTCGGGATGCAAACGAGATTGTTTAATTTCTAGTGGGCAGTTAGGCATGACGCTTGGGCAATCGGCAACCACTAAGAAAACTATTTTATATTTACTACGAAACGATTGGTTTAATCAACAGTTACTTATTGAAATTGATAATGCTGAAAGCAAAGCGAAACGAACTGGTACTCCTGCGCTATTTAGATTAAATGGTACAAGTGATATAGACTTTGAATATATTATAAAGCAACGTCCTGATTCGATGTTCTACGATTATACTAAGATGTTAAATAGAATACGTAAGAACACGCTAAACAATTATGACTTAACTTTTAGCGGTTCAATGTACACTAAGCAATCTAGAAATATATTACGCAAGGCAGTACAACGTAACCATAGAATAGCAATGGCATTTAATACTAAGAATTTAAATGACGATGCTTTACAATTACCGAAAAGTATATTATCATTTGATAACACTGACCTAAGGCACCTCGACGCTAGGGATGCAGTAGGTCACTTGAAACGTAAAGGTTCAAATAAATTACAGCGACAGCAAGAGAATAAAGTTTTTAATTCTTTCTTTGTTACTCTCGAAAACTTAAAAGAATTTAATAACATTATGCAAGGAAATTAATATGAAAACTTTAAAAGCAGTTGGGTATGTGATAGGATTATTATTATTAATAGGTACTGGTCACGAGATGACTTATCAAGATGAAATTGCAGAAGAAGAATTTTATTGTGACATGATAGCAAAAGGTTTTTATTCTGAAACGTTCAGACCAGAGAGAGACTGTTATGAATACATACAAGAAAATAAACAAACAAGTAAGCCGTCAAAACCCAGTAGCTAAACATGCTCCTAAGTTTAATAAGGCTCAAACCTTTAAAGATAAAACTAAATATACAAGGAAATTAAAACATAAAAACTCTAAAGATATTAAATAGTTATAAAGTTTCTTTAAAGTTTTTTAGAGTCTTTAAGAGATTTAGTTAGTTGTTTTTTTTAAAGAAACTCTAAAGAGTTTTAAAGAAACTATAGCATATTTTTAAGCAGTTGTAAAGGAATTTTAGAATGAAGCGCATACATATACATCAAGGTAAGATTCGCAGTAACAAGAAGCATGGCACAAATGAACCTGCAATTACTGTAAAGACTTACAAGAAAAATACAGAGACAGTTGTAGTTTCTAATGAATATGCACATGAGGTCGAGATACTAGGCACAAGTAAAATTATATATAGTCCTGATAAACCTTTATCTTGTGGAGCTAGAGTCTGGATAGAAACAGACGCAGAAGTAATCTGTTCATAATTTAATGTTTTTAAATGACTTGACAGGGTTGGGTGAATCGTGTTAGTCTGTTCAGCAATCGTCGTTATGGCGGTTTATATTAACTAATAAGGAGATGCAAATGCTACACGCATTAAATAATAATCAAATGCTACACGCATTAAATAATAACTTTGAAGCAATTCAAGAACTTCGTGAGAGTGGCTATGGCGACGCAGGTTTTACTGTAAAGAAAGCTAAGGTAATGTACCAAGCCGACTCTAAGTTTAACTGGAATGGTATAAAAACTTATGATGCGAAAGAAGTTTATTATCGTGAGGATACAGGTGAGCCGATAGCGATTCACGGTCTACGTTATAACCCTGTACAATATCCTATGATGATAGATAAAGTGAGAGATATGATTGAGCGTTCCGACTTAGATGCCACTGGAATTCAAGAAAAAATATCGGTATCACCGAACGGAGGCATGTGTTGCGTAGAATACATATTACCTGCCGAGAAGTTTATCTCACCCGATGGCGATATATCATATACTAGACTTATGGCACTATCTAGCTTTAATGGAGTGTGGAGTTTTATACTAACAGTAGGACACATGTTAAGGAAATGTATGAACGGCCAAATTTTTATCAAGAACCCTGCCGCAATATACAAGGCGAGACACACAAATAAACTTGATATAGACTTTGGTGTTTCAGTATTAGGAAAAGTAATAAATACAGTGAAGGATGAAGTAGACTTTTGGCATGAGTTAGCCAACACCCCATCGGAGGGAGCTAATTCTAACCAAGTAGTTCTAAAGTCATTCGCTGATATTGCAAACTACAAGGATGATATTGATGAAATTTCTTGGAGTTCATATAAGGATGACATGAACAATAAGGCTATGATATACCTGATGGATAGGTATCAGACTCATTATGCACCGCTTATGGGGCGCAACATGTGGGCAGTTTATAATACTATTACAGACTGGTCTACTCACGCTCCATCCCGAAGTAAGGATAGTATAGCTCTGATGCAACGCAGAACTGAGAAAGCAACTGAGTCTATGACTAAGTATTTGCTAGCCGCTTAACTAACTAAAGGAGAATATCTTGAAAAAATTTATTAGAAAATGGTCGTTTCTTACATTCTTAGCAATCGCTAAACGCTCAACGAGAGCCGCTATTGTTTGCAAAAGAATTTATAATTCGATAGTATAACCCAACTGACCTGAGCATGTCTTGAAACTGCTCACCCTAAAGGAGATTTAAATTGGAATTCAGAAAGCAAAGAGCATATGATATAGTAAGGGAACCTATGATATATAACGAAGAAGAACTTAATATATTAAACACCATGCACAACCCACAGGAAGCAAAGGAATTAGCTTTACATTTAATTTGGTGTATTGAAAATCCTTTAGAAGCCTCACAGGATGGGGGTGTTGATTGGTTTCGAGAAGTAGCATATCAAATTGCAGACCAACTACGAACTACGGGTAGCATATAAAGATGATTGATTGTAATACATATGAATGTAAAGATAACGCAACAGTAATACACACAAGCAAACTCGGAGTTAAAAGCTATAAGAAATACTACTGCGCTAACTGTTATATAAAAGTCATGGGATGGAAAATGCCACCCAAAGAGAGGGAGTATGCTTGATGTAGTTGACATGGGAATTTGGATGGCAATCTTTTATCTTCTCTGGATTTTAGGAGAGTAATATGCTACTATCAAAGAAACTAAGAGCTAAGATTTTATTACGCTACAGAATATGGGACGTTCACTTTTTTATTTTTAAAATTAATGTACGCATGAGAGTAGTAGATTTATGGAGGAGTATAAAAAAATGTCTAAGGTTTTAAGTCACTTTATTGTTAAGGAGTATCAGCCATTAAGAAACTTTCGTAAAGAAATAATTAAATTACTTTATGGCGATGGCGAACACGCTGTAACGGATGAACAAATTTATATTAAAATTAGAGAGTTGCTTAACCAAGAGGATGAATTAGAGAATGCTCAAGCAGAGAAGTGGTCACGATGGGCATTAGATAATATATCTTAGGAGATACCATGACAGATAAAGATTTAATACAGCAATTACAATACTCTAGTATTGAGTATAACCTACCGCTTTTTAAGGAAAGTTTAGGTGACGATTACGATAGCGGAATGTCTAGAGTTTATGGTACACTATGGGACAACTACAAAAAAGAAATACTGGAGACAGCGTGAACATATTTTATTTAGATGAAAAGCCTATGGAAGCCGCAAAGCTACACTGTGATAAGCACGTTGTGAAAATGATTGTTGAGTATGCACAGCTACTCAGTACAGCGCATAGAGTTCTTGACGGGGAGATGTATATAGATGATTCGAGTGGACGTAAAATAAAACGATGGAAACATCCTGACTATAACTTCGAGGCTAATTTATACAAGGCTAGTTTCGTAAATCATCCGAGTGCTGTGTGGGTACGTGAATCACCTTGGAATTACAACTGGCTAGAGGTATTGTGGTATAATTTATGTTATGAGTACACCTACAGGTATAATAAAGACCACGCAACTTGGGTAAAATTAGCTAAATACCTACAGGTTACACCAAGAAATTTACTTTTAAATAAAGATGCAACAGTAATTCCACAGTGTATGCCCGATGATGTCAAAGCGGATGACCCTGTTGACGCATACCAAAACTATTATGTACAATACAAGAAAGACTTTGCTAAGTGGACTAATAGGCCCACGCCAGAGTTTATGCAGGAAGCCGCATGAAAATGATGATGATTTGTTATCATTGCGACCATCAAATGATTTGGGGTAGCGATGAGATGCAAGAGTTAGATGATGGAACTGAAGTGATGGTGAGTTATTTTAGTTGTTCACATTGCAACAGTAATTTAGAGTTTACACATGGAGAAAGTGATGACTAACGAAAATTGGATTACCAAAGACGAATTGAAAGAGGTTAAAGTTCAGGCTAAGGAAATCTGGGAAGATTTTTGCGCTGACCTTCACGCACGCGAAGGAGAACAAACTTACACAGAAATACAGGTTAATACAAAATACTTCGATATTGAATGTTACGATGAAGCATGTGACAGGACAGGAAATACAATGGAGATGTACTGTAATGTCTACCCAGTGACACCTGCTGGATACCAGCTTCATGGTATGGAATGGCGTGAGACAGACAGCACAAGGTCAGTTAGATTATTTACAAAAGGAAACAACGATGAGTAATCCATTCACCGATTGGGCAGTAGACTTAGCCCTTGACAGGGCTGTTGAAAGAGCAAACGAATTAAACATTAAGGATGATAATTTTATTGATGACTTAGCAACAGAAGAATTTCAAAAGATTTTAACTGAAGATGAATTTAATCATGGAGATAAAAAAGAAAACGAATGAAAATTATACAAGAGATAGCCCTAGATGACTTGAAATTGTTGCGTGATTGCGCGTATGACATACACCAAATCGGCACAGAATACTGCCAAGGAGACTTTGAAAGTTTTATGCGCCCTACCTACAGCATCTATTGTGCGACGGAGAATGAGTTCGATGACATGATGCAAAGATTAGAAAAACTGGTGAATAGGACGGATGAGGTCATTCGCCATATGAAGGAGAAAGAAGCATGAAGAAAACATTCACAGTTAGAGGAGATTAAAAGTGCTATCAAAACGAGAACAGATAATACTTGATGACCACTGGGCTAAGGCTTTCGCCTTTCACATAGGATGTCCTTGCCCTAACAAAAAAGTTAAAGAAAAATTCTTTGATTTTGTAGCATCAAACCGAAAGGAAAATCAAGCACTCACTGAAGAGTTTGTTTTTAATCAACTGCCAAGCTTTATAAATTACCTCGCGGAATTATAGGGCTTGACAACAACGCTAGGCTGTGGTAACATGGCGGCACTCACTAACGAAAGGAGAAATAACAAATGGTCTTAGAAGGAATTGCAAACTGGGCATCAATCACCACACCGAATACTCGCTTCGAGCATAAGTATACTATTGATGTGGTATTGAATGATGACAAAGCACAGGAACTAAAAAGCCAAGGCTACACCATAAAGGATAAAGATGATGGACCAACCATCACGATAACCCGAAAGGTGAATGGCCCTAATGGTATGGTTCGCAAAGCTCCTACTTTAATGGATGCTCAAAAGCAGACATTGGATTGTTTGGTAGGTAACGGTTCTAAGGTTAAGGTTCAAGCTCGACCTTGGGAAATTCAGAGAAACGGACAAGACTTCAAAGGTCTTGAACTCCAAGCCGTACAAGTAATTGACTTAGTTAGTTACAGTGCAGGTGATGGGGATGAGTTTGATATAATAGAAGGTGATGAAAAGGAGGTGGATGAACTTTGAGTGAACAAGAAAAGAAAATCATTTACGAAAACAAAGGAAACCAATATGAAGTTTCTAAGTTTAGTGATGAAGGTAAGACTTTCTTTCGCTATTTGATAGAAACAAACCAAGAGATTATGACTATGAAGAAACGCATAGACATTCTGCAAGCGGCTGGCATTACTTTAAGTAGTAAAATTAAAGAGCAGTTGACAGAGGATATGCTTGCATCTCTTGGTGATGCTGTCGAAGCCGAAGAAGTTGTAAAGGCTGACTAACATTTAATGACCTAAGCAAGTCTATAAACTGCTTTAACTTTTAAAAGGAGAAGTGTTTTGGCTTTTGTTAAATACCATCAGCCCTGTCCTCTCTGCGGTTCAACCGATGCGGCAAGCATTAACGACGATGGTAGTGCTTACTGTTTTAGTTGCGATAAGAGAATAAATAATTACGAAGAACTTATTGGAGAACCAATACAAAATAAAATCACAAACAACATAGAAGAATTTAAAGTGCATCAGACAAATTCGATTAATGAAATTGAAGGTAACTTTGAAGCGTTAACTGACAGAGGCATCAGCCTTGCGACAGCTAAGAAGTTCAATGTGAAGGCAGTTAAAAATAACAAAGGAGAAATAGTAAAACATTTCTACCCTTACTGTGTAGCCGCCGAGGTTACAAGTTATAAGGTTAGAGAGACAGGTAAACACTTCTCTTGGCGAGGTAGTTCACAGGGTACGGGCCTATTCGGTCAATCTATATTTAAAGACTCTGGAAAATATATTACACTCGTCGAGGGTGAGTGCGATGCAATGGCATCCTATGAATTACAGGGGTCTAAGTGGCCTGTAGTGAGCGTTAAGAATGGCGCAGGTGGAGCCGCGAGGGACGTTAAACATTCGATAGAGTTTCTTGAAGGCTACGACAATATCATAATTAATTTTGATAACGACAAGGCAGGACAAGAGGCCGCGAAAAAGGTAGCAAGACTATTAACTCCCGGCAAAGCTAAAATAATGTTAATGCCTGACGACTTCAAAGACCCCAATGAAATGCTCAAGGCAGGACGTAAGCAGTCTTATGTCGATGCTTGGTGGAGTGCAAAACTCTACACACCTTCGGGCGTTCTCAATATCTCAGAACAGAAAGTTAATTTTAATAATCGTGAACAGCGCGAGAGTGTGCCGTACCCTTGGGATGGCCTCAATGATAAACTCTATGGCTTACGAAGCGGAGAACTAGTGACTCTTACAGGCGGCACAGGCTTAGGTAAGTCAAGCGTCACACGAGAGATAGAGCATTGGTTAATCACTCACACTAAAGATAACGTAGGTATCATAGCACTGGAGGAGGACTGGAGGCGTACCGTCGATGGTATTCTTTCCATTGAAGCTAACGCTAGGCTTTACATTGACCAAGTGCGCGAGACTTACAATGAAGAACAATTAAATAATATCTTCGATAAAGTTTATAGCGGTGACAACAAAGACCGAGTGTGGATTCACAGTCATTTTGGAATCACCGACATCGAAGAGATATTTAGTAAGCTTCGGTTTTTAATTGTAGGGTGTGAGTGTAAATGGGTAGTCGTAGACCATCTACATATGCTTGTCAGTGCAATGGTTGAGGGCGATGAACGCAGAGCTATTGATAATATAATGACAAAGCTTCGTAGCATCGTCGAGGAGACAGGCGTAGGTTTAATACTCGTAAGTCATCTACGTCGAGTAGAAGGCAACAGAGGCCACGAGAACGGCATCTCTGTCAGTCTCTCACACCTTCGGGGGTCACAAAGTATTGCACAGTTATCTGATTGTGTCATAGCATTGGAGCGTGACCAACAATCCGATGACCCGCAAGAAGCTAACACTACACACATGAGAGTATTGAAATCTAGATACACAGGTGACGTTGGTATGGCGGCACATCTTATCTACAATAAAGATACAGGGAGGCTTTCCGAAACTTTTATTACCGACGATGATGACGAGGTTCTCATATGAAATCATTAGTCTTTGATATTGAAACCGATGGCTTACAGTCTACAAAAGTATATTGTATGTCTATATTAAATGTTGATACGGAGGAACAATTTAACTTTCCACCTAGTAAAATTGAGGAAGGCATCGAGCTTCTTGAAAGCGCAGACAAACTAATTGGTCATAATATAATCGGGTTTGACATCCCCGAAATCAAAAGACTATATGGCGTGGACCTGATGAGTAAAAAGATTATAGATACGCTGGTGCTCTCTAGATTATTTAATCCTATTCGGTCATCACATGGACTCAAGGCTTGGGGAGATTATTTAAACTTTCCTAAGATAGAGTTCAACGATTACAGTAGGTACTCAGATAACATGATGAAGTATTGCGCTCAGGATGTGCTTGTAAATTATAAGGTCTATCAATCCTTAAAGGGAGAGAGCAAGGGCTTTACTTCCGAGAGTGTGAATCTTGAAACGGAGACTTATAAAATAACTTGTAACCAAAGAGACTTCGGTTTCTTTATGAACCAAGAAGCGGCTCAGGATTTGTTAACTTATTTTAAGAATGAACTTATCAAAGCCGAAGACGAGGTACATAAAACTTTTAAACCTAAAGTAATCGAGCGTCCATTAAAGGCACAACACACAAAACAAGGAGTGTTAAAGAAATTAGGTATTGATAACGAGGGAAATCAAGCTAGGCTTACGGATGAAGAGTATGCCGCTATGACCAAGGGGGCTGGTGTTATAGTTAGAACGACTGAAGAACCTTTTAACTTAGGCTCACGCCAACAAATAGGACAATACTTACAGGAGTTCGGATGGAAGCCACAAGAGTTTACTCCTACGGGTCAAGCTAAGATTGATGAAACAATACTATCTACAGTAAAAGATATTCCAGAAGCGGCTATCATTGCTAGGTATCTGATGTTACAGAAGAGAATAGCTCAGGTACAATCTTGGCTATCATTTCTAAGGCGCGATAGAGTACACGGTTCAGTAATCTCGAATGGTACAATCACTGGTAGAATGTCGCATCGTGACCCTAACCTAGCACAAGTACCAAGCGTAACTTCACCATACGGTAAGGAGTGTAGGGCTGTCTGGTCAGTACCAAGAGGCTACAAGCTAGTAGGTATAGACGCAAGCGGATTAGAGTTACGAATGCTTGCACACTATTTAAATGATAAGGAGTTTATAAATGACATTCTCAACGGAGACATCCACACAGCTAATCAAGCTAGGGCAGGACTTAAATCAAGAACTCAGGCTAAAACTTTCATTTATGCCTTCCTCTACGGAGCAGGAGATGCTAAGATTGGAAGCGTGGTTGGAGGAGACAAGAAAGCAGGTAGAAGAATTAAGCAATCTTTCCTTAATAATTTTCCAACACTTAAGTCTCTTAGAAATAGAATTACAAGAGAGGCTGAACAAAATGAATACATCAAGGCGTTAGACGGACGCAAGGTTTTTATAAGAAGTTCCCATGCCGCATTAAATTCTTTGTTGCAAGGAGCAGGGGCTATCGTAATGAAGCGAGGTTTAATTATACTGAATGATATGCTTCAAGACAGCGACGTTGATGCGAATATCGTAGCCAATGTACACGATGAATGGCAGGTAGAAACTTGGCATGAAGATGTAGATAGACTTGGGGAGATGGCAGTAAACGCCATACGCCAAGCAGGAGATTACTATAAACTTAACTGTCCGTTAGATGCGGAATACAAAGTAGGAGAAAACTGGAGTGAAACCCACTAAAAATGACCGAAAGAAATTCGACTTAGACTTACAGTACGGAGAGATACGAGAAGATAAAGTACGAAACATGCTTGAGAATAAAAAGATAGAAGTCAAATCCGAAAGAGATATGTGGATGAGGACAGGTAATATCTGTGTCGAGTACGAAAGCTACGGCAAACCTTCAGGCATTAAAGCTACGGAGTCAGACTACTGGTTTCATAATCTTTGCGTTGGCGACGTAGAGTTTTGTACTCTGGTGTTTGACACTAAGATGCTAAAGAAAATTGTGAACGACTTAGATACTTTTAGAACTGTATCAGGTGGAGACAACAACGCAAGCCGTATGTTTCTAGTTAATTTACAAAAATTATTTTCAAGCGATGTCATCAAAGCATTTAAAGATACCCTTGATAATGAAAAACAGGAGGCCCAACATGAAAAATCTATCGACGCTGGTTGAAGATATATATTCATCGGTATCAAAATTAAATGCAGGTGAAGAGGAAATTCCACAGGAACTTTTAGATTCCTTAACAGAAGGTATGAAGAATGCGATAGTATCGTGGGCTACGCCACAAAATAGGGCTGGCTTTGAACTTCGTATGTCTAATATGGGAAGACCAAGCCGACAATTATATTATACAAATAAGTATTCTGATTCGAGGTCAACAATAGATGCTCCAACTTCTATAAAGTTTTTATACGGTCATTTACTCGAAGAAGTTTTAATTTTCTTAGTAAAACTTTCTGGTCATAACGTAACGGACCAACAAAAAGAAGTTGTTGTGAGTGGTGTCAAAGGACATATGGATTGTAAAATTGATGGGGAAGTTATAGACATTAAGACTGCCTCTGGCTTTGCGTTTAAAAAGTTTCAGAATGGTACGCTACGAGAGGATGACCCCTTTGGTTATTTAAGTCAGCTTGCAGGATACGAGAAGGCAGAAGGTACAGACAACGGTGGCTTTCTAGTTATTAATAAAGAGTCTGGTGAGCTTACTTTGTACCAACCAGAAGAGTTAGACAAACCAAACGTAGAGTCTCTTATTGGTTCAATAGTAAAACTAATTTTTAACATCGGAAAGCCTCCAGAAAAATGTTACAAACCTATACCATCAGGAACTAAAGGTAATATGAAATTACCGAGGGGCTGTCTCTACTGTAATTTTAAAATAGAATGTCATAAGGATGCTAATGATGGTGAGGGCCTTCGTATGTTTAAGTACGCTAAAGGAATTGAGTATCTAACAAAAGTAAAATCAGTTCCCAAGGTTGAAGAAATCTCAGCATGAAAAAGAAAATTAAAAAACAAATAAACAAAAGGGCAAGCGACATTTTAGTTGAGTGGCTTCATAGTATTGTTGAAGAAGAAGAGGCTGACCAAATAACAAAAGAAAATTTTAAAAAGTTTCTGCCCAAAGATACATTCATGCAAGTACAAAAAACTTATTACTTATCTTTCTATACTTTTCGTTGGGCAACACAAAACATTAAGAAGTTAATGAAGAAAGGAATGTCATTAAATAAAATTACGTTGGAGGATTTACAATGGATTCTCAAGAAGCGCAACCAGAACACCCAATCGAACATATTATAATTGCTTACGCCGCTACGATACAGTTGCGACAAGACCAATTTAATTTAGAAGAATTACTATTTCTACAGGAGGCAATTATGAGGGCCATAGACAAACAAAGACGAGAGATACATTGAAAAGAAAACCTAGAGTAAAGCGCCCACGCCACAAACGAATCAACGGATACGATAGCATTTGGGAGTACCTACTTCACGATACAATTCTTAAAGATTGGAGTCACCATGCAGATAAAGTTAACTATGTTGTAGAACATTCATACGAACCAGACTTCGTTAGGACTTTACAAAACAAGAAGATTCTGTTAGAATCAAAGGGTAGGTTTTGGGACCACGCAGAATACTCAAAGTATAAGTGGGTCAGAGAAAATCTTCCAGAAGATACGGAGTTAGTTTTTCTATTCGCTAATCCTTCTGCTCCTATGCCCAACTCCAAGATGCGTAAAGACGGAACGAAAAGAACACACGGTGAATGGGCAACCACAAATAATTTTAGATGGTATACTGAGGCTACACTACCTGATGAATGGGTAGATATGGATGCTAGAAAGTCCAATGAATTTAATGAACGACAACATGACCTTGACAAAGAGGAAGAAACCTATGCGAGATAGCAAGTTAAATAATACAACTCCCGAAGAGTGGAACAGTTTAAAATACAAAGAAGATAAACCTGACCCTCTGCTTTCGATTGAACAGAGAAGTTACGAAGATGAAGAACCTCAATCATCTTATGACTTACGAGAAGAAGAAATAAATAGTCCTCAACATTATAATACAGGACAAATTGAATGTATTGATGCAATCGAAGCTATGCTAACCTTTGAAGAATTTGTAGGATACCTACGTGGGAATTCTTTAAAGTACCGATGGAGATTTCGTTACAAAAGAAGCCCTATAAGTGACCTCGCAAAAGCAGCTTGGTACGAAAAGAGACTGTTTGATTTTTATAGGGGAGAAAGGGAGAACAAAGGTGGACAGAAAAGCGGAAAGAACAGCTAGGTTTAATCGTAGTAAAAACGCAAAGAACAAACAAAAGTCTAAGCGTTACGTCAAAGATAAAAGGGAACATGAACATGACTTTAACCACACAAGAATATCTAGGCATTCAGATAGACCTAAGTAAAGAGAATGACCTAGACCAATTTTCACTAGATACTTTAAAAGATAGATACTTTTGGGAGAATGAAACTCATGCTCAACAAGCTTTCGCTAGGGCTTCTATATTTGGGGCAACGTATAAAGGAACTACTGACTATGCTCTTGCACAAAGACTTTATAATTACTCAAGTGCTTGCTGGTTTATGTTTAGCACCCCTATACTTAGTAACGGGGGAACCTCTCGCGGTCTTCCCATTAGTTGTTTTCTTAATTATGTGCCTGATTCAAGGTTTGGTCTTTCTGACCACTATGATGAGAACATATGGTTGGCAAGCGCGGGTGGAGGTATCGGCGGATATTGGGGTGATGTTAGGAGTAATGGCACTAGCACTTCTAACGGTAGTAAGTCTACTGGTTCTATCCCTTTCATGCACGTAGTCGATAGTCAAATGCTAGCGTTCAATCAGGGTGTTACCCGAAGAGGAAGCTATGCCGCTTACATGGACATAGAGCATCCAGAGGTTGAAGAATTTATTGCCATGAGAAAAACTACTGGCGGAGACTTAAATCGTAAGTGCCTTAACCTACATAATGCAGTTAATATAAGTAATGAATTTCTAGATGCCGTAAGTGAGGACAGGGATTGGAGACTAATAGACCCTAAATCTAAAGAGGCTATTAAAAGTGTGAGTGCCAGAGATTTATGGTGGCAAATTATTCATACTCGCGCAGAGACAGGAGAGCCTTATATTGTTAATATAGATAACTGCAACGAGGCACTACCAAAAGAACAGAAGGAATTAGGATTAGAAATAAAACAAAGTAATTTATGTAGCGAGATAACGCTACCTACAAACGAAGACAGGACAGCCGTGTGTTGTCTATCAAGTGTGAACCTAGAGAAGTTTGATGAGTGGAGTGAAGATGAGCTTTTCATTGAGGACTTGGTTACGATGTTGGATAATGTATTACAACATTTCATTGATAGCGCGGTAAACACAGACGAGCTTGGTTCTTATAGAGCAGGACCAGACCGTTTTAAAAACTACATTAAGGAGGAAAAAGATGGATACAGGAAAGCCGCTTATTCAGCATATCGAGAACGCTCAATCGGCCTTGGCGCGATGGGTTTTCATAGCTACCTACAATCTCATAGTATACCTTTCGAGGGTATGTATGCCAGTTCGTTTAACCACAGAGCCTTTGGATTACTCAAGACCAGAGCTGAAGAAGCTAGTCTTAAACTGGGTGAAGAACGGGGCGAAGCACCTGACATGGTTGGTAGCGGTCGTAGGAATGCTCACCTTCTCGCTATTGCCCCTAACGCTAGTTCTAGTATTATATGTGACGGAACGAGTCCTAGTATTGAGCCAACGAGGGCTAACATATATACGCACAAGACTTTAACGGGTTCGTATAAGGTACGCAATCGGCACTTAGAAAAACTTCTAAAGTCTAAGAAGAAAAATACAAAGGAAGTTTGGCAAGACATTGCCGCAGAGCAGGGGTCTGTTCAACACCTAGATTTTCTAAGTGATGAAGAGAAGGAAGTATTTAAGACTGCTCCTGAGATAAATCAGATATGGGTGATTGAACACGCACACCATAGACAGAATTATATTTGTCAAAGCCAAAGCGTTAACTTGTTTTTTGCACCGCCCAAAGCTACGGAGCCACAAGAAATTCACGATGAGTTTCTGCAATACGTGAACGATGTGCATTGGGCAGGAGCAAGAAACTTAAAATCACTTTACTATCTCAGGTCCGATGCGGCTAGGAATACAGAGAACGTAAACATCAAGATACCAAGAATTAACCTTTCTGATGTAGAGTGTCTCGCCTGTGAAGGATAACACTATATGCGTCCAACAAGAGAAGAAGTATTAACTTTGAAACAGCTTGATAAGCACTACTCTAAGAAGAGTACCCGAAGACAGCGTGAACTAATACTTTATAAAATACTATGGCGCGGATACTACCCCATTCTAATTGTAGAATTAGCAATCATCATATACTTACTATATAACCAATAGGAGAAACAGATGGAGAAACTAAAAGCATTAAGATTAAAATACGAAGCTCAAGTTGCTTCGGCTATCATTAATCTGGATAATTATAAACAAAATGCTGTAGGCGTAGCCGAGCATCCTGATATAATATCTTCAATGGACTCTTTAATTGGAGAGATTGCAGAAGCACGAGAAAAACTTGAGGTTGTTGAGGAGTTAATGGAACAAGGAATATGAACGATACCATAAACTTTAAGTTTATTCCGTTACCTTCGGTGTATTTAATGGAAGTAGAAACGCCGGATGATTTTGTAAATGATTTAAATACCTATCTGGATAAGCTATTAAAGAAACAAGATAGAAAAACAAATGCAGATACCTTAGTTGGACAGATACATAATGGCGAACAGTTGCGTATGGACCATTTGTGTGAGGAGCTAGAAGAGGTTAGATATATTCTCTGCAACCTCGCCGCTAAATATGTAGCGGAGTTTCTTAGGCACACAGGACAGTCTCTAGAGAATGACAGGCAAGTAGAGATAGATGAGCTTTGGTCAGTACATAGCTATGCTGGAGATTATAATCCTATACATGACCACGGAACTCAAACGGCAATGGGTGTTAGTTGTACTACATGGACAAAAGTTCCGCCACAAATTTCTAAACTAAAAGCTCCAGAAGAAGGCATGAGTTACTTTCATTCTTCTGGTTGCGTCGATGGGTTTCTGGAGTTTGTCTTTGGTAGAAACTCAGTGCTAGACAAAGAAAGATTAATGCCAGTTCAAGATTGCGTAATCAAACCAACCGTAGGACGGCTTTACTTCTTTCCTTCTTGGCTACAGCATATGGTATACCCCTTTAGAGGAAAAGGAGAACGCCGTACTGTAGCCGCTAATTTTAATTGCTTTCCCTCGGAGAAAAAAGAATGAGCCTATTAGGTACAAGAGATTACTATAAACCTTTTGACCATCCTTGGATGTTTGATTACTACGTGCAACAAAATCAAATGCACTGGTTTCCAGAGGACGTACCTCTGCACAATGACGTAAAGGATTGGCAAGATTTAGGAGAGTCTGAAAAGAATTTACTTACACAGATATTTAGACTGTTCACACAATCAGATGTGGACGTAGGCTCAGGGTACATAGATAGATACATGAGAATCTTTAAGAAACCTGAAGCCCGTATGATGATGAGCAGTTTCGCCAACATGGAATCTATTCATCAACATGCCTATAGTCTACTGTTGGACACGGTAGGAATGCCTGAGACAGAATACAAAGCTTTCTCTGAGTACGAGGCAATGGCTGACAAGCATGAATATATAAATAAAATAAAAGTGTTAGCTAAGGAGAAGGAGAGCATTGCAAAGGCACTTGCCATTTACAGTGGTTTCACTGAGGGCCTACAGTTATTTAGTAGTTTTATTATACTGCTGAACTTTCCTCGATTTGGAAAGATGAAAGGCATGGGACAGATTATAACGTACTCGATTCGAGATGAGTCTCTTCATGTTGAGGCAATGACAAAACTCTTTAGAGAGTTCATACAGGAGAACATAGAGATATGGACTGATGACTTTAAAAAAGAAATCTATCAGGCATGTCGGGACATGGTGGAGTTAGAAGATAAGTTTTTAGATTTAGTATTTGCACAAGGAGATATACAGGGATTATCAAAGAAAGAAATGACCGAGTACATTCGTTATATTGCTGACCGCAGATTACTACAACTAGGACTGAAACCTAACTACGGCGTAAAAGATAACCCTCTTAACTGGTTGGATGATGTACTAGGAGTAGAACACCAGAACTTCTTTGAAGGTCGCTCAACTTCCTACATGAAAGCAGGACTGAGAGGCGACTTAGAAGGAGTAGTATTTCAATGAAAGAAGAAGGTAATATAATTTCTTTTAAAGTATTTATAGACAGAAAGGGTAATCTAATGACTGAGTTCAAACAGCTTCCTGTTGAGGACGTACCAAAAGTATTTGATAAACATGATACGCCCTTTGTACAAAAGTTAATAAGGGAGGCCGAGACTAAGCTCTCAAGCCTCCATGAACATTTAGAAAATGAATTAAGTGCGCTACGTTAACGGTTGTTTATATACATGGTAACTTCAAAACCGAAACGTACATTCGTATATGTTGGTTTTTTCCACATAATAAGTCCCTCCCTTTAAAAAGTTTTAACGGCTTGTTTAACCCATACAGGTAAACACTTGGCATTGACTCCAAGTTCTTTTCTACGCCAATCGTGTCTATTATAACCTTGTCTTCTTAAAGCTCTTGCTGTTCTTGTACAGTGAGATAGTCTCGCAAAGTACACATCCTGTTCCATTCTAACCTCATTTCCCCCACTTAAAACAACAAGAAGGTATACTAGTTTCATTTTACCGCCTTTATTCCTAGTCGTTTGTTAAGGATTACTTTCTCAGAAGTCTCCAAAACAAACTTGGAATGTTTACATAGCATATCAAATACTGCTTGCTTCATTACAGTATCATTCACACTATTAAATAAAGTTCCTAAGTGACTCATTGCATCTGTGTTAAGCCGTATTGTTGCGGTTTCTGGAGACTCGATAAACTGAAAAAATTCTTCCGACATATAACTCTCCTTTACCATTTAACTTTGTTGGCCCAATAAGCCGCAGACATCTTACCCTTTTTTATATTCTTAGCATGACGAGCTTTAAAACTCTTTGCTCGTTTAGTCATTGTTCTATCGCCTGTCTTACCCTGCTGTCCAAATCTTATGGTCTTTACTTTGTCTCCTACCTTGGCTACTACAACATGGGATTTTGTTTTGTGCTTTGGTGTACGCTTAGGTTTGTTGTAACCTGAAACACCAGCACGTTTTAATCGCGGGTCTTTCTTTTTAGCCTTACCGCCTTTCTTGTATTCTTCTCGCATATTATTTAGCCCCTTCAAATTCTAGTTCGGTCCACTCAAGTACCATGCCCCAAGGAATAACCATAGGAGTGTTAATAGTGTTCTCCTTTATTGATGGAGCTTTACTTTCTTTATATAAGTCTGTAGCTAATATAATACAATCATCTGTTGTGTTAATTAGGTAGCCTATTGTTCTTCGTATAACAGGCGTAAGCTTTTCGGCTTCTTCAAAAGTGTAATCATCTGTATCAATCCAAGCATCTCCCCAACGTACTTCAACTATGGGGAACTCTTTCATCTTTTTCTTTTACCTTTTGGAAAACCTTTCTTCATATCAGCATAACTTTTTGGGCTTATAGTCGAGTTCTTTTTAGAACGACTGATACCTTTCTTTTTTCTTTTGTTTATGTTTGCGTATAATCCGGGTTTCTTTTTCATTATTTTTTCCCCATGAATTTTGCCGCCCCTCGAAAGCCAAAGCTTGCGGCTACAATCGTTCCTAACATATACTGATACCACTCAGGGCAGTTACTGAGAGCAAGAAAGAAATTGTTTACTCGTTCTTCCTCTCCAAACAGTAATAGAATAAGAGGTAATGTAAACACCACAGTAAGCCACTCGTCTTTCCATGAGCCTTCACTTGCTTTAGCTTGAGTAATGTCCCAATCAATTTCTCCTGTAGCTTTTTTCTCCATGACACTAGCTTCCGCTTCTGCCCTCGCTACTTTAACTTTAGTGTTAGCCTTTATCTTTTCGTTGCGGCCCTCAAGCCAAGTTGAAGCAATGGAACCTACAGGCCCTAGTATAGCTTTAAGAAGCATCGTTTATCTCTCCCATTAAATAAGATTGTTGTTCTTCAAACAAATCTCTAAAGTCTTCGAGCTTCATAAAGGCTATACCGTTGCGGTTCTGATGCCTCGCATATATTCTATATAAAACTTCGAGTTGTTTTTCTGTGTATAAAATCATTAGTAACTCCACACCCAAGGTCTAGGTCTACCTTGGCCTTTTTCTATATTATCTAAATGAATGAATCTAACGTCACCTTTCTGGTTAACACCAATGCCTGTGAAACCTGCCTTAAAAGCCCCCTCTAAGAGCCTGTAAGCCTCGTCACCAGCTACCGCTATGTCTAGGGCATTACCAGTGCTATGCGCTCCAGCAGAGAATTTAGAGGCCTCTATTGGATGACTTCTGCACCTGTATCCTGAAGTCACTACAAAAGGAAATCCTAGTTCTTGTCGAAGGGCCTCTATTTTCTGCATGAAATCATCGTTCATTCCGTTTTCTTGGCAATGACTACAGCTTAGTTCTTCTTCTGAAAAATACTTATATTCCATTTACTACTCCTTAAACTGCGAAAGAACTGCCGCAACCACAAGTTGTCTGTACATTGGGATTACGAATAATAAACTGAGATGAGAAAGGACTTGTTGAGTAGTCTATCTCAGCCCCGTCTAAATACTGAAAGCTTAACGGGTCTACGACTAGGGCTATACCATCAGTAACCACCACCTCATCTTCTTCTTTTTTATCGTCAAAGGTAAAGCCATACTGAAACCCTGAGCAACCGCCTCCCTCTACAAATACTCTAAGGCTTATATCTTCCGATGCCTCTGGTTCTTCGTTGAGAATTTCTTTTACTTTGGTAGCCGCCGCACTATGAAATACTAAACTCATTTCCGTAGCCTCCTAAAAAAATTATCTATCTTTTTAAGCACCTCGTTCAGAAAATTAAATAACATTCGTTACCTCCCTTGAAACGCTAACCATACAATAAAAAATATAATTCCTAAAGAAACTAAAGAGCCAACTGAAACAACTATGAAATCAATTAGCTTTCTACGAAACTCTATTTTTTGGTGTATCATTTTCGTTCTCTCTGCCCTTATCTTATTTTCGGTAGCTCGTAAGTCCTCCCACGTTTCTTTTCCGTATCGCATCATAATTAATGAACGTAACTGTGTGCGCTGTTCTTGTAGTTGCTTCTGTGCTATTACGGAATCAAGGGCTTGCTTCTCGATACTAGCACCATCTGTCATCTTCTGAAAAAACGTAGGGTTCTTTGCTCGTTCCTTTGCTTTGTTTACGTCGTGTACGCACTCAAACCACGCGCTTATTTGTCCAAAACAATCCTCTACCTCACGCCCCGTCTGAATCATTTTCTTGACACCTGAGAAAGCTTTACCTGCTAATGAGATAGCCGCAGTTACGGTAAGTGGGTCAGGCATTGACTGCTACTCTAGATAAAGCTCCTAAGACTTTACCGTTGGGTATAACAGGTATTGTATCCTTTTGGTTTGATATATTTATTAGGCCACCTAATACTGAGCCTTCCCTTTTAGGTTCTTCGGCAGATTCGCCCATAAGAAATCCTGTTGCTGCACTACCCTTAGCTAATCTTCGAGCCAATACTCCGTAATCTTTTGCGCTGGCCTTTCCAGAAAAGTGTGCTATGGTAGTTAGGTTTATGTGAGTTGCCGCCTCAAGCTCACCCTTAGATACTGTCGTGCCGTCTACCTTCCAACTATTCCCCACTTTTTCTATTTTTTCTGCGTTTGCAATTTTTCTAAGAGTATCCATGTCTGCTTTTGTTTCCTTTAAAAGCTTAACAGTTTTTGTTCCTGTAGGAATAAGTCCTGTTACGGGGTCATATGTAGGCATAGTTAGACCGCCATCTGGTAGTTCTAATTTATATTTTTCTAACATATCAAGTGTTGCTTGTGCTTCTCCTTGATAATCTCTTTGCTTGTGCGTTCCTACTTTCTTAGGGTCTTTAAAATTTCTTTTAGTCATAGGTGCAATAGTTAAACGAGAACTGCCTCCGAGTGGGTCTAAGTTCGCTAACATATCATGCTTATCGGAAATTATTGTGTAGACATCGCCCGTTTTTAAATCCATCGCTATAAAATCGTTGACTCCTCCAGACTCTTTAGATTTAGAGGTATGGCTATCTTGCCAATAAACTATATTTGGATTTTGTTCATCTACTTTGAATGAAACGGAAGCTCCTTGTTTACCACCACCGTCAAAATCTAGCCACGCTTTAATTTGTTCTGGCGTAGCACCAGCTAAAGTGTTGTCAACATTTACGTCTGTATTTCTTTTAGTTCCCAAAGAAGCTTTTTGTGGCTTACCACCCGTTAGCCTTACTCCAGCTTTAGGTGTCCCATCAGGATTTAGCTGGTTAATATATTTTGCCATTTTAATTCTGTTATTACCTGCAAATATTTTTCTGAGTGAGTTAGCAGCTATATCTGAAGTTCCATGTGATTCTCCTAACAACTGCTGTGGACCATCTAATCTCTTAATATCTACATCAGTATTGTTGGGATTCATGGGGCGCTCCGAGCTTATTTTTCTTCCCTTTACAGTGACATTTATTCCTGCTGTCCAAACGGAAGTTATGTGGTCCATTGCCCTGTCTTGAATTACCATCGGAATATCAAAATCATTGTTGTCTTTAAATAAAGCAGCCCTTATTTCCTTATCATTAGACAACTCTTCGGTTTTATAAATATAGGATTTTTCTATAGCTGAATCTTTTAACAAATCTCCTTGTGCTGTATTAGGGCTTTGGTCTACAATGTTTCTTCCAGCGATTGCAGAGGCATAAGCGTCCTCAATATTTGCAGTTTCTGCTTCTCTAATAATTTCTTTTCGTTTAGTACCTGCTGCCCCTGCTCTTCTACGAGCTATCATTCCCGGCAAAAGAGCATCAGCAATACCTTCTGGACCTGCTCGACTAAAAGCAATACCTGCTGAAGTTGTTTGAGAAATTTTTCTTTCTAAAGGACTTTCAAAAGGTATAGCCTTTCCATCTTTATCAAATCCTTTATTATAAAATTTATCGAGCTTTGTCTTAGTACCTGCTGCTATAGTATTCACACCTCTTTTAAGAACCTGTGCCGTAGGAATTATTCCTAAAATAGATATAGCAGCATTAATATTTTTTGCATACTGTTCGTATCCGTTCTCTTTTATCCACTCGGAAATATTTTCTCCGACCTCTGCCAGTTCTCTTTTAATCGGTTCTTCAATAGCGTCAGGAGTTAAAGCAGACGCTACTGTACCTACAAGTTTTCCTACGGGAGCAAACAACATATCTATTCTAGCACCCATTTCACGAAGACCTGCCTCTAAAGAATTAATTTGTCCCTCGCTCAAGTCTTTTTTAATTTCATTTAAAACTTGATGCAGGTGAAGTTTACCCTCTCCAAATAAACCTTCGTAATCATCATCTTTTAATTCTTCCTCTATTTCTTTAATTTTATCAGAACGTTCTTTCCCTGTCAGTGAAGCCGTAGATATATCAATTAACGCATCTACGGGGCCATATTCTTTATCCGAGTCCTCTACATCTCCTGTAGCTGCCTGTGCTTCTGGTATCAAACTAAAGGATATTCCCCTCTTTTTTTCAGTTTCTATTTCTGTTTCTAAATCTCTATCCGATAAAATAACCTCACGAAGAGCATCTGCTGCTACATTAGCTGTGTCTTGTTCTGTAAATTCTTCGGATACTACTTCCTCAGATATAGCCTCTTCACGCTCAGGAAGTTTCAACTCAGCACCTGCAAAAATTTTATCGGGGTTTTCAATTTGATTTAGTTCTTGAAGCTCTGCTTGTGATACTCCTTGTGCCTCTGCAATTTCTGAAAGTGTATCGCCGCTTTGTATTTTATATGTTGAACCACCTTCCATAAATCGAGAACGCTGTAGGCTTCCTAAAATTTTACCGCCTTTAAAAAATCCTAAACGTACAAGAGGGTCTACTTGTCCACCGCCTGTATAGCCTAACCGTTTTAGAGGGTCTTCGTCATCCATAAATGCTGAACCCGCTTGCATGTTGTAAGGCATTCCTGTCATCTTATCTATACGTTCATCAGGTTCTTTTCCAACATTAGCTACGTTATATACTTCACCACCCTTTTTAAATTTCAACCTTTCAAAATCCTTCAAGGACATCTCATCACGAACTATACGAGAACTTCTTATATCCTCTTTTTCTATGGGCTGCAAACTAAGACGCGACATAAAATCAGTATAACGCCTAATTTTGTGCATCTCTGTATTCATAGCTTCTTTATCTTTTGCTCTTTTAAGAATTTCTCTACGAACTTCAGTGCTTATTTTATCAGGAACAAAGTGACCCTTCATAAAACCACTTTTATTTCCTGTACCTCGCATTCCAGCTTTTTCCATTAATTTCCAAATTTCTGATGCTCTAAAACCTAAGTTACGCATAGCTT
>VTLG01016205.1_pt1 | contig 53099 bp, 63 predicted proteins | sample 4694571 | NCBI WGS metagenome assembly VTLG01 (sample SAMN12604809, study PRJNA352737) | marine metagenome | biome: ENVO:00000447; feature: ENVO:00000209|ENVO:00000569|ENVO:01000036; material: ENVO:00002151; isolation source: viral sequences binned using virsorter ... | reverse complement strand
TGTTGTTCTAGTCATGTTATTTTCCTTTTTTTAACATCTTTGCTGCTTGACCTACACCTTTGATGCCAAATGATGCAGATATTGCAATAAACAATAAATACTGATACCATTCTGGAAGCGTATTTAACACTTCAAAACCATTTCTTACGTATTCTGTCATACCCGGAATGAAGACCAAAATTGCAGGAGCTAACAGCACAACTAAAGCAAATTCGTCTTTCCACGAATTATCTGTTGCTTGTGCCATTTTACCTTCCCACTCTACTTCCCCTGCAGCAACCTTTTCTGCAACGGTAGCACGAGCTTTGGCTTCAGCAACTTTAGCTAATCCATCTGCTTTTGTTTTTTCTACTTTGTTTTGAAACCAAGTGCCTGCTAGATTAGCTATTGGGCCAATTAATGCCTGAAACACGTCTTTTCCTTTCCAACTGTTTTATATGCTTTCTCCAAAAGAAAACAGATAACTTACTGAAGAAACCTGATAGAGTTAACATTTCCATCTTTTTCTTGCTTGTCGAAGTCTACTGTTTGGGTTTTTGGCTGCTTTAGGAAACTTTTTCATTTGCCCTGCACTTCTTGCACAAAATGATTTACGTCTTTTTGCAGCCTTACTCCCCGGTTTAACTTTTCCTGTTACAGCAGTTTTAAGTTTACTTCCGGGGTTATCCCTTCGGTATTTAGCTACACCTTTAGCAGTCATGCCTGCACCCTTTTTAGTCGGGCGTTTGTGACCACCTCCAATAGTGTGACCTTTCATGCTTCCCCGTTTAGCAGCCATAACTATCTAGCCTTACCACCACGAGCCATGTACTTCTTGGTTTTGCCACCACCACGCATCATCTTTTTGGTTTTGCCGCCACCTGCCATCATTTTTTTAGCTTTGCCACCGCCCATCATTTTCTTTTTGCCACCTGCAGTGCCACCTTTAGCCATTCTTTTTCTTACTTTTTTTTCAGCCTTAACATAATTAGGACTCACTTCCATACCTCTTGCTAAGTTAAGTATTCTTGTTAATATTTGCTCGGCAGTCATGCCTTTTGTATCACTTTTTCTTGCCACTGTTATTCTCCGAATATAGATTGTTAAATGTTGTTGCAGGATCAAGATAACTTTCGTGAATCTCTGCGTTGTGTATATACTGGCTCGGTCTAAAATCTGGAGGACCTTCCCCAGTTTCCCAAAGTGCAGGACTTGTTGCCCTTACTCTGTTATTTGGAAGAGCAATAATATTGCCTGTCCAATCTCCTGCATCTATTAACTGTAGCACGTGACTTTGTTTGTGTTGTGCAGGGTCATCTGCTATGTCACTTTCTGTGTAATCTACAGTAAACAGATATTGTCCTTTATGAAACTCCCCATCTATTTTACATATCCAAGGGGATGAGCTAACTCTGTCTAATCGTACTATCGAGTGATGATGTGAACTACAATCCCAAGGTTGAGCCAAATGTGTTGGCATTTTTTGCGGCCACTCTTCGTACGGTATGTCAGCAACAAGTGCTGTTATTGGCATCCTTGCCCACATTGCACCACCGTGTACGTTCGGTTCGTTTTCATCGTCATCACTTTCACATCCTGTAAATACAACTTGAAAACTAAGACATCTGTCTGGTACTGTGTTTACGGCTATTGCTAGTCCGTGTAAATATTCACCGTGATATATTTGGTGATTATGTGTAAATTCTTTTCTTACCCAACATTTAAAGTGTGGTATATTACTTATTAAGTATGCCACCTATCTACCCCACTGTTTTTTTAAATAGTTTTGTACAAGAGTAGATTTAGTAGCTAAATCGTGTTGTTTGTTTTGTATTGCGTGTGCATTTACTTCAAATAAATTACGCAAAATAAAACTTTGTTCGTAACTTACATTGGTAGATAACCAACCTATCAATGCTCTTCGTAACCCTTTTGTTACTTTGTTTACGCTGTGAGGGTATATAATTGGAAAAAATAAAACTTGACCTGCTTTTAATTTAAAAGGTATTGAACCTATTTCGTTGTCAAGAACAAATTCTCCGCCCTCGTAATCATCTGATAAACAAACTGTAAAACCGTAATCAAAGTAAGTTTGATTTATTTTAGGTTCGGCTTTAAAACTGTCTATGTGTTTGTTGTAGTAGTCACCTTCTCTGTAGTGGTTATAAAAATTAACCGATACACGAGTAGGGTTAATAACTGAATCAACAAACGGATTGTGTATAATTCGTGCAGAAACTAAATTTCTTATCTCATCATCTACTTTTACAGACTCTGAATTTTTTTTAACGCCTTTTAATGGTTGCGTTTTATTACCATCTTCCATACGTGGACAAAGATCTAAACATCTGCTTACATCTTCTTTGGTTAATAATTGTAATAACATTTTTTACCTTTGTTAACAAAAATCTTCCCCCATGTATAAAGTAAGGAGGGGTGGTTGCCCACCCCAACTTATTATGTGCCAGTTGAAACTGTAGCAGTTTCTACAGGATTGTGTGAAATGTCTGCTAAAACTACGTGTATTCTAAAACGTAGTGCAGATTCTCCTGTTGATCCACCATCGAGAATTAACGCATCGATAGTATCTGCTGAAGTTAAAATTCTAGCGTTAGAACCAGAAGCACCGACAGCAGCTTCAAGAAATGGTGTAAAACCTGCAGCACATGCAGAACCGTCTACAAAACAGTCTACATCACCACCTGTAAAACCCACATCAAGAGTGATCTGTCCGTTACCTCTTGCTTCTAAAACTTCTAAAGCACCTGCAACAATCATAGTATCAGCAGGAACGTCAATCAACTGAACAACGTCTCCCCCTGTACCACCATCGGCAGTATCATGTACTTTTGAGGTCATTACGTAAGGTCTTGCAACGTTACCCGGATGACCTGCAGTTCCTCCGTTAGGAGTTAAATCATAAGTCGCCATTTATTCCTCCTATAGATTAAGCAAAGTCAATGACGCCACGAACTAACGCTTCTGGTCTAAGAATTTTTCTACCAAAAACATGTAGTCCTCTAACAACGTCAGAGAATGATTCAGTTGAACGTACCACTTCAGTCTTTGCGATGTGAGACGCTGTTGCCGCAGCAGAAATGTGACCTGCTAAGATAACATTTTCAGAAGCGTCTGTTGCCAGACCTGTCATTGTTACCTGATCAGTTCCACTTGTGCTGTTTAAAGCTGTAGACTTGTAGCATTGAAAGCCTGCAAGTGTACCCGGAGTTGCAAGTCCATTTCTTAGGTTAGAAGACGCATCGCCAGTTACCTGTACTTCTGCTATCTTGTTACCTGCTTGAAACATCTTCTCGTAGAAGATAGGAGGTGCAACAAACCATCTATTCTCTTCTGGTACAGATTGGTCGTCAAGCACTCTAGCCATTAAAAGCATGAGGTTGATACCTGCATCATCTGTTTCTACGTTAATAGGAGCAGATGCTGTACCTAAAGCTGTATTAGTAGTTGTTAAACCACCTGATAAACTTGCATCATCAGCACCTGCAAGACCTGCACCGTCTGATAAAGCTTGTAGTACGTTTGCATCGTATTTTCTCTTCAAAGAAAAAGCACCTGATGAGGTAGCTAATGCTTCAAAGTTAACATGAGAATGTCTCTCCTCGATGTCATCAATTTTAAATGCAAATGCGTTAGCTTGGTCTACGGTCAATGTAATTTGATCGTCTGCCAAGTTTTGTGTGTTCACCACAGAACCTCTAGTATAACTTGATACAGTTATTGTAGGTTCTTTGATGATATTTACAGTGTCACCAAAGTTTTCAATTTCCCCAGTGTAATCAGTATTAGTAATATCTTCTGCAACCGAAGCACGTCTAAAGAATTTGAGAACTTTTTGGCTAAAAATTTGCGGAGCAAAATTACCCGAAGGTAAGTTACCGTAACCCGCAGCAGTTCCGAAAGCCATTTTTCTCTCTCCTTAAATTGAGGTTTAGCTGTTCATATCAATTCGCCCCTCCTGCCTTGCTAAGTCTATTTCGGCTTCCACCTTTTCAAACTCCCAAGGTTTTAAACGGGCGATGTCAGAACCCTTCCAGACTTTTTTATTTGAACCTTCTTTTGTTGCAACATCTTTTGGTTGTTGTCTAGTAACCGATGCAGCAGGGTCAGAAGCTTCTTTTGATCTAGTTGGTTTCTTTGTAGAGATTCCCATCTCCGATTTATAAAGAGATATAATTTTACCTGCCCATTTAGCGTCAGTATTATTTTTATAAATACCATCACTTAATTGTTCAGGTTGATCATCTAACCAACCAAGAAATTTTTCGTCAGTTTTTAAACTGTTAAAATCAGGGTGCAATCGAAGAAGTTCTTCAGTTGCTTTTTCTTTTTCAAGATTTTTTTCCCGTTTTTTTACAGAGTCTATCTCCTCACGAAGTTTTGCAACTTGAGATTGAGTTTGCAATCCTGATACTGTTTCAACTACTTCAAAAACATCGGGGTATCTTTCTTTAAATTCCTCTAGTTCTTCAAGTGTTTTTGGCGGCTTTGTGCCTATTGGCATTTCATACGCCCGTTTTTTAACAGTTTCTAGTTGACTTTGAAATTCTTCACGTTCACTTTTAAACTCATTAAGTTTTGTGTCATAATGTTTTTTAAGGTCATCATAACGTTTTTTGTAATCGTGATCTTCTTCTTTTGTCTTTTTTTCTGCAAAACTATTATCACTCTGTTGAGTAGCCACTTGATTAGAAGTGGGGTCAATTTGAGCTTCGTCTTGTTGTTGCTCTTGGTTTCCTTCATCCTCTTCATCTTTGTAAACATCATCTCGATATTTACCCCTATAAAGATTTTGATTATCTAAGACTCCTTTAGAGTCGTTTGGTTTGTTGGCTCTTACACCTCTTACTTGTTTTGCCATAGTTTTATACCTCATTTATTGCAGTGCCACATGGCAGTGGGTAGCTGCTTCGGTTTTGGTCAGTGCCACTAAAACGTGGGTAGCTGACTAAATTCCTAATTTCTCTATACGATCTCCTTGTTTATCGTAATTTGGAATTATAAATCCTGTATTTTTTTCTTTAAAATCATCAACTGGTTTTAATTTTGGTTTTAAAATTTCTTTATTAACATTTGGTTGAATACCCATTTGTTTTTCATTTTGTATTTGTTGTAACGCTTTTTTAAATTTTTTAACGTAATTTGATCTTTGTTCAGACGGGGTATTACTGTAGTATGATGCTATACTTTTTTCTAAAGATTTACCTTTTGTTAATTTGCTTTGAAAAAACAAGTTAGCAAAAGTGTTATAATGTTTTTCATGTTCAGAAATTGGTATTAAACCTTCACCATCATTGCTTAACCTTTGTATGTATTCTTCTGCAGATATTCCGTATTCTTGAGCTTTATTTTTAACTGGTATTTTTTTTCTGTTATTTTTAGGCCCTGTATAAACAAATTCATTTCCAGTTTGTTCAAGATTTACTCTTTGTTTACCAAAATCTATAAATTTTTCTGCGTACGCTATTTGTTCAGGTTCAAGAGTTTTTCTGTTATCTTTTAAAACTTGTTGCATGGCTGTATAGGTCATTTGACGTAATCCAAATGCAGATGACCCTTCAGGTCCTTTAACTGTAACTTCAGTATATCTATATGGATTATTTTGATATTTTTTTCTCATTTGAGTGCTTGTTTTTACATCTCCTGTTTCCACTCTTTCAAGTGCTTTTATAAGTGTTAAATAATCAACGCCAAAGAATTGTCTAGAAACAGGCAATAAAGGTTGTTCTTTTTCTTTTTTCTTTCTTTTTATAAATGCTTCGTAAGCTTTTTTTCGTCTAGGAGACATTTTATAAGGGTCTGGTTCATTTTCATACATCCCAAATATCCCAAGAGCTTTTAAAATATCTTCTATTCCAAACCCTGCTTTAACTACCTGCTCCCCTTGTGCTTTTTTAACTCTTGTACCTAAGTACGCACCTTGAGATGCTTCTGTTTGTCTTTGAATTTCTTGGGTACGTTTTTTACCACGATTATTTATTTTTTCTAATCTATCGTACCCTATTTCTTTTGCAATTAATTTTGGAACATAAACTTCATTTTGAGAAACAAGTAATTTTACCTTGTCTCTTATATTTATTTTAGGGTTTCCAAAACTAATGTCAACCCCTCTTTCTTGTAAATTTGTAATTGCTTTACCAATCATATTTTGCAAGTCTTGTTTACCTGCAAACTCTGCCGCCGCTGCGTTGATAATAAAATCACCATCTTGTGCATCCATTGGTTTATCATCAGCAACAGTTTGTTGCGGAGGAACATTTGGTTTGTGTCCACCTATGTATTGTGGGGGTCTAACTACGTTTGGGTTATTCATAATTAAGTCACATCACCAAAATCTTCATATCCTGAAGGAGATTCATAATCATCAAAACTATCCCCCTCATCATCATCAGAATCTTGAAAGAAAGGGTCTGGCAGTGGAGCAAATTCAGCAACTTTTTGTCTATTTTCTGGTTTCGTTATTGTTGTATATACCGTACCTGCAGGTTGGTTACCATACCCACTAGTTTGAAACGTTTTACCTGCAGCTAAATCTGCCCCTCCTCCTACTAAATTTGAAGCTACAGGAGACAGTACATCTGGTCGTCTAACTGGGGTACGTGATGGAGGAGGATACGTTGTATCAATGTCGTATATAGTATCAAGTCTAGCACTTCTTTTAACTTCAGTATATGGAGCAGATTTTACAATCGGGTCAGTTGAACGTATAGCGTAATTTTCATCTGCACTATATGCAGGAAAAATAACATCTGCATCTCTAAATTCACCCGAACCGATTGTAGGTGTTGTTTTAATTTTAATAGCATCCTCATCTACAGGTTTAGGTTTAGGTGTTAATATTTGTGATTGAATACGATTCATAATTTTTTTACCTTCTTCTATTGATGTGCCTGAACTCGTAAACATAGTTCTTCCTTTTCGCACTTCATCCACCCACTGTTTTGCTAAATCTCTGTTGCCACCAAATTCTTTATCAGCTAATTGTTGTAGTCCTTTCATAGAGCCGTAGTATGATGTTTGACCATTTGCATCTACAAATGAACCGTCTGCTCTATAACCTCCTTCACCACCAACGCCAAATCCTTCTTCATTAGAAATACCAAATGAACTTGGTAAAAACCCTTTTTGTATTGCTTCCAAATTTAAAACTTGTTGATTAGTTATCCCCATTGGTAATGTTCCAATATAATTTCCATTTCCGGGGCGTCTTACTAAATACGTTCCATCTACACGAATTGCATACCCCGTATCTTGACCTGCTTGTCCTGCAACTTCTTTTCTTTGGGGATGATCTGCGGGTAAATCTGATATATTAAAAGCTCCCAGAGCCGCTTGAACTTCTTTTGAAGCTGCCATTTTTTCACTCATCGCTAAATTGCCTATTGGGGTAAACATACCTCCCCCAACGTTTTCAGTACCCCAAGGAGTTTCGTAGTCTTTCCCAAACAATGCTGAACCCACCAATGCACCCGGAAATCCTGCAACTGAGAGTCCACCAGTTGTTACTAATAAATTTCGTTTAAAATCAGACTTATCTCCAATACCTTTACTTTTTTTGTAATCATCCCATGATTTAGCAGATAAATCCATACTTTGTAAATCTACAGCACTTACTTTTGTATCGTAGTAATTGCCCATAGCTTGCAATGATCCATCTGGTTTTGTTCCAAGTTGAGTAGAAAGAAGATTTATTGTATCAGAGTCACCTTGACTTACCCCTGTTGCACTTAAAACTGTGGCTACTTCTTGTTTTTTATCATCATCTTTGTCATCATCATCATCTCTTACAGTCGATTTAATTCCTGTAGTTCCTAAATAATCTTTGTAAAAATCAGGTCTACCAAGTGCGTATTCTTCAGGAGAATAAGATCTTCCCGGAATAAATCCTGTATCTATAATTTCTTCAGCCATTTTTAATTACCCCTTCGTGACTACTCTTCAGGTTGAGGAGCATTTCCAGTAAAGCCAGTCTCCCCTGCAGTTGGCGTAGCTCCGACTCCGATTGTGCCGTTACCAGACCCTTGACTGTCAGTTCCTTCAGGCTGTTGAGGTACTCCATTAGGTTGTTCCATTCCTTGCTGTTGATTAGGGGCGACAGCACCCTCGCTTGTTCCTTGTTGAGCATCTTGCATCATTCCTTTTAACATTTCTGCGTACAGTTGTGCTTCGTTGTGGTCATTGACTAAAGTTTCTGGATCTATATCTTGTGCTATTGCAAGTTCTTTTATTAAGTTTGGTATTTTTATAAAAGGTGCAAGCATTGGATTAGATACAGTTTGAAGTAACGCAGTTAGTCTTTGAGTGCGAACTTCTTTTTGCATAACCGCAGCAACGCCACGTGGTTTTATTTCAAGATCCCCTTTTATATCTTCTATGTCTGGATTAAATTGCATGTTCCATTGAAAGAAAGCTTCTCCAACTGGTTTAAGAAGATTATCGTCTATATTTTTTATAACTGTTTTCATGGATAAACTCGCTGAACCCATTAACATAGAAAGTCCTGCTGCAGTTCTACCTGTGCCAGTTACTCCTGTTTGTCCATGAAGTATAGATGGTATACCCGTTTCTTCATCCGCAAGTTGTCGTGATATTTGATACATTTGTATATTTTCTGGGGCAGTGTTTGGAAACTTTAATCCGTTGATTGCTGTGCCAGTTACACCAGATTGTCGTCTAAATATTTTACCGGGAAAAATATCCATATTTTGTCCGGGAACAAGACTTGCTTCATCCACGTCAAGCACAAGATTACCTGCAAGTGCAAGGTTGTCTATTGCCATACGAACGTGTCCATTCATAAGCATTTGTGCATCTTCCATGTTTTCCGCTACACCAACTCCCCACAATTGATAAGGGTTGATTTCAAATGGAAATGCTTGATAAGGTATACGTGCAGGAGTAAATGGGTTTGCAACACATCTAATAATCATATTGCCACATACCCAAACGTTAACTTGCATCTGGTCAAATTCAGACATTTCATTAACGCCTTGCATACCAACTTCATCAGCATATTTTTTATCAATTACACCCCAATACTCAAGAACTTCAAATCTGTTTTCTTGATAGTATGGCTCAGTTTCATCTTCACGGATTGTATCTTCGTAGTATTTATCTTCGTAGTTTGCACCTTTTGCAAGACACTCTTCAATAGCTGCTGCATCAAAGTAAGGTCGTTTAATAAGACCACGAAGTTGTTGTCTGTTCATACGATGACGTTGTATGACATACTCGCAGTCTTCTATACTAGTGGCTGATGGATCAGGATGAAAATCCCACAAAGAAACATATTCAATTCGTGGCATTACTTTTTCATAAGGTGAATATACTCTATTACCTTGTTCATCATTTTCCCAGTTATGTACTTTTTTATAAAAATTAAATGGGCCTTTGACTATTCCTGTGCCTAAAAGAGATGATTCAAATATAGCTCTACGAAACACATTAACAGCGTTGCTATCAAGTAGTTGGTCGTGGATGCACTTTTCCATACGCATTGCCATTTTTTGTGCAGGTTTAACTTGAGGTTCACCTAATTTAGATGTGCCTGCGACAAGCATATTTGGAAATTCTTTACCGTATGATCCTAGTTTGTGGGGTTCTTCTACAGATAAAGCTCCCGGAAGAAGTTGTTTCCCGTCTCCTTCAAATCCGTACGGATTAGTCATTTCATCAATTGGTGTTTTCATGTGAGCAAACTCTTCAATACCTTCTGGTATTGGAGTTGGTTCGACCACCAACGGAAACTTCTTGTTAGCAAAAAGTATGTCTACAATTTGACCATACGCTGCAAGAACTTTAGTTTTGGTTATTTTAATAAACACCCTAGAACGTTCAGAATCACGATATTGTGTTGTAGAATCGTAAATACCCCTAAAGTTTTTATACGCTTGTAACCAACGATGTTCGTGTGAACGTCTGCCATTTTCTGAATCTTCAAACTTCTTTTTAACGTACCCTGCTAATCCGGGCATTTCCTCTGACGGATTATTTATAGATACGCTAGAATCATCTTCAGGTTGAAGAAAATTTTCATCAGCCATTATTTTTTACCTTGAATTAGAAGTAGTTTCTGTCTTCCGCCATTGAATTAAAAGAAGCTTCAACTGTTGGTTTAGTTTGCTTCTTTGGCATATCAACTTGTAAAGCATCTTGGTTTACTTCAGTTGAAAACTCAAGACCTTCTCTGTGCAAGCTAGTAGAACCTTCAGCGTTATCCACTGTTATTTTATCTGATCCCATAATATAAGCTGCACCTTTGTTTAGATTGTCTGCCATTATTATCTCCTTATTTGATTTTTATTTATAAACCCACCAGAAGAAAATCCTGTTGGGTAGCCAAAGCCTGACATCATTGATTCTAAGAAAGATCCACCTTTTTTTATTGAAAGATCTTCTTGAATTTTTTCACCTGTAAATTTCTCTACACCTTCTCCCACTTTTTCTATTTCCCTAATACCAATTGGTAAAGGATTAATTGTCTCAACACCTGCTCTACCTAAAGCTTCTTGTTCTGATTTACCTTCTTGTATAGATTCTTGATATTCAACAGCTCCGCCTACAAGTGGAAGAGACTTTGCAGTTGTAGATGCTATCGTTGCTGCAGTGGTAATAGCAGCTTTACCTGCTTTTGATTTTGCAACTTTCTCTACTCCTTGAACAATATCATCCCAAAGTCCTTGTGCTTTTAGTTTAGCAACGTCTTCAGCAGGTATTAACTTTTCTGGATTAACTATTAAATTGTTTTGTGCTTTTAATTGGTTTTTTAAATTTCTTTTTAATTCTTTTTCTTGTATCTCTTTTACTAAAGCTTCTTGTTGTTTAGGTATTCTAGCTGCTTTTATTTCATCTAATTCTAAACCCTTTTTTTGAGCCTGTATGTCAAGATCTAACTGTGAAACTGTTTCTTGTTTTGCACCTGTTATTGCTTTTTGTCTTGCTAATTCTATCTCTTCTTTTGTAGCAACTCTTGGTGCAACAACTTCTTTGAGTGCATCTGCGTTAAATTTAAATTCAGATTTATGACCGTCATATACTTTTACACCTTCATTTGCAACATTAAGTGTAGGTGTGTTTAAACCGTAGTTTGAAAACAGATTATTAACTGTGCCTGCATTTAGATTAAAAGCAGAGGTCTTTATCATATTTTCAGTAATGTTACCTATAGCTTTTGACTCTGGGGTGTTTACTTTATAGGACTTTGCTTTTGTACCTAGTGCTTTATGACCCATGAAGTCATCCCCTAGATTACTTGGAAGTTTTAGATCACTTTCAAGTGCTTCGATATTTGCCGACCGTATTATCTCTGTGAGACCTGTAACAATTTTACCTTTTCTGTCTACAGGTAAAGATATTTCATGTCGATCTAAAAATTTAGGAAGTAAATATTTTTTCCAAGCTTTGTTTACTTTGTCTTGACTTGTGCCAAACAATTTAATTTCTGCATTAGGCATGTCGGGGTTTGCTGTTTTAGCTTTGTTGTATACACCTTTGAGAAACTCGGCAAATGACCCAGTGTAAGTCGTAGCGTATCTTGTCTTTTTACCTCTAACCTCTCCTTTCACAGAGACTGAAGTATTACCCTGTTTATCAGTAATTATTGACACGTCAGACAATCTTAAAGATTTATAATCCTCTGTATCATTCAATATTGTTCCAACTCTGTGGCTTGTATATCTGTGATATATAAGAAAATCTTTGGTGGCATCACTTATTGCTTTGTCACCTTTCATTTCGTTAAAACCTTCAGCGTAGATTTTATCTATCTCTTCAAAAGGTATCATACCTCTCATGGCTTGTTCGCCACGAAGCTGTCCTTTAGCACCAACGTCTTTAGCTAAACCTGTTGCACCTGTAACATTTGTGGTGAGATTAGCTAAGCCAGATTCAACTAAACCCTGATTAGTATACTTTTCTAAAGCTTGAGCCTTGACATAAAAATCAGCTTCTACCTTACCTTTACCTGCTTGTATGTTGGTTAAATAATCTTTGCTCTGTACTGTATTAAAGTAAAGACTTTCTAGGGTTACGTTTTCTCCTAACTTACCTTTTATTATAGCGTTTTTAAAACTTTTTATATTTTTAGCAGCATTTTTTTCATTAGCTTCTTTTGCTCTATTCTCAGCAAAGTCTAGTGCTTGTCCTATTGTTATATCTTGTGTTATTTCTGCCATTTATTAATATCCAAATGTTTGATCATGGACTTGGTAGACCTGATTCTTGATGCCATTAAGCGTTTTATGAATTGACACATACCCTGTCATCCTTGTCATTAACATGTATCGTAACGCATCGTATGCGTGGTCTTCCGCTTTTGTATCTACGTCTTCTGCATTTGTTTTGCTAAGAGGTATACCTGCCAGTTGCTTGATAAGGTTGATACAATTCGGAAATATTCGTAATCGTGGTTCGTCTGTTCTTGGGTCATCTGCCAATCGCCTATGTATTTCCATTTTTCCTTGTATTCTATTACGATCAGATGGAATCCAACGGACTCCTGATCTCATCATTGTTTCTGCGATTGAAGGGCCAAACCCTGTTTTGTTCCAACACGAAGAGTCGAGAACTGTGTAGTGTGGTGTTGGATCGTTTTCTTCTACTTGTAATATTCTATCAGCCAGTTGCTCTGCTGTCAAGTGTTTTACGTATAATTCACGATAAACCCAGATATTATTATCCCAATCAATAGCACCCCAAAGAACGCATGACGGACTCGAGTAGCCGTAGTCGGCGGCTCGTATGCGGGGGAAATTGAATGGAAGCTCAAAACTCGGTGTAACATGTTTACTCCTTGAAAATTCTGGAAACGCCGCACCTTCTGTTACTTCCCAGTCTCCTTCAAGAAGTCGTTTACGTTCAACTTCAGGAAGGGAACGTAACATCGCTTCGTATTGACCGTCAGCTAACAGATATGGATTGTCAGTTAAACGTGCAGGAATGAACCTGCGATAAAATAAAGGTTCACCTGCTTTGTCGTGTCCATTGGGCCACAGAAATGGTGTACCTGTTTCAATGTCTGTTGCAGGAAAAGTTGTATTGTGTTCAGCAACATCAATATACATCTTTTTTACCCACCATCCACCAACTCCTCCGGGGTTAGCAGTGCAACGCATATACAGATTGTTTTGTAATTCTGTATCAGTTGAACGAAGTCGTGAACGAAGATAATCCCAAACGTACGGTGTTGGGTATTGTGTTATCTCGTCTATACCTATCCAGTTAAACGACTGTCCTTGAAATCGAGTTACGTCTTTGTCTTTGTCCAGATACGTAAACCAGATGGTTGCACCTGATGGAAATATCCATGTGGACTTTGACTCCCGGAATCTTGCACCGGGGAACGCTTTAGGATAAAGCTGTCGTGATTTGTCTATAAGTTCTGTTAACTCATCCAGAGTACGCCTAAGAAGAAGCCCACGATGGTTGCCGTTATGGCAATACCGTAGGGGGTCTGCAAGTAAGGCAAAACTTTTTCCTCCACCTGCACTGCCACCGTAGAGAACATCTCTTTCACTTGAGGAAAGAAATTCTTCTTGAGGCCCTTCATTCGGTTGAAAAATAATTTCACGCCCATCCACAAGTTGCTCAACGGCACTAGGAAGGCTCTCCAAGTCTGCTTTATCAATAAGTGTGGTTTCATTACTACTGAGTCCTTTCTCGACCTTTGTAATCTTCTGTTCAAGTTCACGAGCATATCTTCGCTTGCTCTCAGCTTGTTTCGTAACTTTATCTGCTCTTTTCTTGGCATCTCGTAACCTTTTTTGTGATTGTTTACGTGCCTTTACTGCAGCGGAATAATAATATGTTGCTTTGGGTGCGTTGGGGTCTTTCTTGGGTCGCCCTCGCTTTGGTTGTTCGGTCATTAATCTTTACGTTGTTTTGTCTAAACCTGCTTTACGTGGTTTTTGATAAGGTTTCTTTTTATCAAAGTACTCTTTACTTCTGTCATACCCAGTTAAAGCATCAACGCCTTTAATTACTAAGTTTAATATGCTAAATTTACCTAGTGGTGATCCTGATGGGTTTTCTTTTGTTTTGTCAGCCATCGATAGTTACCCCTTTTTTCGGTGGAAGTAGTACAACACCGTGTATGGCTTGTACATTTACGTTGGTTGTTTCTTGTTTACCCAGTCCAACTCTATTTAAAAGCGATTCTGCCGCCCTGAAGCGTAGATCGTCTCCTCTTTCGGGTACTGGGTTGTCAATTGTTGTTACAAGGCGTGACGCAGCCTTATATGCGTTCATAGACAGCACGTTTTGTGTGCGTCTGATAATCTCGTCAGCAAGATTGTTGCGTAACCATGTGGTAGATCCTTTTGAATAACCTGCTTTAACTGCTGCATCGGTTATGTTTCCACCGTTTTCAAAGAGATTTGTAAGAAATTGCTCTTCTTTAGGGGTTATTTCACGTTCTTTGCTTCTTTGTTTTGGGAGTAAATTTGTCACAGCGATAACCTCGTGGCTGCATTTCAGGTTTGTATAAGGGCATTTCGTTAATTATCTCGTAAACTCGTGCCAAACACTCATCTCGTGTTATGTATGGGCCTCGTGTGTCCTTAAACTCTTGACAAAAGTCGGGTAATTGTGGTTTTCCCCACAAACATGCTAATACAAACGCTTCAAACATAAGTTTCTTTCGTTAAACAAACAAAAATCAGTCAATAAAGCCAAATACACTGTTTTTATATTAAAAGATACTTGGTTGCATGTGCTTTAATTGATGTTTTGTTACCCTAATAATAGTAACTTATATAGCAATAGTCAAGAAAAATAAAAAAAATCTTGACAGATCGTGATTTGGTCGATACAATCGGAGTGTAACCCTCCGGGAAATACACCACATATCATAAATCAGGTTACCCCGCCGCATATCCCCTAAAGATATGCCCACTAAGTTGTATGACTAACTAATTTACACAAAAATATGGCGATATTGCATGCAAATGCACGGGGGGGTGGGGTGTCCTTCGCACACCCGCAGACGAATATATTTATGTATTTTTTATCATTGATAGTTATTAAAAAGCCAAAGGCAACCAGTAACCCCGCCAGATATATCAAATAAATATCAAATATTAGCTTAAATATTACCTCACATAATGCACGTGTAATATACTTGAGCAAGTTAATCATACAATTAACCCCGACATATTGATATTTTCGGTTTATATTGCGTTTAAATCCCACCAGACGACCAAACAATAAAACCAATGATAATAACAAGTTATATATTATTCTGGCTTGTTGGCATAAAAAAACCCGCTTAACTATGAAGCTAAACGGGTTTCTTTCGGAGGAAAGCTTAATCTATGGGTTTAAATCAACCATTTTATATTCTTTAGAATTAATCTTTTTTTCAGTTTCTTTTCTATTTTCACCTAAAAACTGATTTCTATATCGGCTAGTAGTTGGAGAATAATCCCAATTATTTATATCCAAATAAGTTGCATTCATTTCATCATTTTGAACCTTAACCGCTATAATAGTTTCATAACTTTGAAAAGTCTGGCGGGTAATATTCCCTTCTCTCTCTGATATAATAAACTGGTTCGGTATTGCTCGACCTTTCCAATTTTTAAAGTTTTCTACCTTCTTTAATGCAAACATATTAACCCGCCTTTTTTTCTGCTATTAACTCTTCAAGGTCAATCTGTTTATTATCCAAGTCTTTTTTAAACTTGTTAATCTCGCCATTATCCCAAAGCTTTTTCTCAGGTGATCCCCACTTAGTCGTAGTAAAGAAATGAAACCTTCCCATCTCTTCAGCGTGTTTAAAATGCTTTCTTCTGGTTTTAGATATAGTTGTTGCTAATCTTGTCGGCAAACAAGTTATAACTTGGTCGGGTGTCGTATTTAAATCAACTGTTAAAATAATATTATTGTTCTCGTCAAAAATACGCATTTTGCAGATTGTAAACGTTTCAAATACTGTAAATTGCATCTCGATGGATTGACCGCCGATAGTTTCGTATTTATGGGTGTCGTTATTATACTTTCGAGTATATACTTGTTTTTTAATTTCCATTTTTAAAGTCCTTTCTAATGTTACTATTAAAAAAAGGGCTAGATTAATTTCTAACCTAGCCCAATTAGATTATATATTTTTTTATATGTCAAATATTATTTTTTAAACTGGTATTTATTCCTAATTGAAGAAATAATATTATTCTCGTTTAAATCGGTTAAAATATATTTTACTTCTTCAACTGGTAACCCAGACCGCCGAACAATAGAATTAAATTTTAACCCATTACTTGAATTTTTAATGACAAATAAAACAAGTTCTTTGTGTGTGAACATTTGACTGTTGACCTTGTATTTCTGCCAAGCTTTCGACAAGTTCACCGTCAGTTCATGTATGCGAATTGCTGAACGACTAGTGTTGTGTTTTTGTCTTGCGTTGTTGCTGACAGTTTCCAATGCGTCTAATGTCGTGTCAATGTTTATAGCTTTCATGTTATTCTCCTAAATAAAAATTGCATAAAGAATTATCACAATGAGTAGAAGTATTAATATTCTCCAAATAAACATTAATAATCCCATAGTTTCAGATAAACCTCTCATTTAAGCAACCTCTAAAACTTTCCAACTATCACACTCAATAACAGTTCTTACCTCATCATTTCGAGTTCGCTGAACACTTGGTTTATCTGCGGTAGATTTTCCGCTACGAATTTTTTGAATATCCATTCTTCCCTTTTCTTTATTAAAGAATGTCTTTTCAATAGTTTCATCAGTATGGGTTGCCCAATGTGTCAAAGCATTGTAACCCGCCCACATAGTCTGTCCAAGTTCAGTTTGTTCTTTTTCAAACCTATCCAATAAATAATTAAGCTTAGTTTCATTAACTGGATTAGTTAGATTTAACTCTGCAGATTTACCTTTCTTTTTACAAATGGTTTCTTTAAGGACATTTCCAAACTGTTCAATATCCATTTTAGAATTAACCCAGTTATCCATTTGTTCTGATTGGCTAGTCCAATGTTCCAAACCAATACTTGCCTTAGTCATTAAAGCGGTAGTCGATAAGTTACGAGTATGTTTTGCTATTTGATGATAAGATTTTTGCCCACCGAATACCATTGTATTCCTACATAAATTACGATACGCACCAGAAAAAACTTGAAAACTCCAAGACATATCACAAGAATTAAATATATCAATTCTGCATAAAACTTTATCTTGTTTTTCTCCAACCGATTTTTCAAGGTCATGAAAATAAATAATTCTGTGAGCTTGTAACCCGTCTTTATATAACTGGTCAACTACTGTTATATTATCTAAAGGCAAATCAGATTGACTAAGTATCTTAGCTTGTTCACTAAATAATTCGTGATGCGGAATTAATTTGTAAGTTTCACTAACTGGTCGAGTAACCAGTAACCTATTCAAACTAGCATTATACAATCCAAAATATCCATCTAATTTAGTGGGGGTAGTCACTAAACCATAATGGACATCATCTTTCCCAGCAGGAATAAGAGCATCTAAGTCTACTTTTTCTATCTTGGAATTATCTTCATAAAAACTAACATCTGTATAATCCCTATGAGTATTTACTTCTTTTGCGAAGTCTTGATTTATATAATTCATTTTAAAATCCTTTCTGTAAAATAATTAAAATGAAATTCTTTTATAAACTTATTCTGTTTAGATTACAATAGTTTTCTTTTTTATTTTATTTTTATTTTCAAGAATTTTTATTTTTCTTCTTAAAAATTCACCGCCAATTTTTGATGATTTTAAAAACTGGGAATTTAACAAATCCGTAACCCCAAATTCCTTACTACCTTTAGTGTCGTTCGATTTGCCATTCTTAGTGTCACTTAGTTTGTCAATATCTGCATAGATAATTGGCTTGACATTAATAATAGTCAAAGTGACATTTCCTATCCAATGCTTATCAACTGGTAACCAAACTAATTTGTTGTTGACATCTCTTTGATAATGAAAGTAATCCATTGTGTATGGGTCATAACGAACTGGAAAGCAAAATTCATTGTCAATTTTGGCATACTTATTGACAACAATTCCATTGACAAAAGCATGAACATTCTTTTTGCCTTCACTCTTAACTCGTTCATTACCACTCTTACGAACAACAAACATAGCATTAGTCAAGGATATATTTCTAGCGTGTCTTTTTACTAATCCAGTTTTGTAATCTTGAACAGAAAAGCATCTCTTATGTATATTGTAATAAACTCTTACTCTATCTGTTTTAGTCATCCGTATTCTCCTTACTGTATATAGATAAACTAGTTAAGTCTACTTGAAAGTCATCTGCCTTTTCTGGTTCATTACCCTCCTCAATTCTTTGAGCATTGTGTTTTTTCAACCATTTATTAAAATCGTCTGTAGTTACTTGGTATCTTCTGTGTCCAAACAAGTTACTTTGGTCTTGCTCAATATAATAAACGTTATATAGTTTCATTCATTTCCTCCCTCTCTAATATTTGTTCTTCAACAAATTCTTTTAATTCTATTAATTGCTCTTTACTCCAAACATCTCTAATTAAATAAAAAGTTCTCATAGTATTTTTTTCATGCTCTTTTATTTTAATTAAACTGTTATATTCATTTTCTTTATGTTCAGATTCATTAAAACTAAAACCCTCTCCCATTTCTTGTTCAGTTTTCCAATGTTTCATTATTCACCTCCCTTAATGTATGGTTTAAGATAGTCTTGTATTTTTGGCAGTTTCTTTAATGGTTTTAGTTTCTGCCCATGTAGTTCTTCATCTGCTCTACATTCATTAAGAGATTTTAAATCCCTTTGTTCTGCTACTGTGAAATAATGAAACCCACAATCATAACATTCGCCACTCTCGTATTGAAATGGTTTGTAATCAGAGTATGCACTCATTGACCCATCACAATTTGGGCATGATAAACTAAAGCTATGTCCACTCATATTTTCCCCTTTTAAAAATTTAAGATAAATAAACAGTTATCATCATTCAGAACGTTTGTCAAATTCTGTTAAACAAAAAAGTTTAATCAGTTCAGATAACGTTTCTTCTGTGTGTTTTTTATCTGTTTCATTTGTAACATTCTTATCTATCCAATCAGACAAATCCCCAATAGTCATGTTGTGAATTTCGTCATACAACTGGTCGTAAACTCTACTGTTTCCATCATGTGACATTTTAATCTTCCTCATGTGTTGTTGTAATTTCAGTTTGATTATCCGCATTGACAATAGTTTCTAGTCTGTATTGTCTAAGGTTGTGGTTTTCTAAATTATAAAATACCACTTCATTATTATCATCATGTTCTGACAATATTTCTTTTAGTTCTTTAACTTTCATTTGTTTCCCCCATGTTAGATTGACATTCTTCTATGTGTGTTTTCATTTCTTCAAAATATTTTATAAGTGACAAAGTTCGTTCACAAATACCATTTACACCACTATTAAATTCTAACTGTTTTAATCCATCTACAATAAGACTAACTTCTTGTAAGTTAAAACCCTCTGGTGTATCGTTAGCTACACAGTCTATGTAAACACGAATACATTTTGATTTGTTAAGTGGTTGTCCATCTGAATAAGGTTTCCACCCCTCTGTTTCTTTTGTCTTGTCATCAAGATATTGACCCCGTTTTCGTAATCTATATCTTTTAGAGTTTAAATAGTATTTCATTCTGTTGACAAAATCCCTACCAAAATCATTGTTGGGTATCTCGCTAAAAACAAATCTATGTTGGTTATTCACCTTTTCTAGATAGTCTACTCTCTCTCCTTCATTAAGTGAATGTTTAAAAGCATCCGCCATATCATCCCTCAATTTTTTATTTTGTTTTTCAAGCATATCTATTCTAAACTGATAAACTTTCTTTTCTTTTTCAAAATCTTCAGGAACATCTTTTTTGCTATCTATGATAATTTGTAAACCTCTATTCTGTTCTCGTAAACTTTCTATAAGATTATCAACTTCTTCGCCTACATTGACTAGCTTGTGTTCGTAGTGATTGTTTTGTGTCATTTATTTTCCCCTTGTTCAAGTTCATCTAGATTAGTAAAGTCAAATGCAGATACACAACCATGCTCAACATCTGAAGCCAAGATTGTTAATAATTTTGCCCAAGCATCTTCTTCAGTATCAGCTTCAATAACATCTTTAAATGTAACTAAAAAATTACTCATTTATTTTCCCCTTTCAAAATAAATTTAATTACTTCGTTAGTCCAACCATTACCAAGTATCTTATAACCTTGACTATTACTAACTGATTTACAATAGTCATCTGGTAATGTTTGCAACCGACAACATTCTTTTACAGTAAGTTTTCTCCATTGTAAAGTTTTATCTTCATAAGCATTTGGATAACGACCAACTGGTAGTGGTGAAACAACTGTATCTTTAGTTAATGTGGATAGACAACGAGATTTATCTTTATCCGAAACTTCCAATGTTTGCGTCATTGGGATTGACAAATCATAATCTTTACGAACCCCATTACTGTCTAGTCTACGACCAGTAATAGATGCAGGTCGACAAAGTATTTTGGGTTCTCTGTGTCCACCTTGCATGGTAGTCAAAGCGGGTGATTTACCCTCAACAGAATAAACTCTTTTAATAATATCATAACCTTTCAAATCAGCCACTCCAACTTGTTTGCAACCATCTCCAAATACTAATTGTCTGCGTGACTTTTTAAAGTAAGTTTTTAAGTTACCACCTTTCCAATAGTTAGCATCTAAACAGTATGACTTTTCTCTGTCTACACAACCACACTCAATTATGTCTTTTAGTTTGATGCCTTTGTCTTTAGGTATCTCAAAATCAAAATCCGTGATATACATTCTTACTCTATTCTGTGCAGATACGATAGATGAATTAATAATGTGTAATTTTAAATTTGGATTAATCTCTTGTAATGTATTGACAATAATATCTTGCCATTCTTTTTTCATTTTGACATTTTCAAATAGTAACTTCATTCGTGGGAATCGTTCGTAATGATATTTATATATCTTGACAAATTCAAAGAATAGTTTGGATTGAGGATGTTCAAAATTCAACCCTTTACCCGCAACTGAAAAACCTTGACAAGGCGAACCACAAAGCATTACGTCAATAGGTAAGTTCTTTGTTTTCTCAATAACATCTCTTATGTCACCTAAATGAATTAAATCATCGTGGTTGTCGTTAGCTACCTTGATAGCAAACTTATCTACTTCAGATGTAAGCCAGTTAGTTACTGGTAATCCCAATTCTTTTACTGCTTGGCGACCAGTTTCGCCACCACTACATAGGTTAAGCCAGTTCATTATTTATTCCCCTCTATAAATAAAAAGCCACTTCCATTTCCCTCTTCATCTTGAGAAACAGAAATTTTTAATTCTTCTTTTCCATTTGATAAAACAAAAACTGGAAACTGACTATCAAAACCCTCGTCAATCTTGCTATCATCTTCAATTTTAAATTCTTTAATAGTGCAACCGACTAATTGACCGTAATAATCTTTTGCCCAATCTTCCCATGTTTTGTATTTTTTTGGCATACTTGCCCCCTTTCATTACAGGGTAAGTTATACAAGTAATTATGGGATGTCAAATAAAAAATATTTTTTTTTAGTGGGGGGTTGTGCTTTCTTTATACTGCTTAACATTCACAGAATATTTTTGACCTAGCTTATCTAGTCTAAGTTTATTATCTTGTTGCCAATCAATGCAATCTTTTTCTGTCTTGCCGACAAAACAAGTTATCCATTTCAAATAGTCTTTGTTGTCACCGTTCTTGACAAATTCTTTGTTTTGTAATCCTATTCTTACTGCTGACAATTTTGCGTAAACTATCCAGTTACCGTCTTGTCGTTGTTCAATTTCTATCTGTGTTTCTTCCATCAGTTTCTTTTTCCTTATAAGTATGTTTCAAATCATCTATGTATAGTTTAACAGATGTGCGTATCAAGTCTGCGATACTTACTTGCATATTAAACTTATCTGATTCTGATGTCGAGAATTTTCTCAATTCCTCATAATCTTTTTTTTCTATTGTTAAATTATATGTCATTGTTTCGCTAAGTATCTTGTTTGGTCTAGTCATAGTGGTGTATCTCCCAATGGGTTAGCACATGAATATCACAGATGTAAAATTGTGTCAAATTATTTATTTTATTTTTTTTGTTGACAATAAAATTTGCCCGTGATTATATGCTGACAAATATAGAGAAAGGGGAAATCTATGCGAGTAGATGAATTAATTAAAGAACTTAAAAAACATAAACCAGATGCACGACTAAATATATTTATACCTTACGAAGTAGGGGAAGACGATAAAAGAGATATATTTGTTAGTGATTTTAAAATTGTTGAACAGAATAATCAAGAGGTTGAAATCTATTCAAACGAAGATTTAAAACCTTATTATGACAAGCATCTGGGTAAAAATGAAAAATAGAAACATATCTCATAGTGATAACTGGGAAACTCCAAAAGAGTTATACAATTCTCTTGATGCAGAGTTTGGGTTTGACTTTGACCCGTGTCCAATAAACTGCACAGACTTTGATGGTTTACAGATAGACTGGGGCAAGTCAAACTTTGTCAATCCACCTTACAGTCAAAAGTTAAAAGAAGCATTTGTAAAGAAAGCGATTGAAGAATCAAACAAAGGTAATCTTTGTGTTTTACTTATTCCCGTTAGCACAAGCACCATGTTGTTTCACGATTATATTTTACCCAATGCTGAAGAAATTAGGTTTCTTCGAGGTCGTGTGAAATTCAAAGGTTATAATACATTTGGAGAACTTGTTGACAACAAGGTAGGTATGCACGATAGTATGGTTGTGGTTTTAAAAAAATGAATTGGATAAAAAATTATGTGGGAAATTTACACATTGTTCCTTACGGGCGTTATCGTGGGGATTGTCCTATATGCGATAGGGTCAATACCTTTAGTGTAGTCGATACTGGGTTTGAAAGACTTTGGAATTGTTTTCATGCGGACTGTGATACTAAAGGTTCAACAGGTATGCAACTGACAAAAGAAAATTCTAAGGTTGCATTTAAGAAACGAGCAGGTAAAAAAGAAGAACAGACAGAAGAGTTTGTTATACCCGATACATTTGTTTTGTTGTCAAGAAATGAATCAGCAAAAGAGTATGTGCGTAAGGTAGGTTCATTTGATGCTTATCAGTCTGGACTAGCCGATATAAGATATGACTTTCAACAAGATAGAGTAGTGTTTCTTGTAAGAAGTATTAATAATGGAAGAGTGGTAGATGCTACTGGTAGAAGTCTATCAAATAGAAAACCAAAATGGAGAAGATATGGAAATAGTAAACGACCTTTTATATGTGGTAGAGGTAGCTCTGCCTTACTTGTGGAAGATTGCCCTAGTGCTTGCAGTGTGGCACACTTTAGTACGGGGGTCGCCTTAATGGGTACGTCTTTGTTAGACGAACATATTAAAGACATTAAACAATTTAAAAAAGTTTATGTAGCACTTGACAAAGATGCAACAAGTAAGGCAATATTGATGGTAAGAAAATTACGGAACTACGTTCCAACAAAGTTGATTGTTTTGAACAAAGATTTAAAAGATATGAATAAAGGGGAAAGAGATGAGTTTATCAAACGGTATATCGATTGACCGACAAGTTTTAGGATATTGTCTGAACATTGATTTCTTTTCTCAAGTCAAAAATAAAATTGACAGAGAAATGTTTGATAGTGAACTACGTGACATTTACGACACTTTAGTTTATTCCCATACAAAATACGAACGAACATTATCTGTTTCAGAACTGTCGGGTATTTTTAATGACAGAAATCCCGCTATGCCTAGCTCAAGTAGAACACGAATACAAGAGATAATAGCTGAGTTAATTCCTGCTGAGTCTGTTGACGATGTTCACACAGACTTGGTAAATAATCTATGGTTGCGTGACAGAGCTAGACAGATAGGGGAGAAAGCACTTGACATTTTTACGGGAGAAAGTGAAGAGTTTGGAGAGTTAAAGAAACTTATTGAAGTTGTTGAGGATGGTAGGATAAGTGACAAAACAACCTATACCATTGTAGATAAAAACCTAGATGAGTTGCTGACAGAAGAAGCAGGAGATAATGACTTCCCATTTAAGTTTCATTTGATTAACGAACACGTTAAAGGTTTGGATAAGGGTAACTTGGGAATTATATTTGCAAGACCTGAAGTGGGCAAAACTACCTTTTGTTGTTTTCTGGCCGCATCATATATAAAGCAAGGTTTTCAAATTGTATACTGGGCAAACGAAGAACCTGCAACACGAATTAAGTTGAGGATTATACAGTCTTATTTTGAGTTGACAAAAGATGACATGATAGAAAAAAGATTTGATTTATTAGATAGATACAAAAAAGAAATAGAACCCTACTTAATGATTATGGATTCAGTTGGAACTTCGATTGAGGAAGTTGATGAGTATGCTAAATTAAATAAACCCGACATAATGTTTTGTGACCAACTTGACAAGTTTAGAATTAAAGGTGAGTATAATCGTGGTGATGAACGATTGAAGGAAACTTATGTAATGGCAAGAGAGATAGCTAAACGAAATGAATGTTTAGTTTGGGCAGTTAGTCAAGCAAGTTACGATGCTCACGACAGACAGTTTATTGACTACTCTATGCTTGACAATTCTAAGACAGGTAAGGCGGGAGAAGCTGACATTATAGTTGGTATAGGTAAGACAGGTTCTAGTGAAGTTGACAATATTGTGCGACACATTTGTATTTCAAAAAATAAAATAAATGGATGGCATGGAATGATTAATGTTCAAATAGATGTTCAAAGAGGAGTGTATTATTAATGTATAAATATGAACACGAAGAAAAATGTGAAGTATGTTGGCAGAAATTTATTTTTACAAAAATGTTTTGGATTAAACAAAAATTGTGTTGTTTTAAATGTTCAATGGAGAAGTTAAGAAATGAAGATTCTTACCCTAGACGTTGAAACAACACACAAAGAAAAATTATCGGGTGGCACAACTGCTCTGCCTTACTTTAATAACCGTTTGGTATCAGTTGGTTGGAAGTGGCTTTTAAACGAAAATGTTAACTACGAATTTTTCTATCACAAAGATAAAAAGAACTGGTATGAGTCAACAACAGTCGAACGTATACAAAAAGACCTTGACAATGCTGATGTGCTTGTTGGACAAAATATAAAATTTGACATAACTTGGTTGCGTTCATGTGGGTTTGTTTATGAAGGAGAGATTTATGATACGATGGTTGCGGAATACATCAAAGCGAAAGGAAGGCGTTGGTCTTTGGCACTTGATGCTCTTGCAAAACGCTATAACGTTACCCAAAAAGAAACGGACTTGGTTGCACCGTATCTCAAAGATGGTAAAACGTTTTATGAAATCCCTGCTGAGATTGTAGAGGAGTATGGTAAGGCGGATGTGATTGCAACAGAGCAGGTTGCAGTAAAACAATTAGAATCTTTAGGTTTAACTTTTGAGGAATTGTATGAAAGAAACTCTTAAACTATCATTTGAAATGACAGACACACTATCTAGAATAGAACACAACGGATTAAAAATTAATCTTGATACATTAAAAGAAATTGAAAAAGAATATGAAAACGAAATGAATACACTAGAAAACAAGTTAAGGGAACTGGCAAAAAAAGCTATGGGTGATACACCTATTAATTTAGCTAGTCCAGATGATAAAAGTGTTCTTTTGTATTCACGTAAAGTAAGAGATAAAAATCTTTGGTCACTTACATTTAATCTTGGGCATGAAATGCGTGGTAATACAATAAAACCAAAAATGCGAACTCGTATGAAACACACTGACTTTGTTAGACACGTTCGTAGGATGACTGATATAGTATACAAAACAATTGGTAACCAGTGTAAAAATTGTGGTGGAACAGGAAGAGTTAGACTACCTAGAAAAGATGGTTCACTTGGTAAAGCAAAAAGAATTTGTAAAACTTGCATGGGTAAAGGTGTGGTGTATACATCTACTGGTGAAGTTGCAGGATTTAAACTAATACCCCGCACAATTAGAGATACGGCAGCGGCAGGTTTTAAAACAGATAAGACAACTCTTGAAGATAGGTTATCTGAACTAGAAGGTGATGCTCGTGAGTTTTGTTCGGCATACTCCAGATACAATGCGTTGCGGACATACCTTTCAACTTTTGTTGAGGGTATGAAAAATAATGTGGATGATGATAATTTTATTCATCCAGAGTTTATGCAATGTGTTACGGCTACTGGTCGCCTATCTAGTCGTAATCCAAACTTTCAAAACATGCCACGAGGTTCAACATTTGCTATACGTAAAGTTGTTGAAAGTAGATTTGATGGTGGTTTTATACTTGAGGGAGATTACTCTCAGTTAGAGTTTAGGGTGGCAGGTTTTCTTGCAAGGGATTCTCAAGTTTACAAAGATGTTCTTGAAGGAACAGATGTGCATAACTACACTGCATCTGTTATAGGGTGTAGTAGACAAGAAGCAAAGGCACATACATTTAAACCTCTTTATGGTGGGGTGAGTGGCACACGTAGTCAGCAACAATACTATCAAAGATTTAAAGAAAAATATGAGCAAGTTACCGAGTGGCACAAAGAACTTGAGAAACAAGCAGTAACAAATAAAGTAATTAAATTACCATCTGGAAGAGAGTATGCTTTCCCTGATGCTAGATGGACAGAGTGGGGGTCTGCAACAAATAGAACGGCTATATGTAATTACCCCGTTCAAGGTTTTGCAACTGCTGATTTATTACCCATTGCACTAGTAAAATTGGACAAGGCAATGAGAAATATGAAGTCAGTAATTTGTAACACAGTCCACGACTCTATTGTGATTGATGTTCATCCAGACGAAAAAAATCAATGTATTCAGATACTTAAAGACTCCATGCTATGTTTACCTAGTGAGACAAAACACAGGTATGGAGTCGAGTATGACATGCCAGTTGGCATAGAATTAAAAATAGGTAAAAATTGGCTTGACTTATGTGAAGTTAATTTGTAGTCTCAAATTACATAAACCTTAATTATCTAGAAAAGGAATAAAATATGGATAATAATTTACAAACTATAGATACTGAAATGAATCAAATTGTTGATGCTTTCAGTGCAGATGATACCCAAACTTTAATGGAAGTTACTGGACAAGGTTCTTCAGGTAAAAGTGAAGGGTTATCACGAATAAGTATTAACTACGATGCTGAGACAGAAGATGGTTCTACTCTCAAAAGAGGAGACTGGAAAGTATTTGTAAGTGGTGAATACTTATATTCTAAAGAAGTGCTTTTTAGACCAATCTTACGCACTTTTCAATGGAGTTTATTTGACCCCAATGAGAACACTTTTTCGTGTAGGTCTGTGCAGAAACCCACATTGGCGGGGGATTTTCCTGACACAGAAGGCGGAAGTAAATGTGGTAGATTAACTGCCACTGAAGAAGAGCAACTCCAAGAGGATGACCCGATAAGATTAAGGTCAAGGTCTGCGACTTGCAATCAAGTTCTTTACGGAATGGTAAGTGGCTCTTTTAAAAAAGGTAATGGTGAAGAAGTTACACTAGATAGCCACCCAGTCGTTGCATACTTTAAACGTTCGGGGTTTTTACCTATGAGTAATTTTATAAATAGCCTAACCAAACAAAAAAAGATTATGCAAAAAGTTTGGATTAAGTTAACAACAAATAGACAGAAGAAAGGTTCACTTAACTATTTTGTTCCTGTGCCAACTTTTTCTTCTGAGTGTGAAATAACTGAAGATGATAAGGCGTTGATGAAAAAGTATGCCGAAACTGTAAAGGCTCATAACGAAAATATTATGGAGCAATACAGAGAAACGACTAAGTTAAATTCTCCTGCAGAGGATGATAACCTAGCAGGTGACTTTGACAATGTTGCTAACGCTTAAAATCCAAGACTACATGGAACGGGCAAGTAGGGGGGAAGTTAGTATTCCCCCTGAAGCAACTAAAGACTTTGCTGATTCCTGCACAGAGTCCGTTCTTATACAACTTAACAAATTAAAAGAATACAAGATACGCATGTCTGGATTGGGCAGACCAATCTGTCAGCAACTCCTTGAGAGTCAAGGTATTGAACAAGAGACAGAATACAATCTTTTGTTTAGATTTTTATTTGGTGATATAGTTGAGTCAATAGCCGTTCTTATTTTAGAACAAGCAGGAGTTGATATTGTTGCAAAACAAAAGGCAGTTAAGTTAAATATAGATGGTGTAGAAGTTACAGGAACATTAGATTTAATTATAAGAGATGAATTAGGACAAGAGAAAGTTTGGGATATAAAATCTGCTAGTGATTGGGCATTTAAATACAAATACACAGGGTATGGCGGGTATGATAAAATAAAAGAGGATGACCCGTTTGGTTATATTATGCAAGGACATTTGTATGGTGAAGCAACGGGATTGCCGTTTGGTGGTTGGATAGCTATTAACAAATCTAGTGGGGAAGTAGCAGTCGTAGAAGCACCAGAGTGGCAAGAGGAAGATAGAAAAGAATATTTAGAAGATGCAAAAAGAAGAATACAAATATTAAGAAAGCCAGATAAAGAGTTTGTTGTTCCATACAAAGATATATTTGAAACATACAGACACAAAGGAGAAGATGTCCGAACTGGAAATAAGATGTTACCAAAACCTTGTAATATGTGTGGGTTTAAAAAACATTGTTGGAAAGATGCAGTGTTATATAACAGAGTTACATCACGGGCAAAAAATCCACCTCAAGCTTGGTATTCCAAATTAAAAAAGAAAGTAATATGAGATGTCAATTATGTATATGCACGATTACCATACAGAGTTTTTAGAACACAATGAAGATTTGTATCATGTTTACATAGAATCCCATCGTGAGATGGGGGGTGGTAGAGATGTCGTTTTCTTACGTCAACATGAAAGAGGTATTCCCCTTACTCTTCGTGAAAACTTTTCGGAGAACGGCACTCTTACCTCTGCCACAGAACAAAGAGATATAATGAAAGTAGAAAATGAATTTCAAACAATTAGTCAAGCATTAAATTATGGAAAAATCGTATGTGTGCCAATGTTCCCCTTAACAAAAGAAATTATTACGTTAGAAAAACAATCTTTAAAACTAGCGGGGTATATAAAAAAACGAATGGAATCGTTAAACTTTCGGATGAAATTAAAGAAATGAAAAGGTTAAAATATAGGTCGCAGTTTGAGTTAAGATTAGCAAAAACGTTAGCGGAGAAAAAGATAAAGTTTGAATACGAGTCAAAGAAGTTTCTTTACGTTCCTAAAGTAAGAACATACACACCAGATTTTTATTTGCCTGATACAAATATATTTATAGAAGCAAAAGGACATCTTGATAAAGCAGATAGAGTAAAGATGGTTCTTGTGAAAGAACAACACAAAGACTTGGATATTCGTTTTGTGTTTATGAACGCACGGAATAGAATATACAGGGGAAGTAAAACAACCTATGCTGACTGGTGTAATAGGTATGATTTTCGTTGGGCAGAAAAAACAATACCTGAGGAGTGGTTTAAGAATGAATGAAAAAGAATTAAAAAAGAAAATGAAGGAAATGAATTTGCAAAAAGGACATTACTACATTATTCTTACAGATATTGATGAAGATAAATTTAATATGATTGCATATGATACAACTGGAAATAGTTACAAAAATGAATCAGACCACACAGTAGGTTCTATTACTCACGAAGGATTGATTTCATTGCTTAAACAACGGGGTGATGATGTGTTTAATGTAGGTATGGGGGAGTTATCTATACAGTATGCAGGTAAAAGATTGTTTGATGAGATACACGATAAAACTGGAGAAAAAATAGAATATAAAGATAACGTAATTAAAATTGACTTTGGTAGCGAACACTGATATGAAATATAGAGAAATGATAAAAAAACGATATAAGGAAGTAGGCAATCAAGTGGCAAAAGAACAAGCACAAATGCAGTCTGACCACAGACAGACAATGGATATGGTGAACCATCCACCTCATTATAACAAGAATGGTATTGAAACTATTGATGCTATAGAATCTGTAACAGAAGAAGGATTTGAGTATTATTTGCAGGGGAATATTTTGAAATACTTGTGGAGATATAGATACAAGAATGGAGCAGAAGATTTAAGGAAAGCACGATGGTATTTAGATAAATTGATAAAAATAATTGATGAAAGGGAGGAGAACAATCATGTCAATATCAAATAGTTTACCAACATCGTATCAACAATTTATTCACAAATCACGGTATGCCCGTTGGATTGAAGAAGAAAATCGCAGAGAAAATTGGAATGAAACAGTAGAACGTTACGTTTCTTTTATGGAAAAATCTTTAAAAGAAAATCACAACTACAATATATCTAAAACAGATAAATCAACGATTACAGAATACATAACTAACTTATCTGTAATGCCATCGATGAGAGCAATGATGACGGCAGGAGAAGCACTTGAACGGGATAACGTGTGTGGTTACAACTGCAGTTATCTTCCTGTAGATAGTCCACGTTCATTTGATGAAGCGATGTATATACTTATGTGTGGCACAGGTGTGGGGTTTTCTGTAGAACGAGAAAACGTAGATAAATTACCTGTGGTTAGTGAGAGTATGCAAAAGTCTGATGTGGTTATTGTTGTGGATGATAGCAAAATGGGGTGGGCAAAATCTTATCGTGAGTTAATTGCTTTGCTTTATTCAGGAATGATACCGAGTTGGGATGTGTCTAAGATACGACCTGCAGGTGCAAGACTTAAAGTTATGGGGGGTAGAGCATCAGGTGCAGACCCGTTAGTTAATTTGTTTGAGTTTACTGTTCGTAAGTTTAGAAATGCAAAAGGTCGCAAACTTTACCCAGTAGAATGTCACGATATTATGTGCAAGGTTGGTGAGGTTGTTGTTGTTGGGGGTGTAAGACGTTCAGCATTAATTAGTCTATCTAATTTAGGTGATGACCAGATGAGACATGCTAAAGCAGGAGAGTGGTGGAACGCAAATGGACAACGTGCATTAGCAAACAACTCTATTGCGTATAAAGGCAAGCCAGATATGGACACATACATGAGAGAATGGTTAGCTCTGTATGAGTCAAAGTCTGGAGAACGTGGTATGTTTAACCGTCAGGCCGCAGACAAACAAGTTGCAAAAAATGGCAGAAGAGAAACTGGTCACATGTGGGGAACTAACCCGTGTTCAGAGATTATACTTAGACCCTATCAATTTTGTAATTTGTCTGAGGTTGTTATTAGAGAAACAGATGATTTGGTAACGTTAAGAAGTAAAGTGCGTGTTGCAACAATACTTGGAACGTTTCAATCAACATTGACTGACCTTAAATATATACGAAAAATTTGGAAAAATAATACGGAAGATGAAAGATTACTTGGTGTGTCCTTGACAGGAATCATGGATCATGGTATTCTATCCAGAACAACAGATTCTAAAATTTGGTTACAGGATATGAAACAAGTTGCAATAGATACGAATAGAGAGTATGCAAAGAAGATTGGCATACCTCAATCTACCGCAATTACATGTGTTAAACCAAGTGGAACAGTATCACAACTTGTCGATGCTTCTTCTGGTATTCATGCAAGACACAATGATTTTTATATAAGAACAGTTAGAGGAGATAACAAAGACCCTTTAACAAAGTTTATGAAAGAAGAAAATGTGTTTAATGAACCAGATGTTACGAAGCCAGATAGTGTAACTGTTTTTTCTTTTCCAATGAAATCCCCAAGTGGTGCAATTACTCGAACAGAAATGACTGCTATTGAGCAACTTGAACTGTGGAAGTTATATGCAGACTTGTGGTGTGAACACAAGCCATCTGTTACAATTTCTGTAAAGGAAGAAGAATGGATGGAAGTGGGTGCTTGGATGTATAAAAATTTTGATATATCTTCAGGGGTTTCCTTTCTACCCTTTAGTGATCATACATACAAACAAGCACCGTATCAAGATATAAGTGTTAATGAGTATAATGAGTGGAAAGAATTTGTTCCATCTAGTTTGGACTGGGATAAATTTTCATTGTATGAAAAAGAAGATAATACAAGTGGTTCTCGTGAACTTGCCTGCACTGCAGATGCTTGCGAAGTTGTAGACTTAAGTGCATCGTGATTATTGAGATACCGATTAGTAGCGATTATATGAGCCGTGCGAGGGAAAAGGCTTCCCAGATGGGCATCCTACAGGGAAGTATTACAGGTGGCTCTAGGAACGTTTTAGGGGCGATAGGCGAGGTAGTTGTTGCTGATAGTATTAAGGCGAAGGAAGTTAACACATATCATTACGATTTGATTAAGGGCGGTATGCGAATAGATGTAAAGACGAAGAGATGCACCTCTAAACCATACCCACACTATGATTGTTCTGTAGCGTTTCACGGAACAAAACAAGATTGTGATGTTTATGTGTTTGTCCGAGTCTTAGACAATTTGAGTAAAGCTTGGATTCTTGGTGGCATGTCGAAGGAAGATTTTTATGATAAAGCCACTCTATATAGAAAAGGGGATATTGACACAGATAATGGTTATACATTCAAAGCTGATTGTTATAACATTAGAATAGACAGGTTAAATCCCATACATGAAATTCAACAATAAAACAAAAGCTAAATTATTTACGTTAGAAGCGTACCTGAATAAAGATGGTAACGTAGAATTAAATTACGAAGCAGTTAAACCCGAAGATTTAGAACGAGAACTTAATACAGGGTTTCCTATGTATGATGGCACAAGTCAGGTTGCATCACTGCTTCGTTACTTACGAAAATGTGCAGATGATATTATGAACGGCTCAAGGAATTATATTTAAGATTTTCTCATCATAGCAAAATCTTTACCTGATATTTTGCCGTCTTTGTTTTTGTCTAACTTTTTCTGACCGCCAACTAATCCCCCAGTTTTCATACCCATATCGTATCTTTTCTTTTCAGTCATGCGACCCATTGGGTTTTCCATGCCTGCCATGCCCGTAGTCATTTTTCTATTTTGTTGAGCAAGTCCACCCATTTGCATAGGTTTGCGTGGCGATGCCATGCCCCCACCATACATTTTAGTTGGTCGTTGTCCGTTGTTGTACATTTTCATTAGTTCACCTCTTGTTTTGTAAATTTGTCTTGTTTTATTATTGGGATATTAATTGAAGGCAGTTTAGAAGTTGGAATAGTTGTGCCAATTTTTGTAAATGGTATGCCAACATTTGTATCTTCAAATTGTTTTTGAATAATTACGTCTTCATCAATACCCATTTTTTCTGCATCTTCTTTGCCTATAAATTCTGCTATTGTAGGAATTTCTCCTTGACCTCGTATTACCGCAAGTGATACATAAATTTTTAATCTTTGACCTAAAGTATTAATTTGAAGTTTTGTAACTTTATTAGGATTTTTTAATATTTCTGCTAATATTTCTGCTGACTTTCTATCTTTTAAAGCAACAGATAGTAATGTTTGATTTTTTTCTAACAATAAACGAGTTGCTATTTCAGTTCCAACGTAAAGTGGACTTACCATTCCTCTTGCTAAGTTAAACACACGAGAAAATACGTTGTCAATAGACATTCCTTTTGTATCAGTTCTAGCACCAAACCCTCGTGGATTACCTCCTGCGTGAGTTACCCAAGATGCCATAGCTTCTAAAAATTCAACATGTTTACTATCATGCCCCAACACTCGTTGCATAACTCCCTGTGTTTGACCCTCTAAAACAGTATCAACAAACTTTTGAACGTCTGTTATTTCGCTTCTTATTGGTGATGTTTCCCATGCTGCTTTATTGTTAAAAGTTTTTACTTCTCCAGATACCTCAAACATTCCTCTTAAATACATGTATCTTAAAGAACGTTCAGCAGCATCTCTTGTCATACCTTGTGCTACTAAATCATCTACAAAATCATCTATATCCTCAACAGTCTTATTTTCAAAATGTTGTTTAAAAAATTGCTTTGGGTCTTTAGCAACATCAGATATTTTTTCTAACTTTTGAATAACTCTAGTTTCGTCATCAAACATTTTTTGTGCAGCTATACGAGTTGCACTTTTTTTATTCATTATTTCGTTTCTTAAATCATCGTATTCTTTTCTAGCTTTTTGACTTGTTACTAAAAGTTTTTCTAAATCTACTGTGAGATCTTCTACATCTGTTACTGTTAAAAGTTTTCTGTATTCTATGTCTGGAGTTCCGTCTGCTTTAACTCCTTTATAAACAGGAACAACTAATCTATTTTCTATTTCATGTATATTCATAGACGTTACAAAATTATAATTTTCTGGAGCTAGACTATCAAAATTAGAATATTCGTTCTTTTTTCCTGCAGCAACAATGTCTTTTATTTTTTTTGCATCTTGTTCTAATCCACCTCTCAAAGTTCTGTTTACAGCAAGACTAAGTATAGTTTCTGCCATTTCATATATTTTTGCTTGTTTAGGTTTTGTTAAATCAAATGCGTAAGTTTTTTTACCATCAGGAGTCTTAACCATTGTAGCACCTAAAAAGTGCATAAATCTATTTCTTTGATCTTGTATCTCATTTAAAATATCAATTTTTTGTGTTGCGTTATTTGTTTTAAGAAATTTTTCTGATAGATTTGCTATGTTATAAAAAACAGCTTCAGGTCTGTTACTGTTAATGCGAACTTTATAATTACCCTCAACATCCCTTTCTATTTTGTCTCTTTCTTTTCGTGTTACTCCTCCTGCTTTACTTTTTCTGTTTTGTATAACATCAAAGCCGTAACCTGTATCTGTGGTTTCTCCCATAATTTTACTGTAGTTACTACGAGCTAATTTAACTCTTTCTAATAGATCCTCACCCCCCGCTTTTAATAAAGCTTCGTCTATTATTCTTATATGATCACTAATTAATACTTTAGCATCACTTCCTTTTACCCGTGCAGAGTACAAACCTTTATCCCTAAAATATCTCATAACGTCTTCGGCTTCACTCACTGTACCTTGAAAAAAATTAAGCATATTTGCATCTTTTATTTTAACTCCTGCATTTATTTTAGCTTTTTGTATGTCTGCTAAATGCAACGCTAAGTCTAAGTCAGAGTCAACATTATAACCGTTTTTTGTAAGTTTTAATTTTATTGCGTTTATAGCTTCAACACTGTACGTATCTCTTAATGCGTTTGAAGCCATTTTATTAAACGCTTTTTTCATAGGCACACCAACAGTATTCATAAAGTCAGTGCCACTCCCAAATATTTCTTTTAAAGGTTTGTCACGAAAATCATCAGAAACATTAATATACTTTTTTATTAAATCTGTAAAATCAATTTTTATGTTATTGTCTAAAGCATATTTGTCAATATCTTTATAATATTTACTTGCTTCTGCTCGTTTACGACCATATTCTAAATCAAACATAACGTCAGCAACTCTTCTAACTTGTAACTTCATTTCTTTTTCGCCTAAATCTGCTGCGTTTTCTTTTATTTCTTGAAGTTTATTGTTTGCTGAAGTCATCATATTGTCATAAGTTTCTACAATAGCATTGCCTCTTGCTACTTCATCTGAAAATTGTCTGTCTTTTTGAAGAAACCCTTTTATTCTTACCACTGTATTTAAGGTATCGGTATCTATTTCGGTTAATCCTATATCCTTTTCAAATAGTTCTATACCTGATAGTAGATGTTGTTTTTCTTTATCTAGTCGTGATCTGTTTTCAGCAACCATCTTTTCCATTCTATTAAAAGTTTTAGATAGTTCAGAATTTGTACTTAAATCTGCACCCCCTTGTTTTTTTATGCTTAATTTTATTGTTTGTAATAAATTATTTATACCATCTAGTTTATCTTCTTGTGCAAGAGCCATCGCTGCAAGCTCATCTATATCCTTAATCGCACCACTAGATGTAACCGTATTACCAATTTTATTGTAATACGCAATAAGAGGAGCAAGACCTGTTACTTCTGCCATACTTAATTGTAATTGACCCATTTTCTCTGTAACCATTTCTTCATTAACAGAGCCATCCGCATTTTTAAAAACCAATCTCATCTCCGCTTCAAATGTGTCCATAGATCTATTGTATCTTAATATAGACTGATAAGCTCTATCTCGCATGTGGGGTTTCATATTTTTAAAAATTTTAGAAAAAACACGAAAAGATTCTAATTGATTCTCTGTGGGAGTTAATACTTTTTTTCCGCTTTTTAAATTTATTTCTTCTATTATTTTTGCAAATTTTACTTCGTCACCATTGTATAGGTCTCCCGGTTTTATCATGGGCAACCATTTAGAATTTTGTAATCCCATTGCTAAATCTTTTACACCTTCCCCACCTGTTGCAAGGTTAGCAACTTTAGTACCCATTTTTGCTGAAAAAGGTATAAGACCCGGAACTAAAATAGGGGCAGTTAGTCCTACAAACATTTCATACCATCTTTCAGTAGAAGGATCTTCATCGTCTCCCCCAAAAATACTAGAAAGAATATTACTTCCATACCCCATAGCTGAAGATATAAGAATATCATCAAAAATTACACTTCTTAAATAAGGATTATCAAACAAACCTTTTCCTGCTTTTCTAACATACGTAGTTCTTCCATCTTTAATTGATGCCAAAAGTCTTGTTTTTTTGTTATAATTCTCGGCTATTGTGTTTACATCAGCTTCTAAACCACGTTTATCTTTTAAAGGAGCTACGTTTAATTTTTTTTGTTTGTTAATTAATTGGCTTTTTAGATCAGACACTTCTTTTGTTACACTTGCTATTTCGTCATCGTATTTTGCTATTGTATTAGTGTGTTCCATAATATTGTCAGCTTCAACAAGTCTGTTTTTATCTCCAGATATAGTTAAAGCTTGCCAACCTTTTCTCCAATATTTCCACAGTTTGTTACCTTTTTTATTTTTAATGTATTGTAAAACTTCGTAATTATCTAACCCTCTTGTACCATCTGGATTTAACTTTCTTTCTTGCTCAACTTTCTCGTACAATTTTAATGCCCCTGAAGTTCGCAACATTCTTGAAGGTATGGTTAAGGGAGCTATTGACGAAAAAAACATTACAGATTTTTCTGTGCCAGTAAGTTTATTGTAACTTAAATCTAATAATTGATGTGCTAAACCTAAATCCAAATCTGTTGCTTTCATAAGAAATTCGTTGTTTTCGTCTACTTCTGGAACTATTCTGCCTTGCTCATCTACTTTATAAGAAAGTGCCGCATGGTCTTTCTTGTAAGCTTCTTCACCGTACAATTTAGTATAAGTATCTTTGTACCACTGTTGTACCCTTGACGCTGCATCTCTAGTTACAATGTTAGAATTTAATAATGCGTTATATTGGGTTAACATAGGATTAGACATAAGCTGTGTAAATTTAGCTCCCATAGCTCCGTCTTCTTTTGCCGTTATACCGTGTATGGCTGCTCTTGTTCCCGCCTGTGCCATCCAAGCTAAATTTGGTAATCTTAAAACATCTCCCGGAATAGATGCTACAACTCGTGAAAGTTCATCATACAGACTGCCTGTTTGAAACATATCAACAATCATCTGTTTACCTTTTAGAGGTATTAAAGAATTTTTACCAAATATTTTTGCAACAGCTTGTCTGTCGTTTACACTATCAATAAGCTGTTGAAAATCATCAGTTGTGGTTAAAGCAGGATCAAAAGATGACGTGTCTACGTTTTTATAATCTGCCGAACTAAGTGCAACTACAGGTTGATTTTCTTTTTGAACAAAAGGCTCTGTTTGATTTTTAAAATCCATGTAAAGTTTTGTTTTAAGAGCATTATCATTTCTTGCATTATCTAAAAGACTAGGTGTAAGTATACTATTTCCTATTTGCGTTACACCTTTATTTTGTATTTCTTGAAGAGTTTTGCTACTTAAAATATTTTGAAATTTTGAATTTATATCTATAGAGTCTGTTTTTCTCTTTTCAATATCTTCCGCAACAACTGATTTGTATTGATCAGGAACATTTTGTATTTGTATATTTTCTTGCATTTTTAACCTTATTCAAATATAAAAAAGTATTTTTGATTAGGACCCGTACCCCGTATTTCAATTCTACCTTTTCTACCATTTAAAGTTTGTGATTGGTCATTTGGGTTAGTTACAACCTCATTCATATTTAGTATTTCTTGTTCAACTGGGGGGGTAGAAGAAGAGGGGGGGTTTCCACTTGTTTGAGATGAAATTAAATTACTTGACGGATTTCCCGGAGACATAGTATCTTTGTATGCTAGTTCGCCATCAATTTGAGCTTGTAAAACATTACCGCCAGTGTATGTTTTAACAGAACCTGTTTGGAGATTTGCAACAAAATATCCGCCTGTTTTTTTATCTTGATAAACAGGTTCACCATTTTTACCTTGAAGATTAGTGTCAAGTCTATATTTATCAGTATCAAACAAATCTTGGTAATTCATGTCTGATATTATACTTTTTTCAACTTTTTTACCAAATCTCGTAGGATTGTCTTTTTCATATTGTAATATATAACTTTGTGCCATTCTATCTGCTTGTAACAATTTCATATCATTTATGCTTATAGTTTGGTTAGCTGTGCTTCTGACTCTTACATCTTCTAAAGCTTGAAGTTGTTTCATTCTATTATTAACATCACGTAAAACTTCTTTAGCTGATATTCTAGCCATATCTAAAGTTCCAAATCCAAATGTACCAAGTTTGTTTAAGTTACGTTGTAAATCGTAGTCAGACAATCTACCGTTCTCATCTTCTGCTCTTGCTAAATCAGCAGCAATTGTGTACTTAAGAACCGCTATTTGTGATTGTAACAGACCTTCGTCAGTTGCCATATCAACATTTTCTAAGTCTGCATTTAATCTAGTTCTTATTGCGGTTCTGTTTTCGTCATTAACACCTTTTAACCAATCTAACTTCAAAATGTCACTAAGTTGATCAAGTGTACCAGTTTCTCCAAATATAGATTTTATAAATTTATAACCTTCAGTAATATAATTTTCTGGTTTTAATTTTGCGTTTGATAAAAGTTTTATATAACGAACTAGTTTTTGTTGACCCTGTCTAGTTGCTGTGTATATTTCACTAAATTTATCTAACGTTTTACCTGTTATTTTTTTCCATTGACTATCAAGACCTTCACCTTTTAAAGCTTCTGAAAAACCTGCTCTTTTTAATTCTTTTGTAATTTTATCATCTTTAATTTTAATTAAAGGAACAAATAAATGAGCCGCTGCTAAAGGTTGGTCTCCCACTTTTGCTGTATTTATTAAATATTCTCCTAGTTTTGATTTTTCTTCTAAACTTTTTGGATTTGCACCATTTAATTTATACAACATTGCTGTGTTGTTTAGTGCTTTTACAAAATTTACAGGTGTTTTAAAAGCATTTGCTGTTGTAAAAATAAATTCACCTAAATCAGAATACCCTTGTTCTTTGGCAAGTGCTGTCAACGATGTTATTTCATCACTATCTAAACCCAAGTCTTCGGCACTAGTTATAGCGTCTTTACGTTCTCCTACATAACCTTTAAATTTAAGAGGTAATAAAAATTCATTATCATTTATTCTTTCTTTACTTTTTAATACTTCTTTTCGTAATTGATAATCACTTTTTTTATAATATCGTGTAAGTTCAGACATCCAATCGTGAACGGGAACTAACTCTCTAGGGCCTAACCTTCTTACAATTTTTCCTGTAGGCTCATTTAAAATCTTAGGCCCCATAAAATTTTTTAAATTTATTTCATAAAAGTTAAGTAACGCTTTTCTATCTCTTTCATTTCTAAACATTAATGCTGTTTTAATAGGTCCTAATTCATTTAATTTATCAAAAAATATAGACGCTTGTGCTTCGGGGTTTTTTATAATGGTTTTATCACGATAATTTTTACCTATAGGAAAATCAACACTGCCAATTTTAACAGTGTTTCCAACATTATTAATAACTCCTGCTGTATCAAACATATCTAATTTTAATCGTTGAGAAGGTCTACCAAATATATCAATTGGTTCTTGTTCTGCAAGTTGCTTTTCCCCTGATTTTATCATGTCTTTTACAGAATTAACTGCAGCAAGGTTAACATCATCTCCTGACAATACCGATTTCATTAACAAAGCTCTGTACCCGTCTAACTTTTCTTGATCTTTTGCACGAGCTTTTTGCTCGTTTTCAATATTTCTAGTAAAGCCTTTTACAAGACCTGTTGCAAAAGCTGATGCAAATCCCATTATACTTTCTCCTTCTTATTTTTTTTAGACATAAAACCTGTATCTTCTTCTGGTGCAGAGGGCATTATACCTTGTCTTATTCCTGCATTAACTGTTTCTTTAACATAATCAAACATTTCAGGATTGTTTTGTTGCATCATTGTAAAAAATGTTTTATCATCCATCTTGCCTTCTTCAAGGGCGTTAGCATTTTCAAACAATCTGTACGGCAAATCTTCTTCCTCTGCTATATTTGCAATGTACAAAGATAAAGGCCCTTTAATTAATAGTCCTACATCTGGATTAAATCTGCCCTCTTGAAAACCTTGCAATATATAACCCTCTACCATGACTTCTATAGAAACTCCTACTGTTAACAACTTAATTAATTCTTCTTTTACTTTAGGAATTTTTAATGAATCTATTGCCTTTTGTAAAACTAATTCAGGATCTGCATCTTGAGATGGTTTACCCCACGCCCATTTAGATACATCTTCTGTTAATGAGTGTCCGGGAGGTGCTGATGCAAATTGATCTTTTGCTTCAATAGTACCTTTCATTGGCATATTTTCCATAATTATACCTCTATATTTTTTAAAGAAGGTTGTTCAATGACTTGAGTGTATCTAGTTTTTTGTATGTTGGGAGATACACTGTATTCAGAAATCATCTGTCTCATCTGTGTGTTTTGTGCATTTTGCATTAAATTAGCTATAGCTGTATTTAACTCAGGATTTCTAAACCCTGTGTATTGAGTGCTTTGTGGTGTAGATGTTTGAGTAATTCCACTTTTACCAAACCTTTTATAATATTTACCAGTTTCTTTGTGTTCTATGCCAGTTTCAAAAGGCATAGGATTTGCAGTGTCAGCTCCTCTCATTACATTATATGCAGAAGCTCCTTTTTTAATAAAACCAAACAAACCATCACCGCTTGAGGATGAAGGTTGTGGACCTATTGCATCAGGCACTCTAGGTTCTTCTTGCCCCCCTGAGCCTGTAAACCCCCCTATAACTGTTGCTATTGCTGCTAATGTTCCTAAATCCATAATTAACTACTTCCCATCCAAGCTGCAATCCAGTTTCCTACCCCTGCAGCCAGATTATCTTTTTGTTGTTTATCATATATTTCTCGTGAATTTGCAAACTCCATAGCCATAATACCTATTTCATGTTGACGTTGTAAGTACGACTCTGCTTTTTGAAAATTCCAAGAAGCATTATCTCTGTATTTTTGCCAAAGATTGTTTAATGCGTTTTGGTTTGCATTAAATTGATTTTGCACGTTTAATCTATTTGTCTCATTTTGTAATGCAGTATTCGCAGTATTTGTTTGTCTTCGCCATTGCACATTAGATTGATCTATTGCATATTGCATATTTGAATTAAATTTATCACGTGCATCTTGCAAAGAAGCATTGTATTGCGTCATAGCATTTTCTTCACCTGCATTAAATTGTGACAGAGCTGACACTCTATTTGCATTAGCAGTTTCAACTTGTGCTTCAAGTTCTGCAAAAAATTCGTCAACTTGCAATTGATTTTTTGCGTTAAATTGTTGCCTTGCATTTTCTTCTGCCGTATCTTTAAATAAAGCTTGAGTTAAAGCGTTAAAATTAATTGTATCAGCTTTTTGTTGTGCATCTAAATTTTTAATATCTGTTTGCAACAAAACTTGGGAATTTGTTACTGCTCCCTGTAGTCGTGCTGACAGATTTGCTTTATCCATTGCCGCATAAGTAAGAGCATTTTGTAAAGAAGCTTTTTGTTTTCCAGATAAATTTTGTAATTGAATGGCTGCGTATTTATTTGCATCTTGAGTTGCAATAACAACACCTGATTCCATTAAAGCTTGAGTCATAGCGGATGCAGCCATACTAGATGCACCCATCCCTCTACCTTGCATGATAGCTGTAACTTTTCTAAGAGCAGGAGATGCCCATGCAGGAGGTTCAGTTCCTTCTTCAAGGCTTGATAAAAGTTGTGATAATTGATATTGTGTTGTTGCTTTTTGATCTAATTCTTCAGTTGGCATAGTAACCATAGACTCTTCACTTACTGTGCCTTGCGGTATGTTTGAAATTACGCCTTTTGGATCAGTTATTTGAGCAGCTCCCATAGTTCCAACACTAGGAACATTTGTTGCTAACTGCGATATTTGACCTAAACCTGCCGTTAATGTCGGAGGGGTAGGGGTTATATTTGCAGGAGATGCTGCAGTAGTCGTTGCAGACGGGGAAGTTTCTAACAGTGTTCCCTGTGTTCCCTGTATAGTATCTGTAGGTGTAGTTTGTAAAACTGGTGTAACTTGAGGAACACCCGCTTGTAGCCCTGAAGCTAATTTACCTACTTCAGTTTCTAATTGTTCATCTGTTCTTATAACTGTAGCCATTATTTAGTTCCAATCAATATTTTATCTAATTTATCTTCAAGTCTTTTAATCGCATCCATTAAGTCGTGCATATCATCTTTTACATCATCTTTACGTGCGTATTCTTCACGAGTTTTATTAAGTAATATTTGTATTCTTTTTACCTCTTGGAACATTTTGTTGAACGCCCAACCAAACGGCACAACAACCATTGTTAAAATAATATTCCAAAATAACATTGCATCTATTTCCATTAGTCTTCCTTTGGAAAATCATATATAGGTTGGTTACTTCCATCGCTAGGCACATTAAATAAAGCCATAAAATCATTTAAACTAGAACAAGCATTTATTTTATCTTCTATTGTTTTTGATGCAGTTCTTACTTTTCCTCTATATGTAGTAATTGATGATGGTATCGCTGTATCTGTTTCTGCTTTACGAGTAACATACCAGTCTGTCGGCTTAAGAAAGCCATTAGCCATTTCTTTTGTTTCACGAACCCACTTTGTTTTTAAACCTTCATACACTACTTGATTGCCTTCAGTATCTTTAATTTTATTACCATCAGAATCAACTGCATCAACATCAACTAAAGACTTTTCAATTAATTTTCCATTAGCATCTCTGCCAGAATAAAATCTTTCATCATGTGGTTGTGGGTCATCAGTCCAAGTTAAACCTGCTGCTTTTTTTTCAGCATCTGTCCATACACCCCAATTAGACGGATGTCGAATTTTGTTAGCATCAACCCAACTACTACCTAAATTTACTACTGTTCCATCACTTTTTTTCCAAACCATTATGTTCTCCCGTTGCTATACTTAAATGGATGTTCTGCAAAAGCCATATATATATAATTTCCACCATTAGTGTTTGTTGAAACATGACTTGCATTATGTTGAAAACCATTGCTTAAAAAATCTATAATTCTGTTACCTGTATTGTCTGTTTCTGCACCTGCGTCATCCCAAAATATTTTTTTGTAAGCACCATAATCATATTTATTATATGTATCTCTTTTATAATCCCAAACAATAAAATTTTCACCACTTCCTTGATATGCAATCATAACTAGTGCAGGAGAGAAACCTGTGTAAACTTTAGGACCAACACTATTTCCATTTCCTTCATACGCACCCATACGACTATAACCATAAACTGAATGAAAACAATACATAACAAAACTATCGCCACTTTCATTTGTTGTTTGGTCAGAGTTTACATTTACAACTGTTGAAGTGGGTGCTGTGCTTCCAAAAGAACCATCATTTGCACTATAAGCACCACCAGTTGATAAATACATTTGTCCAGCAAATGTGTTAGATAAATGACCAAAAACAAATTCTCTAGCATCTGTTCTGTTTTTTATCATTACCACTTCAGGTGCAGAGGACAAACCATGTGCTATTGTGCCTTCACTACCAGTTCCAGTATAAGTAACAATGCTAAATCCTGCATCTGTATTTGCTTGATATACAGAATCTATTGTGCCTACACCAGTAGCACTTGCATCATTAGTAGTAGTAGTGCCACCATTCGCTTTCCAGTTCCAAGATACATAATTATCTGTGCCTTGATTTAAATAGTTAGCACTTGTTGATCCACCAGTTATAGTAAAACCATTTGAATTAAATGCCGATAAATACCCGTATTGTGAATTTAAACCTATTTCTGCATTAGAAGAATCACTCTCAATATGCCTTCCAGTTCCACGAGTAGAATCATATAAAGTGTGTGCTGAACTGCTACTAGTTCTGTTTTTAACCCATACTAAATCTGGTTGAAACCCAACTCCTGTTACATTTTGTGTTCCACCTGCACCAATATTATTAGAAGTATATAAAACTGCATCAAAATGGTCACTTGCTTGTGTTATTGAATTAGGACCTATCGTTGGTTCTGGCATATTTCTAGAACACAAGGCTAAAAATCCTGATGGTGGAGTATAATAAAAATTTCCTATATCATTTTCATCTGTATTGTGTTGAGAACTTTCATTTCCACCAAAAGTTCCATCTTGTCCAAAATTAAAATTTAATGAATCTGAACTAGCTTGTAAATGATAAGCAGGTAACATAAATTCATTTGTAGTTACTGTTGTAGACGGATTGTTTCCATTTGCAGGGTCACCACTATTTGACCATGTATTATTAACACCATGCCATACTTTACCAGTAGCAGGGTCAAATGCCCATTGAACTATATCACCAACATTTGCTACTTCAGCACTACTTTGAACAGTTGCATCTTCTAATCTTACTTCAGATACACCATGAGGTTGACTTACTTGAACTCCAGTCATAGCAGTAGATAAAGAACCATAAGTGTCAAGAGCAGTATTTTCACTTAACAAACCACTACCATTTCTTCCATTACCAGATTTACTTGCTATATGAACTTCAAAATAAGTTTTGGTATGACAAGCATGAGTTGCTGTGCCAACTCTATAAGTTGCTGCACCACCACTTCCACTACCAGTAACAGTCAACATACCATCAGAAAAACTAGTTGTTTGATATTGTGTAATATCCTCATTTAATATGGCAAAATTAGTAGTTGGATTGTCTAAATATCTATCTTTTGCTGCAAAATTACTTGTTGACCAATCGTTGTTATTACCTGATACATCATTACCTAAAGCAGTTGTATCAGCAAAATCTAAATGCCAACCAGTTGTTCCATAATTTACACTTGGCTCTATAGGAATCCATATACCATTTTTAAATTCACCAAAATCTGATGCTGCATAAGCATAACCATCACATAAGTGCATCTCTGAAAAAAGACCATACATAGGATAACGCCATCTTGCTGCTTCTTGAAATAACACTTGTCCTAAACTACTGTTCAAATAACCACTAGTTGAGTCTTGGCTTGGATAACTTGCAGTATGGAAATCAGTTACTAATGAGCCATTTACATAAAATTTTATTCTGTCTGATGCTGTGCTTTGAGCAGTATCTTTAACAACAACGACATGAGTCCAACTAGAATTATCTCTTATTATACGTTGAGATTTGATATTATGTAATGTGCCACCAGAATATTGATAAAGATATAGTTGCCCATCAGTTGTTGAAAGATACTCTATATCAGCACCACCTACATGACCACCTCCTGCTGATGACCATATTTCACCGAAAAAACTTTTTCCTCTAGGTTTTATCCAAAAAGATAATGTCCATAATTTTGTATTACCTGATTCACTACGACTCATATATTCACTACCATTAGTGCCTATGGAGTAATTCAGGTTATGTCCATAAAATTCAGAACCTGTTTTTGCAAACCAAAATGAATTTGAACCAGTCATCTTACCTCTTATGCTTCTGCAAATGCAAGTTGAGCAGCACCAAGATGAATTTTACCATCTGCTTGTACAAAGTATGGTACAATGTCAATAGCACTTGCTGTTGTGGTTAAAGTTATAGACGTTCCCCCTGCTACAAAATATTGGTCTGCTGCGTGAGATAAGGTTCTACTTCCTGTTCCATCTTGTATGAATACAAATATACCAGATTGTCCTGCAACCTCATCTCCGGGGTCAGTCAATACTAAGTTACCTGTTAATGTCCAAATAAAGTTTGTGTACTGTGAGAAATCAGGAGCAGTGCTTCCACTAACACTTGTATTAGTATTAGTATTTGGAACATTACCTGCACCAAATGTTATGGCAGTTCCAGTTCCTGCATCCGATGCAATACTGTCTAATGCAATGCTTCCTACGTTAGTTATGTTTGCATCGTTAAAACTCGTTGCTCCAAATGTATTACTTGCTGCAGTAGAAGTTATACCATTGGCTGCAGTAATACCACCACCATCTGCAATAGTTATAGCATTATCACCATCTGTAAATCCTATGTTAGCAGTTTGTACTTCCCCACCAACTTTTAAATCGCCCGATACATCTACTCTTGTAGACGCATTTAAGTCAATAATTGCTTCACCATCTATTCTTAACGTTCCGTCTGTAGATTGTTGTATAAATGATGCAGTATCACCAAATGTAAGTTTGTTTGTGCTGTTTAATGTAAGTCCAGTGCCGTCTGTGTGAGTAAGAGTTGTGTCAGCATCCGCACCAAATTTAAGAACAGAACTATCGGTGGTAAGACTTAAATCACCCCCTGAACTTAAAGCCAACTTTTCTGCAGCGGCTTCACTTGCACCTGTTTTAAAACTTAATTTAGTAGCGTTGTTTGATGCACTAAAATCACCTTCAGATACTGCTTCAATTCCTGCGGCCACTAATATAGCATCAGTGCCTGCTCCCTCGTCAGGTGCTTTAAAGAATATTGAACCTAATACATCATCTGCTGCAATATCATTATCACCTGCGTGGAATGAAAGACTTGGTTCTTTTCCGTCTCCTGTGCCTACGTGTTTAAGTATTAATCCATCATCTGCAACGTGGGTTAAAGTTATTTCTTGGTCGTTACCAAAATATATAACTCCACCGTCTGCAAGATATAAATCAGAAAATTCTGCAGAAGCAGAACCAAGTGTTGCACCATCTGCACTAGCAGGTACGATAGATGTGCCTACTGTTGCAGTGTTAATGACAGGACTTGTTAATGTTTTATTTGTTAATGTGTCTGTAGATACAAGAGATACAAGAGTTGAACTTGAACCTGCAGGTAATAACATGGTGTTAGTAACTGCGGCACTGTGGGGTTGAGATGCCAGAGTTTGCCCGTGACTGTTACTTTCACAATTAAAAACTATTCTACCAGAATTTGTATTTCCCCGTACAACAACTGTTCCCGTGCCATTTGGAGCTAAATCAATAGTGGCGTTAGATGTAGTAACAATATCATTGCCATTCATATCTAAGTCACCGCCTAATTGCGGAGAAGTATCTTCTACAACATTAGATATAGCACCAGATGTCGCAAGTCCTGCTACAATTGCACTTCGTTGTATTTTTTTAAGACCACCACCCGATGTGTCTACTGCTAAAAATACGTCATCATTTGCAACAGTTGATATTTCAGATAAATCACCTACTGCTGTAGGATTAAAGTTTGTACCATCTGCTATAAGTAAATGACCTGAAGTATTTGTTCCCATAACTAAATCATCACCTGTTATGGTCAAATCACCACCTACAACAACATCTCCATTAAATGTTGCTTTACCTGCAAGAGCCATATCAATGTCAAGAGCAGTAATTGCACTAGCACCGTCTGTTCCTTTTATTGCAAAGTTTTTATCTGCTACACTTACAGTAAGTTCAACATCACTAGAGTTGTTTGCAATGTCAAGTATAGATGTGCCATCATCTTTAAAAGTTATGTTTGCACCACCTGCATCAAGTATAATATCCCCTGATGAATCTAAAGTAATATCTGTGCCGTCATTTGTAATCGTATCAAGAGCAAGAGAACCTACATTACTAATATTAGAATCACTAAAATCAATAGTTCCTGTAACATCTAAATTACCACCTACACTTAAATTACCTGATACATCAACCGCACCATTTATATCTATTGTTGTGGCCGCAATCTGTATCTCTGTGTCTGCAACAAGGTCAAGTTGTCCGTCTGTGCTTGAATTAATATATATTGCTGTGTCTCTGAATTGTATCTTTTCTGTAGATGCAATAAGTATGTCATCACTAAATTCAAAGTAATCTTCATCTTCCATCCACTTCAAAACACCATCATTTGATTCTCCGTCAAATGTAATCGTTATATCTGTACCTGATGTTGCTGCTCCAAATGTAAGTGTGTTACCAAGTAGTTTAGTAATAGGACCTCCTTCATTGGCTGTGCCATCGTGGGTGTGTCCTGTGCTTGCTTGAAAAGCTGCTAATAATTGATCAAACTCGTCATTGGTATGTGCGGCGGTAATTGTATCGCCGTCTTCATACGTAGACTGTCTTGTGTATGTTGCCCCCATTTACCTTCTAGCTCCTAACTGATATTCTAATTGAAAACCTTTTAACGAATAAGGTGCTGTGCTATTTGCACCGTCTTCTACTCGCAGTGCCACTGCAAACCCAGACCCTTCCACAGACTTTCTAACGATAGGCTGTGTAGGTCCCCCATAAGAGGTTGTGTTGTAAACACCTGATCCATATATGCCTGCAACGTTTAAACTGTCTAGTGCGTAGGCTGCAGGTCGTGTTGAATCTTGAGATTCGTAGTCGTATCTTACAAATAAATCTGCATCGATTGTAGATTCAGGTGCATAGTTAATATTAACTCTTTGCATGTGTTTACGTATTCCGGGGTCATTAAATGTAAGATCTGGACTTCTATACTTTGCTCTTATGAGGTCTCCGTCAAACGTATCACCTTGATCTTGTCTATATATAATCCCGTCAAAGCTACCGTGCAAAGGTATTACATCGCCCTCGTTTATTATTGTATCGGCACATGCAGGTCGTATACCTCTTAACTTTGCAAACTCAAATGTTTGTCCTTTCATCACACAAATAATACCAATTGTACTTTTTTCGCCCCCACCTTCTTTTGAAAAGAAAATACGATATTGTGTTTTGTCAGGTATAACAAGAGATGTAAAAGATCCTGAATCAGCTATATTTGCTTGAAACAAACTTTGTACGTTAGAACTTATAGTTCCCAATTCAACGTCACCGATACGGGCAGTTCCTGCCACCGTACGCAACCCGTCAGGACCAAGAAAAATAAGATCACCTGCAAATTCTTGAATAGTGTCACCATTTATACATCCTATGTTTCTAGTTACAGGTTTCACTGCAAAGTCAGAACTTGATGATCCCGTTACTTGAAATATTCTGTTTTCACAAAATACAAATAAATTATCACGGAATACTTTAAGTCCTACAATTACATCATCTACTTTGATGCTACCTGCACCAGACCCAGAGCTAAACGCATCTTCGTCAAATGGTTGGCTAAATACTACCTCTTGGGGTGTACTAGACATACCTGAATAAAACATGTGGTTTTTAAATGCTACTACATGTTTTGCACCTTCTACACTACTTGCTGTTACATCAGTAGCAGATAAGGATGTATTGAACACGGTAGGATCGTTGTTACCATCAACAACTATAAGTTTATCGTTACCGTCAAAATTAAACTTTTCAAAAGAATATTTACTTGCACTTGTTCTACCACTATCTCTGGTAGTCCACGTTTCTGATACAACTGCTTTTGCAGAATGGTCTGCAGCCGTTGTGCTGTTAGCAGCCCGTGTTACACCTGTAAAACTAGTAGCAGACTTACCTGTGTATGTAAACTGTTCAGAGTCTATAAATAAAGTACCGCTTGATGAAAACGAAGTAGTTGATTTAACAGTTATTGTTCCTGAACCTGTCATGCCTGTAGCCGAAGCTATCTTGGTGGTTAACGTGGTAGATGCTGAGCTAAATATATTTGTACCTCTTGCTGCAATAACGTAGTTGTTAAATACAGTTGTCATCAACACTGGCTCTGCACTACTTGCAGTTTCTGGTACAGTTTGTCCTACAAACTTTTGAAACCCATTTATTCTTCTGTACCCACCTTCAATGTCTGGCTCAAAGTTTTCTAACTCCAAAGCTTGTCCGGGTTTCATTATGAAAGTTGATTGGTTAAGAACTAATCCACCTTCACAAACAAAAGGAAAAGCTGCGGTGTTACTTAAATCTGGCATTAAACGGCTCTTGCGTAATCTTTTCTATTTATCAATTCTACTCTCATACGTTTTATAGATTTATCAAATTGTATTTGAGCTAGTTGTGCGTTTTGTACATCACCACGCAAAGTATATGCGTAGTATTTTGCACGTTCTATAATTACATTTTCAAATCGTGTTGGTATTACAGAGGTATCGGTTGACCCCGATAAATCAGTATTGATAATGTAGTAGTCAAATTGTAACGATCGGTTACTATCATCAGGTATAGGTGTTAATCCTATTTCATCACTGTAATTTGTATACACAAACTCAGGAACACCAAACTTATCTTTATCAGGTTGTGAATCTCTCTCTCTGTATCTTTCACTGTATTCTTCGTAAGATAAATATTTCAAACGTTTTGGTGATAAGTTTTCTTGAAGTTGTACTAATTTAACATATCCTGATGAACCTGAAGCTTCAGTAAAACTTACATAGTGGGTTGTTGCAGTAGCAGTAAAACTTATCTCACTTAACAGCACTTCGTTTGCACTGCTTATTGTTAAAGTGCTTGATTTGGTTTGCGACCCGCCAGAACTTGTGCCGATTTCAAGTGTTAAAGTTGCACCACTTGTTTGTGTTAAGACTGTGTAAGATCTGCCTACAATTAAGTTGTTTACGGCTTGACTTGCTTCTGCACTTGAAAGCAACAATGTATTTCCAAAGTTAGAACTAGCTGACGGACTACCTGATACGGTTGTCCAATTTGTTATACTTGCAGCTCCACTTATTTCAAAGTCACCATTAGTTATATAATCTTTGGGTACAAGAAACACGTTATCGTAATCAACATATTTTAAACTAGACGATACAGTTGTGTAACTATAAAGTTGTTTACCTGCAATAACGTCAATTAAACCTTCTGCTCTTGTAAAGGGCCAGTTTAATTCTGCATTAATTACATCATTTATAGCTCTGTTAATATAATCTTTTACTGCAGTTTGTATGCCCCTAGAAGAAGAAAAAGTGCTAGAGGTCAATTCAACTTCGTTGAGATCTCTAAGCACATTGTTTATTAATACTAAATAACTACTTGCCATATCTTTTACGTGGTTTCTTTTTTTCTAATTGGTTTTTACGTTCTTCTTCAAGTTTTTTTTGCAACTCAGCATGTTTTATTTTTTCTTGAAGTTTTTTAGTTTTTAAATATTCTTGATGTTTTTGTTGTATTCGTGCAGGACTATTTAAAAATTTATTTATTTTGTCAATATCGCTTTGAGTTAATAAGCGAAGAGGTTTACCTTTTTTATTTATTATTATTTTTCGTCTTATTTTCTTCTTGACTTTCTACCTCTTTTAAACTACTTTTAGCTATGTCATTAAGAAGTTTTAATTTATCTGTTGCGTTTGATATGTCAGTTAACGCTTGATCTACCATATTTAATGTGGCAGTATTGTTGTTGATAACTGTTTTTGCAGTTTCTAACTGTAGTTTATACTGATAAGCTAACGCTTGTGCAGCTAATTGTTTCATGTGGGGAACTCCTATTGTTTCTCTATTATACAGATAAACTACAGAAAATGCAAGAAAATTATATTTTTCCTGCTAGTTTAGCTGCATAATACACTACTAGTATACATCCCCCTATGAATGTAATGACTGCAATAGAGTAACCTGTAATTCGTAACATGTCTTCTCTTTGTTTTGCTGCCATTTTTTCTGCGTATCTTCGTGATTTACGTGCTTCTGCTTGATACCTTTGCCAATCTTCCCAAAGTCCGGGGCGACCTGCATATATCATAAGTTGTTTAAGTTCTTTCTCTTGTTCTTTTATTTTTTCAAGAGCCATGAACTCTTCTAAATCACCACTTCCTCCTTTAGCTCTTTGCTTACTTGCTTTCTTTTGTATTTGTTCTTTTGCAAAAACAAAATCAGAAATTTGTTTACCACAACTAGCAAGCTCTTTTCCGTTAGAAATAAAACTTTTTATTACGCCAAATGCGGCGTTAGCCGCTGCAAGCTCTGCTAACATGTATTCCCCTTACTTGTTTATTGGTTTGCAATATGCTGTTATTCGTTTATCACCATCCTTTGTCGGTATAGACGGTTGTTTTGTTAATCGTTCAGCAAAATAAAGACACCTATCTATACTTTTAAATCGTTGTGTTTTATTCACTATCTGGTTGTCGATCATGAAGATCAGTAGAAACTCTATCATTGTGGTGGCAGTCACAGTCGCAGTTATCACAGTCACACTCGTAACATTCGCAAGTGTCACATCTTTTCTTTTTATTCACCCCATTCCCCCGTTCTCATAACTTCTGATAAATGGGTTGCTCGTCTACCTACTTGTTTTGCCCAACGGGAATCAAGCATTTCTTCGCTTGCCCATTGAAAGTTAGCTTCATCTATGGCCGCCCACATGTTAATAAATTTCATCAATCTAGGCACACCCATATTAAATCCCATGTCAACAAGGCACATTTGACGTGCTTCATCGAGTTGTAAAACAATTGGTTTTTTTGCGACCAATTCTTTTTCTACAATTTTTATATCGTTTATACAAAGGTAATAAGCTTCCTCTTCAGTAAGACCATTGTTCACTACATCTTCAAGAGTTTTATTCATGTGCATCAACTCTCCGTCACTAATACCCCTGTCTTCAAGGTTTCTTCCGATACCTATAGTAGATATACCGAGTGAATCTTTATAAGGCTCAAGCACTATACCTTCGTGCTTTGCAATTATTTTTACAAGTTCTTGTCTATCATATTTCATCGTGCATCGCCTTTCTAGTGTATACTTTGCCACCATATTTTTTTGGTAAAAGAGATTTACTTCTTTCTTGTGCTTTTTTATCCCCTTCTTCTCGTGACTTAGACGTAGCAACAGCTTTTATTTTACCATCTTTAAAAAGTTGTATTGCTTCTTTATCACTAACAACTTTACCTTTATAAACTGTTGGTATAGTATATTCAATGCTATCAAATTC
>VTLG01012759.1_pt1 | contig 53104 bp, 63 predicted proteins | sample 4694571 | NCBI WGS metagenome assembly VTLG01 (sample SAMN12604809, study PRJNA352737) | marine metagenome | biome: ENVO:00000447; feature: ENVO:00000209|ENVO:00000569|ENVO:01000036; material: ENVO:00002151; isolation source: viral sequences binned using virsorter ... | reverse complement strand
TAGAACTATTACAATAAATGGTGTTAGACTTGATCTTGAGGTTTATAAAACTCCTGATGGTATGACATTTGAGGTTGTAGAACATGTTCCTGATACAGTATTTGATGACAATTATGTATCAAGACATGAAACACATATACCTTGGGATAAAATAGTAGACGCTCCAGAAGAGCCTATTGAAAAGGAGGAAGAATGAAAGTATATATCTTAAAAGATAGTTGGGATAAAATAATAAACTATGCTAAAGCTGCTTATCATAGTGAAAAAGCTGAAATAGGTGGTATGAGTGTAGTTACTCAAGACAAAGATGGTGATTGGTGGATAGAAGACCCTCAAATCATGAATCAAGAAATTGCAAGTACTACTTGTGACCTTGATAAAGAAGATTTGGCTAAATACTATACACAAATGGCTGTAAAATACAAGGATACTAACTTCAGATTCTGTTGGTGGCATAGTCATCACACAATGGGAGCATTCTGGAGTGGTACTGATCTATCTAGTATAGATGAGTATGGTGAAGGAGAATCTGATCTATCGTTTGCTCTTGTTGTTAATCTTAAAGAAGAGTATAAATGTAGAATATCTGTATGGAAACCACTACAAGTCCATCAAGATGTTGAGCTTGAGATAGTTGGTAAAGAAGATGTAGAAATACCTCTTGAAATAGTAACTGAAGTTAAAGCTAAGTGTAGAACTAGATCATTAAGCTCTTATCAAACTGGTTATAGTAAGTTGCCGCCACAAGGTGGACAATTAAATATGCATAGCTGGTATGATAGTAGAGGAATGTCTGGTAATTACAGACTATTAGAAGATGATTGTACACAGATTGAACCAACAGAAGCAGAAGCTGCTACATTTGAGGCTAAATGGGAGTATGCAATGGGTAAAATAGCTGAATATATTAGACAAGTAAATACTGGTGCATGGAATATGCATAAGTTTAAAACAGCTATAAATCATACTAATGAACAATTAGAACCATACGGTATAGAAATAGATAAACTTAATAAAGCAGAATTAAAAGAGTTTCTTGGTATGGATTCTGAACCGTATGAATTAATACATGTTATTGATCCTAAGTATCAATCAATAGCTGAGGCTTTAATAGATAGTGCATGTTATAACCAAAGTTATGGAGGTATGTGGATATGAGAAACATGAGAAGTCAAGATATAGCAAATATATCAGGTGTTAGGTTTCATATTGTAGGTTGCGGGGCTATTGGAAGCTCCGTAGCCACACAATTAGCAAGACTTGGTGCTGATCAATTTTATTTATATGATTTTGATAAAGTTGCCATAGAAAATGTAGGTGTTAGTCAATATGTTAATGAAGATATTAATAAAAATAAAGTTACAGCATTGCGTCAACATCTTTGGAATATATCTACAAATATATCTATTGGCATTAGTGTAGATAAATTTAAATACTATGAAGGTACGAAAGATGACATATTAGTGCTTGGATTAGATAGTATGTCTGCTCGCATGGAAATAGTAAAAATAATAACAAAATGCCCTGATAAACCATTGTTTGTTATAGATGGTAGAATGGGTGCAGAACAATATCAACAGTATATATATGATAATATTACTGTTAAAAAATATGAGAAGGATTGGTATTCTGATGAAGATTCTGATCCTGAACCATGCACTCGTAAAGCTACATCTTATTGTAGTAATATGAGTGGAAGTTTTATATCTAATTCTATTAAGAACATAGTTATGAAACAACCTTACTTTAAGGAAATAGTTTTCAACTTTTCAACATTAATACTTGATAAAAAGAAATTAGTTTCTTAAATTACAAACCCTTCAATTCGAAGGTTTCTTAAAACGTATAGCACACAGAATGGGGTGGACTATCTGCCCCGTTCATTCATAAAAATAGGAGGAAGCTCGTGAATAATATTGACGTTTCTAAACAAAATGGTATTGCTAAAGGTATACTGGAAGCAAAAGCCAAAAACGAAGCAGAAGAGAAATCTTTTGACACATCGCATGATAGAAGATTCGATGAATGGAAATCACCTGAAATAGACAAATTAGCAACAGCATTAGCTAAAGCTCAGTCTGAAATGGAAGGTGCAAAGAAAGAAAGTACAAATCCATTCTTTAAGTCTAATTATGCAGACTTACATGCAGTAATTAAATCATCATTTCCATATTTAAGCAAAAATGGATTATCAGTTACTCAAGGTAACGAGATGATTATGGGAGCTGTATGTGTAACAACAACATTAATGCATTCTTCTGGCCAATGGATAAGATCTAAAGTAAAACTTCCATTAGCTAAGAAAGATGCTCAAGGCGTTGGAGCTGCCATTACATATGGTAGAAGATACGGATTATCAGCAATTGTAGGTGTCGCTCAATATGATGACGATGCTCAATCTATTAGTTAACTAAAAGGAGAATAAATGAGAACTTTAACAATTAAATCTGGTGGTGGTAACAACCAATATAACACTGGATGGCACGAATTATTAGTTTCTAAAGCAGAATATGCTGAATGGAATGGTAGTAAATGTATAGATGTATACTTTGATGACTATCCAGAGAACTTTAATATGAGAATTTATGCTAAAACTGGTGCTGATGGTGAAGAATTTGCTATCGGTCAAATGTATAGATTCGCTAATGCAGGTATAAGTAATGCATTAGAAGGCCCTGATGGGACTAAAGTATTAAAAATGGATGATAGCCCTGAAGCTTTAATAGGCAAGAAAATGAATGTTTATCTATATAAAGATGGTAAATATTCAAGAATATTAAATAGAACAGCTCCTACAGTGTTTGAAAATGCTGCTGAATCTTTTAATCAATCTGATGTTGATTATTGGAAAAGTAAAGCTGAAAGCTATTACAAGGCATTTGTTTTGCCTAAAGTGGAAAACAAAAAATCAGAAGAACCAACAACTTCTGAGTCCTCCGAGAGTGACGATAACATACCCTTTTAAGTGAGTAGGTAATCGTTAATTTATAGGGAGGCAACAACTGGTCCTGTAAGTCCTAGTAATCACACATGTGCTCTGCAGGCAAAGGAATATGTGAGTCTCCCTATATAACAAGGAGGATATATGACATTTTGTTTAATAATACTAATTTGGTTTTTAATTGATGAATTAATTAGAGGGGAATTATGAGAGCAACAGAGTTTATGCATTTTATTAATATAGACCCTAAAGAACTAAAATTAGGGCAAAACTTAAAGGGTGATAGTTACACCCACTTAACTATACGTATGAAGATCAAAAGAGCCAGATATGAACATCAAATGAGGCTCAGGAAGGAGGACAAATGATGACATTTATATATATTCTTTCAATAATATGGATAATATCAATGGTATTTATATGGTTGGTATATGAGAAATGGGAGGATTTAGATGGATAAAATGATAAGAGAAGTAGCTTTTGGAGTTACTAATAGGCATAACTTTCAAAGAGAAGAAGAATTAATAGAGTTACAAGGTATGGATTCAGATACATTTATGTCTTTATATAATTATGATGAGTCTGTATTAGAGTATTATGGTCAAAATAAAACTATATCTGGATATGATGGTTTAATATATATGCCTCATGAGTTTATATTAGATGTAGATGGTGAAAGTGTTTGGGAAGCATCACAAAAGACTGCAGCATTGCTTATACGCTTAGATGAGCTATTTGTTCCATATCATATTTACTTCAGTGGTAGAGGATTTCATATACATATATCAGAATCAGCTTTTAAATGGAAACCTAGTAAGAACTTACACATAAGAGTGAAAGAAGAACTTACTAAACATGGTATATTTGAGTATGCTGATCCATCTGTTACTGATAAGTCTAGATTAATACGTATACCTAATACTAAAAATACTAAATCTGGTTTATGGAAGACTCCATTTCCACAAAAAGCATTGTATGAAAATAGTGTTTTAGAAAGAACTATCAATAAGTGGTGTAAAGAACCTAGAGATATAGATTATGACCACAAATTAGAGTGTAATGAAGTATTTGATGTATTAGATAAAGAAAAACCTAAAGAAAATACACCTATAAAAGTTAAAGATAGCAGAGACCCTGTAAATACTACTTGTATACAAAAAATGATGGATGGAGCACCTAAAGGTAAGCGTCATATGGTAGCTTTAAGACTGGCATCACACTTAAGATGGAACTTTACTGAAGATATAGTAAGATTAATTATGGAAAATTGGAGACAGAAAGTAAGTTTAGATGACGAACCATTTAAACCTGAAGAAATGGAAGGTATAATAGAAGGTTGTTATACTGGACATGATGGTCAAGGTTATAGATATGGTGGTGATGATCCAGTTATAAAGTTTTATTGTGACTCTAAATGTACCTTACACAGAGGTATAAAAGGTGAAAATATGATGGATTCTAGTAGTATGGAGAACGAACTTATAAACTTCTATGCTCAGGATCTTAAACCTCTTAACTTAGGTGAGCCATATGGTCAAAGTTTCCCAGTATATCCAGGTGAGACAGTTATATTACAAGCTCCACCTGCTAGTATGAAGACTATGTTGCTTCAAAATTGGGTAAATTACTTCAAAAGACCTACATACTTTGTTGAAATGGAGATGTCTCCAAGACAAATATGGTCTAGATTCGTTCAAATAGAAATGGGATGGAATGAACAGCAATTATCTGAACATTACAAACAGATGAAAAATGGTATGGATAAACGCTTTGAATGGCTTACTGTTGACTATTCAGCTCCATATGCCCATGAATTAGAAAGAAGAATCACAATGCTACCTATTAAGCCAGAAATAGTAATTATTGATCATTTGGGCCTATTTAAGAGCAAACAGAAAGATAACAACATGAAAGTTGAAGAAGCTTCACAAGCTATTATGGAACTTGCAGTAAGACAAAATGTAATTGTCTTTGCTGTAAGTGAAGTAAGTAAAGCTGCTTTCAAAGAAGGCATGGATATAGCATCTTCTAGAGGATCATTTAGAATAGCATATAATGCAAATAAGTTAATATCTCTAAAACCTTTCAAGAATAAAGAAACAGGTTTGGTTGAAATGATTGATATTAAATCTGATAAGAATAGAGAAAAAGAACACTTGTATGCTAGATTAACCGTTAATAATGTGAGGATAGAAAAATGCGTATAAAAATGCAAGACGAAGTTAAACATGTACTTTTAACTAAAAGACATTGTAGAGATAATGATGTATATTTAATATATGATATATGGGCTAAAGAATTTGCCAAATATAACTTAGATATTAAAAATATGCATTTAGTACCAACACTTAAAATGTGGGCTAATAAAGAAATATCTCATCCTTCAGCTATTATGAGGGCTAGAAGAAAAGTACAAGAAGAACATCCAGAAACTAGAGGTAAAGTCTGGAAAGAAAGACATAAACAACAAGAACAAGTTAAACAAGATTTAGGGTATAATGTATAGTCGAGGAGATATAGTAATAAGCGATTATATTAACATGGCTTAAAACGGTATGTTATACCCTAATAAATTAGGAGGGAAAATGGGAAAGAATAAAAAACCTACAATGATGCAAGTAAAAAACGTAGTAAATAATATGTTAATGGAAATAGAGTATTTAAAACAAGCAGTAAGTAACTTAGATTTTATAGTTAATTACTATATTAAATACAATGATGATAGTGATAAGTTTAAAACATATGTTGAAAAACTATCAAAGAAAGCTAAAAAAGAGCAAGATAAGAATAAGGAGGCAAAATGAGTTGGTATGCACAAACAGAAGAAGCTCAAAAACATATGAGAGAATGCAAAGGATGTGAAAACTGTATTTGGATAGAAGAATCAGCTTGGGCTATGACCCAATATGGTACAGTATCTAAAGGTGAGAAGCATCCTTTATATGATAAAATAGTGGAGAAGTTTGATGGAAAAGAAATTGACTAATAAACAATTAAAGAAAATAATTGATCATAGAAAAAGTAATCCTAAAAAAGAGACTACACATCAACGTAGAGCAAGACTATTGAAAAATAAAGCTTGGTGGGTAACTCGTGATTAATTGTAATAAATGTAATATAAAGTGCGTCCCTGTATACCAGGTATCTCCTTTTAACAAACGATGTTTCGTATGCAGGGATTGTGCTTTAATAATAATGGAGAAGAATGATGATAGAAGACCTAATGAAATTGAAAAAACAGATTGATACTATGATAGAAACATATAAAGATCTACATCCTGATGAAGAAGATGAAAACTACTTCTTAGGTAGAGGTGTTTGGAATAGTAAACAAGTACAACAAGAAAGAGCTTTAAAAAAAGTAAGGGAGGGAAAATATGAAAGCGCGTTCCGCGAAAAACAAAGGAAGGAAACTACAAAACCTAGTCAGGGACCGTCTTCGCTCTGTGTATACGGAGATTCTTGAGACGAATGATATTGAATCCCAAGTTATGGGTATGAGTGGAGAAGATATTGTATTATCACCAGCAGCTAAAAGAGTAATACCTTATAGTTTTGAGTGTAAAAATCAAGAAAGATTAAATCTGTGGGGTTCTTTAGAACAAGCAGAGGGTAATTCACAGGATAGACAGCCTGTATTAGTATTTAAACGTAACCGATCTAAAGTTTATGTTGCTCTAGACTTTGAGCATTTCTTAGAACTTATAGATCAAAAATTAAAGGAGACATAAATGAAATTAAGTGAGTTGGCAAAAATGGAAACAATAGAACAATATCTTGAAGAGATGAACTATGAAGATATTCCAGAAGAGTTTATAAAATTACTAAATAAAGAATTTGATAAATATAGTTATTTAAAAAGTCTTATGGATATGAAGCATCAAGAATTTATGATTAAAAAATCTAATCAAAAGGGCCAAGCAACTTAGCTATTTCTGAATCAGAATACTTTTTACCCTGATAATATTTTCTAGTTTTTTTAGTTTTTTTAGGAGTAAAGTATTCACCTACACCTCCTGGAAGATTTTGAAAAGGTAATAACATTTTATCTTTTAAACTTGATAATTCTTTATTGGGGTATAAACCTAATTCTTGACCTATAAGTGTTGGTAATCCTGTACCATTAACTCCCCTTGGTATTGTAGTATAAATAGTTCTTCCTAACTGACCATTCAAAAACCTTATTATTTCTTCTGTTTTATCATCACCAGATTCTCTATCAAATTCTTGATAACCACGAATATAACTTATTAAATCATCATTACCCATATTATTAAATTCAAATATGTGTCCAAGTTTTATTACATCTGAAACAGTTGGACCAGCAAATGTAGATGTAATTGGATCAAGACCAAAGAATGCTTTTTCTTTTTCTTCAGGAGTTCCTCCCATATACTGTCCTAAACGATTAACCCTATCCATAGTATCATTTTGAGCTAATACAGTAAAATCAGTATTTGTTAAAGCTGATAAACCAGTTATAAATGTGTACATCATTCCTAACCTATACATTCTAAATGCCTCTGGACTATCCCACAAACCTGACATAAAATCTTTACCACCTTTTGCAACTATTTTTCTTTGATACTCAAAAAAGTTTATACTAAAAGTAGAAAATTGTCCTAAAACAGAGCCTACAGGACCTCTAGTAGCTTTTATTTTAGCCCATGGATCATATTGATAATGTAACTCTTTAACCATATCAGCTGCATAATCAGAAGATTTTTTAATAACAGCTTCTTCTATAGCGGTAGGAGTAGCTTCTTTAACTTTAGTTTTTCTTTTTATCATACCTTCAATAACTTGTTGATTATTCATTAACTCATTATATTTAGTTATAAAAGCCATCTTAAACGTCATTCCACGATTGACATTATTTTCTACCCATTGCATAGGTTTACCAGCAATTCTAGCTGTTTCTTCTAAGTAATCATTAAATTTTTTACCTGCTGAAGGAAGTTCATGAATAACTCTTCCAGTTTCATCAAGTCTAACATTGGTTAATAAATCTTTAGGCATAGATATTTCAGCTATATTAACAAATTCATAACCGTGTTTTGATATTTCTCTTTCAAGTATTTGTTTCATAACTGGATCTTTTAAAGCACTCATTGTTTCCATAATACCTTTATTACCGAAATAAACCCAATTTTGTAAAGACTGAGTAGCGTTTCTAGCCGCAGACCTAATATTTAAACCTAATTTAGATAAGAATTGAAACGATGTTAAGCTTCTTGATATATTAGCAAGCTTAGAATCTGTATATTTACTACCTGTAACTGATTGATGCATATCAAAAATATAATCAGATAAGAACCTAACATGTTGATCATAATCAGAACCAGACATCTTATTTAAATCTTTTAAAGCTTTTACTAAAGATTGAGTTACTGCTGCATTATAATTAAATCTTATTGTACTGCTAGAATAATGATCCAATAAACCTACAAGATCTTGAGATACGTGTACAGGTCTTTGAGCAGTTTTTTCAAAAACATTTCCTGAAACACTTAAATTCTTTGTAACTGATTCAACCATTTTATTAACATAAGTTTCAACAGACTTTAAACCTTCAATATTTGTATTAGCTTTATCAAAATATCCTGAATGTATATCTTGACTGAATTTAGATATTGTAGGAGCTATATCTAATACTTGAGTAGGAAAATAATTTTTTGGTTTTTTAGGTGCATCTTTAGCAAAATAGTCATTATATAAGGCTTCAAGTTTCTTTATTTTAAAATCCATTTTATTATTATAAGTTTCCATTTGCTTAAACACATCAATAGATTTATACAATCCGTCACCTAAAACTTTCCATAATCGTTCTTTTAAAGGGATAACATCTGCTTGCCCTTTTCTACCTTTTAAACCAAAATGCCATAAGTTAGCAGCTGCAATTAAATCGCCACTATATTTAGACTTAGTATCTTTTATATTAACTTTATCAAGAAGTTTTGGATTAACTAATAAGTCATGAAGATTTTTCATTATCTCAAGCTTAGGATTTTGATTTAAATCATGAAGATTATCATCATAAAATTGTTTTGCTTCCCTATCTTTACCTTCAGCTTTTAATCTTTTGTATTCAGTTTCTAATCTATTTATTTCCTTTTGAGCTTCTGTTCTAGAACCTTTAAAAATAGACATTATACCATTTTCACGAGATGCTTTATTTAAAGCCTTTATTATAACTTGTACATCCCCTTTTATATTCTGCTGATTACCTCTATAGTAATTAGATATTCTTACCAAATCATCAAAATATTGAGCTGTAACAGGATTTTTTTTAACTATATTTTCTGGTAATTTAAACAAAGCTCCTAATGTTGTAGGTTTCTTTTCTATATTACTTAAATATTTAGTAACAGCATTTTCAAGTCTTTTCATCTCAGGTTTATTTGGTAACCTACTTAGATCAAAATCAAGATTAGTTATTTCAGAATATAACCTTTGAAAAGGGCCTGCTTTACCACCAGTAATGGTATCTATTACAGGGTTATCAAACCATTTATCTATAACAGTTTCTAAACGTGTTACAGCTTCTTTCTTATCTAATTCTCTACTTCTTTTTGTTAAACAAATCATATATTCTCCCTAATAACAATCTAATTTTGAATTGGCTGTTGATTTAAGATCAGATCTTCCATTACCTTCTAGAGAAGGTACCTCATGATGTGCTCCCTTAAAATGATTTATAGTTTTTTCATAAACTAAATTTTTATAAAATGCATCTCCAAGTAAAGCAGAAGCTGCGCCATTTACAGCATTATCATAATCTTTGTATCCATGTATAGCTGGATGAGTTTTACCTGTAATAGCAGCATTAATATAGGCTTTTGGAGTATAAGAAAGCATAGTACTTTCTGCCATTGTTTTTATAGCGCTAGGAAATAACATTTCATTACTCATCATAGTTCCTATTGATTGATTTGGATGTAAACCAAAAGCAAAAGCAACTTCAGGGTTAATTTTTTGTTGCTGCATACCACCACCAAATTTATATGGTGTTATATCATCTAACAAAGGACTTGCCCTCATAACATCTACTCTTTCATTAGTAAGGTCACTTAAATAAGAATTAAAGAAATCGTTTCTGTTTGATCTTTGCCCATAAAACGCTCTAAAACTTGAGTTATGCCAAGCAGTTATATATTCAAACATATTATTTTTTGAAAATTCATCAATATGTTTAGTTTGATTAAAGAATTTTAACCCTAATTTTATAAAAGATAAAGACTCACTTTTAAAAGCTGGTAATATTTTTGGTGAATCACCTAATTTTAAATAAGTATAAGTATATGGATCAGCCTCAGGAGCCATTAATTTAAACATAAACAGTCTACCATATCCACCTTGTTCTTCCCATTTCAAAAACTTTTGTTCTAAAGCATACATAACCTCTGAATTAGCCCTTGATTGATCGTGTAAAGGATCTCTTCCTGAAAAAACATCTGACCATAATTTACCATAAGCTTTTTTAAAGTCTCTAACCTCAAAAGCCATTTGTTGTCTCATATGACTACCCATATGAGCATCATCACCAATAACTAATTTTTTCATAGGCTCTAACATATTATCCCATATAATTAGCTCTAAATGCTCCATACTTTGAATACCCCTAAATCTAACAGGATTTCGTTTTACATATTTATTTAAAGCTTCAATACCTTCTTTTGATTTTGCCCATTTTCTAACACCATCAAAAGAAAAGTCTGATGGACCTTTACTATCTAAACTTTTGCTTTTCCAATCCCTTGGTAATCTACCAGATCTAATAATTTCACTTACAACACTATTTTTAGAGCCTTCTCTTATCTTATAAGCAAATGTTTTTGAATCTGTAGCATCATTTTCAAATATTAGTTTTTCTTCTAATTCACGTTTTTTAAGTTCTAATTTTTCAAGATTTGTTTCTAAGTGTTTAGCAAGACCTGATTGACCATTTCTATAAGCATTAGCTTTAGCTCTAGATTGAGATTTAATTTTATAATCTAAATAATTTAAATAATTAACAAATCCGTTATTTTTATTTATCCTATTTACAAATGAAATACCAGCTTCATCAAAATTTTTGCTATGAAAGTGTTCTTCAAAGAACTTATCAAACTCTAAAGCTTCTTCTCCAAACAGTTTTTCTGGTTTTGATATTTTTGATCTATCATATGCCGCTATAGTTACCATCGCTCTTTCAAATGGTAGCATTCTACTAAAGTTTGCAGCATTTCCGCCACCAACTATATCTGGCCTTATACTATTATTCCAATTACCAAATACTGCACTATTAAAATCTGCAGTAGTTAATCTTCTACCATCTGAAGATTTTTTCTGACCATTACGAGTTAAAAAGATTTCATCTATTTCATTTAGTCTATTCTTATATTTAGAGCTTTTTCTTAATTCCCAATATATTTTTCTATTTAAAGAAGACATATCATAATCAAATTGATTTACATATGATATAATATCTTCGTATTGAACTTTTTGAGCTTTTCCTTCTGAGAAAATATTAGTACCAAGTTGAAGTAGTCTTTTATACGGAGAAATAGATTTAGAAATTATATCCATATACAAATCGTTTTTATGTAATTCAGCTGGAGTATCATTTGCAACAAACTTTTTCTTTTTTGCATCCCATTGAGCCATTTTAAAAATACCATTATACTTACTTCCACCTACATTATCACCAAATAAAAAGTTTTTTTCCCATTTAGATATATCATACCTTGCTTTATCATAACCCGTAGAAGCGTCTGTTATATTTTGAATATCCTCAGCTAAAAGTTCTTTAGCTTCTTTTAAACGTTTAGCATCTATATATATAATGCCACCTTTTTTGTTAGCTAAATCTAAAACAAAACCTTTTAATGGATCACCTTTACTATCAGATAAACCTATAATTTGGTTATCATATTTTTCTAAAGCTTGTAAGCTTCTTTGCATCTTTACTATAATGCCTCTCATTTTTTCACTAGCATATATATCATCTCTATATTTGCTCATAGCTCCAGGTTCTAACCAATCTAACTGCTTTCCACCATAATTATCTACACTTAAAGTAGTTTTCTTAATTTCTTTGTCTGGATTAACTCTTATAACTTCTCCAGATAATCTTTGCCATTTTGTTAATATTTGATTAGGAGTGTCCCACCAAACATCAATCTTATCAATATCATGGTCACCCTCATGTCTCATAGCAAAATCATAAGCATTCAACTTTACTGTGTTACCATAGTCAGAAGAAAGTATATCTCTTACACCTACTATACTAACATCACCTGGTCTAGTATTAGGATTTCTTCTAACTGTTACAGCAATCTCATAATTTGTACCCTTCTTATTATTGTAAGCAGATATAGATTGATACATATCTGAAAAAGTAGGATTACCTTTAAACTCTTTTCCTCTAACATCTTTAATTTCTTTAGATAATTCTGAAAAAGGTATTAATCTATCTTTTGAAGAAGGATTGTGTTCAATAATATGTAAATCCCTTAATACAACTTTTTTGTTTGCATTTATACTAGGTATATCAATTTGCCCATAACTATATATACTGTTTTCAATTAAACCAGTTTTACCTTCTTTTTGCTCAAACAATGTATATCTTAATCCATCTCCTGGAGATGTTACAGATTGAGTACCATATTCAGTTTTAGGAGTTATTATTCCTGCTTTATCGATAGTATGAGATTTTACATTATTTAAGAAATCATTTCTTACAAGCGAACTAAGAGGATTAAATTTATGAGTAATTAACCTTTGGTATAATGAATTACTATTATCTGTACTTCTAGATTCATTTAAATACTGTGCAAATGCATGAGCATCTAATGATTTTGTATCAAAAACCTCACCCATTGTATTATTTAAATCTTTAACTTTATTTTCAATTAACCATTCATAAGCTCTAGTGCCTTCAGCTATATTTAAATCTTTAAAAGTTTGTTGAGGTAGAGTAGCTCCTTTATTAGAATTGACGACAGCTCCTAAAGATATTTCATCAATACCTATAGTTTCAATTAAATCTTTTTCCCTATTACCAAATTTTATTTCCCTTAATTTTTCAACACTTCCCCATCCAGTTAAAACTTTAGAAGGATTGTAATGCGCTTTTGCTGCTGATTGCATCATAATCATATCAACATCATTATTTTTAAAAAACTTGTTAAATGAAGGGTCAGATATAAATGCAGTCTTACCTAAAATCAATCCATCACCAAATCTATGTATTAAAGGTTTAACACCACCTAATCCATCAACATTATTAGCACCAGATAGTGCATATAAAGCTTTCATCATTTGTGGACTAACAGCAGTATAAGAATCTACTGAACTTATATCACCACCACCATTAAACTCAAGTTCTCCAGTTTTTTCATTTTTTGTAACTTCTACTAAATTTAAATCAGGATTATTATCTTTAGCTTTTTTAATTTGAGAATCTAATTCTTTTAATATAGAAGCTTCTCCTGCTTTAAAGTTTTCATCAGCAGCTATAACAATTTTAAACCCATTATTAGCATCTATACGTTTTAAAGTTTTTATCATATCAGCATCAGCACTTTTTCTAACTCCATGCTCACTTGCGCCAAATTTCTGATATAAATTAATAGTGTTTTTTACATGATCTTTAGACAACTCTTTCATACTTGTATTAGCCATTAATCTAATTCTTCTAGCTAATTTTGTTACTTTCATACCTTCATTAGTACCATGAGTTTCTACTAAATGGTCCCAGAAGAACTTTTGTAAACCTAATTTTTTATTAGGGCCATCTAAAAATGCTGTAGTAATCAATATTTCTAAATCTTCAGCCTCTCTATTTTTCTTTCTTTGTTTAAATTCAAACTCAAATTCTCCAGTTTTCTTACCAGTAGCTTGATCTATCACTTCTACTTTTTCAAAAGCTCGATTAAAAACTTGACTTAACGTTTTATGTATTTTATCATACTTAGCATCACTATAAGTTTTTTTCCATTGATCTAATTTTTTATATAAGTTTGAACCTAAAGCAGGTAAACTAGCTTTATCTATACCTATTCCATAATTTAAATCACCCATTCCAATCATTATGACACCTTCACCTTTTTCGTGTCTTAATTGACCTATAATGTCTGTCTTTAAATCTTTATCTATTAATGTATCACCCTCTAAAGCTTTTAATAATTCTTTTCTATATTTTTTATTACCACTTTGCCTAATATCAAACTTATTCATTTTATTATCAGTAAATGATAAGTCGATAATTGAGAACCCAGTTTCTAGTTTCTTTTTATTATTAACATCAGTTAATAGAAGGTCTAAAGTTCTAAACAATGAATTATCAAACATTTTAAAATCAAAATCCGTATAAACTCCAGATCCTGTAACATATAATCTCTTTAAACTTCTTTCTTGCCCTGAAGCATAAACCATTTTAGTAATATCAGCAAGAAACTTACCTCTTTCACTTTCAGTCATAGCCATATCAGCGTCATTGTTTGTTTTTTTACCATAAAGATAATGTTTTTTACCGCTCACTTCAATATAACCATCTCTAATTAAAGTTTCTAGTGTAGCTTTACTAAAATCGTAATTTTCGCCTAAATTGTACTTTTTACGAATAGATTCTCTTGAGGCATTAATATATATATCAACATCACTATCTTTCTCAAATAGCCCCTTATAGTCCCTTATTGTGTTATTTATGATTGTTTGGTCTAAACTTTTAACTAAATCATATTGTTTGCTTTCAAATATTTCCCTTAATTGATCTGTAAGTTTTGGATCAGAAGTATCAATCTTTAATTTATTTTCTAAAACATCATACAAACCTTTATTAGACAACGCTGCTATAAGTTCTTTATGGTTAAAGTTTTTATTATCTATATTTCTATATACATACTCTATATACTCTCTTGATTGCTTATCTAAATCTTTATCTTTTGAAAGTTTTTCAAATTGACTTACTAAATCTTTTGCTGTCACAACTTCTCTAATTTTCTTTAAAGAAGAAAGACGTGTAATCCAACTATACATTTCAGTAAGTTCAACTTCAGCTATTGCTCTAGAAGCTGGCTTTAAAACTCCATTACCCTTACCATCCATTATATATGGCTCAATAAGCTCATTATAAGACTCCATCAAATCCTTTAATGTAAGAGCTTTAGATTGACCGTTTCTTCTTGCTATTTGTTCAAATATTGTATCTAAACTAACATCTTCAGAGAGAAACTTTTCAATATCTTTATCTTTAAAATTAACTTTAAATAATTTAGATATGTTTTTTAAGTTAGCTTCTGTAGCTTTTCCTTGAACTCTAAGAGGGTCAATAATACCTTGTATATCTACTAATTCAAAATTTCTACCTATAAGTCCACTTCTAATTAATTCATTTAAAACAGCTCTATCATAATCATTTAAAGGTTTACCATCTCTTTTTGTAGCACCTGATATATGTCTATCTATAGAATACATTTCATATTCTTTTATGAAGGCAGCTGTTTTATTTACATCCATATGACTAAAGCCACCAATTCTATTTTTTTGAAGAACACTTCTTAATTCTACAGCAGCTTTAGCCTCTTTTGAAGCTCCATTTCTAATTTCTAAAACTCTAGTACCTTCATCTAAAAATGTTGTTCTAGAAGTAGGATTTGTTTTCATTACATGGAAATAAGCTGAAATAAAGCTCTGTAACGAAGGGTCGACATTTTTACCAAATTTTATATCTGAATATAAAAACCCACTATCTTTATCAACAAATATTTCATTTTGTAATTCTGAAACCTTTCTTCCGTCATGTTTAACACCACCACCTGGATCACGCCAGTTACCAGTTTCTAAATTATTTAACAATTCATGTGTTATTCTTATACCTTTTTTATTATGGTATCTATTTAATAGCTCCCCTGTCCAACCTTCTAAAGCCAAAGAAGCATGTATCTCGCCCTCACCACCAGTAATAAGTTTATTAACTCTCTTATCAAATAATTCTACTCTTTCAGCAAGGCCTGCAAAATTACTATCATCTACAGTTCTTGGTGCCGATCTATCTACAATCAGCTCTTTGTTTTCTAATAAAAGAAGTAACTTTGAATATTTTTGAAGCAATAAATCATTTGCATAATCTAAAGATTTAGCATCTTTAGAAAGTATTTGAGGTAAATTAGGAAGACTTCCGTCTGCAGGTAAAACAATATTATTTTTACCATTATTACCTACTAAATGATTATGTATTTCAATAGCCGCTTCAAGATGAGTTCTTGATAATTCAGCAAAAGATTTATCAGAAGCTTCATAAATTAAATCACTAAGATCTTTAGGGGTTTTTATACCAGTTAACTTAGAATCAGCAAACTTAAGTTCAGACAATTCAGCTATAAATTTCTTTAATTGAGCTTTATTTATATGGTAAGGATCAAGTAATTTCATTCCTTCCATAGGTATATAGCCACCATCAATTAAACTTTTTAAGAAATCATAAACAGGTTCTGCTCCAGTTTTGCCTCTATTTTTAACTCCAACAGGATTTGGCATCTCAGGATCAATAGCAAGATTATATTTTTTAATAAGTTTTAATACTGTACCAACATCTTCACTGTCAGCAGCTGATTGAATATACTCAGTTTCTAATTTTTTACCTTTAGCAAGAGCGTTTAATGTAAAATCTAAAGGAGTCATATTTAATTCACCTAAGTACTCTACTGATTTAACATATCTATCACTTACACGTTCTGGCGCTGGAACAAATGTTTCTAATTTACCTTGATTATTTCTAAAATCTACTTTTCTTCCTTGTTTAGTCATCCATGCACCTAATAATGTATGGAATATTTTATCTTCTAATGGAATCCTATCATCAAATGCTAACTCATAGTTAAACGCCATAGAACCAGCAATCATTCTAAATGAAGAGCCACTTAAATCTTCCATAACTTCTTTTAAAAATATAGGTCCCCAACCTTTTTCCCAATTACCATGTAAATCATCTAAAATTTTAACTAATCTTTCCCTACCTTCTCTACTGTATGCTAACATATCTAATTGCTCTTTTAAAACAATATCCATATCATCTAGGACATCTGGATAAGTAACACCTTTTCTTTTAAAAGTATTACTTCTAAACCCTTTTAAAGAGTTTCTAACAAATTTTGGAGCTCCACTTCCCATATTTTCCCAAGCACTTTTTACCATTCGTAATAAAATATCACCACTAGTTTCATTATTTAAATCTAAATCTTTGTAAGGCCTATTAGTACTTATTTTTCTCATAGCACCTCTAAAAGCTTCTTTAGATATACTGCTATGATTACCATCATTACCTACCCAAGTTTTACCGCCAGGAACCATTCTTATTACACCTAAAGCATTACCTAGCAAAAATGCATGTTTAGCTCTACCAAATAAATCCATTTCTCTTTCTTCATTCATAGATTGGAAAATTTCCATAGGTGTTTCAACCATAGCAAATAAAATACCTTCTTCTAACATATGTGAGGCAATAGTTGCTGCTTTATTAGAACCTTGAGTGCCACCTAAAGCTAAAGCTATTCTTTGCTGTAATGTACTAATAGGTATAACAGATCTTCCTCCATTTGCTGTTAAAGCTTTTTCAACTATACCCTTTATTTTTTGTATATTAGCTGGAGTATTAGGCAAACCATGAGCTTTTAAAAGATCATTTATAACTTTTGGAGAAGTTTTAGTTAAAGTTTTAGCAAAAGCATCATCTACACTTTGTTGAGCAAATTTTGTGCTCGATTGTACAATATCATCTGTAATTGCTTTAAAGAACCCTATTTGTTTTTCTTCTGTTAATTTATTAAAAGCTTTATATCCCTTACCTTTAACACCTGCTTCTTTACTTAAAAACTTTACACCCTCTTTAGCAACATTAGCATTAAATGTTTTAGTACCGTATTTACCTGCTTTTACAAGCATTTTTGTAGCACCTCTTGCTGCACCCATAGGACCTATAAATCCTCCTAATCCACCAAGACCAGCACCTACTCTGCCACTAAATGTACTAGGACCTTCTTCACCTGTAAGCCAATCCTGTATAATATCATCATAATCTGCTGCACCTAAAATTCCAAATGTGCCTGTATCAAATAAATTCCACGCAAAATTTCCTATAAAATCAACAGCAGCATTTCTTTCTTCTGGAGTATTGTATTGAGCATAATCAATATCAAACAATCCTGCGTAAGGATCATCACTTAATGCTGAGTCAATTAAACCACGGTTTTCTCTAAATTCATCTCTAGTAGGTCTCATCATATTAGGTGCTAAAGCAGGTGACATCATTAAATTTCCAAGACCACCTACTCTATCTAATCTTTCTGAAAAAGAAACATTAGGATCACCAACATCAACCATATCCCAATAACTATAACTATCATTTTCTAAAGTTCCAGCAACAGGATTACGGTTAGGATGATAAGTGTTTCTTTCTATAACATTTTGAATAGATTCAGAATAGTTATCTAAACTATCGCCTGGTTCTAATCCTGAATAATGAGATGCAAATGCTTCAGAAAAACCTGGATCATCGTAATCTAATCCAGTACTATTTCTTACTGTTCTCATAATACTACTAGTTACATCTTTTGAAGCAGCTGTTCCTTGATCTAAAGTTGCATATTTTGCAGTATAATAAGTTTGCTCGTTTCCATCAGCATCAGTACCTACAAAAGGATCTCCCTTTTCAGCGCCATATTTTTCTGCTCTTTCTGGAGTCCAAGCATGAGAGCCTGGATTATTATGTCTTTGAGCTCTATCACCATCTTCCCAATGCTCTACAACATTATAAATATCTTCACTTAACTCTTCTTCTATTACTAATGGGCCTAAACTATCAACACCACTTTGAAGGGCAATAAAATGATCAATTTCTTGATCACTCATTTCAATACCTCTATCCCAGAGATTTTGTTTAAACAATTCTTTATTTATAGCCATTTTTACCTATTTATTTATTGATAGATGCTATCAAACATTATAGAAACATTACCTAAAGAACTTCCTTGATTTAACTCAATGCCTTGATTAAAAATAGATGTTTCTCTCCAGAAAGACCCATCTTTATGATAACCTTTTTCATATGCAGGAACATTTTTTGAAATAACATCATGACGATTATTAACATCACTATCTTCTTTAGCTATATTACTATAATCTTTTAAAATTTGTTCAGAGTCTAGATTTTCAAGAGCAGGTAATCCTTTAGCTATACGTAATTTATTTGTGTTATCAATAAATGTATTAAACTTTGCAATTTCATCTTGAACCCAAGATATATTTTCAATAGCTTTCCTTTGTCCCTGTCCAGGCAATACAAATGTCAAAAATGGAATATTTGCCAATCCACTCTGTTTATTTGGATTTAACCATTGTAAAGTTTTATTTAAAAATTGATGTTTTAAGTTACCCATTTCTACTTCATCTACTATATAATGTATTCCTGGAAGCCCTGAAGTCATTCTGTGTTTAAATCCTTCTCTATTTGGATTCATCCAAACTTGACTTCCACCATACATACCTAAGCTTGAGAAAGAATTTTGGTAATCTTTTTTATTTATTTTGTAGTCACCTTCTATTTTTTCAAGATGTTCTAAAGCAGCTAGTGCCGCTTCTGGATCACCGAAATCTACATCTAATACACCTTCTTGTGCGCTTATAAGAGCTCCTTCTTCATCTTCTGGAAGTACTATAGATTCATCAAAAGCTGACATAATTTCTTTTAAATCATACCCACTACCATCAGAAATATTTACAGGCTCTTCCATATCAAAATCATCCATTAAACCTTGACTAATTAACGTTGATGTAATATTTTGAGCTTCTCTAAACCTTCCGTCATTTATTTCATCAGCTAACATTAATCCATCAAGAGCTCGTTTATTATGTGGACTATTCCATAATCTGACCTTTATTAAATCTTCTCTTATATTATGTAAAGCTTTAAATGTTGGGCTTTTTTCTGAAAGTTGTCTTATTGTAGTATTATATAATTTTGGTTCATGTATTTTTAAATATTCAAGTTTTTCTTCATTAAGTTGATTATCTAAAAGAATTTTAACATAATCTGCTCTAGTTTGTTTAGAAAATACTCCTAATTGCACTAAAGATAAGTTATTAAATCCACCTTCACCAGCTTTAAAAGCGCCCTGGTCAGACATTGCGTCAGCTATTTTTCTACCTACTATACTATTTTTACTTAAACCAAAATCTGTACCCTCTCTTAAGCTTTCTAAAAATCCAGTAAATGTATCAATATTTTCTTCATTGTAATAAGCTAACATATCAGAATATTGTATACCCCCAGCTTCTATTTGACTTTCAATATCTTTTCCAACACCTGTCAAATATTCATTGTTCCATTCTTCAGATTGATCAAACATTTTATTATTTAAATCTAATTTAGCATTTGTTAAATTTTGCATATTAGTTACAGTAGTTAAAGCTTCATCATTATTATAGTTACCAGCCATAAACCCTTGTTTAAAAATATTTTGCATATTTTCATCCATAAGTTCGTAATTACCTAGCATATCTGTAGGTATATTCGAAAATTCAGATTCACTAAATATTAAAGATTGTATATCAGTATCACCTGCTAAACCTTCAGAACTTGGAGTGTGAGCGTAAGCAAAACCAGTTTCTGGATTTATTTCACTTACTAATCTTCGGGTTAAATTTTTCCCTTGTGTATATCCCCCTAATACTCCTTGTAATTGAGCAAGTTCATTTGATGATTGTTTTTTTAAATTAGATAAAGCAACTAAGTTATTACTTGAAATAGCATCTTCTATTAAACCTGTAAAATCAGTAGTTTGAAATTCATCAGGTAAAGTTATACCTGATTGCACTAGAGTATCTTTATATTGGTCTATTCTTGAAATATCGTTAAGAAGAAGTTTAGTCATTAATTCTTCTTTTTTTGCAGCCTTTACAGTTTTATCTTGTATTCTTGCTTGAAATACACTATCAAGCGAATCTAATGCTTGTTGAAATCCCTGATTTCTTATATATCTTCTTTTGGGATTAGTTGCCATTTTTACCTACCTTTAATTTAAAATATGTATAAACAAACCCTAAGTTTTTAGGATTTAAAATTAATTTACAAAAAGATTTTGCTCTATCAAAAAATGATGGTTTAAATAACTTTTTACTATATGTAAAATCAATCTTAAATTCTTTAGAAAGTTTTATTACATTATCTGTATAAAGTTTTACAGCATTATCATGTTTTCCTTGCTTTTCTAATTTAAGAATATTAGTGATGAACATTTTCTTATACTTTGGTTTTTTCCAGTTAATTTTCTTAGAGTTAATTTTATCTACTAATTCTTTCACAGTTGACAAATAGTTATATACTTCATATGGATGAGTCCAAGCAGCTTTAATTTTAAATTTAAGCATATTAAACCATTCTTTTTTAGAAACAACTCCATTTTTATTTAACTCAGTACATATATAAGTATCAAAAGTATCACTTAATAATCCTGCAAAGTCATCTTGAGTTCCACCCGTTTGACCAGGCGACCAATCATCATCATCTGTACCACTAGTATTATCAAAACCCATAAACTCCTCATATCCTGGACATCCTTCATTGTAATAATTGTCACCTCTACAATGTTCAGGAACCTGTTCATATCCAAAAGTATCTAATCCTAATTGCCTATTCCATTCATCGTAGAAACCAGCTTCCCAATCACTTCTAACAGAATTAACATCATTAATAATATTAACATTATTAGATGTAATTTTATTATTTATACTATCTAAAAAATCATCATAACCTATATTACCCATACCGCTAGTTAATCCAGTTCCACCCATAACGCTACCATAATTTTGAGCTGCTGATGTAGAATCGTTTAAAATACTTTGGTTTTTTAATAATCCCATTGTATTGATAGAATCTTCTAAGCCATAATCATATTCTGTAAAATATTCGAGATGTTTGCTCATCCAATCATCTTTTTGCCATTGTTGCATCCAACCAGGAAACAACTCACCCATCATATTTGGTATGTCACTAGTAAAGTTATCAAATTCAGGACCTTCATATGTCGGTTCTGGAGCTTCCCAATCAGGGCCAAATGGAATAAAGAAATCAGGTCCAGGAACATATTGATCATTTGAAATTGTTTCGCCACCTAAACCTACCCATCCTGGATCATTAAATTGCTGTTGATTATATCCAGTATCAGAATCGTATTGATTACTTCCAAAAATTTCATCCCATATTGGCATATTAAATATTTCCTATAATTGAATCCATAATATTATTATAATTGTCCCATATTTGGTTACCTATACCTTCAAAATAATTTCTTTTTCCAATTTTTATACCTTCTGAAAGTATTCTTCCTTCATCTTGCAAAGCTTGTGGTGATTGATTTAAAGGAGAAAATCCACCTCCCATACTTAGACCAGTTTGACTCATAGCCTCATTTGTAGTACTTAATTGATTAGCAAAGTTAGTATTTAAATTCTCAATATTTAACCTATTTTCTCTATCCATACGACTTAAATCAGCTTTATTATAATCAACATCCATGTATGATTGCATATTATCCCATACTTGATTAAAGTTATCATAACCTTCATAAAGACCATATTCAAATCCAGCGGCATCAAATACATTCTCCCATAATGAATACATATCATTACCTGCATTCATTTGAGATGCGTAATTTTTACCTAAATCTATACTATCTGTAGAAAATTCCATTAGTGTTCCTGATTGTTACGTGAAATAGTTTTCGTAATAGGGTTCGTCCTCGTCTATTAAGTACCTATCCCACGATCTTCTTTGAAAAGCATCTGGAGATAAGTATTTATAGTATAGTGAATCTGAATTTCCCCAACCTAACCACTCATCATCAGATCCAATATTATAAGCATTTAACAGATCACCAAAAGCAGTAGTATATTCTCCCATTTCATAATCATATATACCAGCTTCAACATCTTCACGAAATTCTCTTAAATCTCCTACGCCAAACTTACCTTCATCATAAGTAAAATCAAGATCGCTAGTTTCAAATTCTTCTGGAGCAAAAAATCTTGCCTGACTACCTATTTGACCTCCAATTTGAGCACCTTCAAATCCACCAAATAAACCTCCAAGTAGAGTACCAACAACTTTACCTCCTAAACCCCATTCATCAGCTAAAGCTTGATCTGCGTCTAGAATATCATAAAGTTCTTGCTGTTTTATTCTTTCTTGTTCTTGCTCGAAGTATACATCGGTACGAAGTTGTGCTTCATTGAACGCTTTTGAACTCATAAATGTCTCCTTTTTATCAACTTAATTTATTAAACGGCTTTTTAATAAACAACAATTATTTTTTTAAAAATCAAATACCCAAACACTAGTCATTGCAATTTCATCAGGTGCATTAGTAGGATCAATCTTTATTCTCAATCTATCACCAGCACTAAATGAATTTGCATTAGTATTTATTGTACAATTAACAGTTGTGTTTGCAGAAGTGCCATGACCAGCACTAAAACTTAACGCGCCTGCACCATCAGTACCATTAACACGCAATAAAGCATCAGTTTGACCTGGTGCAGAAGCTGATTGAAATTTTAAATGCAGTAATTTTCCATTAAAAGGAGCTATAAATCTAGTCTCATCATCAAGTGCATCTGAAGTAAAAGCTGACTCTATTTGGCTTCCTCCAAAAGGAATATACACTGCTCCTGTACCTGTACAATCAAAATTGTGTGTTATAAAATAATAATTACCTGAAGTTCCATCATTAACAGTTAACTTACCATTTATTTTTACATTATCATTAAGAATTAACCTATTACTTTTTCCTTTTGCTATACCTGATCTAGAACTTACCCTAAAAGTATTTCTATCTGCTATAATAATTCCATTTAATGAAGTTTGATTTGTAGGAGTAACTTGATCTTCTTCAGCAGTGCCTCCATTATCTGTAGAACCGCTAGAATCAGCAATTTTTAAATCTGCTGAAACTTTTCTCCATATACCATTTACTTTACCAAATAAACCTACACTACCTGATTCTAATAATGCCAATCTTATATCACCATCATAACCATCATCATTTGATGGAACACCTAAACTAGGTTCATGTCTTTTTAAATAATTATTTTCTAAACTCATTATTTAACACTCTTTACTCTATAAACTATAGTAATATCATTAATTTCAAATAATTTAATAGGTGAATTAGCTGTAACTTTTAATGCGAAAGAATAACAAGAATTTGCATCAGTACCAAATTTTATTTCTTGTCTAGTAAAATTAGAAGAAGTATCTAAAATACTATCTACCGATGTTCCAGGTGTAGTTGCAGCAGTCCAAGATGAACCTTGATTAACTTTATAATATACTTTCATAGTACCATTATATGAAGCTATCATTTTATATGTTATATATGCTTTATATATTTTTTTTCTAACATTTGGTTGACCAAAATCAAAATCTGGAGTCTGATAAGTTGCATCTCTATGATATATTTTTGTTGTTAAATTATCCCACTTTAAAAGTTCTCCACCTGTTCCTGTATAACTTTCAGTATGAAATTCAAATGAATCATTTTCATCTAATACATCATCCTTTACAGTTAAATCAAAATACTTGTCTCCACTAATTCCCCCTATACTTCCAATAGTAACTAAATCACCCATATAAACTTTTGTTCCATCTAAATTAGAAAAAGGAACTAAAGCGTGATTATTTGAATAAAAATCATGTAAATTTTCAAGTAATCTATCATTTATAGTTGCGTCACTTGCTGAACCATCAGTTTCATCATTAGCTGGATCTGTACCATTATATTTATGTGAATTTCCTGTTACATACATCCATGAAAAAGTTCCATCAGAAGCTTTTCCTCTTTCAGAATCAGATGTAATATGTAAAGATAATAAGTAAGTAACTCCAGCAGTAGTATGTCCATTTCTATCAGCTGTAATTCTAATAACGCCTGCTGTAGTATTGACTCCATTAGTTAACCCAGACATACTAAAATTAGCTATATTTCCACTAGATATATTTTCTTCTGCAGTACCTGAAGCTAAAGCTACACCTGTTGTCCCATATACACTTGCTCCACTTAGTGATTGCGATACTGTGTTATAACCTGTCCCTTTTACTTTTGCTCTAATAGCGCATGTAAAAAATTCAGTATCTTCATTATAATCAAAATTTACTTTATAGTAATCATTTTTTAAACACTCAAAATTAGCATTCTTTACAAACCTTGCAGCAGCTCTTTTAGCATTAACTGCAGAACCAATATTAAATGCGTTAGCATTTATAGGCCTCCATGTAGTACCTTGTCTTATTTGAAGGTGTTTAACATTACTTGAAGGAATATTTTGACCTGCAGAACTATCACTAGTATCAAATTGAAAAGAAATCATTCCTTGAGCATGTTCTCCATTAAGATGTTCTGTTTGTTCATTATGTAAAAACTCTTCACCTTGATCTTGTTCACCAGCCCCTTCATGTATTTCATCAGTACCAGGTATAAATCCTGTGACATACAAATTATTATCCATAATAACGCTACCACTATAGTTTTGAAAACTATATTCAGCTGGATTAGTTTTACCAAATATAGAACCTGTTTTTAAATCTATAATCATAGCTCTTTTATCATCTAGACTTTCTCCTTCTTTTTTACCTAAAATAATTAAATAATTAGCCTGAGGATCATATGCTAAATGAGTATATATATTGTATATATTTTTCCAATGAGTAATACTAACTTTTTGTAATAAATCTAAAATTTCATTATCATTACCTATACCATAAACTCCATCACTATTACACCAAAATACGTATTCAGGAGTCTGTGTTACCATAGTTGGTAAATTAACTCCTTTTCCTTTTATAGTTTTAACTAAAGTTGGAGGCATAGAAGTACAATCAATTACAAATAAATCATTATTTTTAAATACTAATAAATTTTTGTTAAATCCTACTAATTTAGTAATGTTTTGACCATCTTGGGGCATAACATCAATCCAATTAGAAGAAGGTAATATATCAAACTTTTCTGCAGGAGATACTAAAATCCTATCTGGAAATGAAACCATTTTTTCATCATTATTTATATCAGCTGCATCTTGAGGTTTATGATCAAAATAACTAACATTACCAGCAAATAATCTTCTGTTTACTATAGCAGATGTTTTATACCAAGCACTTATATTTTCATTATGTTTATAACCATTTTTTAATAAATAAGATAAAGTTGGTATAGTTTGAATACCTTTGAATATTACATGACTTGTATGTGCTTGCCCACCAGTAAATAGACCACTATTATCACCTGTTTTAAATAATTTTTGAGAAGTATTGACACCATCACAAGCTTTTCCAAGTTCACCAGCTTTAAAAGGAATTTCAGCTAACCATAAAGGGCTAGAAAATTCACCATTATAATCTTCAGTAAGCCAAATATTTACACCTACAATTCTTGGATTCCAAGCCCCATGATTAGAAAATCCTGTGGAAGAATCTACTCCTGAACCTCTTAATTCAGGAATAGCCCATCCTGATTGAGTAGTAGCATCATATAATCCCCAAGCAAGCCCTGTATTAGCAGTCCCACCAGCAGTTTTCCCTCTACTTAATTTTAAATACAAATATAAAGCTTTGTCATCAGCAACAGATCCTTCTCCAGCAAAGTTTGCAGTACCTGAAAGTTTACATACAGGAGATTCTGATTGTTGTAATTTTTCCATTGAATCATATATTAAAGATACACCTAAACCTATTTTTCTTGCATTACCTGTAGCAAATTGCCAATCACCCTCTTTAGCATTATCACCTGTTCCTACACCTATTTCTAATTTATAAGGGCTACCTATTGGTATTTCTGAAGTAGCAGCACAAAAAGTAGATAGTGTAGTTGAGCCAAAACTAAGAGTTAAGTTACCAGCATCAGGATATGAAGTTTGACTCGAATCAGTATGCTCTTGTTGACATAATATATGACTTCTTAAAGGATACCATCCTGGAGCAATATTATACGCCCAAGAACTGCTATTATAAAAATGAGTTCTTTTAGGTATTAAAGTATAGTTAACTGGTCTTCTGCAAGTATTACCATTCCATTTACCAGATCCCTCCGTAAGGACTCTAACTGCACCACTTTCATAAAAAGCATCTAAAACTTTTAATGACTCTAATTCCATTCCATTAGATGAATTTGCTGTAGTTGAAGTCCAAGCTTGTTCTCTTTGGTCCCAGTCCCACAAAAATCTTGTATCAAATAACCAAGAATTTCCTCCAAAAGCATTAGTTGTTTCAACTGCAGAACCATTCCACCCTTTATGTATTCCAGCATTATAAAAGCCAAATTTAGAAAAATGTGCAGCTTTTAATAAAAACATATTGTATGCTACTGATTTTATATGAGGCGCTCTATTCATAACACCTATATTATCAGTATCATCATATACAGCATTTACAGCATAAACTACATCAACATTAGTAGTTAAACCTGTTGCTCCAGTTACTGTAAATGTAGTAGGACCTGTAGATGTTATTCCTCCCATTTTTTTACCAATCCAATTACCAGTAGTCATATTATCTGATTGATTATAAACTAAAATATCAGTACCTGTAGATAAACCATGAGATCCAGAAGTTGTAAAAGTTGCAACATCTGAGCTGACAGTTACAGTAGCTATATTAACAGTTCTAAAGCTATGATCAGGCTGAGCTGCGTATAAGTTATTTATACCTAAATATACATACTCTTCTTTGAATCCTCCCGTAGTATCACCAAATCCTGTAGGTTTAATAAAACCTCCCCTTAAATCTAGCATACCAGATTTGTAACTCATTAATCCATCAACATCTGGAGATTCGTTAACTTCTAGATCTCTTTTGTTATTAGAGGTATTTAAACCTCCTGAGAAATCATCTATATTAAAAGTTTGTTTAGGCATTAATCTTGTATTAAAGCTTCTTTAACAACTTCTTCAACACTATCCCAAATAGCGTCTAAGATTTTTTCTTCTGTTTTTTCTGAAATAAATGGAATATCTACATTTTCATTCATTTTCTTTATCATTTTATCTTTCATTTCGTCATTGAATATATATCCAGCGACTATTTTGCCAAATCCTGACATTGTATTCTCCTTTTTGTTATTTATCTTCCAACTCTGTAGTTAGCTTTACTTACTTTTGGACCACCTGGTGTAGTTTTCTTTTTAGAAACTCTTTTTATATTTTTATGACCTCTATAAGTACCTGTTGATCCGCTTTTAGGTTTTAACTTTTTAGCTTTATTAGTTTGACCTACTCTTTTTCTTTTTTTACCGTATACTGGCATTTTATTCTCCTTTTTTATTTACATTTACACTTTAAATTTTTAGGTGGATGCGCCATTTTTTCTAATAAATTAAGGCGTTTTTCTATTTCACTTACTTTTTTATCTAATTCATTATCATTAAATACATAAGACATCATTTTATCTAATTTAAAATGTTTAACTAATCTAGAAGCAACCTCATTTATTAATATTTTAGGTACTATCATAATTTAATATTCCATAATTTTTTAAATAGTAATACAATAACTATTATAAATAATACGCTAATTAAATCTATTAAATGATTGCCACTATCACTTTCTATACTACCTATAGGAGTTTCTAATTTAACTCTTTTAGTACTATTCATCAGTCATTCCACCTTTTTCCATCATTCTAAGAAACTTATCTTTTAATCCATTTCCACTTAATCTAGCAATAATTTCAACTTGTGCTTTAAAGATACCATTTAACTTTTTTTGTTCCATTTGAACCAACTTTTGTTGATCAATCAACTTAATAATAATACCTTCCAACCTCTTGAAGTCTTGGTCTAGTTCTGTCATAAGAGTAGATTGAATGAACCTGTTTTGTTTCCAAATAAAGAATCCGAACGCCATCGCTACCGTTACTGGTATTCCAAATTGTTCCAATATTGTAAGTATATCCATTGTTCTCCATTATATTACCAGTCTGGGTGAGTTTCATCCCACCAGCCAGTCTCTTCTTCTGTATTCCACCAATTAACAATTCTGTCAAGTAATCCAGGTTTGTTTAAACTATATCTATGAGCAGCTCCTTTAGTAACAGGGCCATACTGACCATCAATATCATTTAAATCATCTAAGTAACCTACTTCAAAAAGATGTTCCTGCAATTTTATAACGTCAGCAGTATTAATCTCTGTCCAAGGTTTTATACGATCATTTTCAATTTCATTAAAAAGTGAAATAACAATTGGATCATATTCATTACCTGTTAACTCTCCGTTACCTCTAGGTCTTCTACCTGAATACCAAACTCTGTTATTACTATCAAATCTTGGCTCTTCTATCATTGGCATTGGAGTACCGTCATCTTGAACATAACCTCTAGGTTTAGATTCTATTTTATCAAAATTAAGATAATGTTCTGCTTTTCTAAGCTCTTCTTCATGAAGAGACGAATCTCTCAGTGCATTTATCTTCCAAATATCAGGATTAGTTTCAAAAGTTTGATCTTGGGCATTAGGATTAGTGTCTATATCGTAATCTGCCATTTATTCTCCTATTTTTAATTATTGTCCTTGGATATAAGATATACCAGTTATATCATATCCAATTTCATCTTCTATTTTATCTAAATATCTTAAACCTTGTAAGTTAGGTAAAAACCTTAAAAGTGATTGATCGTACTCACTTAATGTTTCACCTTTTTCTTGCCCACTCCTAGTTTTAGATTCATATGTTCCAGTTAAATCAGGAAAATACTCTAAAGCTTCTCCTATTAACCAATCAGGAAACGGTCTATGACCTGTATATATTTTTGGAGTCTTTCCTGAAGTATCAAGATTAGATAATCCTTGCATATGTCTGTAAAATTCTTCTAATTCTTCTGGAGTAGCATCTAATCCGTACATTTTTTCTAATTCATCTGCAAAATAACCATAAGCGCTATCTCCATAAGCATCCCCTCCTCCTGAAAGAAAATCATACTCGTCTACTATTTGATATTCATATTGTCCAGTATTTTCATCAAATCTTCTTCTTACTGTAGTACCTTTACCTAATTTTTGATAAGCTTCTTCGTACATAGGGTCATCTTTGTAATATCCTTTTTCCAACCCAAGAAGTTCTTTGTCTCTTTTTTGAGTACCATATCTAAGAAATTCCCACCCATCATCATCATGAAAATCAGGATTTGTACTAGGATACCAAACATTTCTAGTTTTAGTTGTACCATCAGGATTGTAGTCTTCAATAGTTGCAACTCGATTACTACCGTATTCATTATGTATACCTTGTAGATAAATATCTATATCTTCTTGATTTTCAAATAATGGTAAATCAGATGTATCTTTACCAAAGTATCTAAGGGCTAAAGAAGGATCTCCACTTATCATATCTTCAACAAGATCACCTTGGCCAGCATGATCTACAATTCCATAAAGTAAATCTCCACCACTTGATATTCTAGAAAATACTTTATCATAGTACTCATTGATTTCATCTTGAGTTCCACCTTCTGGATAGCTTGGAAGAATCCAATCTGCTCCAATTTTTAAACCACTAACTAGATTATCTTTTAACCAATCTTTAATCATTTTTTATTTCCATCTATTAATTCACCCCATAACGAAGTTTTTCCATTTATCATTTGGATGATATGTACCGTAAATAAACCACCCTTATAAAAATCAACAATGGCAAAAGCATGAGCCCAATTAATTCTTCTATTAGCCAACCACTCATTAGACTTTGGCCCCATATCTTTTAAACATCCTATACTCCATGCACTTTTCGGTCCATCCATATGAGTTGCACTCATTTGTTGTAAATCGTGCCAATGTCCATACATTACATTGCATCCTAATTTCCTAAGATGGTTAGCAGTATGGTATTGACCACCATATTGATGGCCATGATAAAAGTATAATTTTCCCATTTTAAGATGTTTCCCGAACTGATGGTATTTGTACCCACGGTCAGCAAGCTTAACAGCAGAAGCAAATCTATACTGAGGAATATAGGGGTACTTTTCAACTGCCATATTAAGCCAATTGTCATGATTACCCTCAGTAATATGCTTTTCTTTACATCCTGCTTTATCCAAGCTTTCATCAATTTGATCCATTCCATCATTAACATCTTTTACATCCTTTTCAAAGTCATCTATTAAATATTCTAATGGTGGAGCTTTTTTTCTTTTAAACCTCCACGCACTAAAAGCATGCCACTCCCCTACATCACCTAAATCTACATAAGCATCAGGTTTTACTATCTCAATTGTCTTTTTTAGACAATTTATAGCTGGTTGATCATGTAACGGAAAATGTTTATCTGGAGTTACTATAACTCTCTTAACGACACCTTTATCCATACTGCTTCCCTTCTATTTTATTTTTTACGGTTTACCACCACCTGGTCTTCTTGCTGGTGGTCTAGCTGCTGCACCCTTTTTAACAGTTCTCTTAGCTGGTCTAGAAACTCTTTTCATAGCAGTTGCTCTACCTTTAGATCTGGTTTTACCAGCACCACTACCATAAGTAGCTCTTTTTTTTGTTTTCTTTCTTTTTATAGCCATTACGACTCCTTTTTTTGTTTATCCGTAGTAACATAAAACATGAACATCTCCATCAGTAGGACTGCTCATTGTAATTTTTTTAAATGGACCCCAAATAATTTCACCTGACATAATTGTTGTTCCAGTTAAATCATCTCCTTGATGACAAGTTGCTGCAACAGTGCAAGTATCTGTAGAAACTGCGCCTATAACTTTAAAAGCTACAAAATTGCCATCACCAGTATTGCCTGCTGATGTTAATTCTTTAAAACCTAATTGCCCTAAAGCTACATTACTACCTTCATCTCCACTATATTGATATATACCCTTATGAGCCATTATTTAACTCCTTCCTTATAAGTTGAATTTTATATACAAAATATACTATAGTAGCTATTCCAACTCCTAAACGTATCATTTCAGGCAACATTTCCATAAATTGAATACTCATGCCACCTCCACCTATTATTGCCGATTTTAACGTATCTACGTCCATTTTAGCTATTCTCCTAACTTTTTTACTCTTTTGCTCATTTCTTTAGCTCTATTAGGAGTTTGTTTAGCCCACCTACTATCAAGCATTTCAATTGAAGCATGTTTCCATTGTTTATTTTGTAGATACGCTATAGTCTTTCTAAACTTTGAAAAACCTGTTACACCTAATTGGTAACACATTTCTACAACTACATCTTTTATTTCTTGTGGCATATATTTATACCAATCAAATTTTATTTTAATTCTATCTTTTAGATCTTTAAGTTTACGTTCAAGTATAATATCACATACATCTGCATCAAGTTCTAGATCTTTAATTGCAAATCCATATCCAATAGTATCTATACCAAGACTATCTTTATATACTACCCCTACATAACCTTCATGTTTTTTAATACTTTCTATTAAATCCATACATCCCTCCTATTTTAAATTTTGTCATACTATCTGCCCCGCTACTACTGTTGAATTTTCAAGCTCTCCATCAATATCACCTATTTGATCAATTATAGCATCTCCAGAACTAGGATTAGCATCTCCAACACCATCTCCCATACGCCACCAATGTGTACAATGAGATAAAGTTGACATCCTAAAATCACTTTTTGTTAACATACTACTTCTATTTCCAGCTGTAATTTCATCATTAAACATAGCAAAACTAGCTATATTTCCAGTAAGCTCATATGAACTTATAGTTTGACTTAAAGTTCCTAATACAGCTCGACTCCCGTTTATATTACCACTAGGTGCCCATGAACCACTATGTGTATTACTCCCAACAGTTTGAGTAACTGTTCCAGTTGAACTGTTATAGCTAACTGTAACAAGAGTCCAAGTATCATCAGATATTGCATCATCTGCTGTAATAGTTGTTGTCCCTCCAGCAGCTAAATGTCTTAATTCAAGTAAGTCTGTAGTATTTGTAATTCGCCATTCTAATCTAATATAACTACCTGATCCTGTTACGCTTCCTGAAGAAAATATCATATCATTACCACTTCTACCTTCGGGAAGTTTTATCCAAGCTGCCATACCCCAATCAGAGCTTGGCGATAAAGTACTTGCGTAAGTTTCATTACTATCACCACCTAAATCTATATAAGAATTAGTTCCTGTAAAATTAACAGAATAATTATCACCTACAACTTTTAGATGTCTAGGTGTAAGTAAATTATTTCTTAGAGTTAAATAAGGCATTATTACCCTATGTAAGCTATTACTTTACCAGTAGCTAATTGAAATCCTGTCCATCTTCCAAATATTGTAATACCTTTTGGAAAAGTTTCAGAATCAACAGCTACACCATTTGCACTAATATCTGCACTAGCTCCATCTGAACTAGGCCATGATTCTACTTTTTCTGGAATTAATCCTGTACTGCCAGTATCGAATGTTGTGTCTTCTAGAAATGTTATTGCAACAAATACTCCAGAAGATGCACTTACAGCAGCTGTGCCTGCTACATGAATAGAACCTGATTGTCCTAAAGCGGCATTTTGAGCTTCCTGTACCGTATATACTTGTAAACCTTTTTTTGCCATATTAACCTCCTGCCCTAAGCACTGGCTGTGCGTGAATGGGCTCGTTATTATCTAATTGAAAATGGTCCTGCTGCTTGTATTCTAAGTCCAGCAACTCTTGTATTATTATATTTTTCGACCATTTTTCTAAATTCTTTCATAAAATATTCTTTTGCTTCAAGATTCATTGTATCTTCTGCAATTTTTGCTTTGACGTAATATACTAAAGCTTTTTGTAAATATGAAGGTAATCCTGGTATTCTATCATTTTCATCTTCTAATAATTCAATTTGATGATATAAATCTGGAGTATCTTCAAAATTTGTTATAACTGTAGTTTTTATATCTGGATCATCAACTGGTGTATTTGTAACTATTATATTATTTGTGCCAGTTGCAGATGCAAATGCAACAACTTCATGAATACCATTCCATCGACCTGCATTTTTTAAAACAATTTTATCGCCTACATTAAAAGAACTATCATAATTGGTATAAGTAGAAGTTGCGTCAATAAGTTTTAACATTCCAGGTTGAGCATCATCACTTTCATTACCTATACTTCTATAGTATCCAGTTAATGAAGTCAATTTATAAGTCTCACTGATACTATACACAGGACTATATACATATTCAAATTCAATACCATTTGTTACAGATGTTATTGGAGATTTCCAATGAGCATGTTGTGATCCAGGACCATAATCTTTTGAGTTAATATCGTTATCAAAAGCAGTATCTTTTTCTACTATAGAAATTTTATTACCTTTAATGTAATACCCATATTGTTTAACTGCCATTTATACTCCTAAATACTTGCTACAAAAATTTCAACATCAACAGCGTTACCACCTGGATTAACCTGTATACTTGCTATATCAGCCATAGTCCCAAAACTTGGACTTGAATCTTCTTCAGCTAACATTAATCCATCAGCACTTCCAAGTACATGACTTTGACCTGCTGCAAGTGTAACTTGATATAAGGTTGCTCCTACAATAGCTAATTCTACAGCATTTGTATCATCCTTATTTGTAACTCTAATATATTTACTATCTTCTATATCTATTGCATTTGCTGCTCCATGAGCATCAGAATTAAAAGTAGCTATTGTTGTTGTGTTACTTGCAGGACATGTAAGTATTCTTTTATATATTTCATCAACATTAGCAACTGTTAATGTATTTGTAGCTCCTTGATCAGTGCCATTTAATGTTACTGTTTCTGTTATAGTAACCGTTAAAGTTGCGTTACTTATAGTTGTTGTCATACTTCTCCTTAAGTTCCATCACCATCAACAATCCTTGGTTCATAAAGTAACCTAGGAATATTTCGGTATTCATCTTTACTATTTAAATGATTTTTACATCTAACTGATAATAATTTCACCATATCTAATGGTAAATCATAAAATCTTTGTTCTGCAGTTATATCAATTCTTTCTGTATTTACATGAGTTTCAGATATAACATTTATTTCCTCTAACCCGTCTTTTATATAAGCAATAGCTCTACCTGTAGGTAAAGAATCTGCTCCTACTCTTTCCATTAATTCTTTTACTTTCATTGCGCCCCTACTCCAGCTTTAGTTAATAAAGCTATTTTTTCTGTTGCTTGGAATGCTTTATCATATTGATTTTGTAAATCTTGTATATTATAACTAATTGCTTGTACTAATTCTGAATCTTCTTCAACTAAAACAAGTTCTGCTCTTTTAGATTCAAGTGATTTAATTGCTGCATATATAACAACAAGATAAACTTTATCATTTGGAAAATATTTAATATTACTATGAGCATAAGTTAAAGAAGCATCATTAGTAATATCTCTAGGTTCTTCATTAACATAATATACTTTAAATCCGTCATTTGAACTTGGAACAGGATAAACATTTATTGTTTTATCATTATCCACAGTGTAAACAGGATTATAAATAGAAGCAAAATTTAAACTTTCAGTATCTATAACTCTAGACTGTAAAGCAACAGGTATCTTTGAACATGGATACCAAGCTTTAGTTCCATCAGAACTTCCATCTGAATCAGCTTCTCTTAGTACAGCTATTATTTTAGCTCCACCAACACTAACTCCTTGAGAATCGCTTGTAGATGTTTCTCTTTGAAAAGGTTCATATACATCATCATCTATTTTATCTCTATCTTGAAGAGTTCTATTAGTAACATCAATTACTCCGTCATTTAAAAACTGAGTTAATTGAGCTTGAGTAGGGATAGTTCCACTACTACTAATAGTTATTCCTGTTAACGATTCTACTTGTGCTTCAAATGTTGCCATTTATTTCCTTAATTTATGTCCGAGACACTCCCTACAGGGAGGGAAGCTCACCATAGGGAGTGCCCGAACCATTTTATTTACTAAGCTACTGTGAATCCAGCACTTGCATGTGCTGTATGTCCAGAGGCATACCAGTAAGTTCCATCACACACTAATTCAAGATTGTCACCAATATCAGCACTTGTACCAACAGTAATAGTAGTGCCATCTAAGGCATCAGTATCATTGTCAGCAACTACGTTACCTTTTATTAATGCAGTCCCTTCATTAGTCGCTATAGTACTTGCGGCAGTCGAATCAGTTACTATAAACTTAAACCTTACTCCAGCTTTTACTTTAGGTAAAGTTATAGTTCTTGCAACCGTACTATTTAATAAATATATTTTTCCACTATCACCCATATCTAACGAATGAGATGATGCAGAAGCACTATTCATATTAAATATATACTCACCATTTTGATAACCACTTTTTGCAGCTAACTTAGTTCCATTTCCATCTGCCATTATCTACCTCCTTAACTTGTTACTACAGTTGTACTGAAGTGACCAGTTAATGTTGGATCATCGATTTCACTAATAATGCAGCCGCTATAAGCAACTAAATTACTTTGACCTGTGTAGTAGAAATCTAAGACAGTTCCGCCTGTACCACCAGCAGCTGCAGCAGTGTCTAAATTAAATCGTATAGATTTAAAAGTGTCACCTACATCACCAATAGCACTAGCACCTGCAGCAGCAGCAGCTTCATTTGTATCACCGATACAATAAGCACCACCTACAAGATTACTAGTTACACAACCGACAGCAAAATCATCAGCTACTGCAATACTAAATACTACTCTAATATGCATTCCAGCGTTAGATGTTGTTGCTTCAGGAAGTCTAAGATAAGTTCCATCAGCTTTAGCAGCTGTAATTAGAACAACTTTATCTCCTTCAGTTTCGCCACTTAAGTCTAAATTACCTGCTGCAGCATCCATTAAATGGATTCTGTTTGTCCAGGATTTTTTAGCAGCATCAAGAGCGTCACCTGCTTTATTTTGTCCATACATTGGTATAGCCATAACTAACCTCCTATGTCCATAAAGCGTGGCATTCAGGCATTGACCATTCCATACCAGCTTCAGTTAAGATTAAATCTACTCGTCTGTCGACCCCAGAGTTTTCTAGTGTTTGCACACCTACATAGACAGAAGTATCTCTGTTTACACCGTTACCTACTAGAGGACGATAGAAACAATACTTCATATTTACACCTAGCATTTTTACATTAGTGCCATCTAAGTGAATATTACGAGCAACATTCATATCACCATAAGGTGTTGAAAACGTAGTAATATCGATACCCATGATTTTTTTCTTGCCAGTCATAGCAAAATCAGCTCTAAAGTTAGATGAAACTTCTACATTATTTTTGAAGTATCCACCTAATTTATGCATCCAGTTATACACTTGTGTATTAACAAAAAATACACTTCCAGTACTATTGTTATATCTTGGATCAAGGTAATTAGACATATCATCTAAGAAATCATCAGCTGTTTTAGTAGCTGTATCTAGAGTAAATGAATTACCATAATTTGCGATATAATCAACTGCACCTTGAGTATATTGAATATTATTAGTTGAATCCTCATATTGAGAACCAAATAATAAAGATGTTTCAATATCCCATTTGTGTTCAACTAACTTCTCTTTCCAAACTCTAGCCCACTCATTTGGCTCAAACTTTAGAACAGTAGCTCTAGCACTATTAGACATAGCACATGAAGTTTTCCATATTTGAGTTAAACCATAGTTTGTAGAGTAAGGTTGATCTTTCCATGTTTCAGGATAACCAGTACCTTCACCAAATGCACTACCTACTACATAAGATCTGAAATCTTCAAGACCTGCAGCGCCTGCGCCACCTGCAATAGATGTACTATATGTTGAATCACCAGCAGCAGCAGCAGAATTAATACCTGCAATAACATCATGTCCAGCAGTTTTAGTTTTTACTACACTACCTTGTATTATTGCTGCTTCACCTTGTCCATGAGCTGTAGGTGGATTAGTTGCTTCGTCCTGTAAAGTAACCGCATCAATTCTTACAATAGCGTAAGAAGCAGTTTCTTTTGCAGCACTTAATGAAGCACTTGCATCTCCAAAGTTAATTTTAATTAACTGTCCTGGAAGGTAAAATGAAGGTTGAGTACCTTCAGCACCTATTACTATTTCACTACTAGACTGACCATAAATATTCTGTAAATTTCCAGATTTTTTATAATCACCCATCATTTTAACATATACAGTTGTTCCTACAGTTTCATAAGAGTCTAATTGAGTATCAATATCTGCACCGTTTAAAGTTTCTACCCATGTTGAATTATCATTACTAAATGCAACAGGATAAGCATACCTTTTATGGTAAGAACCTCTTTTTTCACTCCATTTGAATGAAGGATCATCCGTTGGTTTTTTGCTTACTTTTGACAAGAATCGAAAGAAGGGATCTTGTGCTAAAGAAAGTTCAGAAACTCTGTCACCAAAGTTATACTTTCTACGCAGATCACCAGTATCTAGATTAGGGCCTGAACCAGGTCCATTTCCAGAAACATCGACTGTTGTCAAATCAGTATTCGAGCCACCTCGAACACCGACATTAAATAAATCAGCCATTTTGACCATCTCCTTTTAACCTTTCCTCAACTACGCAATGCGTCTTCAGTCAGGTTTATTTTAAGTTACGTTCGGTAGATGATCTAAATTATCTAACCGAACAAATCGTCTACACCACCGTCAATGCCTAACATAGAATCAAACATACTATCATCTTGAGACTTTCTTGCTACGCCTTGACTGTTTGAATCACTAGCGGTTGTTGGAATGTTCCTAACGTTTTTCATCTGATTTAACATATCTTGTTTAGTAGAGTTAGCTACTTTTTGATTAGCTTGATCTTTATTTAAAAGATAATGAATATCATCTAAAGTAAGATTTCTACTTTTAGCTTGGCTTTTAAAATCAACATATTGTTCTTTTGTCATATTATGTTTTTTAATAAACTCAATTTCAGCTCTTCTTTGAGCTAATTTTTTTTGAGTTACCATTGCTTTAGTTTTCTCTCTCTTTAAAACATCATTTACTCTATTATTAACAGCAGAATCTATTTGAGCTTGCATGACTTGAGCTGATTCAGAATCTGGATTCTCAACAGCTTCAGTAGGGTCATAAACAAAATCTTCGCTTAGATTTAACTGTTCTTTTATGTTTTTTGATGGTTTCCCACCATTTTGCAGATAATCACGAACATGATCAACAAGTCCACTATCACGTTTCATCGCATCGAGAACAGGTACAAAAGGTTTTAATTCGTTTAGCTGTTGATTCATTTTAATAGCTTCACGACTTGAATCTCTATACCTTTTTTTATAAGGATTATTCTCATTGTCCCATTGCACATTAGAGCCTTGTGATTCATTGTGGGTTACCATATTGGAGCCACGGTCACTCTGGGTTACTTTTGTGTTTTCTGTTGGTTTAGCTTCCACTCTGTCTGCAACCATACCGTTGACAGAACTTTCTAATTGACCAAAGAAATCTTCGGAGTCAGCAGCATTTTGAGCAGCTGAGTTACCTTTTTTTTCTTCTGACATAACGTCTCCCTCTTTTTTAGTTAAAAAAAATTAGTATAATTTAATTAAAACTTTATTAACTTTCCAAATTATTTTCTGTTTTATTTACAGCTTTATCAATTTGAGCTCCTGCTTGAGCTATTTTAGTTTTAACTGCAGAGTTTAATTCAGCTTTTTTAACTTCAGCTTGATTTTGAAGTTCACTTCTTAAAACCTTCTGCTTAGCCTCTGTTTCACTATAACCTTTATTAAGTTCGCTTTTAACTTCCTCTTTCTTTTTATTGATTTCAACAGAAGCTTGCATAACCTGTCCTTTAATACCTGCTTGAACAAGTTGTCTTTCTAAAGTTTCTATAGTTCCAGTTAAATCTTTTATTTGTTCTTCTTGAGAACCAACTTGACCTTGTAACTGTGCATACATAGACTTTCTTTTAGCAATCTGTTCTTTATTTCTAATATCAGTTTCGCCAAGTAAAGCTATATCATCAATTACACCTAACTGCATTAATTCTTTTAATTCTGCAACATAAGCCCATCTATTAACTGGAAGTGTAGATCCAGCTACAATTCTTACATCAAATTTTGCTACTTGATAATCATAAATTTTACCAATAGATTCACCAAAATCATTATACATAGGTATATTAATTTCTATAGTTCGTTCTTCCTGTAATGCGCTTGGTTGAACAACTCTAAATACTTTTTGAGCACTATATACAGCTTGCGTATATTGTTTTACTAAAATTCCAAGTTGTTTTAAACCTGGTTCTAAAGCATTTTGCATCCATTGTTTTATTCTTCTTGTACCATATTCATCAAGTGCAAGCATCCCTCTATATGTTTCACTAGCTCCTCCAGAATCACCCATCATAGAACTATATATACCTGCTAAATATTCCATATCTCCTTTTGCTTCTTGAACTAAATTAAAAAATGCAGCATTTAAAGGAGCAGGTTGCACAGGTTGTGGAGCTTGAGCTCCTGGCCTTATTGGAAGTAAAGCTCCAGGGGAACTAGAATATCTTTCCCAATAATCAGTATCTATAGAACCTTCTTCATGCATCCATCTTAAGCTACTACCTAAAGATGCATTATGAACAAGTAGTTGATGAGCTTTATTTATTTCCCTTTGTTTACCTATTAATGGAGAAACAGCGCTAATAGGATAAGGAGTTCCAGTCCATTTAAAATGTAAAGGAACAATAGGATAATCTTTTACTTGTTCAGGTAATACTTTTTCGAATAAGGTTTTATCACCAACTACTGTAGTTTGTTTAACTCTATCATCATAGAATTTTATAACATCTACAATTTTTTCTTTAAACCCTTCATCTTCCATAAGTATTTCTAATTCTGGTTCTGTAATTATTTTATTACCAATAGTAGTAGCTCTTTCTTGCATTTGAGCTATCATTGATTGTTCAGCATTTCTTAATTGACTTTGCATATCTTCTTGAAGTTTTTGAATTTCAAGCTCAAATCTTTCAGGAATCATTTGTCCTGAATCTAAAGCAGCTTTTAATTGTTGTTGAGTTTCAAGAAATTTAACTGATAACTCTTGTTGCATTTTCTGCATTGAAACTTGAACTTGTTCTTGTATTTGTTGTAACTGTTCTGGAGGAAGTTCTTGTTTATAGAATAAATTAACATATGGAACTTTAATTTTTTCATACATTTCATATAATTCAATTAATTCATCTTCTTCTCCATCTAAAGTTACAGATTCATCAGCATCTATATCTTTATATGTAAAGTCTTTTCTATCGTTGCCTAAAGCTTTTTCACTATATTCTAAATCATTATCTTGCCAACTATTAGCCTTTTTGATTTTTTTAATATCATCAGGATACAAAGCAAATAAATGTTCTTTAGGTAGAATTTTTCTAATCATTACAAAATTAGCATCTCTAAACAGCATATCTCTAGATTTTGGATCTACAAATACATCAAATGGTTCTGGATTTTTTATAACAACTTCACCCATTCCATGATCTGCGTTTTGATCAACAGAAACAGAAAGATAACCTACACCTTTAGTTACAGAGTCATTAATTGCATTTGCATGCAATGTTGAACCATCTGATCTATCCCATATGTAATCAGCCATATCTGAAAATACTGATGCAACATCTATATCAGAGCCTTCAGCACCAACAGCTTGCCATCTAGGTTTATTAGCTGTAGCATAAAAATTAAGCATTTCTACAACAGGCATAATTCTATTTATAGTAAATGTAGGCATACCTTGTTCTTCAAGAATTGTTTTTTCATCATCAGTTAATTGATTATCATGAGCAAAATCACATCCTTTTTGATTTATATATTCCCAATGAGTCCTTGATGGACCATTAGCCTGTTCAAAAATGTTTTTTATTCTTTCAGCTGTTTTATCTACTCTTTTTGCCATTATTTTCCTTGTTTATAATTAGTGTCAGCAATTACAAATTCACTACCTTCCCAATGTGTGTTACCTTTAGGAGCTTTTTCATGCCTTTTCCCAACGGGATGTGGCGTACCTTCAAAAGGTCATACATGCATTTTAGGTCTACCATTATTATTAACCACGTCTTCTCCTATTTCTCATAACATTACCCATTCCTGGTCTACTCATAACTCTAGAACCACCTCTATTTTCAATTCCAGGATTATTTCTAGGAACTCTACCTATTTGACCAGCCCATTGTCCTGGACTTGGAGTTTGAGGTTGTAAGTTTTGAGGACCTACATTTTGAGGACCTACATTACCAGTATATGCATTTGGTCCTGGTTGAGGGATTCTTCCTGGCCCTTGTTGAGGGATAGGTCTCATTCCTGGATTTATATTTGCATTTGGTCCTGGTTGAGGGATACCTCCAGGTGTCATTTGATTAGGAACTTGTCCTGGTCTCATCGGTGCATTTGGTCCTGGTTGAGGTATGCCTCTAGGCGTCATTTGATTTGGTACACCTTGATTTGCATAAGGTCTATTAGGCCTTATATTTCTACGTTTACGTTGTGGTTGTCCAGGAACTTGATTACCTGGATTCATATTATTATTATAAGCCATTGTTTCTCCTTAAGCTACAACCCAACTTTTAGAAGAGGGTCTATGTTTTTTCCAAACACCTTCTCTATTTTTCTGAATAGATTTAGGTGGATGTGCATGCTTACATGCGTAAGCTAATGCATCTATTGTATCATCATGTCCCATTCTGGGACCGAAAGTAAAAATTTCATGTTGCAAATCGTAGTGTTCTTTTCTAACAAACATACTTCTTATTGCAAATCTTTGAGCTAATACTTCCTGTATTCTATCCCTCTTACTCATCCTGTTTCCTGGCTTTTCAGCACAGTACTTTACTCCAAAATCATTTCTTCGTCTCATTTCCGAAACAAGTGCCTGAAATACTGGCTTAGACATTGCCGTATCCTCAATGGTAAAGAGAGAAGGGTGATAAATTTTGTTATAATCAAATAAATAATCCACAATACCCTTTTTCCCATCACCAGGAATCCCCAAAACAGGTAATGACCTATTACGAAGATAGTCAAGAACGTAGCAATTATTGTCACTATCAACAGCGACAACGAGGATAACACTAAAGTCAGTATCTCTTCTAGCGCTATCCGTAGCTGGGTCAACCCCCGCAAAGACATTGACAGGTTTTTCAGTCCCATCTTCAAGAATGATGTAATTAACACCAGTATCTTCATCATGCTTAAACCTTCCATCCCAAAATTGTAAATGATCTCTTGTAAAAATAGCATCTTCACTATTTTGTACTTCCATCATATACTCTTGGTAAAACTTTTGTGGCTGCCCTGAATCTGCATAGAACTTCTTTTTACGTTCCATTTCTTTCTGCCCAAACCATCCAGGCCATAAAGAAGAACCATCTGGCTGTAAAGCTTTATAACTTATAACATGCCAACTATACTTATCACCTTGCTTTAAAGCTTTTTCTTTACCCACAAGTATATTTTGTATAAAGGAGTCAAAGTGAACAGGAGTTCCATTAATCCTAAGCCTACCCGTATGTGGCTCAAGAGCAGGGAAAACAACTGCGGTAACAAGATTCGAGATTTTAGCACGAGACTCAGACGTAATGGTATTATTTTCATCTTCAAAGTCGTCCAGAACAATGAGGTCGTATCTTTTATGGAGTTTTGCTCCTCCTCTAATGCCTGATAAATTTGATTTTGATATAAGTTTACATCCATTTGTCAATTCTATATCGTCTTCTGTCCATTTTTTACCTTTTAAGTTACCGAAATAATACGAAACTTTTTCATTATATTCCAAATGGTATTTTATATAGTCTAAATTTGGCACACTAATTTTAGACGATGCAGCTACCCAACCATAGAATAAAGGAGAAGTTGAAAAACAAAAATCTCTCATAATACTACACTTAGTTAATACTGTTTTTCCGTGTCCCCTTGGCAATATAACTGCTAATTGCCTTTTATCCATATCCATTAAAGCATCTGCTACTTCATAATGAAAGAAAGGAGTTTCACTTCTCATAAAATCATCAGGTAAAAATAATTTACCAAATGAAATCATATCTTTTTGAGCAAGCATTAAAGCTTCTTCTGCTTTACTTACATTTTGAGTATTTATATTTGCCATATATTATTTAAATGGTGTATCTACGTCTTTAACCAATTCAAATATTTCATCAATTATACCTGGATCATCAATTAGTTTGTTGAAGTATTTAGGATTTGATTTTTGTACACTTATAAGCGCGTCTGTTACTTCATCTGCTGAAGGTTTATGTCTATGAAAAGATGATTTAATAAGATTTTCTGATTTCGTTCCTGAAAAAGGAACATCATCACCATATTCAGCTAAACGTCTTAGATCACCATATCTTTCTCCACCTGGCGAAGTTGTAAGATTATACTTTGTTGGTAATCCAGTTCTTGATTCATCAACTAAACTTTTCTTTGTTAACCAATCATCAGCACCTTTTCTCCAGTTTGTAGTTATTTTATTATGCATATATTTTGTATAAGCAGGACTATCCATTAATCTTTTTAATCCTTTTGTTGTTACAGTACCTGTTGCATTTACAAGACCTTCTCTTAAATTTTGAGGAAGAGATTTTACATACTCTAATGTATAACCTCTTAAAGCCATTGGATTAGTAGCATTTCCTAAAGTTAATTTATCTAATGCTCCTAATGCAGGTCTAGGGTTAACACCTCCATGTGGAGTTGGTTTTAAATTGCTAGGTCTTTGACGCCAGTTTGGAAACGCATCTTTAAGTTTTTTATCACCTATTTTTCTAAAATTTTTAGGATTTATGTTATCTAATACTTGAGTTCTTGCTGGTCCTCTAAATTTAGGTAAGTATTTACTTGCAATTTTGTTCAACTGCCATCCAGCACCAGCACCTCCACCTGCTAAAGCAACATCCCATAATGTTTCACCCCAATCTTCGAAAAAACCTGTTGTTGCTTCATGTGCTCCTTGTCCAAAAATACCATCTTGAATAGCTTTGAAAGATCCCCATGGAGCAGCTTCGTATTCTGACTCTTCAGGTATTAAAAAATCTGGATCAGCTGTAGGCGCTATATCATAATCTGTTATACCCATAGCTTCTGGAGTTATATTAGGAGGGTCTACAAGTGGACTTATATAAGGCATCTCATATGATTCTCCTGAATAGTCTGTTGGATTTTCCCACTCACCTATTCTTGTATCGTCTATTACTATCTTAGCCATTTCTACCTACCTTATCAAGTTCTTTAAAAAGTTCATTATACCACCAGTATTAGCTTCATTGTGATCTTGAATGTCATAAGTAAATACATCATCCATATACTCATCTCTAGCAAATTCTGAACCTAATTGACCCATTTCATTAACAAGATTTGGATCCATACCAATATCTCGTGCTGTAGGGTTGTAGATACCTTGTTGTTTAACTTTCTCTACTAAATCTAAAACAGTAGGTTGCTCAACGGCACCAGATCCAATTGCATCTGAAGTATAAGCTTGATTAAAAACAGCATCATCTAAAGCATACTCTGCCATCATTCCAGTTTCTACTGCATCTGATATTACAGAAATATAATTACTAAGATCTCGTTTATCCCACTCGTTCATATCATCTAATCCTTCACCCCAATCTATAAGACCTTCAGGATCTTGACCTGCCGTTGCTCTTAAAAATTTTCTACCAAAGTCAGTATCTCGATTTAAAAGGTGTTCATCAGTATCAATAGGTAGCAGTGCATCCCACTCATCATCAGATAAATCTGGTCTTAACGTAAAATGCTTGTAATTTTTTTCCATTTCATGCAAAGGCATATCAAAGTAATCAGCAGCAGCTACTTTCAATTGTTTTGAGGTTAAATTATAATCTCTATAAGGGCTGTTATTTAAATATTGTAGCAATGTATTATCTGCGTCATCTTCAAAATCTCCACCCATTGTTATATAATGCTCTAGTAAATGCGGTGGTATCCAGTTAAATATATCATGTGAGTAATTACTCATTTTATTCTCCTATTTCTTTTGGTCTTTCAGCTTCAATTAAATGTTTATCGGCAAAACCTTTAAATAAGGCCCCTGATACCTGAGTAACCGTTGTTTTGTTTTTATCTTCTAGATCCATTATATCAGACAACTTAAATAATGCTTTTAATCTAGTCTCATCCTTTTCAGATGACATTGCAATAGTATTTATATTTTTTAATATACTATTCTCATTTATACCTAATTCTTCTAATATAGGCTTTAATTCTTCTTTCATAGCTGTCATTACCCTCTTTGTTTTAACTAGTTGCGCTGACTTATGCTTAGCATAGCCAGGGTTAACTGTAGGAAAAGCTTTCATATAAGCCTCCTGCGGTGATAACCCTGAAGCTATGTATATTACGAAAAGATGCTCATACTTACTAAGTACGGTCCGATCTAGCAGAACGTCTGCAGAACTCTTACTCCCTCCAAAGGAGTAAATATTGAGTCTGCGCGAAGTGTCCATTTTCGCCTTGGAGGTTACTGGAAAAGTCCCAGTGCACGTGCCTACGTATTCCCTAACCTTATTCCGCCCTTTGGGCACAACCATCTTTCCTTTGCGCAATATCTGTATAAAGCACCCATCATCAGCCTCTACCCAATCACCTACCTCACCACTTCGCCAGTCACTTACGATATTAAAATCGCTAGGTACTTCGTCTATATCATCAAATACTGTATGCTCTATTTTATTTACTTTATAAAATCTCATATCAACAAAGCCTCCGTCAAGGAGGCGCTAATAATTAAGCCTTACCATATTTCTTAAAGAACATAATCTCTAATATATCCTGTTTAGTTAACTTCGCAATATCTTTCTCCGTTATTTCAGGAATATTTTCAGGCTCTATTAACTCTTCTTTAATACTCTCTATTTCATCAGAGCGATCATCATACTTTATAGTTAATATATATTTTTTCATGGACTAAATTTATTAAACGGATTATTTAAAAGCAAGTGTTATTTAGGCAACTTTTAAAAATTGTGCCATTTTGGTATGTGGTATTATAAAGGGGTCTGGGGTAAATCAGAGATTTTCAAAAGTGATTTTAGGTTATTTTTAATTTAGAATTTTTTAATGTTTTTTAATGTTAATTTAAGGAGATACATATGTCTGACAAATTGTTAGATGTCCTTAAAGCTGCGGTTATAAGCAAAGCTTGCCGTGGGAGATTCATTAATGTAAGACGTACTCTTAGAGACTTGGAGCAAATCCAGGACGCTGAGTTGGACGGTCAAGCAGCTGATGAATCCTCTATGGATAAACTAGTATCTATACTAGGTAGCAGTGCTAAGACTCAGGATACTTTAACTAAGGATCTTAAAACCCTTGGTGACCGTTTCCAGCAGTTTGTGGACTCAAGCAAGAAGTAGAAACTTCGATTGGGGGTTACTTGAACACGTTCAGGAGATCGGTGCCCCCTTTTCATCCTATTTCTTTTTATTTATTTATATATTATAGTATTATGTTACGCATACAGTCTAAAACGGGCTTAAATCAATGTATAGTGCTCATGAATAGTCTCTTACCAGCGTGAGTGCCCGTGTATGTATTATATATATAAACTTATACCAAACTATATGTGTGTCGTAAGTGGTTAAGTCCTACTTAAAATGTGCTTTGTAATCCTTTTACCTATTCTAACCATTAGGTGTAAAGTATAGCCCCAGTTCGCTACTGGTTGTGGGAGTCCTGATACACATATATTTTTTTTTAATAGCCTAAGGTAATCCAAGCCTAACATACGCTTTAGCTCTTTATGAGTTAGTATGGGAGTATTCACTCACCTGAACAAGTGGGTATTTAAACTGTTCAATAATAATAACTCTTAACCAATAAAGGAGATGATATGCAACGAGGAATTAAACATAGTTCAAGAAGATGTTCTGAGCCTGGATGTTTTAATCATTTTGTAGAAAACTATAACTCTTAACCAATAAGGAGACAATATGTTATTATGTAGAGATACAACATTAACAATAACTAACTCTTAACCAATAAAGGAGAACTACCAATGAAAAATAATAATAATTACAGTATAAATAGTGATTCAAATATGTTTGATAATGAAGGTAATGTAATATTAGAAACAATATTAAGTGACAATGAAGAAGAAGATTGTATCTTAGAAAAATCAGTAAATGTAATGAATACTGCAGAAAATGTAAGTGGTGAAGAATATATTAAATTCAAAGATATAGTTGATAAAGTACATAACGAAATAAATTTAAATGAAAAAGAAATAGCTATATATCATAATAATAATAGTACTAATCTGAAAGGTCCTTTATGCTTTATGACAGGTTATGATAGATCGTTATTAAGTAGTTATTACAAAAACTTTGATATAGAAAACTGGTATGTAATATTCTATAAATATAACCAAGATACTGAACAAACTGAAGAAATAGACCATGAAGAGAAAGATTACACACTAATAATAAAAGAGTTTTTAGTACGTAAAAATAATAAAGATAAGAATTGGGCCAGAGATTTAGGTCATTCATTATGTTTATTAGAGGACTATTGGGGTAATGTTCCTGCATTTAGAGGTAAACTTAAACCATTAGACTTTGCTCGAGCTATGAGTGATGTAATACGTAATGTATCAATATTCTTAAGAAATGTTCAGATTCAACCTTGTTTAGACAAAGGTGTAGGATACCATAAAGAATATGATGTAGATGATATAACAGATATAGAAGTTAATAAATTTATATCTGAATATTGTAAGTATTATAAAGATAATGATCCAGATCATATACCTATTGGTATAATTGAGCTTGTTGAAAAGAACTTAGAAGAAAATAAAGAAGATTAATTATAACTCTTAACCAATAAGGAGAACCTACCAATGGATGATTATGATGAAGCATATGATGCTGCTGTTGATGACATTTCTAGTGAGTGTGATGTGCTATTTATATAATAATAATAAGTGGTAATGGTGACAGACCACTATAATCTAAGAAGCTACGCCAAACGATGAAATACTAGATAAGTAATCGGGCCTTTGTCACAAAGAATTGCAATACAACCCTATTACAATCGATTAAAAGTAGGGGAACGGGGATTAGACCAGGAGAAAATAGCAACTCGTGATATGTCAGTAAATAAAGTTGGGAACGACTGAAAAAGGCATAAGTCTATAAAAGGCTCCAAAAATTATTTAACTCTTAACCAATAAGGAGATGATATGATGAAATGTATCTACTGTAGTACTAAAAAAACATCTCTACAAAAACTATTCTGTGATAGATGTAATAATAGTATACCTGATGAACATAGAACTAAATTAATAAGAAATTATCTTAGTACTAAAAAGAAATTAAAAGATTACATGAAAGATAAATATAGTAACTCAAAACAATCAGAAGGAGACAAGTGATGGCATTTATATTTGACTTTATATATGTATTATCTAGTATAACATCTATTGTATTTTATAGTTATGTTATAGTTATTTTACATAGATTATTAAATGAGGGGGTTCTACCATGGCAAAGCAGATAAGTGAAGTAGTATATAATCTTATGGTTGGGCTAGGTGGTAGATTATGTGGTGTATGTGATAGTAATTGGCATGATAAAGATGATCCTGTATGTCAAGAGTGTGAGATAGAGATTAAAGAAGTGGTAGCAGAAGCAGAAAATTGGTAGGAGACAACAACAGCCGAGGGAAATGGGTAGTGAGGCAAAAGGACCTGAAAAAGTGGTCGAGTAGGCTGTTAAATTATAATTAAAGAGAAGGTAGTTGTGCGCACTTAAGGGGATCCGTTTTGGATTTCAACCTTGGGGTTAAGCCTTCTTTTTATTAACTAATGGGGCTGTAGTGACAGGCGAGTAATACGGTGATATGTTTTGATACATAGACTACGATATTGCTAACGAGGGTCAATCAGCCCTATTATGCTGAGATATATATATCATTTACTATAAATATCATGAAAATAAGAAAAAACATAGAAAAAATATGGAGGATATTAAAATGGGCTTTGATTTAGGGGGTGTTAACCCAATAATACACAAACCAGAGACTGAATATAAATACTACAAACAAGATAGTGATATGTGGAAGAGTGAAGACGAAAAAAAGCGTAAAAAATACTTTAATGAGATGGATGAGTATCATAAAGCTAATCCTGGAGTATATTTTCGTAATAATGTATGGTGGTGGAGACCGTTATGGGACTTTGTTTGCATGCAATGTAGTGATTTTATGACTGATAAGCAAAAAGAAGGTGGAAATTGGAATGATGGTAGGCTAATAGATCAAGAAACAGCTGCTAAAATAGGTACAAAACTGGAAATATTGCTCAAAGATGGCACTGTTAAGAGATGGGAGAAGCATATTAAGACCAGAAATGAGGATTTAGCTAAAGATGAAGATAAAGAGAAGAGATTTATGTCTCAATATCCATTTTCACAAGATAATGTAGAGAATTTTGCTAAGTTTTGTCTAGAATCAGGAGGATTTGAGATATGTTAACATTTACACCTATAAGAACTGAAGAAGATGTAATAAAAGATCTTATAGAACTTAAAAACAAGCAAGCTAGTCTTAGAATAAAAGAAAACAAACTAATCGATGAATTAATCGATATAAAGGAGGCGTAATGGCTAAAAAAACTGATACTAAAAAGAAAGTTTCTAAAAAGACTGATGTTGATAGAATATCAGAACTTAGTAAAAATCTAGATAAACTAACAGAAGTAGTAGCTAGAATACAAAGCAATTTAGAAATAGTTAACTCTAATTCTCAATATGCTTGTGATGAAATAGACCAATTAAGACCTAAAATAGATAGAGCTTTAGGTAGAATGGGACTATAGCATGGATATAGGTAATATTGAAGCTAATACTGTGATACTGAAGAAGACTGTGAAATACTTAGACGGAGAAGTAAAGACTGTCGTAGAGAAACAAATAAAACAAAACTATAAGCTAATTGATGAGTTCTTTGATCAAATGGCTGATGAGTTTAAATCAATCCAATCATATGAAAAGGGAGGCCCACATGGCAACTAAAACAATAAAATTTCTACAAGGTGGCGGCTTTGTAGAGAGACAAACTAACGCTGATACTGTTGAACAACTAAGAAATGAGTTTCCAGATGATATAACTACTGGCTCATCTGTTGCTGTTAATGGAGTATCTGTAACAAATACACATGCTATTACAGAAGGTGATATTGTTGCAGCTGTTAATAACAACAAATCTGGTGGTGATCAGTAAATAGATAACATTAAAGAGAGATGTTAGTCCTGGAACAACAGCATACAAATAAGTCTGGCGGCGAAAGGCTTTCTCTCTTTATTAACCTTGGAGGGTATATGAATTATAGAGATTATGATTGCATTGTAGATGGTACAATAGAACAATGCATAGAAGAGATAGAAGTTGGTGATCTTGGAGAACATATATATTATGGTCCTCAAGCTGAAGTAATGGAAAAATTACAATTATTTAATAGTAGACATATAGGTGACTTAGAAATTACTAAAACATTTAAGTGGAAGCGTGGCTCTTATGAAAAAGTAGCTGAACTTATGATGAGAGGTCTTGGATTTAGAAGAAAACCTAGTGGTATGTATAATTATTTAAGTAGAGAAGACTGGTTTAAGAACCATTCATGGGATAGAATAACTGCACATTTAAGAGAAATTGATAGTATGTTATATAGATTAAGATCTACTGGTGAAGTATGGTTAGATGACCCAAATATTCTTGTTGAAAGAAAGAATTTATATGCTAATTATATGTCTGAAAAGATACAAATGGCTGATGAATTAATAGATAATATAGATATAATGCAAGAAATGTATCATCAATTATTTGTTCATCCAACATCACGTTCTAGTCAAAGATATATGTTAGTAAGTACGCTTAGAATAAGACCAGGTATAATGAAAATATATATGACATCAGGTAGAGAAAGTCAACGTGAAGCTAGACATATAGAGAATATAGCATGTGATACGGATTTGTATATAAATAATATAACATATCCACTGAGAACTATGACTGCAAATTCTAATTATGATAATCCAAGATTTAGTGTTCAAACATTAGGTCAAGTAGAGCAACCAGATGATAAAGGTTATCTAGCATATCCATTTATATCTGGAAGTAGACAATGGCGTAGTAATGGATTATTTGGTGCTAGTGTATGTTATGGTGATCAATCAAATGATATATATAATGCAGTTAATAAGTATGATATGGCTTCATTTGTATTACAATCTGTTAATTGGGCTACAACTTATACTAATATAACAGGTCCACATAACAATATTAAACAAATGTATCATGGTGAACCAGCTAAACTGTCTGAAGAATATAGAAAAGTATTTGGTACAAATAGTCTGGATAGCTGTAATTATGAACCAGATGGACATGATGATTATTGTGATGTTCAAGAATGTACATTTAGAGCTAATTGTCCTAGTTATAAACTTGCTCATCCTGAACCAGTAACACCAGAACAAGCTGAACAAATGACCTTGCAATGGGCTACTAGAATGGGTGGTGTTAACCATGCTGCTCCAACTATAACACATTCAGTTAATGATGAAGGTGAAGCAACATCAACAACACCAGATTGGTTACCTGAAGAGCAAACTGAAGAGTTTCTTGAAGAACTTAGACAACATGTTAACGAACGTAATGAGGAGGAATAATGGATGCTAGAACTTCTGTAAATACATATGAAATTAAACAACTGAAATGGAGATTAAAAAACTTAATTGAATCAGTAAATGAAATAGATAGAGAACTACAAAAACTCAAGGAGGATAAAAAATGAAAGTATATATCTTAAAAGACTGTTGGGATAAAATAATAAACTATGCAAAAGCTGCTTATCATGGAGAAAAAGCTGAAATAGGTGGTATGAGTGTAGTTACTCAAGATAAAGATGGTGATTGGTGGATAGAAGACCCTCAAATCATGAATCAAGAAATTGCAAGTACTACTTGTGACCTTGATAAAGAAGATTTGGCTAAATACTATACACAAATGGCTGTAAAATACAAAGATACTAACTTCAGATTCTGTTGGTGGCATAGTCATCACACAATGGGAGCATTCTGGAGTGGTACTGATCTATCTAGTATAGATGAGTATGGTGAAGGAGAATCTGATCTA
>VTLG01010979.1_pt1 | contig 53123 bp, 69 predicted proteins | sample 4694571 | NCBI WGS metagenome assembly VTLG01 (sample SAMN12604809, study PRJNA352737) | marine metagenome | biome: ENVO:00000447; feature: ENVO:00000209|ENVO:00000569|ENVO:01000036; material: ENVO:00002151; isolation source: viral sequences binned using virsorter ... | reverse complement strand
ACAGGTGGCACTACCGGCGGGGTCATGGTGCCGGAGGATACCACAGGTGGCACTACAGGCGGGGTCATGGTGCCGGAGGATACCCCCGGTGGAACTACAGCAGCGGAATGGATGAACCGTCTTCCCCAAGGTTTGAGATACTCCGGTGGGCGACTTGAAATTGATCCCGCTTACTCTACAGGAGATCCTTCAGGTAGAAGATACGGTTGGAGCTACTCCGAAAATGCCGAAAGAGACGTATTTAACCCACAAGATTATTTAGCTTCGATTTGGTCACGTATGTACGGGCGTCGTAAGGGTGATATTCCGGCTCTTGGCGGGGGCTACGGAATTTCAAGAGAAACAATGGAAGACGATGGTGGCTCTTGGGATGAATATTCTATTACAGGCCCCAACATGGCTGGTGGCGGAATGATCCGTGGACCAAGCTACTTGAGCGGCGGAATAGGAAGTTTAGGTTCTACATATTTAAGGTAGTGCTATGCGAAAGCTACTTTACAAGTACTCTGTTATTGCAGCGGTTCTTCTGCCTACGTTTGCCTTGGCAACGGATACTGTAACGACAACGAATACTTCTAACACTGTGAGCAGTTCCTCTAATACGGTGAGCAGTTCCTCAAATACTGTGTCGAACACCACAGCGTCGAATACTGTCAGCAGTAATACAACTGGAAGTACCGTTATTGATAAGGCGCCTTCTACGGCGTCAGCGCCATCCGTTATCGTCAATAACTCTGATGTTTGCGTGAGCGGATTAAGTTCTGCCGTTCAGACTTCCGTATTTGGCGCAGCTGTTGGCACAACAATTAGAGATAAAAACTGTGAGCGGTTGAAACTGGCTCGCAGTCTTTATGGCATGGGTTTAAAAGTCGCTGGTGTTTCCTTGCTTTGTCAGGACAAGAGGGTCTTTGATGCAATGATGTCTGCCGGAACACCGTGTCCGTTTGAGGGTAAGATAGGCGCACAAGCAAGACTTGCTTGGTTGGCTGACCCAACGCAAGCGCCAGAGGGTACAAAAATAAGAGCGGATGCTCTCGCAAAGGCGGCAATGGAAGAAGCTGCTCGATTGGAAGCGGAGGAAAAGGCTGAAGAAGAAAGACGGAAAGCTGAAGAAGGCCTAGACTGATGAAGATTATCTCTTCTATTTGTGTTTTTTCTATATATGTTTTTTTACTTTGTGTAGCGTTTTTTGCAATGCGCGGCATGATTGTTAAAGCAGAGGATCTAACAACATCTAACCTAACCCCAAACATGAGCGGTATGACGGCCTCCGGCGGAACTTCTGTGGGAACGGGTCATGGATGTAGTCAAGGCCAATACTGCACGAGTGGAACTAATGAAGGTGGTGGAACCTATACATCAAATTTTGATGTACCTTTGACTGAAGCAGAATTAAACCAAGGCTTCACTCTCAATAGTGGCATAACAATCAACAGCCATTCTTCAAATAGCAGATTGCCTACCTGTGCTAACGGTCTGTTGCAATCTGGGGATTGCCGGGATGTTTTTAAACTTACGATTACACTAAAGGATGGCGGTACAACAGTTGAAACATTTGTGCATTCAGAAGAGTTGACTTGGAGCGGTTTAAAAGACTTCACATACTCAGACGTTGTAGGAACAAATGACTATGGTGTGCTGACAGGTGTTTATGAATTATACGGCATCGATGCTGGATATCCGGTTGGCTATTACGGTCCACAGTTTAGTAATCCTGGACTTACAATAGATTATCAAACAGCTTTAGTTACGGAAGACACAACCACCCTGATAACAGACGTTATACAAACAGAAACAGAAACCACAATAATGGATGCCGCGACGGGAGGAACAGGGGGCACAGACATAACTTCTTCAGCAGTAACAGTAAGCATTCCAGCATTTCAGACATACACAAACACTGCTTCAACAACGACGATAAATGCTCCAGTAGACAACTCGTCCAGTTCCGGTTCTGTGTTTACACCTCCTGTAGATACGGCTTCTGCATCTACAGAAACGACAATGGATTCCGCTCCAGTTATTGAAACTGCGGCAGCGGCTCCTACAATTGCTCCGGTGGCTCAACAAACTGAAACGCAGCAAGCAGAAGAAACGCAAGCAGAAACGCAAATAGAAACAGCCATGGTTTCACAACCTGTAGCCGCTGAAACAGCTTCTTCTGAAACAACAGAGCCGGCACCTACCACTAAAACAGTTGCTAAAGCAAAACCTCAGAAAGCAAAGACACAAAAGAAAACGGCTTCTAGCTCAACTACCGTGGTAGTTCCTGTTGCTGTTCCTGTAACTGCTGCTGTCGCCGCTCAAGCTGTTGTGGATAATATCGCTCCTAGTCAAAAATATGGAAATACAGCCCAAACGGTTACATTAGTTGCTATGGGGATGATCGCTAACAATAAAGGGTTATTTAAGACCTCCGCTCTTCCAGACACGCCTAAGTTTTTCAGTAATTCTTCTGTTCCTGATGGGCCTTCAATGGTTGATCGCATGACAAACTATCAAGTTTTTGGGCAATCAAACGGGTTGCACAACGAACTTGTTGAAAGTCAATGGAGAAATTAATATGGAATATTTAATACAAACCTTTGGAGCCAAGTTTTGCTGCATTTTTGCATCCGGTTGTGGCGCAGGAGCCAATATTTTAACGAAAAAGCAGTTTAATATAACGGCGTTAAAAGATATTGCTTTAGCTTTGATTGTAGGCTGGATTGCAGCAGAATTTTTTATACCGCCAATTATGAAACACTGGGTCTTGGACATGACGTGGGGGCCAGCAATAGCTTTCGTCATAGGGTACTGTGGTATACGCTTACTGCCAGCCATAGAAAATCGTTTAAAAAAGGTTATTAAAGATGGCTGAAGTAGAAGTTGGTGGCATAAAGTTTAAAGGCGGTAAGCTAGTTGTTGTATTCACATTAATATCTACACTTGGTGGTGGTCTTTGGGCTGGGTTTGAGTTTTACAAGGACTACATGGATATGCGTGAAAAAATAGAAGGTTACACAGCACCTGATTTGAGCAGCTTTGACAAGAAACTGGCTGTAATGAACAAAACAATGAACGGGGTAACAAAACAGATGGATTCTGTGCGTACCCGTGTGGGTGAAGTACAACAGATTGTACGAGACACTCGACAAGATGTGCGTAGTGATGCAACAAAATTGTACGCCGGCATTTCTGCCGTGGACCGTCGATCAAGAACCCTGGATGCTGAGACTCGATCAGCGTTAAGACAAGCAGAAAAGAACATACGGGATATTACGGATTCCGCTTCTAGTCGTTTTGATGCTAAGATAAATGGGATAGACTCAAAGCTGAATACTTTTGAAAAGCGTCAAGACAAGAAACTTCGTGACGCTTTAAATAATCCGTTGCTTAAAAGATAGGTGCGTAGATGGCTCAAAAAAAACTACAAAAAGACAGTGGCTTTGAAGATTTAGATCTTGACGGCGATGGAATTGTTTCTGATCAAGAGATTAAGGCATTAGAAGCAATCGAGATGCGAGAAAAAATGGATGCTCAACGTCATATGGCGTGGACAGCCATGGTCAGCATGATTGTTTTTACCCTTGCTGTATTTCTTCCTATTTTTCCAGACGCTCGAATAAAAGCTTTGTCGGATCTTTTTGGGTTATTCTATATCGGACAGGCTGGCGTTGTCGGAGCGTTCATGGGAATGACGGCCTACATGAGTGCTAAAAAATAAATGATGATAAAGATATACATATTTATTTTTGTTATCGGCTTGGTTGGAAGTGTCGGTTATGGTGGGTACTATTATTACAAGGACACGCAAGACCGGATTAAAATACTAACAGAAAATACTGTTAAGCTAGAGCAAGCCAAAGCGGAGCAGGACAGTACTATTAAGACGTTGGTACAAGATGCAGATAAGTACAGAAAGCTCAATAAAGATTTAGGAAATAAATTGCAGAATGCGGAAACCTATAAAAATAAGCTTATTGGGAAGTTGAGAAAGCACAATCTTAGTCGATTAAGTCAGCAGAAACCAAAATTGGTAGAACAGAAGATAAACCGTGGAACAAAAAAGTTATTTGACAGTTTTAAGCGCATTACTACTGTCCCTGCTACTGAGTAGTTGTAGCTGGGATAAGTTAAAGCGTATAGAGGTTAAGCGAGTCGAGGTTGATCGCGTTATTCCAACGCAAAACCGGCCTCGTGAACTTGATTTAAACGATATCACTTGGTTTGTTGTAACGGATCAGAACTTTAACGACTTTAAAAAACGCTACACTAAACAAAACGGAAATTTCCTGTTTTATGCCATGAGCGTTAGAGACTATGAAACTTTAGCTTTAAACATGGCTGAAATTAAGCGATATATAGAACAACAAAAACAAATTATAATTTATTATGAAAAAGCAGTGGCCCCTAGACCAAAACCTGAGAAAATAAGGAACTAATTATGGCCAGAGAACCTACCTCACTTATTTCTGACGCAATGCCAGCTTCTGGTGCGCCTCTTGCAGAGGGTCAAGACGTTTTAATTGACGATGACGAACAACTGGACCTTGGTGTTGTAGGAGATTTGGTTGAAGAGGAAGATGGGTCCGTCCTTATTGGCGAGATTGAAAACCTTGTTAGTGAGGAAATGCAATCAGATCCTGACGCAAACCTCGCGGAAGTTATTGATGAGCGTTTCCTTATGGATATCTCTTCTGAGTTGTTGGGATATTACGAAGATGACAAAAGCAGCCGGCAAGAATGGGAAGACGCTTACACTGATGGTTTAAGTCTGCTAGGTATTAGGTACGAAGAAAGAGAAGAGCCTTTTAGAGGTTCGAGCGGTGTAACGCATCCAGTTATTGCAGAGGCGGTAACACAGTTTCAGGCACAGGCATACAAGGAACTGCTTCCCAGTTCAGGCCCTGTAAGAACACAAGTTGTAGGCGCAGCAACGCCAGAGGTTCAGTCTCAAGCGCAACGTGTTCAGGAATTTATGAACTACCAGATTGTTCACAGGATGGAAGAGTATGATCCTGAGATGGATCGTTTGCTTTTTTATCTTCCGCTTGCTGGTAGCGCATTTAAGAAAGTTTACTTTGATGACATGCTGGACCGGGCTGTTTCTAGGTTTGTTCCGGCAGACGATTTACTTGTTCCGTACAACGCAACAGATCTACAAAGTGCCTCAAGAATTACTCATGTAATTCGTATGAACTCAAATGATGTACGCAAGTACCAAGCTGGTGGCTTTTACAGAGATGTTGATCTTTTGCCTTACGAGCAAGAGGACGAAGTTCGTGAAAAAGAACGCCGTCTTATGGGCGTTGAAAAGACAAGTTCTGACGAACAGGATTGTACAATACTGGAAGTTCATACGGATCTTGATCTACAAGGCTTTGAACACGTTAACCCAATTGACGGGGAACCGACAGGCATTAAGCTTCCATACATAATTACAATAGACGAGGGAAGTTCTAAGGTTTTGTCAGTTCGTCGCAACTGGACAGAAGGCGATGATCTTTATCGTAGGATAGAATACTTTACTCATTTTAAGTTTTTGCCAGGTCTTGGTTTTTATGGTTTTGGCCTTCTTCACATGATTGGTGGCTTGGGTCGTTCAGCAACGTCTATCTTACGACAGTTGATAGATGCCGGTACTCTTTCTAATTTACCAGCTGGGTTTAAAGCTCGTGGAATTAGGATTCGTGACTCTGATGAGCCTTTGTCTCCGGGAGAATTTAGGGACATTGATGTTCCCGGTGGGGCTCTTAGAGAAAGTATTATGCCGCTTCCTTACAAGGAACCAAGTCAGACGTTGATGTCTCTTCTTGGCTTTGTAGTGGATGCTGGTCGTCGTTTTGCCGCAATTGCAGATATGCAAGTTGGTGATGGTAACCAACAAGCGGCAGTAGGAACGACAGTTGCTCTTTTAGAGCGCGGCTCCAAGGTGATGTCAGCCATACACAAACGACTACATTATGCACAAAAACAAGAGTTTAGGATGCTAGCTCGTGTGTTCGCTGAATCACTCCCTCCGATGTATCCATATAATGTTTATGGTGCAGAAGCAGCTGTTAAGCAGATGGACTTTGATGAGCGTGTTGATGTCGTTCCTGTTTCTGATCCCAACATCTTTTCTATGTCTCAAAGGTTGGCTTTAGCTCAAACACAGCTTCAGCTTGCACAAAGCAACCCTCAAATGCACAATTTATATGAGGCTTTTCGCAGAATTTACGAAGCGATAGGCGTGCATAACATTGAGGCTTTGTTACCTGCTCCCCAGCCGCCTCAACCAGTAGATCCAGCCACAGAAAACGCCGCATCTGTAAATATGCAGCCTTTAAAGGCTTTTCCAGGTCAAGATCACGATGCACATATGACGGCACACATTATATTTATGAAAACACCCATACCAGGGTCAACTCCACCCATTTTTGCGGCCTTACAAGGCCATTTATGCGAACATATAGCCTTAAAAGCTCGTGAAGAGGTCGAAAAAGAGATGATGGCGGTGCAACAACAGGTTATGGAGGTCCAAAACGCTGTTCAAATGGGTCAAATAGCCCCTCAAGAGGTCCCTCCGATGCCTGAAATGCCTGATCCAGAGTCTATGGTCGCTGAAAAGATTGCTCAATACACTGAAGAAGTGATGGCTGCGCTTATGCCACCGCCTGAAGGCGAACAAGACCCGCTTGTTCAGCTTCGATCTAAAGAATTAGACATAAAAGCGGAAGATTTACAGAGAAAATCGCAAGAATTTTCTGAAAGATTGCTTTTTGACATGGCAAAAGAGGAATCTAAAGAAGAAATGGCCGCAGAGAAGATTGATTCTCAAGAAGACATTGCCTTGTTACGTGCAGAGGTCAATCGTGAGCGTATCCAACAAGGAACGGCTGGTAGAGGAGAATAAAGATGGTTCCAATAATATTAGCGGGTGCAGCGGCTGCTAGAATGGCAGCGACACCTATAGCACGAATGTTAATTAGGCAGAAGAACGCAAGAGAAGCTCCTAAGTCTTTTACTGTAAGTCCTTCACAGAAGCCTATAACAAATGTGGATCAACTGCCTAAACACATGCAACCAAAAACTACACCCTCCTCTAGTAAAGGTTCTGTAAGAGGAGGTGGAGCAAGAACAGCAAAAGAAGGTAAGGCACTAAAAGAAAGAACTAAAAAAAACAGACAACAGATAAAAGAAGTTGCATCTAAATCTAAAACAGGCTCTTCTGCCCCTCAAAAAACTCGTAGGGGCGTAGAGGCGCAAGCAAAAATTGAACAACAGATAGCATCTCAATCAGCGCAAAAATTAAGAGGGGCAGAACAAGCGCGAGGAGTTGTTAAAACAGTGCCAAAAAGTCAAAAAGGAATGCGACTTCCTGCAAAAGGAGAAACAGTGAAAAGACGTAAGGGCGGCATGGCCAGAAAAACCAGAGTGTTTTAATGGCAATATCTCGCGCACAAATCCATAAACAGTTAACTGGAGGAAACAAAATGGCTATGAAGAAAAAAGGCGGTACTCGTCGCAAGAAAATGATGGGTGGCGGTATGATGAAGAAAAAGGGTTATGCCCGTGGTGGCGCGATGAAGAAAAAAGGTTATGCTCGAGGTGGTGTTAAGCATTATTAATGCCTTATTTGCAAAGCAACATCCCGCATTTTCATTGCTGGGTGCGACGAGAGTTTACGCATAACCACGAGAAATATCATGGAGAGTATCTTCATGCTATGGCGATTGCGGTTAACACAATTCCAGATCGTTGTTTAAGCTTTCAGCTTATTTTTACTGGTTGTGAAAGCGATGGTACGGAAGAGGAAAATGTTCACGGAGGAGCTATGTGGGCTAGAATGCCGATTACAGCCCTTGTAGCAGACACTCCGTTGGAGGAATGGCCAGAAAGAATGGTAACGCACCACGCGCAACCTTGGGATTGCAGTTCCAGAGATCATTCTGTCATACAGTATGATAGAACGAGTTCTAGCCCTTGGATTTGTAAAATTGATGGTGAGTTTTATACGGGTAAATATATGTTTACTGTTGATTATACAGGGTCAGATATAGCGGATGACCCCGCGCAGCACAAACAAAGTCATGTTATTGAGATTACTGATGCTGGCAAATGGACAGGAAACATTATAGCATTACCAAACAACAGGGTTAGGACAACAAGTCCAGCCTTGTGGGAAACAGGTGAAGGTGCTCCTGACTTTAAACCTAGTCAGTGGACACATAGTGCAGAATCAGATGGAAGCTACATGGACCCATCTGTAACCTTTGATAATTTGTATAGTGAGAAACAGTAATGTTTCACGTGAAACAAAATGGCTAGGAAACGCGAAAAGCCCATAAGACGCACTACCAAGGGTAAGGGCGCTAACTACCGCAAAACCAGCAAAGGTGCTGGAATGACGAAGAAAGGTGTTGCTGCTCATCGTAGAGCGAACCCTGGTTCTAAGCTTAAAACAGCGGTTACGGGTAAGGTTAAAAAAGGAAGCAAGGCGGCTAAACGCAGAAAGTCCTACTGCGCTCGATCCGCTGGTCAGATGAAAAAGTTTCCAAAAGCGGCTAAAGATCCAAATAGCCGTTTAAGACAGGCCAGAAAAAGGTGGAAATGCTAATGTCTTTAGTTGAGAATATAAACAAGCGTAAAAAGGCGGGAACGTCTCGTCCTAAAAGTAAAAGCACTGTTAGCCCTAAAGCGTATGCAAAGATGAAATCTGGGTATAGGGATGGCGGTATGATTGGTCAAATGTCTGATCAAATGGATATGTCCAGAAAGGAAGCGGGTGGTCTTATGAATAAAGCAAGTATGATGAATGACATGGCCGGTTATAAAAAAGGCGGTTCAGTTATGGTTATAAGCATAGGGTCAATGAAACCCCTGATGCGGAACAAGGAAGAGCATTCAGAAGATAGTACTTTGATCAAGAGTACTGAGAACCAGGTTCGTGCTCGTCATTTTAATAATAACGGCGGAAAAGGAACATTCTGATGCCTGAAGGTGTAACATATACAAAACGGTCTGAAGCAGACGAATATGCTAGATCAGTTGATGGAACCGTTGTTCCAGTTGACAGGGACGGTGATGGAGAAACCGATGGGTACAATGTTATTGAAAAACAAAAGCCTGGTATAGACGAAGGCATAACAAGCAGCTTTACAACTGTTTACGGAGAAAGCGGCCCAGGCAGCATTGATTATGTAGGTTCATCAACTGACGAAATAGAAGATGACGAAAGTAAAGATGATCTGGGTTACAGACAAGGCGGAATGGGCTTTACTGAACGCGGCCCTATAAAGTACGCTAAAGGCGGAGCGGTTAAAGGAAAGAAATTTAGCGGTAGTTATTAATGGCAGACCCAACGACCTTTGCATATTTGTTATTAAAGAGTATACAAGGACGCATAGAATTAACACAGGATGCTATCCTGCACGGTTCCCCGAAAGATATGGAATCGTATAAGCAACTCATTGGAGAGCTTAGTGGGTTAGAATTTGCTGAACGAGAGATTAAGGATCTCTTGCAATCTTCGGAGGAAGAATGACCAAAACCTTATACGTGCCCGACCACGTCGCAGCGTCGAAAAATGCCGCAGTAGCTTCTGCGTATGTTGAAAAAAATCAAAAAGTTTTAGATCCTTCTCTTGTAGAGAAAAACCTTAAAGAACGCCTTCCACAACCGACAGGTTGGCGTCTTTTAGTTATGCCTTATATGGGCAAGGCAATGACAGACGGGGGTGTTCACATCCCAGACGCTGTCATAGACCGTGAGGCTTTAGCCACGGTTGTTGCTTACGTTCTCCGGGTAGGACCTTTGGCTTATAAGGATAAATCTAAATTTGGAGAACCTCATAACCCGTGGTGCCAAGAAGGTGATTGGGTTTGCATAGGGCGTTATGCCGGTGCTCGATTTAAGATTGATGGTGGCGAAGTTCGTATCATAAATGACGACGAAGTTATTGCGACTATCCTAGAACCTGACGACATAAAGCATGTTTAACCAGAAAGAAGAAAGAAACCATGGAGAAAAGCCATGCCACCTGAATTAGACGAACCCACTATTGATGTTGGTGACGCCGAAGAAAAATCTACGGACGTTAGACTTTCTTCTGAGGAAGAAGTTTCTTCTGAAGAAGAGGTAGTTTCTGAAAAAGTTAGTGCCTCAAACGAGGAACTTGAAGAATATAGTTCTAACGTCAAGGGTAGAATTAATGATCTTACCAAACGATTTAGGGAAGAAGAACGTCAAAAAAAGACGGCCATAGAGTTTGCTGAGAATGTTCGTAAAGAAAATGAAAACTTAAAAACTCGTCTTGATAACCTGGATAAAGGGTATATAGAGCAATTCGAGGGTAGAGTTGATTCTCAACTGGATTCTGCAAAGAAAGCTTTAAAAGAAGCCCACGAAGTAGGTGATGTTGATAAAATTGTGGATGCACAAGAAGCTCTTTCACAGCTTTCCTTAGAAAGATCTAGGGTGAATGTAGCTAAAACGCCTCAACAAGAACTCCAACCTGCGGCTCCTCAACAAGCACCACCACAACCTGCGGCTCCTCAACCTCCCGTTCAAGCAGACCCTAAAGCAGAGCAATGGGCCTCTAAAAATGAATGGTTTGGTGAAGATGAGGTTATGACATATGCCGCTTTTGGGGTACATAGACGTTTAATTGAGGATGAAGGCTTTGACCCTACCTCAAATGACTACTACGATGAACTTGACAAAAGGATGAGAAACGAATTTCCTCAGAAATTTGAATCTAATCCTAAGTCTAACGGGGGGAGAAAAGTCGCGTCGGCTGAGTCTTCCAAATCCCGCAATAGAAGTGGACGAAAAACTGTGCGGTTAACCGCCTCACAAGTTGCTATTGCGAAGAGGCTTAATGTGCCACTTGAAGAATATGCAAAATATGTGAGGGACTAACCATGACTACTGAGAACACAACTCGCCAAGAGTCTACGAGAACGCCAAGAGCCAATCAAACTCGTGCAAGGCAAGCACGCAGGGAACCTTGGAAGCCACCGTCCATGTTGGACGCACCACCCCCTCCAGAGGGTTACAAACATCGTTGGATACGGGCCGAAGTTATGGGTTTTGATGACCGTAAAAACGTAGCAGCACGATCTCGTGAGGGATGGGAACTGGTACGTGGTGATGAATATCCTGATTTCGATATTCCGACCATCGAAGATGGTAAGCACGCTGGTGTTATAGGTGTAGGTGGTCTTTTACTTGCAAGAGTTCCGGTTGAGATTGTCGATGAACGCAATGATTATTATCAAGGCATGACTCGCAATCAAATGGCGGCGGTTGATAACGACTTAGCTCGTGAGCAACATCCCGCTATGCCTATTAGCAAACCTGATAGGCAATCTCGTGTAACTTTTGGAGGTCCTGAAAACCAGGACTAGGAGAAGAAAATGGCTAATTCTAATGGAAGCTTTGGTCTTCGTCCCTTGAGCAAACAGGGCGGAGCCGCTAATTCCACTGGTATGACCCAATACTCCGCGTATGAAATTGCAAACGGCAATACCAATAAGTTGTATCATGGCGAGCCTGTGATACCTCTTGCTACTGGCTACATTGACGCTCCTGGAGCGGCTGCTGGTGGAACTGTTGGTTTGCTTGGTGTATTTCAAGGTTGTGAGTATGTATCGAGTACCACTGGAAAAACTGTTTGGAGTAACTACTGGCCCGGTTCTGGGGCAGATTCCAATCACCCGGTAAAGGCGTTTGTCAACGATGATCCAATGCAGCTTTATGTAATTGCAACGGATGCTACGTGGACAAGTAAAGCTACGGCTCGTGCCGCAGTTTTTGCTAATGCTAACTTCTCAACTGCTATCACAGGAACAGACGCTACTGGTGTTTCGTTAGGTCGCCTTGCGATCAGTACGATTGCCACCACAGCTGCTCTGCAAATGCGTATAGTGGGTTGGGTCGATGATCCAGAAAATGCTGATTTTTCAGCAGCTGGTATCGGGGCAATTGTACGGTTGAATAACCACTTCAATAGCAACAACGGTGCTATTGCAGCTGGTACTCCTTCAACCACTGGCGTATAGGAGGATTGAAAAATGGCTATTAGTAGAGCCCAACTAGCGAAAGAGCTAGAACCTGGCCTCAATGCCCTTTTCGGTCTTGAGTATGCCAGATACGACAACGAAGCAGCAGAGATCTATGACACTGAGTCTTCAGAGCGTGCCTTTGAAGAAGAGGTGATGCTCTCTGGTTTTGGTTCAGCCCCAGTGAAAGCTGAAGGTTCAGCCGTTTCGTTTGATGATGCCCAAGAAGCGTACACCGCAAGGTATACGCATGAGACTATCGCTCTTGCTTTCTCCATTACGGAAGAAGCAATTGAAGATAATCTCTATGACCGTCTAGCTTCGCGCTACACGAAGGCTTTGGCACGTAGCATGGCCAACACCAAACAGGTGAAGGGTGCAGCTACGTTGAATAATGCTTTTGATAGCACGTTTACTGGCGGTGACGGCAAAGAGCTTTGTGCAACGGATCACCCTCTTACGAATAATAATGATCTTCGTAACGAGCCAAGCACAGCATCTGACCTGAACGAAACCAGCCTTGAAAATGCTCTTATCGACATTGCTGCCTTTGTTGATGAGCGTGGGCTCAAGGTATCGGTTCGTGGCGAAAAGTTGATTGTACCACCTGCCCTGCAATTTGTTGCAGACAGGTTGCTTGAATCAACCCTTCGTCCGGGAACTGCCGACAACGATGTTAACGCTTCGCGGAACATGGGTATGCTCCCGCAGGGTTATGTCGTTAACCACTATCTGACAGACACGGATGCTTGGTTTATTAAAACTGATGCTCCTCGCGGTTTTGTTCATTTTGAACGGATGGCAATGTCTACTAAGATGGAAGGCGATTTCGATACAGGCAATGTACGATTCAAAGCCCGTGAGCGTTATAGCTACGGTTACTCTGATCCACGTTGTGTGTTCGGTTCACCTGGCGCGTAAAGCGTAAGGGGAGAGGGAAACCTCTCCCCCATGTTTTTCTGGGAATAAATAGCTCTAGCGACTGCCCCAGCAGACTCTTACAAGACGCTAGAACGAAACCTTTGTAAGGAGGAAAGCCAAATGGCTAATACAACCTTTAATGGTCCAGTTAGATCTGAAAATGGTTTTGAACAGATCTCTGTTAATTCTACAACTGGCACCATCACCACCAATCTTGATGTAGATAGTAGTGGTAATATAACCACCACTGGTTACGTTTCTGCGTATGACAATGTAGTCTCGATCACAGACGCTACTTACAGCGTTGAATCAACTCAATCCGGCGCAGTTTTTACTCTTAACCGTGCAGCGGGTATTGTTGTTACGCTACCAACAGCGGCAGCGGGTCTTCACTACACCTTTATTGTAGGAACCACTTTTACTGGAGCCGGACAAATTAATACGGATAATGCCAGTGATCTTTATTCTGGTTTTGCACAGCTTTTTGATCCAGCAACGGCTGGCGACACCAACACTTTCATACCTGATGCAAGCGATGACGATACCATTGATCTTGGTTCAGCGGCACAGGGTTGGGCTGTCGGCGGAATTATTCGCTTAAAAGCAACCACGGCTGCTGTGTGGCATTGCGAAGCCTTCCTCCACGGTGACGGCACTTTAGCCACCCCGTTTGAATAATTAATGTTGGGGGGATTATTCCCCCCAACCTTTTAAAGGAGGATTAAATGGCGGATGCTGTAACTGCTACCACAGTAGAAGATGGTCCTAAAAAGGCTGTTATTTATTGTACAAACACCAGCGACGGAACTGGCGAATCTGCTGTTACAAAAGTAGATGTGTCGGCACTTTCGTCTTTGCAGGACGGAACAGCCTGTACTGGAGTTCGGATTCAAAAAATTGTGTTTACTAATGTTGGCATGGGCGTCAAAATTCTCTGGAACGCTTCTACCAATGTTATTGCGGCTCAACTTCCCGCAGATTATTCTGATACTTTAGAATATTCTGATATTAGTGGTCTTCCAAATGTTGCGGCTTCAGGCGGCAAGACGGGTGACATAAAGTTTACAACCGTGGGGCACAGCAGTGGAGATACTTATTCGATAGTTCTTTATTGCCTGAAGCAGTACTGATCATGGTTGATGATCTTCAAAGAAAGAACGAACTTGATCTAGTAAAGATTCAAGGGGAAATACGGCTTCTTTCTGAGAGGATTGACGTTATAAAGAACAACGACTTACATCACGTTCAAAAATCTTTAGATTTTATAACTAAGATTTTGTGGGGTGTGGGCGTACTAGTAATAGGACAGGTGGCCGTCGCTATAAGATTGTCCATCTCTGGATAGGAATTAAACATGGCAACTTCTGGATCGGTTGATTTTAATCTTAATATGGCCGAAATAGCGGAGGAGGCCTTTGAGAGATGTGGCCTCGAGCTTAGAACAGGTTATGATTCTAAGACGGCCCGTAGGTCTTTAAATCTTCTGTTTGCTGATTGGATCAACAGAGGCCTTAATTTATGGACTGTAGATGAGGTTACACAGACTGTAGCCAATCTTTCATCAACATCTGCTGTTACGTCTTATCCCGTAGGAACCATAACGGCTACGGTAGGAGCTTCTACAAATCTTAGTGTTGGAGAGACTATTACCGGGGGAACCAGTGGTGTAACGGCTTCTGTTATTACAAAGCCAAGCTCAACTACCATAACGGTAACGGTTCCATCTGGAGATTTTACAGCTGGGGAAACCATTACAGGTAGCTCAAGCAGCGCAAGCACGACAATATCTTCAAACCCTACTTTGTTTGATGTTCAAGCTTCTGGAGATATTCTTGAGGCGGTTTTACGTCGAGATAGCGAAGATGTGGCTATAACCAGAATTAGTCGGCAAGAGTACCTTAGTGTTCCTAAGAAAACTACACAGGGACGACCAACTCAGTTTTATGTTGATCGTCAAATTACACCAACAATATCTGTTTGGCCGGCTCCAGAAAACTCTACTGACCAGTTGATTTATTATAGAGTTAAAAAACTTCAGGATGCTGATGCTTCAGTAAACACCCCCGATATACCTTACAGATTTTTACCTTGTATCGTTGCTGGTCTAGCTTACCAAATTGCTCTTAAAAGATCTCCTGATCGTATACAGCTTTTGAAAACAATATATGAAGAAGAGTTTTTTAGAGCCTCTTCAGAAGATATAGAGCACGGCGTTCCTTTGCGGTTGGTTCCAACATACCAATCCATGAGGGTGTAACATGCCGCGATATGCTTCTGGAAAATATGCTGTAGGAATATCAGACAGGTCTGGAAGATCTTACCCTCTTCACGAGATGGTACTAGAATGGAATGGTTTGCTTGTAGGAAGAGACGAGTTTGAAGCAAAACAGCCTCAACTAGATCCAAAGCATCATCGAGCCGACCCTCAAGCTTTAAGAATTAGCCGCCCCGCTAGGGTGGAGCCAGCCGTGACGGTTCTTCTTTCTTTTAATGGTTTTAAATCTGGAACAGCCGGAACAGCTGTTATTACAGTTAACGAACCAGGGCATGGGAGAAGCACAGGAGATACGGTTAGATTTAGAGACGTTGAAGATTTTGATGGCTTTACAAGTTCTGTTGTTGAAAATTCAAGTGGATACTCCATAACAAAAGTGACTGATGACACGTTTACGTTTACTGTTAGCGGCGAAACCGCAACAGTAGGAGATGTTAACGGAGGCGGAGGCTTCGCCTCTGCGGGTCCCGTAACAGTGAGTGCATAACATGGCTTTTACCTTTACAACATTAAAAACCGCTATTCAGGATTATACGGACAATGCTGAAAGCACGTTTGTAAGTCAGCTAACTAGATTTATTTTAAACGCCGAAGAACGCATTCTTAAAGAGTGTCAGCTAGAGGATTTTCGCAAGAATGTTACCGGCTCTGCTACGCAATCATCTAAATTTCTTACAAAACCTACGGATTTCTTAGCTCCCTTCTCGTTAAGTGCTCTTAATAGTTCCGCTAACGAATTTCTTGAATACAAGCACATAACTTTTTTACAAGACTACACACCAAACCCCGCTACGACAGGAACACCGATTTACTATGCTAGTTGGGATGAGGACAGTTTCGTTTTAGCACCAACTCCAGACGCTAATTATACGATGGAGCTTCATTACTTTTATCGTCCTCAATCAATAACAGCTTCCAGTGATGGAACAAGTTATTTAGGGACCAATGCGGAGTTGTGTCTTTTATACGGCAGTCTTGTGGAAGCTTATACCTTTATGAAAGGTGAACCTGATTTATTGCAGCTTTACAACGCACGATATATGGAATCGTTGCAGTGGCTTAAAAATCTTGGTGAAGCTGAACAAACCCACGATCAATATAGATATGACAGTATAAGAAAGCCGCCTCAATGATAAGTGAAGATTTACACGTCGCTATTGTAGGTCTTGGAAGCACCCAAGGGTCTTTTACTTCGTCTGTTGCAAATGGGAAGTATTTTGACGAGGTGTGGGCTATTAATTCTATGATGGTTCCAATAAAACATGACCGTGTTTTTATGATGGACCCAGCTTCACGCTTTCTTGACACAGAAAATGCCGGACCACAAACAGAAGCTATGCGGAAAGCTTTGGGCAAACATGAAGGTCCTATATATACGTGTACTTTAGATGACCGTGTACCTGGTGCGGTGAAATACCCCCTTGAAGAGGTCGTTAAAGATACGGGATTGTGTTACTTTAATAACACAGTTCCTTACGCTATAGCTTTTGCTATTTACCACAAAGTTACCCATCTTTATCTTTACGGAATAGATTATTCGTATAAATCTAATATTGTTATGGCAGAAGCTGGACGAGCTTGTACGGAGTTCTGGATTTCAGCGGCTGTTGCTCGTGGAATGCAAATAGAAGTTGCACAAGACTCGACTCTTTTAGACACAAATGTTCCAGAGGAGGAAAAGCTTTACGGTTATCACAGACTAGACGATCCGCTTGTTATGTCTGTTAAAGATGGTGCCTTAACGGTAACTAAAAAGTCAGAAACGACGCCACCAGAGCCTGTTGATAAGCCTGTTTTGTATGGTAGGCATGACAAAGTGGTTTCTTTCAAGGAGGCGGTAAATGTTTGATATAGATGTTTCTCTTTCTGTAGGCGAAGTCGATGTAATAACAACGGATAATAGGGGTCTTTCCGTTGAAGAAGCTGCTCAAAGGGCGGTAGATAAGATCCTTTATGTGGCTAAAGACGCTCCAGAGCCTGTTCGAGAGCAAGCAATGGCTTTTAAAAATACTGTTCGTGGAGTTATAGTGTATTATATGCAACATGCTGTGGATCAGGATAGGGCAACCATAGCGGCTAAACTAAGGGAAGCTGGTTACCCTGAACTGGCGAAGAATTTAAGGAGTTTGTGATATGGCAATTACAACGGCGATGTGTACATCATTTAAGGGCGAACTATTGTCTGCCACCCATGATTTTGACGCTTCTGGGGGAAATAGCTTTAAATTGGCTTTATACGCCATTGGTGGTGGAGGAAAATCTTCTACTACGGCTACATTAGGGGCATCTACAACGGCCTATACTACTACGGGGGAAGTTGCCAACAGTGGTAGTTATTCCGCTGGAGGAGGTGCATTAACCAACGTAAACCCTTCTACTTCAGGAACTACTGGATTTACGGATTTTTCTGATATTAGCTTTACGACAGCGACAATCACAGCACGAGGAGCTTTAATTTATAACGACACGAATAGTGATAAAGCGGTTTGTGCGCTTGATTTCGGTGGAAACAAAACCAGCACAGCGGGTACGTTTACGGTGGCTTTTCCTGCCGCCGCTGCAAGTACGGCGATTATTAGGATTGCGTAGAGGACAATGCTTTGGCAAACATCTCAGGCTGGGGAAGGGGTACTTGGAACTCAGGTGCGTGGAACGCCGCTGATGATGCTGATGCTCCAAGTGTTGCGGGTACAGGTGCCATTGGCACAGTGGTTGTTACTCCCAGTATCACGGCTACGGTTACGGGCGTTGCGGGTACAGGTGCCATTGGCACTGTTGAAATTACAGGCGGAATGTCTGTTACGGTTACGGGTGTTGCTGGCACGGGTGGTGTCGGTTCGGTCACGGTTACAGGTACCAGCACAGTTACCGCTACAGGCGTTGCTGGCACGGGTGCGGTTGGAACAGTCACTCCAGCGGCAAACGCAGATGTTACCGCTACAGGCGTTGCGGGTACGGGAGGTGTTGGCACCGTTACCATTACGGGTAGCGCAAGCATTACTCCAACGGGCGTTGCGGGTACAGGGTCGCTTGGCACGGTTACGGTTACCGGAGACGCTCCAAGTGTTACGGTTACAGGTGTTGAGGGAACAGGAGGTGCTGGCACCGTTACCATTACGGGTAGCGCAAGCATTACTCCAACGGGCGTTGTTGGCACGGGCGGTACAGGAGAATCAAACGTCTGGAGTCTTATTGACGAGTCACAGACACCTAACTGGTCTGCGGTTGACGATTCACAAACACCTAACTGGTCTGCGGTTGATGACTCTCAAACCCCAGATTGGACAGACATAGCGGCATAGGAAAAGATCATGGCTTCTACATATACAACAGGCTTTAGTTTAGAAAAAATAGGCTCTGGAGAACAGGCGGGTACTTGGGGTACTACGACGAACCACAATCTTGATATCGTAGATAGGTTGGCTTCGTACAAAGCGGTGGCTTTAAGTGATGCTTCTACAGCCACGTTGACTGTTCGAGAGGCCTCTCCAGGCTCTGGAACTGAAAACCTTCAGGACGGTATGTACCGCGCAATTAAGTTTACGGGGTCATTAAGCCAAGCCTGTACAATAACAATAGCTCCAAACACAGCACCCGCTTGGTTTATTATTGAAAACGCTGCTGGCGATAGCATAGCTCTTTCTCAGGGTTCAGGAGCCAATGTCACTATTCCAAACGGACATAATGCCGCCGTGTATTGTGACGGTGCAGGAAGTGGTGCGGCAGTAGTAAACGCTTTGGCCGATGCTGTTTTTACCTCGCTAATGACGCAAACGGCTGGCACAAGCAACTTTGTTGCAGGGGAACACGCTGGAGACTCAATACAGTCTGGCGGTAATTACAACGTAACGGTTGGCGATGAGGCTGGCACGGCTATCACAACAGGCGATAATAATACCTTAATTGGATATGCGGCTGGTGATGCAATAACTACAGGTTCTCAAAATACCTTTGTGGGTGAGAATGCTGGAACTGCAACTACTGCTAGTGATAACACAGGCATTGGTAGACATGCTTTAACTGCAAATACATCAGGTATTAATACTGCTGTTGGTTATAGGGCGTTAGATGCAAATACAACAGGCACATCAAACGTAGCTTTGGGGGTTGATGCTCTTGGTGGAAATGTTGACGGCGATCAATCAGTTGCAATAGGCCATGAAGCACTGCTTGTTCAAGACCCATCTAGCAACGCAGACATGAACAACGTCGCAGTGGGATATAGAGCAGGATATGCAGTAACCACAGGACAAAATAATATTTTAGTTGGTGCTGGTGCTGGTGACGCAATTACAACTGGGGCTGGCAATGTCGCAATTGGTAATGCTGCATTAAGTGCTGTCACTACCCTCTCTGAAAATGTTGCTGTTGGTCATCATGCAATGGCAAGTGCTACAAGTGCTAATGGCAATGTTGCTGTGGGTGATAATGCAGGTGGTGGAGCTACCAATACAGCAGACAACAATGTATGGATTGGAAACAACGCTGGTTATGCGACAACAAGCGGTGCGAGTAATGTTTTTGTTGGCTATGCATCTGGTGATGCGACCACCACAGGAGGCTCTAATACTTTTGTTGGCTATGATTCTGGGACTGCAAATACAACAGGAGCTAATAATGTTGCCGTTGGTTATGCTGCTCTTGATGCCAACACTACCGCATCGGGTAATACTGCGATTGGTCATAATGCTCTAACTGGAAATGTCTCTAGCGCAGATAATACTGCTGTTGGATATAATACTCTGCCTGTCAACACTGTTGCTGGCAATACAGGGATTGGTGCTAATGCGTTAAATGTTAATACAACAGGGGCGGGGAATACGGCACTTGGTCGAAACTCACTAGTTGCAAATACGACAGGTGGAACAAATACTGGCCTTGGTAATTATGCAGGTATGGCAAATACGACAGGGGACAACAACACTTTTGTTGGAAGCACTACTGGCGATGCAAATACGACAGGTAGTCAAAATGTTGCAGTAGGTAGTGCTGCTTTGACCGCAAATACAACGGCAGGAAACAACACTGCGGTGGGCTTTTCAGCTTTAGCAGCAAATACCACAGGAACTTACAACACTGCGGTCGGAGCTTCGGCTGGTGCTGCAATAGCTGGTGATGGAAATTATAACACCCTTGTGGGAGCTATTGCTGGTGATGCCATAACAACTGGCGATGACAATACGGCGGTGGGTAGAGGTGCTTTGAGTGCTTGTACTACATCCAGTTTTAATAATGCTTTTGGTTCAGTTGCTTTAGAAGTTCTTACAACTGGAAACTATAATTGTGCTTTTGGGTATAAAGCTGCTGGAGCTATGACAACAGGACCAGCAAATAATGCTTTTGGTCATCAGGCTTTAGATGTTGCTACAACAGGTCAACACAATAATGCCTTTGGTACCGATGCTTTAGGAGCTTGTACGACAGGTAGCTATAACATAGCGGTGGGTGGTGATGCTCTTGGGGCAATGACAACGGCAAGTAATAACGTAGCTGTTGGAGATGATTCATTAAAAGCAACTACGACAGGAGCTAACAACACAGCAGTAGGGATAAGAACTCTTGATGCTAATACAACGGGCGGTTCTAACACAGCAATTGGTGCTGATGCTCTTGGAGCAAATACAACCGCAAATAATAATACGGCTGTAGGACAGTCAGTTCTTCTAGCATGTACGACAGGTGCAAGTAATACAGGGATGGGCAATTTAGCCCTTGTTAGTACTACAACTGCGGCAGGTAATACGGCCCTTGGTGTTAATGCAATGTACGCAAATACCACTGGTACTAACAATACAGGACTTGGTTATTTAGCATTAGATGCAAATACAACTGGTTCTTCAAATACAGCGGTTGGTATCAACTGTATGACAGCAAATACGACAGCAGGTGGTAATACTGCTATAGGTAATATGGCATTAGGAGCAAATACTACGGGAGCAAGTTTAGTTGCTGTTGGCGCTAGTGCTTTACAAGCCAATACAACAGCCTCTTACAATGTCGCAGTTGGTCATCAAGCTGGTATGACTCAAACAACGGCAGCGGGAAATACACTTGTCGGTCATGCTGCTGGAGCTTATATCACGACAGGAGCTAACAATACATTTATGGGTTATCTTGCTGGTGACGCTGGTACTACAGCACATAGCTCAGTATTTATAGGTTCTAGTGCTGGTACTGCTTTTACAACAGGTAATGCTTCGGTTGCTGTTGGAATGAGCGCACTTGCCACAGGAACAACTGCATCTGCTACGACAACCGTTGGATTTGAAGCAGGTAAAGTTATTACGACGGGAACTCATAATACAGTTGTAGGTTGTCAAGCAGGACTAGCAGCGACAACTTGTACTTATAATACACTTATTGGTGTTGAAGCAGGTAAACTGATAACTACAGGCCCAAACAATACTTCTGTCGGTTATCAAGCTAATAACATAACAACCACTGGTGAAAACAACACTATAATCGGAATGTTATGTCGTACTTCTGGTGCAGATGTCGATAATGAGGTTGTCTTGGGTAGCAACGGTATGGTCGGAAAGGGCGCAAGCACTGCGTTTATTTCTGGAGGAAATGGTGCTGTATATGCGGGTAATAACTCAGCAAGTTTCTCAACAACTTCAGATAGGCGAATTAAAAAGAATATTGAAGATAACAATACTGGTCTTGATGCAATTAATCAGGTTCAGGTTCGGAACTTTGAATACAGGACGCCCGATGAAATAGAAGAACTTCCTAAAGATGCAGCGATTGATAAAGAAGGTTTGCAGCTTGGGGTTATAGCTCAAGAAATACAAACTGTATTGCCAGATGTTGTTAGGGAAGAAAGCACAGGATGCCTAACCGTAGACCCTGGAAACATAACTTGGTATTTGGTTAATGCTGTGCAAGAACTATCCGCTGAAATCGAAGAATTGAAAAAATGGAAAGAGGAGCATACGTGCTGTGGCTGATAACGAAACAAATGTCGTCAATATTGGTGGCACCGAATACGATCCTAGTGACCTTACGGATCAACAGAAATACTGGATTGTCCAAGTGCAAGACCTTCAAAGCAAGCGTCAGGCGCAACAGTTCCAGTTAGACCAGATTAACGTGGCTTTGGATAGTTTTATGACTGCGTTGATTGATAGTCTTAAAGACCCCGATACCTCTGATTTATTTGATGAAACTAAGGAGAAAGTAAATGGCTGATGAACTTACGGCAGATGAAATTGCCGCGCATTTTTCTGCTATGGATGATAGCGTAACACTTATTAATGCAACTGTTGCTGATGATTCAGACGCATTGGAGCAGTTTGGTACTGCCGCTGAAGTAAAACTTATGGTCACACGCAATACGGACCATCTTGAGCTTCAAAAAGAAACGGCTTGGTATAAGGCGTCTAGTAAAACCAAAACGTCTTACACGAAAGCTATTACGGACGGTAAAGCCTACGTTGCAGGGTAAGATGAATGCCGCTTACCAGAGTTCAGTTTAAACCTGGTGTTAACCGTGAAAGTACGTCTTTTGCGAATGAGCAAGGCTGGTTTGATTCTGACTTAATACGTTTTAGAAAAGGTCGTCCTGAAAAGCTGGGCGGTTGGACAAAGATTTCTGCGGATACACTGACGGGAACAACCCGTTCTTTACATGCGTGGATTACTTTGGGCGCCCTAAAGCTTATGGGTGTTGGAACCAATGTAAAGTTTTACATTGAGCAAGGCACTCAATACAACGACATTACACCAATTAGAGCCACGGCCACTCTTGGAACTAACCCGATTACTACAGTTGATACTTCGGGTGAAATTACAGTAACGGCTACACAACATGGAGCAGCGGAGGGCGATTATGTTACTTTTAGCGGTGCAACAGCTGTGGGCGGTCTAACCACTGCTGATTTAAACAAAGAACATATTATAACGCAGGTGGTTTCTGGTAACAGCTACAAGCTCGATACAGGTGGAACTGCTACTTCTTCCGCTACCGGAGGCGGAACTGCTGTTATTGCGGTTTACCAAATTCATGTTGGTATTGAAGAGTCTATTCTTGGCCCCGGTTGGGGTTCCGGTTACTGGGGTGGTTCAACCCTTACCTATTCCCAAACCACCTTGGACGGCGGCATAAACGACAGTGTAACGTCAATAGATTTAACGTCTGCTTCTGATTTTGAAACTGCCTCAACCACTACAAGTTCTGCGGTAGCTTTCGGAGCCACCAGTATAAACTTAGCTGATAGTTCTGGAATGCCTTCTAAAGGCACAGTTCAAATAGACAGCGAACTTATTTCGTATAAGACTAACTCAGGAACTGTTCTTGGTGATATCACACGGGGCGCTAGTGGAACTACTCAAGCTCTCCATGCCAGTGGTGCAACAGCTACTTTTGCTGGTTTGATACTTATTGATGATGAATTAATCTTTTACACAGCAAAATCAAGCAACGACCTAACAACCGTTATTCGTGGTTCTTTGGGTACTACCGCTGTCGCTCACTCCGACGATGTTATTGTTAAAGAAGCCAACGGCTTTTATGGATGGGGTGATACAGTAGCTCCGTTTACTTCTGGTGAAACACGTTTATGGTCACAAGACAATTGGGGTGAGGATCTTATCCTTAATGTTCGTGACGATAGTGTTTATTATTGGGATGCGTCACTAGGTCTTTCTGCAAGAGCAACAGCACTAAGTAGCCAGACAGGGGCTTCTGGTGCACCGACCACGTCCCGTCAGGTTCTTGTATCAGACACAGATCGTCACGTCATTTGCTTGGGTGCTAATACCATAGGGACTACGGCACAGGATCTTTTGCTTGTACGTTGGTCAGATCAAGAGAATGCAGTTGATTGGACACCTACCGTAACGAATACAGCAGGGTCTATGCGCCTTTCTTCTGGTTCCGAAATTATTACCGGGACGCAAACAAGACAGGAAACTTTGATCTGGACTGATTCTTCCTTGTACAGTATGCGATTTGTAGGACCGCCCTTTACCTTTTCATTTGCTCTTTTAGCAAACAACGTATCAGTGTTGTCTCCAAACTTGGTTGTTCCCGTTGGAGATCGTGTTTTCTGGATGGATACGGAGAACTTCTTTGTATATGCGGGGCAGATACAGACAATACCCTGCACAATTCTTAGATACGTATTTGACGATATAAACCTTGAGCAAAAGCTAAAGTTCTTTGGGGGTTCTAACCGGATGTTTGACGAAATATTCTGGTTTTACTGTTCTTCTAGTAGTGATGATATTGATCGTTATGTGAAGTTTAACCATGCAGAGGGAACCTGGGACATTGGTTCGTTGTCAAGAACTGCTTGGGTTGATTTTGGATTGTTTAGTAAACCCCGTGCTGCGGGAACTATTAACAGTTCAAATTTCATCTATGACCACGAATCAGGGACCACGAACGACGGTTCAGCAATGACCTCATACATTGAGTCTTCCGTGTTCGATATAGGGGATGGTAATCAGTTTGCTTTTATTAAAAAGCTTATACCGGATATTGATATATCCAGTGCAACGGGTAACGGCGTTGACTACATACTGAAGACCCGTAACTATCCCGGAGAAAGCTTGACAACTAACTCCACAAGTTCTGTCACAAGCACTACAAAACAGGCTGATGTAAGAGCACGATCTCGTTCTGCTGTGTTGCGTATTCAGAGTAGTGCTGACGATGTTTCTTGGACGTTGGGTGATGTCAGGATGGAAATTCAACCTGACGGGAGGCGATAATGGGTAAGTTACTCGAAACGTCTCTTCCTCTTGCTACTGTTGAATATGACCAGCAAACGATGGTTCGATTGGTTCAGCTTGTTGAAAGGGCTCTTACGACGAAGGAAATGCCTTCTGTTATAAGCGGCGAAGATGACACAAATGGCATGAATTGGTTTATGGACTAATGGCTTCTGCATATAAAAACATAGCAAAATTGGTTGGATCTACGGGAGATGTTACGATTTATACGTGTCCCAGTGAAACACAGGCTATTATTAAGAACATCCAATTGTATAATAGTCACAGCGGCACTATAGTAGTGTACCCAAAGATTACCGATAGTTCGGCATCTGTAACGGTTACGTTAGAGAAGAATAGCATAGGAACTCTCGCAGACACGTCACTTACTGGCCCTTTCGTCTTAGAGGCCAGTGATGCGCTTATACTTAATTGCGATACAGCGGATAAGATATACGCTTTCGCAAGTGTTCTGGAGATTTCATAATGACGCTCGATACATCACCAAAAACCCAAGGCGAACCCAGCATTGAAGCTGTAGCTTCTGGGTTAGGAACATTAGGACGTTACGGCGACAACTACATGGTTCACGCCGCTGAAGGTGAGACGATTGTTCCTAGAGAGGTTCTCGAACAGAATCCCGGATTAAAAGAAGACTTGTTTAGACAAATGACGATGATGGGTATTGAAAACCCTAATCGTTACGTTGTTGGTGATCAGTTAAACTCTATAAACCCGATTACTGGCCAGCCAGAGTTTTTCTTTAAAAAGATATTCAGGGCCATTAAGAAAGTCGTTAAGAAGGCGGCTCCAATAATTGTTCCAATGCTTGGCAACATGATTCTGCCCGGTATTGGTGGTCTTTTAGCGTCAGGACTATACACCAAGGCACAAGGCGGATCATGGGGCGATGCTCTCAAAGCTGCTGGAATGGCTTACTTGGGCAATGTTGCGTCAGCAGGAATAATGGGTGGAATAAACGCTCCCTCTGGCCAGTTCTTTGACGGTTTTTCAACTGGTATTGGACGAGGTATTACGGCTCCATATGATGCCGTACGTGGATTAATACAAGGTGGTTCGGCAAGTCCTTTTAGCCAAGGTGTTTTTGGGAAAAGCACCGTTCCGGGTATGCTTAAACAGTATGACACTAAATACCTTGACATACCCAGTGCTTCAGACATGAATATACAAACTGCGGCTAATCCAGGTGCTGTTCCGGCAGCACCAGTTGCTTCTTCACCGTCTGTAAGTAGTGAGATACCTACTTTCAAAGAAATGGGTATAGACACTGCGGCTAATCCAGGTGCTGTTCCGGCAGCACAAGTTGCTCCTACAACACTGGGCGCAGAAAAAACTTTTAAAATCACTTCTGGACAGACTGCCAATGACTTCCCCCCTGGTTCCAAAGTTACGTCTGGAGACAAAACGTATCTTGTTAAACGAGTTCTAACTAAGGACGGATCACGCTTCACAAATACTCTTGTAGAAGCACCATCAGGAATCGGAAAGTTTTATCAAGAAAACATTAAAGGACCCGTTGCAAACATTGTAGGCGAAAAAGCTGCAAATCCCGTTATTCTTGGCGGTGGTGCATTACTTGCGAGTGCTTTTTCTAAAGATCCTCCACCGCCTCCAAAAAATGCATCACAACAACAAATGGCTGCATACGATGCGTATTTAGCAGAATTTGCTCAAAATCCAAATATGTCAGAGGACCGACATAAGTATTTAAGGGGATTGTCAGGAATAATTCCTCAATTTACTCGTTCTCAATTAGCAAATATCATACAACGTGATGTTAGGAGGATGCCGGGTTATCGTTTTGTTGGGGCTGGCGGTGGCGAAGTCATGGGACCAGGTACAGGAACCTCTGACAGCATTCCGGCAAGACTTTCAGATGGTGAGTTTGTGATGACAGCTAGAGCCGTCGAAAACGCTGGTGGCGGAAACAGGTCGTTGGGCGCGGCTCGAATGTACGACATGATGAACCGTTTTGAGCAAGGAGCGGCATAATGGTTGAATATACTGAATCGACTCAATATAGCCGTCAAGCTCCTTATATTGAAGATTATCAAAGGAAACTTTTTGATCTTAGTCAAGCATTGGGTCAAGTACCCCAAACTCTTCCAACGCAACAAATTGGAGGATTAAGCCAGCTACAACGAGACGCCATTCAAACAGGAAGAGGCATAGGAGCCTATCAAAGTGGTATAGACACTGCTTACGGAACGGCTGGACAAGGGTTGCAAGCTCTTATGCAGGGCGCAAGAGGATCTGGCACGGGTTTTACAGGCGGCATGGGGGCAATGAGAAGTGCCATATCAGGCCTTCAAGGTTCTCCCACAGGTCAGGGATATCTTGGACAGGCTGCGGGTGCTTACGGACAGGCCGGCGGTCAATATGGCGCAGCTGGTTTTGCACCAGGACAGGGGTTTAGCGCGGAAAGTTTTGATCCTTCCAGCGTATCTAAATATATGAATCCTTATGAGGATATAGCTGTTCAGCAAGCTTTGAAGGATATTCGTAAGGAAGGAGACATTGCTCAAACTTCTCAACAAGCTGCTGGTGTACAGGCCGGAGCGTTTGGCGGTTCTCGTCAGGGTTTACAGGCTGCTGAACTTGCTGGAAACATCTTTAGGGAACAAGGAAGAACTGCTGCGGGAATGCGCCAAGCTGGTTTTCAAAATGCAATGCAACAAGCAATGCAGGAATCCCAATTTGGTAGAGGTCAAGCGCAACAAGAGTCACAGTTCGGTAGAGGTCAAGCGCAACAAGAGTCACAATTTGGTAGGCAACTTGGTTCACAAGCTTTTGAACAAGCGAGGCAACGTCAGTTGGCCATGGGCCAAGGTCTTGCCGGACTTGGCGCACAACAGGGTTCCATGGCTGCTCAAAGAGCGCAGACTTTGGGTCAACTAGGAACAGGTTATGCTGGTATTGGCGCGGCACAAGCACAAGAAGCCGCAAGACTTGGTTTGGGCATAGGACAGCTGGGAACGACACAGGCTAATATTGCTGGCATGGGTCAAAACATGCTTGGTCAACAGGCACAGCTACAGTCACAGCTTGGCGCAATGCAACAGGCACAGACACAACGAGAACTGGACGCTCGATATCAGAACCAAATGAGACAACTGTATGAGCCTTACCAACGAATGGGCTTTATGGCTGATATACTTAAACCCTCTATTGGTTCTGCACAAATGGCGTTGACTTCTCAGACAGCACCGTCTCCTAGCATCTGGTCGCAGCTTATTGGTGGGGGCATTGCTGGTCTTAGCACTTACAAAGCTTTAACCGGCCAAGGCGGCCTCTTTGGAAAAGGGTAAACAATGATTAATCGTCGTAGACCCATACAGTCGATTGTAGCCGGACGCAAAATGTTCTCTAATGGTGGGGTTGTTCCTCCGCCAATGGGTGCTCCGCCAATGGGTGCTCCGCCAATGGGTGCTCCGCCGATGGGTGCTCCGCCGATGGGAATCTTGAACTCATCTCCTGAGTTGGCACAAGCTGCGTCTTTCTCTCAACCTCCGCCAACGCTTGTTGACTCAATGGTCAATGAAGCAACTGCCGGGTACGGGCAAGGTCTTCAAGATTCAACAGCCATGAACGCCGCACCAATGCCCATGGCCCATGGTGGATTGGCTTCTGAAGATATGATAAAATCATACAGTCATGGGGGTGCTCATCTTGACAGTGGTGGTGCAACAATTCCAGGCCCGAATGAATCTGTTCAAGCTCCCCGAATCCAAGGGTCTTCTCTATATAGTTCTGGGTACACGCCTAACCCGTATGGTTCTGAAGTAGCAATAAGAAGCCTTTCGCCTTCTGGCCAAGCCCCACTTTCTGTTCTTCAAGCAGAAACAGATTCGGAAAGATTAAACAGGCTTTTTCCTGAAGCACTTGCTAGTTCAATGACTAAACCAGGCGGCCAAGCCCGTACTGGTGCGCCAAGCATAACCAGACAAATGCTGGGAAAAATTCCGGGACGTGCGGGAACTTTTCTTGAAGATGTAACTAAAAATTTAGAAAGCGCAGCAAACTATGTTGATTCTTTTCTTTCTCAACGATTTAGAGGTCAAGAAGATATTTTAAAATATTTATTTAGCGAGGAAGAAGAAAAAAGTGGCCGTAGCCTTGGCGAAAGAAGGGCTTTAACAGAAATGATATCTAGAAGGCCTGACCTTGCTGATAAAATTTTAGACGCAAGTGTTCCTCTCATTGGTAAACATGATGATTCACAAAAGTTTACTCAAGAACTTGCGAAGAGTCTTTCTTTAGAATTTGAATCAGGAGCCGTTCTTAACGCTTCTGGAATTGATGACGTAACTTCTGAAGACCAACTAGTAACCGGAGAACGCTACAACCCCCCTGAACCCGTTAGGATTAACCAATTTGCTGTTCCTTCTGGTGACGAAGAAAGTGATTATATTGATTCTGTTAATGAAATGATAAGAGCTTATGGGGAATCTATGAAAAGTAATGACCCCAATGCTCAAACAGTTTTTGCCCAAGAATTGATGGCAAGAACAGATCTTACAGATGAGTTTAAACAAGCTGTTTTACAATCAGCTAACGAAGAAGGCGGCGTTACTGAAATTACTCAAGACGTAACAACCAGTGATTCTTTTTCTGTAAACGCAGCGCAACCCCCTGTTGAAACAAGCACTGATCCTTTTACAGAAGCAGAAAAAAGGCTTTTAGAATCACCTATAGAAGAAGATGCTGGTGGTCTTGATTACGAAGCTAAATCTGAAACCGATGCTAACGCTGCATTAAGAAGGAAACCTGAAACTGGAGAGCCGCCAGTACCAGAAGGGCCAGATGAGTACGGAACGAGAGAAGGACCTTTTGGAGAATACATGAGCGACGAAGATTCTCGTGAAGATCTTATAAAAGGGCAGCTTCGACAAGTTTTTGGTAATTATGATATTGCTCAAGAATTTGAAGGAAAAAAGACTAAAAAAGAAAATATTCGAGACATACAGTTTTTTAAAGATCGGTTTAAAGAAGCCATGCCTGAGTATAAAGGAATGTCTGATTCAGAAAAATGGTTTGCTGTTGCTGAAGCTGGTCTTCGTATTATGGCTGGAAAAAGTCCTAATGCAATTACAAATATAGCCGAAGGATTAAAAGGTCTAGGCCCAGAACTTTCTAAAGATGCTAAAGAAAGACGGGCGTATGACCGTCAAGTTGATTTATCCGCTGCTAAATATGCAGTTGAATCAGTTAACACAGACGAAACCAGAGCAGCTGCTTTAGCAAAAGAAGGACGAGTACAAAAAACTTTTGTTGTAGGAAAATCATTTACTGACCCAACTGGGACTTTTCGCCCAGCGGGTAGTTTGTATAGACCTGATACAGCGTTTACCAGAACGGAACAGTTTTCTAGAAACATCTTGCCTAACTTAACCACAGAAGGAATCTGGAAAGAGATTTTAGACAACAAGGGCAAGTTGCCAAAACTTATTCGTCAAATTGCATCTGGAAAAGGTTCTCCGACAATTCCTCAATTAGAAAAATCTTTTAAAGAATATAATACGCTTACGGATGAAGCTAGAAACTCTGCAAAAATGCTAACAATGATAGATTCATCTATTCTTATTAATGCTGCGGGAAATGCTACAGGACTTACAACTTGGGCTTCTAGCACATTAAATAAACTTAAAAACTCTGTCGGCATGAAAAAAGAACTTTCAATTTTAGGAAAAATAGGAACCGACAAAGGTGAACAAAGCCAGCAATTTAGGTATCAACAACAAGTTATAGCTAACATGATGCTTAAAGAGATTTTAGGCGAAGGATCTAAAAACGTATCAAATATTGACCGTGACCTTGCTCAACAAATTGTTGGATTAATGAGTGAGTGGGATTCCATTTCTACTGATGAAAATTTGTTAAATCGAAGACTTCAAAACATACGGCTAACCGTTTACAACGGCCTTGAATCTAGAATGAGACAAATGAAAAGCAAAGAATTTTCTTGGCAAAATGTTATCAACACAGCTGGAATTCCTGTTCAAGAAGAATTTAGTTCTTTAAGAGGCCAGTTAAAAAAAGATCTTAAAAGACTTCCGGGAGTAGCTACCAAAAGGTCAAAGGGGCAACAAACTGGTGCTTTAAGAATTAGTGACTTTTATGATTTTAACACCGGAAAACTAAAGAAAAAGTTACCAAGGTAATAAAATGGTACAGATGACTTTTCCAAACGGCACCGTAATTGATTTTGAAGATGCTAACGATTCTGACATTGAAAAAGCTATTGGTGTTTTAAGAACGGAACAACCTGAATTATTTAAAGAAACAAAACCACTTGATTTAGGAACGGCTTCTCTTGAAGAAATACGATCTCGTATGGGATTAGATGAAAGTGGCGAAGCTACAGTTCCCGAATACAAACCATCTAACGAAGGTGAGGTTGACGATACGTCTTTTCAGTTTAGGTACGGAAGAGCCGACAATATAGAAGAAAAAGCTAAAAGACTTGAAACTGAATTTGGTCCGGGGACCTTTAGACAGGTAGAGGGAACCGACAAGTTTGTTCTTTTGCTCGATAATGTTTCTCCAGAAAAAAAACAAGAATACGGACTTCCCGATACAGGAGACATTTACGTTAATAAACCAGGCTTTTCTTGGTACGACATTGCTGGTTTTGGGGGCCAGGAAGCCGCTCCACTGACCGCTGCTTTGGGTACTGGTTTAATATTCTCAGGAGTAGGCATTATTCCTGGAATGATTCTTATGGCTGGAGCGGGTGCTGGTGGTAAGGCTTTTGACGAGTTTGTAATTGAAGATCGTCTGGAAAAGATGAACACCCAATCAGATGATCAAGTCTGGGGCGATGTCGCACTGACAGGAGCCTTTTACGGTTTGGGTGAAGGTCTTGGCCGTGGGGTATTTGCTCTTGGTCGTCGTATTATTAAAGGTCCCGGCGCACGACCAGATCCAGCAAGAATTGGTGAGTTAGTTTCAGGTGGTATGGGTCGTCAGGCAGCTACTAATATTGCCCGTGAAGAAGCCAAGACACAGTTACGAAGAGCGGTGGCTGAAGGTGCACGGCCAACTGTAGCAGAGGTGAGTCAAAAAGCAATTCTTGGGCGTATGCAGTCTATTTATGAAGGCATTTTTCCAAATGCAGCGGCTGCTGCTAAAAACCTAGACTTTGTTAAACAAACTCTGGGCCGTTTAGGGGCTGGCGAAATTGACGATGCAACAGCTAAACAAATGTTAGCAAGACAATCTGAGGCTATTAGCAATCAAGTAGCAAATGCTATGAAAAACGCTAATGTTGATGAGGCTGTTCGATTAGCTAACCAACATATGCAAAAAGTAATCGACAACGAGTTTAAAGTTTTATTGGACCTATATAACCCAAACAAAGCTCTTTTGACGGGGTGGAAAGATGCCGCCAACAACGCGGCTCGCCTTTTTGAACAAGACAGTTCAATTCTGTATAAAAAAGCAGAAGATTTGTTGAAAGGTGTTGTAGATAACGAAGGAAAAAACGCTGCAACTTTTAATGCTGAATTTTTAAAAGATGCTGTTCAAGTTTTGCGATCAGATCAATCTAGAGCAGCTGTTGTGGGGGATGCTTTTGACAAAGGATTGTTTAAGTACATAAACGAAAAAGAAGCTTTTACAATGTCAGAACTTACAAGTCTTCGTTCTGCGTTACGTTCTGTTGGTAAAGATCCAGCCTTGGTCCCCGGATTAAGCGACCAAGCTATAGGCAAAATTGTCAGTAGCATTGACGACACTATTAACAACCGTCTGGATAGTCTAGTTTATCTCCGCAGTGACGCTGGTCAAAAAATACGTGCAAGAGCTGGGTTAAAATGGGATGAAGCTACCACCAAAATGTTTGAAGACGGTGTTATGGCATGGAAAAAAGCGCAGAAGTTTCATGCTAGCGGTATTCAAAGATTTAGGAGTTTTTCAGAAGAGCTACTTCATAACAACATACGATCTGGGGTTACTATTTCTGACAAAGAAGTTATGCAAGCTATTGTTCGAGACGGGCAACCAGAAGCTCTGTTACGTTACTTAAAAAGCATAACGCCGAGTGGACGGGCGGCTGAAGGTATACAGGCCATACCTCAAAGTGTGTTTGACGATGCGGCTAAAGCGGCTAATGCTGGCCAACTTAGGCAAGCAAATAAAATACTGGATGATGCTGGTGTATCAGATGAAATTGTAAAACGCTTGCCTGTTTTTGCAGAAAAGCTGTCAGCAAACGATCCTTACGGAAGAATGATAGCTTCTGAATTTTCAGGCACACTTCGTAACTTGGGAAATCTAGCAGCAGCCAGAGCCAACCCTCTTAAATACAGAAACAACGTAAGAGATTCTTTAGCGAGGGAGTGGCTTCAACAAAATTATACTGCTTCCAAAGTTGTTGCTGGAGAATTTTCTCCCACAGTCTTTGCTTCCCGTTTTGACCAACTGGGAAAGACAGCAGACGCTTTGTTTGGAAAAAAGAATGCTACTGTTTTAAGGGAGTTGATGAAGGACTACCACAAAATTGGAATGTCCAATAAAGAATTTGCAAACGCAACGGCAGAAGCTTTAGGGGCAACGTCAGGGCAGATACGGGCTCGTGCTCTGGGTCTGACGGGTGGACGCTCCATATCTGATGAGATTGCAGGAGTGCAAGCTGTTATTAAAGAAGCAGAACGTCAAAGTGATGATGCTTTGTTCCAAGCGTTTGCCAAAGGTAAAATAGACGATGCCGACTCTTTAGTTACAAGCATTTTAAAAAAGCCATCTAACTACGATAAATTAGTCAAACAGTTTGGGGCACAACTTGAAGATCCACTAGATAAGGTCGGTGGCGTAAAAGACATGGTTATGGGGCGCATAATGGAAGCCGCTTTTCCACAAGGGGTCCTTCCCGACGTGGTAGCGTCTGGAGCGTGGGGCGCACCCATGAGAAGACAAATCACCAACCTGAATAGAAACGGCGCACTGGCTAAAGTTCTTGGAGATGGAGACAGGGCTGTTGGTCAGCCTATTGTTAATGACTTGATCAAAGCATCCAAAATAGGTGAACGCATATCGGATCAGGCTTTAAAAGGTAAACAGGGATTGGCTTCCGCTGCTTTTGCCGCAGGTGCCGGAATGCGTTTAATCACTAACCCTCTTGCTTTTGCCGGAGAAGCAGTAGGAATTTTTACCATGGGTCGCATTATGCGCCAGCAATGGTTCCTAAATAGCTTGTTACAGCCGCGCTATTCTGCGGGTCTGGGATTGAATCCTTTTTCAAAGGCTTCTTATACTGGTGGTCGAAGGTTGCTTCAACAAGGCCAGAGGGCTGGTGCTGATCTGGACAATGTAAGTCCTCTTGGTCTGGAACTCAGGGAGCGTATCGCACAAGAGGCACGGGCGATGGCCGCTTCTCTTTCAGAAACTCAAGTAGGACCGGATACACGCGAAGCGGCAACACAGTTTGTTCAAGAAAATGTTGTTCAACCCGTTATGCAAACAAGACAAGACATTAACGTACCTAGTTTGGCTTCCAACGTAGCTGCTCAAGCTCAAACGGTTAGCCCACTACGTCAAATAGAAATAAATAAACTTATGGGTATTGGAGTAAATCAATAATGCAACTCTCCGACCATTTTACCCTGAGTGAGCTTACCAAGTCGTCTACGGCTGAACGATTGGGCATTGCCAATGAACCAGGGTCCACGGAAGTTGAAAACCTGATCATGGTCTGTGACCAGATACTGGAGCCTGTCAGGAATCATTACGGTATTGCCTTTGCTCCTAACTCTGGCTTTCGTTGTCTTGATCTTAATCGAGCAATTGGTTCTTCTGACAAGTCACAGCATGTTACAGGACAGGCTGTAGACTTTGAGGTTCCGGGGATAGACAACAAGGACGTTGCTTTATGGGTCGTGGACAACTGTCAATTTGACCAGTTGATACTGGAGTTTTACAAAGAAGGTGAGCCGTCTTCTGGCTGGGTGCATTGCAGTTATATAATAGACGGTGATAACAGGAAATCTGCTCGAGTGTTTGACGGCAAAACTTGGAGCGCGTTGTAAGATGGTGGACGTAGGTGGTTATGTTGGTGGCATAGTAGGCAACGCAATGGAGCCTGTTGATGCTGTCGTGGGAGATATCGTAGGTAATGTTGGTGACATAGCAACGGACCTTACAGGGCCTCAAGGTATAGCTGGTCTTGCACAAGATGTTTATAACAACACTGTGAATGACCCTGGAGCCATGATGGGTATAGCAAATGTTGCGGGTCGTGTCGGGGGTATGCCTGGATTAACCGCTGTTGCCGGCCCTGCGTCTATAGCTCTTGGCTACATGGGTCAGGGTGAAAGAGACAAAACACTTGGCATCAACAACCCTACTGTTTTGGGACGACTTGCCAGATCATTGGTTCCAAGCATTGTTCAACGACCTGTTTTTGATTTTCTTGGTGTTACAGGAGATCCAGATCCTTTTGGAGGGTATGGTTCACCAGAAGCACAAGAAGAGGGTGTTGCAGGGATAGACACAGGATCAACTGGGGGAGATGCAACTTATGATGTTGGTGCTGGCGGTCAACCAGTAGATACTTCACAAGTAACTACATATGGTGGCAGCGAATTTGGTTTTGACCCTGACCCTGATCAACGTGGCCCTGACCAAGCACAAGTAGACGCGAATATTTCTCGATCCAGATCAATAGAAACAATGGATTGGGACGAGTCAGATCCAGATACAAGCACAGACACCAGCGACACGGGCGACATGCAAGACCCTGATGATATTGATTACGGTTACGACGAAGATGATTGGGCTGAAGGTGGTGCTGTTGGTTTTTCTGAAGGGGGGATTAAGTTTACTCCTGAAGAAAAAGACGAAAGATTAAAAAGACTTTATGGGGAGCGAGGATCTTTTGTAGAAAACCCTTTTTATACTGAAAAAATAACACCTGGAACTCGTAATGAAAGAACTAACATTTCTTTCAAGGGTATTCCTGTTGGGATAGAAGTTCTTCAAAATGTTCGGAAACAACAGTTAACTGCTTACCCTGCTGACGTAATGGAAAACAACAAGTTTAAACAACAAAAAATAATAGAAAGCACACGAAAAACTCTTAAAGGTACTTTCAAAATTGATGATGCTCGTGACTTTATGATAAAAAATCTTTTAAACCCAAACGAAATTAGAGCTTCCGTAACTAAATCTGAAGACGAAGTAACAAATGAGAATGCAGAAAAACTTAGGCGTGTTGCAAATAGTTTTGGATTTGGAACTACCCTTACACTTTCACCTGGTGATTTAAACGCGATAGTAAATGCTGATTTCACAACGGGTCCTAATTATAGAAACTTTTCTGGAAGCATAGGTGTTCCGTTATCCGATGACACAACGATAAATGTCGGAGCACAACGAAACTTAGTAGAAGGCGGTCAAGATTTTAACACGTATGAGGGTGGAGTTAATACAAAAGTTGGGGGAGGTATTCTAGGTCTTAATGTTAGAAAAAACCCCAGAGAAAACTACGTTGGTATAAATTTTAACAAGCGGTTCTAACTACTTCGCTGAACCCCAGTTCTCGCCTAACCCTACATCGACCTTGGACGGTATCGTCAATCCCGGAGCGCATGTCTCCATCACCTTCTTAATCTCCGTAACCTGTTCGTCGCTCTCTATCGAAAAGCACAGTTCGTCGTGTACGGTGAGCATGGGCCAATGACCACGGTCCATGCAGTCTTTCATGGCTTGCTTGGTCTGATCCGCTGCGGAGGCCTGTATGAGCCTGTTAAGGGCCTTGTAAACAAAAGCAACCTGATATCTTTCTGGATTCATGCTGGCCCAGTTCTTATCCCTCTCCTCAATAGGTGTATTCAGAACATCAACCCAACGCTCCTCAAGCTTATCCGCGTGGATAGGCTTTTTGTACTCCTTAGAATATCCTTTCAGTTCTCTCATTGGAAAACGACACTTGCGGCCTAGCAGTGTTCGGATCTCTGCACGCTTGGATGCTATGTCCATAACAGACGATGCAAGTCCTCGAATAAACGGAACCTTCTCGTCGTACTCGTTACGAAGTGTTTTAGCTTCTTTAAAAGGTATATCACCAAGGGTCTGGGCCAACTTACCAATGCCCATGCCATACATAATCCCAAGGTTAATTGTCTTAGCGTGGCTTCTCTCAACGCCGGCCATGTCAGCAACCAATTGATGAAAGTCCAGATCGTCCTTCTGGTACAGGTCTACGATCTCTTTAACTCTCTCGTTATCTCTGGTCGCAGGTGTAAGGGATGCGTAATGCATCAACCATCGTGGTTCCTGTGCGCTGTAGTCAAAGCTTCCCCACCGACAGCCTTCTTCAGGAACAAACAATCCTCTAATGAGGGATTTTATTTCTGGATGTCTAGAGGGAACTTGCTGCAAATTCGGATTACTGGAGGAAAATCTGCCCGACACAGTTCCACCTTCATCTGAGCGCAACTGGTTAAACTGACAATGGATACGGCCATTGTACTGATGATTAAGGATTGTATCAACAAAGGTCGTGTTAGCTTTGTTATACTCACGAACTTCCAAGATTTTACGAGCAATAGGATGATCATGTGATTTTAAAAAATGTTTTGTAAAGCTAGGCGCATCTGACTTAGCCGTTCTCTGGTAACTTAACCCCAGATTATCAAAAACCATAGCTAAACTTTTAGCGTTCCAAGGCTCCAGGTGTATATCTGAATCATCTTTTATTTCTTTAAGAAGTTTCTTTTCCTTACCCTCAAGAAAAGTCTTGGTCTGTTCTGCCTTGTCAACGTCAACCTTTACACCACGCCTTCTCATCTCAAAGATCATGGGAAGAAGAGACAACTCAACGTCCAATATCCTCTCGCAGTCATCTTCTATAAGTTTCTTGTGGAGAACGTGCCACAAACGCAAAGTCAACGAGGCGTCCATCTCTGCGTATTCTGCAACCCTTCCGGCTGGCAACTTCCACATCTCTGCCTTGGCATCAACACCGTGTTGGTGAGCCGCTCTTCTTAGTTCATCTTCAGCTTTCCGCTGACCAAGGTACGTGGCCCCTAGTGCATTAAGAGAATAACTAAACCTGTTCTCGTCCAGCAGGGGTGCAGCAATCATTGTATCGAGTATTGTTCCCTTGACCTCAATACCCTCTGTAAGTAGCCACCCTAAGTCATACTGTGCATTATGAAAAACCACGGACATGCCGTGGTTTAATTGATCTTGAAGCCATCTGAGCACAATATCTTTTGCCATATTACCCCCGCCCTCATGTGCGATTGGCAAATAAGCACTCCACTCAGAAGCGGCAACAGCAATTCCTATAAGGTTGCCGTCTTTCCTAGACCACCCTGGCCCCAAGTTTATTAGGTTTGGATCTCTTGTCTCAACGTCAACAGCAATAATTTTCTCCCCAGAAAGATCGGGAAGGTGCTCCGGCGGAAACCATACTTTGTCGTCAAAGAGATCTTCACGCATTCTTTTCTTCTGTTATTGCCGCCCATAGAGCCGTGTAAGCTGTAGCGTCCACCCCATCGTCAGGATTAAAGCTGCCTAGTTCGTTACGAACCAGTTTAAGGAAAACCATACACATAGCAACCTGCTCTGGTTTAACTTCTGTCTTTAAATACGTTGACCAGAGATCTGCTACCCTCTCGTGTAGTAATACATAATCACCATGCTGTTTAGCTCTTTCTCCACCAACAAGGCTTGCCGCCTTGTGTAATATCTCAGAAGGACTCATAAAGTGTAACTCCGGTTGGTTTGAGGCAGCATGATGTGCAAAGCCTTTTTGGTTCTTGTTACCGCAACATAGTATACCCGATGCTCTGTTGCAGGATTGTGTAAGTATTCTTTGTGTGCCGCATAGGATAAATCAGGCACCACTAATACATTATCAGCTTCTCCGCCTTTCATTGAATGAATTGTACTTATCTTTATTCTAGGGCTTTTGACATTGTCTTTTCTTTTCAAAGCATTAAGCACGTAGTTCTTTGTGTCAAGATCAATTTTATTTAACGCTCGATGCCACCTGATAGAACCGTCAACCAGTAGTCCCAGCTTGTCCTTTGCTTCGGACATGCTTATCAAGGCGTCAGAATCCAACCCCAACAGGGCGGAGGATCGCGGTCCATGGCCCCTTGAGTATCCTTCTCCAACCGCCATAAAAGTATAAATGTTTCTTAACTTATCTGGTGTGATCGCTACACCCTTGCACCAATCTTCCCAAGACTGAATAGCCTCATAAGTCTTAGCAGGAATGCTGGGGTGGCCGTTGCGACTGTACACCCAACCTTCTTCCCTGAGAGCATGAGCATACTGTGACGCAATACGATTAGTGCGAGCCATCAAGCACCACTCGCCTTCATGTAAAGGAACGTCCCAAATGTTTTGGTGATACTGAACGATGCCCTCTTCATCACGGGGGCGCCATATCTTGGGTGCTCGACCCACTATACGGTTGACAATGTTTTGAGCTTCTCGCCAAGTTGATTTAGGCACCCTGTACGACTGACTTAAAACAGTCTTCTTTTCTGTTGCGTTTAAAAATGCTTGAACGTCAGCCCCTTGAAAACCCATAATCGCTTGATCGTCATCTCCCGTGAAAACCTGTATGCGTGGCATCTGCCTTAAAACATCAATCATTGACCATTGTAGGGTTGACAGATCTTGTGCCTCATCGACAAACAAAGCTTCTATGCCAGGGGGCGCATCTGCCTTAATAAAGTTCTCAATCATGTCGGTGAAGTCAATCTTACTACGCACCCGCTTGTAGCACTCATAAGCGGCCACCAACCTCTTTAACTCTGAATAGTCAACAGAATAGTCTGCCAACTGCCTGTGCATCTCTGAAAGCGGAAGCCTCTTACTACGAGCCAAATGATACTGGCTCATGTAGAAGTCACCCTTTGATACACCCAACGTATCAAAATCAGTTTCTATGTTTGATTTCTTGTTGCCGAAAGGAATGCCTACAGCGTCTCCGACCTCCTTCAAATCATCCTTACCCATCACCTCGTTAGAGCTATAACCCCCAGACCTAAACGCCATAGAATGCAGCGTCTGGAAATAAGGTAAGTCCTTTTCGTCTATACCCCAATCACGACAAACTCTCTCACGGCTCTCTTGTGCAGCCTTACGGGTAAACGACACACAAGCAATTCGATCCGGCTCGATGCCTTGCTCAATGCATTCCCTGATCTTGTTGGAGTTGGTTTGGGTCTTGCCTGTTCCAGGTGGCCCAAGAATGGTTTCATGTTCTTCGGTCAAAACGGTGGGTCCTCCTGTGAGAATGTAACCTCCGGTAAGTCAACTTCGCCACGGTGCATCTCCGGCACAAACCACACCCGCACCGATTTCCAGCTATCGTTGTTATCTCTGAAGCGATAAGTCTTGTCGGACTCCGCTCCATTGTTCATTTCTTTTAGGCGCTCAGTGATCTGACCGCGTGTGTATAGCGTAAAATTATTGCGCTTCAGAAATTCCTGTAGGGAACTTAGCTTGAAATACGTAACGCCGTCCTCTGTCCACGGCTTACCTGTCAGCAATTCCTCTGGGCTGTGTGCCTGTATACGAGAAGTGCAGAAAGTTTCTAATAGCTCTACAAACAAGCCCTTTTGGGTAAGTTCTTCTGGCACCGATATTCGTGTGGCATCACTCAACAAACCGTCAATCAAATCACGCCAATCAGCGTCCCGCATCTTGGCCGGCATCTTGTACATCTGTTCCATGCAAGCACGTTGAAACTCCACCTGCATCTGTAACTGCTTGGTGGACAGTTCGAGACGGGCGCCGTCAACGTCAATGAACCATACCGGGGGTTCCGACTCTACCACAGTGAGACCACCCACAGGCACATGAGAGTTAGCATCTCCCACGCCAAACTTCCTTGACCGGCACAGCGACTTGTTGCAGTGGCTGTGCAGTGGTTCTTGCTTGCATGTGTAAAAATATTCTTTCTTGTCCAACTGTTCTTGAATCAGAACAATCTCTCTCGCCGGAAGAGGTGGATTACAAAAGTCTTGGTTGTGCCGCTCCAATAAAACTTTCCAATCGCTTGGCGAAGCTTGCTTGTAGTACACGCCTATGTTTAAAAGTGTGTTGTTCCTACCGCCTTCTGGAATGCCAAACTCAGTCAGCTGCTGAAGACACGGGGGGCCGTTTGGTAAAATATCGTCCCTGTTGCCTAATGATATATTGGAGAGTTCCTCCGCTGAGATGCGTGACCCTTCCGCTAAATCAAGAAAGCCCTCTAAAGTTATGGAGGAGCCATCCTTCTTGAGCGCATACCGTGTTGTGTATTCTGCGTTCTGGTAGGGTAGGTTTATAAAGTTTCCAACATCACCACGCTCTGCCAGAAGTTCTTCTTGCTTTGGAAACACCTCGCAGTTGCCCCATCCAATGACAGCGGCAAACTCAGCAAGACGATCTCGAACTTCGGAAGCTGATACTTGTTCGGAGAGAAAAAGAAATAAGTGAGCCCCACCAGACTTTGACCGGCAGAGTATTAACGGTAATTTAAAACGCTGTACCTTAGAAAATAAAAGTGGAAGATCAAGATTGTAATCGTCTATATCAAGCGCACCAAAAAGACATTTGTTCGTCTCGTTAATTGGTATTGACCCAACACCAATCTTCCCATCCAAATGATCTTGGATAAGGTCCACCGTCAACGGTTCACGGACAATTTCGTATTTTGCCTGTTGCTTGCCGTTTTTCTGCCGGCCCGAAACTTCTGTCTGTCCATGGGCTCCTTGTGATCCGGTAAAAAGATCTAGAAACCTCTGCGCTAAATCACTCATAAAAAATAGGGTCCCGCACTACACGGGACCCCTGCACCTAGAATGGCACTTCGTCAGAAGATTGATCGGTAATAACTTCCGTATCCTGTACCGGCGGAGCAATGCTCAACTCCCCGCTAGAGATCGAACCGTGAAGTTCTTTACAATCGTTGTAGGCTTCCAACGAAGGAACCTGGCTCTCAAGAGAAATACTCCAAGACCCCCACGAACCTTTGTCGTTACCGTCCTCTACAGACTTCAAACGATAAGTGTTCGCAAACGATGGCAGTGTTGCACCGTTGTGCTTCTGCATCATCATCATAGACAACCAGAGACGCGACTTCTTCAACTGCGTCTTCTTCATATCCACAATCGCATTCTCAAGATTGCCGTCGTCGTGAACAATCTTAATGTAATGCTGGGCGGTTCGCACCAATTCGTTACCGTTGGTCAACAACTCCATGCCGGAGTCCTTGTCCCGCACGGCTGTTCGTACATCGTTTGAATCTGCCGAAACTTCTCCGACAAAGCCACCCCCTTGGTTACGGGGTACAAACTCCAGTAACTTCATTTGAAAGAAAACCGGCAATACCACAACACCTTCATCCGCGTCCCATACCTTGTTGGTCACGGTGTTAAAAATGTCTCCTTGGCCGGCGCCCTCAATAAACGCAGCGTCACTCTTTTTCAACTGCGGCGACAACGCCTGAATAATCCTCAGAAAAGGTATCTGAAGATCAGACGATTTTACTTCTTCAAACCCATAACCGACATCCGCTTCAAAAGCTTCTGCCAACTCAGCTGGTAATTTTCCGTTCTTAGCCATGATTCATTCTCCTTTTATCTTAGCTACTGTTCCAATGTGTGCGTTAAAAATTTCTAGGTCGATCTCGTCCTTGTTCTCAACTCGCTCACGTATAAGCTTCTTGAGAGTTTGAGGTTCAACCCAGGTTTTTGCCACGGTTTCAAAGCCTTGTTCTTCAAGATCTGCTTGCATAGACCTTGCACGATTATCTTCACTCACACCAAAACGAACACTGACATCATTCTTAATGAAGTCACCCGCCCCTATTTGTCGTAAGTGTTGAAGTGCAATGTCGCGTTCCATTGGATCTCGAGGCATTGTACCGCTAACAAAGGTTGTCAGGCTTACCTTGTTGCCCTCTACTTCAACCTTATCTAAACCCATCTCCTGCATCTTCGCCGGAATCAGGTCATACAAGTAACGCTCCCGCCTCCGCTTCGCGTCTTTCAGTACGTCCTCCGCAACCTTAACTTCCTTCTCAATTGACCCTACAGTTTTGATCAACCCAGAAAGCTCTTGGCCTGTTTCGGTTGTAACATCATTAAACGCTTCCGCATCAGCAGTTATCGTACTCCACAAGTCTTGATTACTCATCTACGTATCTCCTCGTCAGGGGTTAAGTTCTCTATGCCGCTACCGCGCAGACCAATTTTTACGGGATAATAGGACTTCTCCATCTTGTCCCACTTTAAAAGGTTGACACGCCCACGGTTTAATTCGGCAGCAATAGCAAAAGCCACACCAATGATCGCTGGATCACCCATAGCAAGTAACCAATCATCATCACTGAACCCACGAAGCTTCCGCCTAATTTGCGAAACCACTCGCGCCGGGTTGATGTGAATTTGATCGAAGGGACTTGTAAGGGCTTCGAGGTCACCCCACTGCGAAGCTGACGTTATGTTCGCACGGGTGTTCTCTTGTGTGACAAATACTCTACTGTTCATTTCTTTCTTCTTTCTCAATTCTAACAATACAATCCTAGAACATAAAATTTCGGTTTGCAATAGTAAATCATGGGATATATAATACCATGCATGACCGACTATAAATATAAGACTAAACCATATCAACACCAACATGATGTGCTGATGCTTTCTTGGGATAAAGAGAGTTGGGCCTACTTCATGGAAATGGGTACGGGCAAGTCTAAAGTGTGTATAGACAATGCCGCCATGCTTCGAGAGCGTGGGGAGATCGACACTTTTATTGTTGTCGCTCCCAAGGGCGTTTATCGAAACTGGGCTAACCTTGAAATACCTGCACACATGCCTGATCGGGTTCGGGATGATTCCCTGATGGCAATTTGGAGGCCCACGCCGCCACGAGCATTGAAACAGGACTTGTTAAGCTTTATGGAGCCGGCAAAGAACTTTCGCATTTTGGTAATGAACATCGAAGCACTGTCCACTGTCAAAGGACAAAAGTTTTTGGTAGGCGTCCTCAAAGCGTCAAGGGCTCTTCTTGCGATTGACGAATCCACGGCAATCAAGTCGCCCAAGGCATCAAGGACAAAGGCTCTCATTAAGATTTCTGAATTGGCGAAGTACAAGCGTATCTTGACAGGCTTCCCGGTCACGCAATCCCCTATGGATTTGTGGGCGCAGTGTCGGTTTCTTGATAAAACTTTTCTTGGAGACTGCGGCGACAACTATTTTCAGTACCAGTATCGTTATGCAGTGATGAAGAAACAGAGCGTCGGGACACATTCTTTCAATCGGGTGGTCGGGTACAGAAACCTGGAGGAATTGTCTGGCTTTTTGAAAAACTTTTCTAGCCGGGTAATGAAAGAAGAATGCCTCGATCTTCCCGCTAAGATCTACACCCAGAGGAGTGTTACACTTTCTGGAGATCAGGTGAGAATTTATGACGAACTAAAGAAGTATGCTTTGGCACACATAGAAGACGAAGAATTTATGACTGCTAATAATGTTATGACCCAGCTTCTACGGATGCAGCAAGTGCTCTCCGGTCATACGAAAGTTGATAGCGGCGAGATGATTGAGATTAAAGATAACCGCCTCAACGAGTTGATGGATTGTCTGGAAGAGGTTGAAGGTAAGGCAATCATCTGGTCACGATTTAGGTATGACGTGAAGCGAATCACCGAAGCCTTATCAAAGAAGTATGGCCCACGATCCACGGTCAACTATTTCGGAGACACGTCTGACGAAGCACGGTCCACGGCCATTGAGAACTTTCAAGAAGGTGACACAAGGTTTTTCGTTGGCAACCCGCAGACGGGTGGATACGGGATAACCTTAACGGCAGCGCAGACAGTAATTTATTTTGCAAACAGCTTTGACCTGGCGATACGGATGCAGTCGGAAGATCGAGCGCACCGCATTGGACAGACAGAGCATGTGAACTACATAGATTTAATTTCGGAAGGGACTATTGACGAACAGATTGTCAAAGCCTTACGAAACAAGATGGACATTGCCAGTGTGGTAATGGGCGAGGAACTTAAAGAATGGCTAAGATAAAGGAGAAAACGAATGCCTGATATTAAGAAGTACAAAAGCGTAGCTGTGCCAATTCCAACCTGGGAGAAGCTTTGGGCTATGGCTGAGAAGAACCACAGATCACCCGCGCAGCAGATTGCGTTTTTGGTTGACGTTTCTGAGAAATCACCAAAGGATTCGGATGTAAGACATCTTTATTCTAATTTGCAGATATGTGACACATGACTTTAGAAAAATTTTACCAAGAGGTCCGTGCAACTGAAGAAAATTGCGCTGACCTCACAGGTGCGGGAAAGACGGTTGTTCTTTTTCGCGTTGCGCTTGAGACAGGTGCGAGAGAAATGGGGATGATTGCCGTGTTGCATTTAATATCTAGATTGATGACGACAACTCTGGGTATTATGAACAATGAAGAAGATTGTTCCTTTGAAGAAATTTTGGATGACTTTGAAGTGGAAAACAAAATATCCCATTGATTGGGACTTACCTGTTCATTGGGCAGAAATTCTTTTTGCGATAAGAAAAGAAAACAATCTGGCACGTAAAGATGTTGCTAGAATGTCGGGGGTTTCTTCAAGTACGATTGAGAACTACGAGAAAAAAAAGATTAAAGAACCCTCGATCTACAAGGTCGAACAGATCCTTAACGCCATGGGGTATGAATTAGATGCCTTGCGATTTGATAAATGATACAGCAATCACACCTTTTGGGAGACAGGTGTGAACTAATCTTGGCAGAGTTTCTTTTATCGAAGAATTTTTATGTCTTTACCAACATACTGGCCCAGCGTTCCCCGATTGATTTAATTGCTGTTCACCCTGAGACAGCAAAACTTTTCTTTTTTGATTCAAAGGCTGATAGAGAAAGAACAAACCCTGGAAGAAAAGTACCCGCTCGAATATATAGAAAACGATCTGACTTTCAGAAGAAGATCGGGCTCACAATGGCATACGTCAATATAGAAACCAAAAACATTTACTTTACGCCCAAGTTTCCATACGCCTAGCCTTGGCCTCTTTTCTTTTTACGTGTTCCCAAAAAGGCCGACTTCGGGCCCAACTTTTTGCGTATGTTTAAAGGCCGTAAATTATTACGCCTTCGTATCTTGGTTTTTGCGCTGTAGTTCTGTTGTATCTTTTGAGCCATCTAAATTCTTACTCCCAATGCTTTTTGTTTATTAACACATATGATGCCCCTCACCATTACCGGCTTGGGCATAAACTCTTCAATTGCAAACCTTGCTATTTCAAAACCGTTCTCCTCAATGTGCTGAGAACATTCTTCTATCGTTTCAAAATGCAGGGGCTTTCCGTTGACACTTAATATCTCAAGGACATCAGGTTCATCTTTGTGCGCCGGATTAAGCAGTAACATTACTGCCAAAATGACATATACAGAAGACATCACTAACCACCTTTTTTGTTAGCGTAAAAAATATGCTCCCCTATCTGCTTTTTCTTTTTTAATACTGACGCCCACGATGGTTGGACTGATGTAGCGTGATAATGGGTTGCGTCTTCTAACCCTTCTATCTCTACCTTACTTGAAATAAGCATCCTCGCTATATCGAGGGCCACGGTCCAAGGTTTCTTTTCAGCTGGGCGCTCTGGCTTGCCATCACACCAATAGCTGAACTGGCACTTGTGGCGAACAGGATTACCCCTCCAGTATCGGCCCTGTTTTACCACACTGCAAATGTTATCTGGGTATCGGGGGTCATTTACCCTATTTCTGATGACAACCCCCACCGCCAGCATCCCACGCCAACCTTGATCCCTGGCCTCGAAGTACATAGCTTCAGCCAAGCACCTCTTTTCATCAGCCAGTACAGGCGTTGACGCGAGAAGTAACCCTGTGATCAAGGCTTTACTTGTCATTCTTACCCAGAAACCAGTCATACTTATCAACCATTGCTTTACAGCTTGAACAACCCGAAGCAACCCAAGCAAAGTGGTAAACACGTTGATTATGTCCACAATGAGGACAAACAATGACCTTGCCGCTTTTACCAGCGCGACACCATTTATAAACACGCTTCAAACCCTTTGAATTAAACGGTTCTACTTTTTCTTCCTCAACACACCCAAATAACCATTTTAAAAAACTCATTTCATTCTCCTTCGCTTTTCGTTGTTTGATCGGGGTCGGGTTCTCTTAATTCAATAAGCCAATCCACTTCCTCCGGCGTCTGGGGCGCAGTGTCATGCCACACAGGCCCGTCACCAAAAACCGCGATGACGGGCGTACCATCAGCAAGCCGTATGGGCATTCTCCAGTTGTTCATAAGAAGAGTACCCCCACTACAAAAGCAGTTATCCAAAAGATGGTGTAAGCTTCCAGCATGATATCACCTCACCAATACTGATAGAGGCCGGCGATAAGAGAACCGACAAAAATCATAGCAAAATATTCCCAACCCATTTTCTTCTTCCTTTTCATAAAATTAAATCCTCAAAGCAATCCTTTTGTTCAGCCGTGATTTCGCCTTGGCAATCACAGGTGTCACAACCAGCAGTGCCTTCTTCGTCACGCACGTACCCATTGCCGTGGCACACGGGGCATGGAACTTTTTCTGTATCAAGCATTATATTTCTCCTCCGACGCCAAAACGAGCGTCAATGTCTCTTTGGTTTGCCAAGAATACCGCCTTCGCAAAACCTCGCGGCGTTGCACTTCGGATGTTCTTGGTTTTCAGTGATTTCCCACCCGTCTTTACTTGAATAGGTGAGTAGTTAACCCCTTTCTTGGGATCTTTGCGCTTGCATACCACGTTGATAAAAGGAACATCCTTATTCTCTGGCATTGTAAAACCGCCACCTGTCCAAAGACAAGTGCGCCTTCGATAGGCATCCCGTGGTGGTATTATATCTGGCCAACGGGGGTGCTGATCATCCCGTGCCAGATAACCCCCAAACTCATAAGGGTTAAACACATGGTCGGGCTTTCTCCACAACCTGGACAAGGCGCCGACAGGGTTTTCGATGTAGTGTGGGCAACCAAACGCCGCCCCTAAAAACGAACACTTCTTAACGTGTTCCGCTGCATTGTTTTGAAACTGAGGGTCTTCAGCACTCTTCTTTGACCACCACACGGCACCCGATGCGCTCAAGTCATTGTAAGGTGGAAATGCTGACATGAAAGCCACCTTCCCCGAATGCCGCACCAAGATCTCCAGCAATGTCTCGTGATCGTAAAGATCCGCATGGAAGTAAAAAACCGCCGGACATTTTCTCACTTTTTTCAATCCTGTTATGTCCATTGGTTCGGCGATGTGCTGGATGTCATACGCGAAGCAGTCATAGCCGGCCTCTGCCCACGGTTGAAGTGCTTCGCCCGTGTAATCGTATAAAGAAATGACTTGATTTTTCATGACACAAACCTTTCTGCTTGGTTGTAGGATCTTGATGGTAGTTCAAGTTTCTTCTCAACAGCCGTAAGCTTGCGGTTTAGAGAAGCATGAACTCCATAAGGTTCCTTAGCTTCTGGCATATGGAACTGACAATAGGTTAAAAACGAAGGGTAATCGTCTTTGTTCAAAGTAGATCGAACAAGATCCAAAACGGCATCACGTTCTTCACCTGTCAGGCACATTACATAATATCTCATGTCAAAAACTCCCACAGCCTTCGTAACCCTCATGGACATACCCACCATAAAAGGCAAGATCGGGCCAATCAGCTTTCAGTTTTGCAATAACAGGGTGTGGCGCATCCCACGCCGTTTGAAATCTGTAGGTCACCCAACGGTACTTATCACTTTTGGTACAGCCAATCTGATCTACCTCAACCTCACAGGCGTCCCATTTGGTTCCCCAATTTTCGCAACACCACTCGTACCAAGTGGGAATACCCTTGGTCGCGCACTCTTTTCTCTTCGCTTCGTTCAAGTTCTCCCTGAAACAATCTTCGGGCATGGGAATAATCTTCTCAAAAGAAAACCCCTCGCCCATGTGTTTGAGAAAACGGCGAACCTCTTTTGTTTCGCCCTCAACGGTTAATTCGTTCTGTGTCCAATTCGGCATCTCACTTTCTCCTTTCTAAATGAATAATTGAGATCCTAACATCAAACATGGACCAATGTCCATGCCTTAATTGCCTTGCCAAGCCATGCCGTGCGTGACCACGCCTTGCCTTACCACGCCAGAACTGCCATAACTGCCTTGCCTTACCTGACCCCACCATGCCAGACCTCGCCTTGCCAAACCACGCCAGAACTGCCTTGCCTTGCCGCGCCACGCCTGACCGCGCCCTGCCGAACCCGACCCGGCCCCGCCGTAACTGCCTTACCTTGCCCCGCAGCGCCTTGCCGCACCTTGCCTAACCTTGCCAAACCATGCCGGAACTGCCACGCGTTGCCACGCCACGCCAAACCCGACCTCGCCCCGCCGTGCGTTGCCTTGCCGCAACTGCCTTTTAGAGAATAAGCTCTGCAACTCGACGAAGATCCTTACAAACATTCCGCATCTCGTGAGCCCGTTCAACTTGTTCGTCTTTAGTTGAAAGATCCGCAAGAGCTTCGATCTTTGACGACAGTTCTTCGATGTGAACCAGAACCTCTTTGAGAACAAAATCAAATTTGGGCTGGTCTTGAACCACGCGATGCAGTGGTTCGTATTGGCGCTGCTGACAAATTTCAACCGACACATACTTAGGCGTCAAGTTTCCCGCTGGGGTGATAATCTTCACACGTTTAATTAAGGATCGTGCTTGTTGAAGACGGTGCATATGCCCCGCCTTCTTGTCATCCCACTCAAATTGAGAATGAAGAGGATTGTCAGGGTCACTTGCGACCCTGACAACTGCTTCCGGCGTTAAACCATTTTCCGTTGAATCAATTTTTTCTAATTGATCAGCCAAAACATTTTTATCTAACATTATGCCGCCTCTTCAAATTGATCGACAGCAACATCACCAATTTCAAAACGTCCAAAATCGCCGTTGCGCTCTGGACGCCAATCTCCAACTCCAACTGACATACCGGCACGATAAAGAAGTGAGGCAATCGCATCAGACGTGATGTTGTCGTCGTCGTACTCGATATTTAACGTCGCTGACCATTCGGGAAACTCAGGACGGTAACGCAAATCCATAGACTGTTGGACCTTCACCTCATCCGTCCTCATAACAGGTTCGCCATGAATGCGAACACAATCAATTTGACGGTCGATGTCACGACCATCTGGACGAATAAAAAACATCTGACGTGCATCAGTCATCGTAATGCCATCAACCATCTTCGAAGCACGAATGGCCGCTTGCTTAAAAGCGTTGCAAGGAAAACCGTAAGTCCCATCATCTAACTTGTAAAAACAAGCCTCATACTCTTCCTCTGGAACACGCTTCTCACGTTTCGCCGCCTTCTTCACACCAGCTTGTTTGTCTTGCATCATTTTGCGAACCTTCTCAGAGTAGGCGTGGCAAATCAAACCGCTCCGGCTTTTGAGAACCAAGCTAACAACCTTAAATTTCGGTTGAAGAATTTCAATAACAGAACCCATAATCATCTCCTTATTTTATCCCAGCATGATTGCCGTGATATAATGGTAGTATAAGCATGGATCATGGTACACTGTCAAATGTTTAATCGGGGTCGGGTCGGGTTTAAATCGGGTCGGGTTCGGGGTCGGGACTGCACAAAAAAGACCCCAGCTTGCGGCTGGGGCCAGGTTTTCGAGCCGCTGCCAAGATCGGCGCGACTCACAGGGAGGTAGTCCGGCGGAGTATGAACCCCGCCGGACCGTCCCGTCAAACTAAAATTACGATGCCTCCCTCAAACGACTATGCCGTTTCCGCTCACTAGAAATCAATTCGGAGAGAGCCCCTTCCATTATCAAAGTGCTGGTAGGATTTCGGCACTCCGCGTATGAAATTGCAAAATTCCAATCAACTTCGTAAACGTCCACCCAAACATCAAGTGCGGGAACGGCTGGTTTTATCTTGTACCAGTATTCTGGATCACCGGCGTATTCCCACGGGTGTTCGGCAGTTATCAAGCGGCAGCCGCCCTCCCCCGTTTTGTTGGCCGCAACAAATGCGGCGGCGAACTCATCCGCCTCAAACCTTGGCAACTCCCAAGCCAATTCTTTTGCGTCCTTGATCCAAAACAAACCGCCAGATTCCCAACTGCCGGAAACACCATCAGTGGCGTAAGGGTAGCCGTCGTGATGTTTGAAAACATGGATGGGCGCAGTGTCCTCATCCGAAAAAGTATAAATCGCTTTAGTAGACATTTGATTTCTCCTCTAAAAGTTATTGACCATGGGATTGTATGGGAGTACTGTATAAAGGTCAACAAGGTAATTTAGGAACAGAATAATGACGATTACTCCCGATAGTATTAAGAAAATAAGAAAATCAAAGGAGGCTGTGTGTAAGGATTTTGAGCCTTTCGTTTATGATGGCGTTGAAGTTCGCTACAAATCCAATGGCGGTAGACTGATGCCTCAAAAAAAGTTTGGCCAAGTGTTGGGGTTGGGTGAAATAACTATTGGGCGATGGGAAAGAGGCGAAACTAAACCCTCTGCTGCTCATGAACTTTTGCTCGAAAGTTGGAAACATTCCACTTGGTTCCGCTATTTTGCAGAACTCAATTACGCATCAAGATGTGATGAATATGCGGAGGATTCATAATGGAATACGAACTCAAATATCAATGCCAAGAATGCGAAGGCTTTGGAAAAATTGAACATCAACGAAGCGAAACGCTGTTCTCAGTTTCAATTTGCCCCGAATGTGATGGTGAAGAATTTATCACGGTCCAAGGAACGTATGACAGTATCCAGGATCTTCGCGCCGATTATCCAGATGCGATGGTTAAAGAATTAAAAGTTTAAAGTTAACTTTGAGGAATTGTAGTGATGAGGCCAGCGTTGTGGTCATCAGGGCATCCTTCTAAAAAAGCCTAAAAAAGATATTCTGCCAGTTCGTTTCCTCAAAGTGGTTGCTATTTCAGCGAACAAGGATATCAAACAACGCAACGGAGATGCCCCCTAGTCATTGTGGTGACTAGGGGGTTTTCTTTTGCCGTCACATATATACTGGCGAAATGAGAAAAATGTTTTTGAAAAACAACTTTTGGACATGAAAAAGTGTAAAAGTGTGACGAGTGTCAAAAAACAGTAGTTAAATTACTGAAATATAACAATACTGCTCGTTACACTTCCCGTCACACATCGTTACACTTTAGGGTGTTTCGTTACACTTTTCTAGCCGAAGACATCCTTGAAATCATGGGAAACTAGGGTTAGTTTTGAAAAAGAGTGTATATAGGGGTAACGAGATGAAAAAGCGAATTGACACCAAAGCTGAAGAAATTGAAGAGTCCTACGGCAGAAAATTGACCAACCGCCAAAAGACTTTTGCAAGGCACTTCGTTGATGGCACCCACTCAAATGCTGAGTGCGCGAGGAAGGCCGGATATTCCGACAAGAATGGAATTGCGAAGATCCAAGCGCATAAACTTTTGAACCCCAAATATTTTCCGCACGTTGCGGAGTACATCATGGAGTTACGTGAAGAGCGCGAAAGAAAATATGGTGTCACCCTCATGGGGCAACTGAAACGGCTAAGAGATCTTTCCTTGGGTGCCGAAGAAACAGGTCAATTCTCTGCCGCTATAAATGCTGAAAAAACAAGATCTGCTTTGGGTGGTTTAACTACTGACAGGCGAGAGACAAATCACTTCCACGCTATCGAAAATATGAGCCGCGAAGAAATAGAAACCCGACTCACTGAATTGAGAAAGTCACACCCCAACGTCTTTGACGCAGAATATGAGGTAGTAAATGACACAAAAACCGGAGGCAAACTTCTGGAAGAAACTAAGGGAGAAAATGCCGAAGAGTTGGCACACCACACGAATTGAAAACCGCTATGGCGGTGGCGTTCCAGATGTTCATGTGTGTGCGGAAGGCATACCCTTTTGGATAGAACTAAAAACAACCAAGACTAACCGTGTAAATGTATCAGCCCACCAAGTTGCTTGGAATTTCGCCTATTGTCAGTCTGGCGGCGTAAGTTTCTACCTTGTTAAGGCCCTCTCATCCTCCAACCTATATTTGTTTGACGGGGTTCATGGTCGGGGGTTAATGGAACATGGCCTCAAGTCGGGTCGGTCGGGGTCTGGGGAGGTCGGGTCGGGGACGATTG